>Ga0302179_10001835_pt1 | contig 12608 bp, 14 predicted proteins | sample I_Palsa_E3_1_FD_198788 | JGI IMG/M metagenome (GOLD analysis project Ga0302179, IMG submission 198788) | Peat permafrost microbial communities from Stordalen Mire near Abisko, Sweden - I_Palsa_E3_1 | ecosystem: Environmental > Terrestrial > Soil > Palsa > Peat permafrost | place: Sweden...
ACGAGGAACTCAATTGCAAAGGCAACGGAATATCCGTAGACATGGCTCCCAATAGGGCGGTATCGCTGTCGTCACTCACATAAACGTACACTGTGGTTACACCCGGGGCCATACCGAGCGCCTGAGTGATGTCAATGGTCTGTTCCGTGTCGTCACAGCCTTGCGAGGCGAGGCAGTTCACGCTGCTTCCGTCCGTGGAAATGCCCATGACGGCTCCGGTTCTGGTCTGCCCAGCGTTCTTGTAGTAGGTGTTTACGTCGGCAATATCGAATCCGGCGTACTCCAGCAACCCAATGTTCTGGCCAGCGCCAGTGAGAGCCGTTCCCTCGTAGTAGGCCCCCCGCATGTCGCTGCCGCAGAAGGATTCTTGAGGGCAGGATCCCGTAGTCGCATTGGACTTCACATTCTCACTTCTCTTCACGACGGCGGAACGCGGAATCGAATAGTTATCCAATCCGGTGATATGCCAGAGCTGGAAAGGCAGATCCACTGTGGGCTCCCGATCCGGGGCATAGAATGTGCGGTTTTCCGTGGGGTGCTGGTAGAGACCCAGGGTTACATGGAAGGCTGCCTCGACGTTCGCCACTGTGCCCTTGAGCTGCACGTCCATGGCTTCGCGGGAGCCGCCAACCACAGTGAAGCCGTTCGTCGTTGCGAAATGAATCACGGCGTCATAATTTTCCCGGCTGGGACCGAACCTCGCGTCAAATTCCTGTACCGAAAGGAAATGCCGGTAAAAAGGACTGGAAGGATCGTAGGCCTGTTGCAAGAAGGTTTCGAGCCCCGCCTGATCGCGCATCGGCAGGACTATGTCAAAGCGCATGGACTGGCTTGCGGGCAAACGACCAACGGAAGTTGCCTGCCTATTAGCAACCACTTCACGCACATGACGTGTCAACAACGGCTGGGGCTGGGCCTGGGAAACGATGGTCGCCGACATGATCGCGACGATCGTGAGCAAAAAAACACTGAGTCTTCGAATCACGATTTCTCCTTAGGGAATTAGGCGGGATTCCGTTTTCGGCCTCGGGGGAGTAACGGGAATTCCCGATTTGGATTTCTCTGGCCTCGGCATAGTACTACGTTTTCCGGTTCAGGACACATCGAAGTTTGTCAAATTCTACGGGTGAGTCGGGCGCTCTCGACCGGTATGCAATTTCTTGCGACTCACGCCTGCCGATATCCAAATCCCGATGTCACGGGTGTAATTGACCTTCGCGCTCCACCCTTACTTCATAGAGGGGAATATACGAGGCCAGATTCCTGGCGCACATGGTCGGCTACACACGCGGCGACGTCTCGTGCTGCCGCTGCAACACTGTCCTCAGTCGCCACAACACTGTAGCCAGCGCGGCAATCCCCGCGCCCCACACCGCAAACGCCGCGTCCACCACCCAACCCGGCGCTGCTCCGACTCTTCGCAAAAGGAAGGGCAAGAAATTCCACGTTGTAATGTGAACGTAATCCCAGGCGTCCTGTGTCATGGAATCGTTATTCAATCCCCACGCATCCATCTTGCCCAGTGCAAACGCCGCGATGTTTTTGCAGCGCAGCGCGATCACGAATGTAGGATGGCCCAAGGTCTCCATCTGATAAATCTCTAGCGGCAGCCAGAAAGCGAGCGAAGAAAGCTGAATAATCAAGCTGACTGCAATGAGCGCGATTCCACCACGCCAAATCCATACACTCAAGCTCTCGCGAAACCGCAGCAACAACGGCGCCGCCAGCAACGCCGCCATTTCCACCGACGTCGAAACATAACGATCGCCCCAGGCAAAGTCTCCCGCCCAGTAGGCGTATCTCGCATAGAAACTGATGTAGCCGGCCAGCAGCAGCAGTGAGGTCACGCCATACGCGCGGACCTCCGGCGCCAGGCGCTTCCACAACACCACGAGCAGCACAATCGCCAGCATGAGCAGGGGATCGAAAAGAAAAATCGACTTCTCCGGCTTGAATAGCGCGCCCCAGCATCCCTCGTAAAATGGCGTGCTCCACGGAAAATTCGGCGGCAATGTCGGGTCCTGCAACCTCAGTTCCTTGGCCGCCAGCGAAACGTACGTATTGGTGAACGATCCAAACCGGTAGAACTGGTACAGCCGGTCAGCCATCAGGAAAAACGCATACACCGGCGCCGCAACCTTGCTGTAAGCCAGCAACCGCCGCCACAGTCCACGTCCTCGCACCCGATCACACCACAGCGCGAGCAGAAGAAAAACACCGGCGGCCATCAGATCCAGGCCGGTTGTAAGCCGCGTCAGCAAATTCAGCCCGAGCGCCGCGGAACCCACGCACAGCGCCCGCTTGCTCTCCGTCCGCAGCCACTCATATTGATAGGAAAAACCGGTCAGCGTCAGCAGCATGATGTAGTTATTCTCCATCAGGTTCTGCGTGTAATGGAGATGCGTCGTACAAAATGCCAGGGCGAGCACGCCGAATACAGATTCCTTCACGCTAAATCGCAACTGGCGCAGCAAACGAAATCCCACTAACGCCGTCAGCACATTCACCAGAATGCTGGTGCTGTAGCTGACCACCATGCTGCGCACCGCGGGATCGTCGCCGTAGCCGGAAAAGATCTTCCAGTTTGCGATCCACGTACCCACGAGATCGAAGGGCAGCATCAGCAGCGACTGTCCAATGCCATACCAGCTATAAATCCGGCCGCCGCGGCCGTGGATGCCGAATTCCGGGTATGCGTTGGGAAACACCTGCGGCTCAGAAGTCCACAGCCAGTGCGTGGTCTGCAGCCGATGCGTCGTGTCGGCCGTGCCCAGTTCGCCGGACTGCACCACGAACGCGAGCAGTCCCGCGATCAGACACACGAGAAAAAGCGGATCGTGCTGCCATCGTCCGAAACGAGAAGTCATTCGCCTGGATAATAAACGAAGGCGATAATGTTCTCGCTGAAAGGCTGCACTACGGATTTTAGGGCGGAAAGCCGAAACCCAGCGGGGACGCTCCTCACAGGTTGCGGGTCAGGGTTTCGAGTTCGGCGGGCTGGAGCTGCGCGAAGGCCGCCGCGGCGGCTGTTCTAAGCTCTTCGTAAGCTTTGGGCCCATCGAGGTCGGCGGCCTTGCGCAGGCGGGCAAGATCGGGCGTCGGCACCACGCCGAAGGCATCCAAAGGAAGCGATAACCAGATACGAAGCCGTACCCGCGCGAACATGGAATATAGCCGGACGTTGATAGCTGCTTCCTCCAGCTTGGAGCCGAGTCCGGGGGTGAAGTTGTCGGCACGACGCACGGCATTATCGAACTCGGCCAGAACCGCGGAATTGTCCGCCATCCGCTGCACCAATTCCAGATATAAGCGCATGCGCCGGAGTTGTGCCTCGCGGAACGCGCGCGGACTCAGCCTCCATCGCAATTCAAAATCGGCGGCGGGATCGAGCAGTGACTCCACGAGAGACAAATCGACGGGATGCAAGAAATGGACTACGTCGTCGATGTCGCGCCGCGGAACCCGCGTCCAGGCGCGATACAAGAGATAAATGTACCCCAGCGCGTTCGCAGCGACGATCAGCCAGATCAAAATCGACGAAAACACGGCTAGCGCATCCTCCGTAACCAGTCCAGATATTGGTTCAGCGTCGCCTGACGTTGCTCCAAAGCTTCGGGGGTAAGGGCCGGCAGATCGGGATCTGGCGGTTGTGCCACGCTGAAAAACCAAATCCAAATCAATACGGCAACAGAGTATGCCACAAGTGAGGCCACGCTAAACAAAAAAGTGAATCTTGTTCCAAAATCCGAAAACTTCGTGGTCATCAGCAAGGCCACGAATGAGTAGCCCCCGAAGCCCGTCGCGATGCCAAACGGATATTGCCGCCAGCGCAGGCCAAGCATCAGGACAATCAAGACTAGTCCAGTGAAGACGAGGGCCTGCACGAGCCGGACCGCAATTTCGCCGACGACAATATAGAATGCCAAGCGGCCGCTAAATTGGGGCGGGACGGCGTGCGCACGGGCCAGGCTCAGGACGACGCCCGTGATGAGGACCACAGGAAATATAACGCGGCCCCACCAGGTACGCGCCAGGTTCCTAAGAACCGTGCGAATCAATTCATACATCACGAGGATTCCGAGGAGATCGTACCCGGCCTCCGTAGTCCAATAGGTCGCGTAGTAAGCGTCCGGGCGGTTATGAACCACGAACCGCGCCACGCCCGCAGCCACGCCAAAGGCAACGTAAGAAAAAAAACAGGGACACACCCTGTACGCGCGTCTGCGGAGCAACAGGCAGAGCAATAGCGCCAGAAGCCCTAGCGGTATGTAGGTGAGGAAAATCAAGCCGGGAGCAGCTTATCATCCGCCCCGGCTTTTCGAGAGTAATTCGGCTAAGCGACCACGTTGGCCGCCTTCCCGGGGGGTGGCACCATTCCCGGCCCGTCCGCCAACGCCGCTGAAGTAAGTGACATGAGCAACAACGCGACTGCGAGTATCCGTTTCATGGTGATTCTCCTTAAGTGTGGTATGGGGGAAGCGCCCCCTAGGCGAATAGTTTAATCGCGAACGCAAGCTGCGGAAGCTTGGCGGCTGAAATAATCGAAATCCGAATGATGGCAAGCACTACGGCACTCTTTTCGGCGAGGATGGTCCGTCGAACAACTTCCCGCCCGAAGCGGTAGACTGTATCGGGAAAAAGTCATGGCCCCGTGCTCATCTTGTGGTACCGACGTAGCCATAACCGGACGCTTCTGCTCGGCATGCGGAGCGCCCGCCGGCAATACCGACGATCTGGCGACGCTCGATTTCGCCACCGCTTCGTCGCCTCTGCCGCCACGACCGGCAACTGCAACTTCGTCGCGAACCTCGAGTTCCTCCGAATACCTGAGCGAAGGCCGCTTTCTTCCCGGACGCCTGCTCGCTAGCCGTTACCGCATCATTGCCTTGCTGGGAAAAGGCGGCATGGGTGAGGTGTACCGCGCCGACGACCTCACGCTCGGCCAGCCCGTGGCGCTCAAATTTCTGCCCGACGAGGCCGCGCGCGATCAAGCGCTGGTCGAGCGTTTCAAGAATGAAGTGCGGATCGCGCGGCGCGTCTCCCACCCCAATGTGTGCCGTGTCTACGACGTGGGCGATATGGAAGGCCACACCTTCTTCACCATGGAATACGTCGATGGCGAAGACCTCGCGTCGCTGCTGCGCCGCATCGGCCGTCTTCCGGAAGACAAGGCCCTCGACATCGCGCGCCAGCTCTGCGCCGGATTGGCCGCCGCTCATGTCAAGGGAGTGCTCCATCGCGACCTGAAGCCCGCCAACATCATGCTCGATGGACGCGGGCAGGTGGTGATCACCGATTTCGGTTTGGCCGGAGTCGCCGATCAAATTCAGGGCGCCGAAGTGCGCAGCGGAACTCCGGCCTACATGGCGCCCGAGCAGTTGGCGGGAAAAGAAGTGAGCACTCGCAGTGACATCTATTCATTGGGGTTGGTGCTCTACGAAGTCTTCACCGGCAAGCGCGCCTTCTCCGAGAAACCCTCCGAGGGGCTACGGGCGGAGGGCGACAGAACCCTCAGCCGGCCTTCGTCGGTGGTGAAAGATCTCAACCCCGTCATCGAGCGCGTCATCCTTCGCTGCCTCGAGACCGAGCCCTTGGCGCGGCCCGCCACCGTTCTCAGTGTGGCCGCCGCTCTGCCCGGTGGAGATCCGTTGGCGGCAGCGCTCGCGGCGGGCGAAACGCCATCGCCACAGTTAGTGGCGGCATCGGGCGAAACCGCCGGCCTTCGCTCGGGAACCGCAGTCGCTTGCCTTGCCTCTGTACTCCTGGCTCTCGGTCTGGTCACATTTCTGTCGATTCACTACAGCGCGCTGGAAAAAATGCGGCTGGAGCTGACGCCGGAAGTTCTTACGCAGAAGGCGCGCGAGATCATCGTCCGCCTGGGATATCCGGAGCGTCCCGCCGACAGCGCCTTCGGTCTCGACTCCGACGGCGACTTCCAGGATTACGTGGAGAAAAACGATAAGCCTCGTCCGGACTGGGACGCGGTGCTTGCCGCGCGGCCGTCCATGCTTCGCTTCTGGTACCGGCAGAGTCCCGATGACATGGTCGCGCAGAGTTTTCGAGATCAGTTGCTCAACCCAGGCATTGTCGTGCGCAACGACCCTCCGACGGTTCTTTCGGGGATGATCAACCTGGAACTCGATCCTCAGGGGCAGCTCACTTATTTCGAGGCGATCCCGCCGCAGAAAGAGAGTTCCAGTCCGCAGTCGGCGGCGTTTGACTGGAATATTCTCTTCGGCGCTGCGGGGCTTGATCCAACCCAGTTTCAGAAGGCAGAGCCTGCGTGGAATTCGCTGGCCGCTTCCGATGCGCGCATGGCGTGGACGGGAACATGGCCGGGAACGGCGCGCCCGCTGCGCGTCGAGGCGGCGGCGTGGCGCGGCAAGCCGGTTTTCTTCTCGCTGATCGGAGACTGGACCAAACCGGACCGCATGAAGGGTCCGGAGGATTCGACGGGAAAGAAAGTGCGGCAGGTCCTGGAAATCGCCTTGCTCTTGTCGCTGTTGCCTGGGGCCATTTACCTGGCGCGGAGGAATTATCGTCAGGGGCGCGGCGACCGCGAAGGCGCGTTCCGCCTGGCTTCGGTGATGTTTGCGCTCGAGATACTCTTGTGGCTTTGCCGCGGGCATCTCGTTCCCAGTATCGATACGCTCGGCATGTTCTTCATTGCGGTCAGCACCGCGCTGTTTGTTTCCGGGACCACTTGGATGTTGTATCTTGCGCTTGAACCCTGGGTGCGGCGCCGCTGGCCGCAAACCATTATCTCGTGGAGCCGGTTGCTGTCGGGACAATTTCGCGATCCGGTGGTGGGGCGCGACATTTTGTTTGGCGTGATGCTGGGCGTGGTGTGGATTCTGGTTTTCCAGATTCGCTACATCCCCATGATGCGCATGGGCGCTTCGCCCGTGATTTATTCGACCGAGGCGCTGCTGGGCGGTCGAGTGGCGCTGGGCGCGTGGCTGGCGCAAATTCCTACTTCGATTCTGGGCACTCTGCAGTTCTTCTTTCTGCTGCTCGGACTGAAAGTGGTCCTGCGCAAAGACTGGCTGGCCGCCATCGCGTTTGTGGCCATCTTCGCGCTGCCCCGGGGATTCTCCTCGTCCTATCCGACGGTGGAAGTGCCGGCGCAGATTCTGGTCTATGCCATCGCCGTACTGATCGTCTTCCGCTTCGGGTTGGTCCCGCTGGCCTGTGCCATCTTCACTGTGGACATGCTGTACAACGTGCCGTTCACCGCCGACTTCTCGGCGTGGTACATGACGACTTCCGTTCTGGCGCTGCTCAGCGTGGTAGCCCTGGCGGGTTGGGGCTTTTACCATTCGTTGGGTGGAGAGCCTTTATGGCGCCCGGAGATCGAGTAGCAGTTTGCAGTTTCCAGTTTCCACACCCCCTTTCCAGTTCTCACTAGTCCCTGTTCTCGGTGACGCCTCGTGGACGCGGAGCTGCCTTCGAAAATCTTTCTTCCCGCTTCCGGAAAGTCACTCATTACTAATGATCGACCTCAATCCCGTACGCATGTCGAAGACCGCGACGGATGGACCAGCATCAAGTCAGGTCCCGACAAAGGGCCAATGCACGGCGCACACCGTCCTCGGACGCGGTTATTGACCTAACGTTCTACGGCGTGCATCATATCGGTGTCGCTGAGGTACAACTATGGATACTGAGCCGAAGCCGCCGGAGCCGGCACCGCCAGAGCCCGTCCTAACTGACGAAGTTAGGAAAAGAATCGTGCTCGAAGAACAGCTAAAGGCTGTATCGAAGGCAATTAGGGTTCGTGGGTTTATTTTCGGTCTTTCGGTCTTTTGCTTCCTCGGGACCGTCGGAATTGCTATTTACTTGAGACTCGAGGGATTGCCGTTCAGCGGCGATAACCTGTTGCTCTTCTTGCTTCCGGCGATTTTATTTGCCTATGGAGGCGGGTTGGTGTGGGCGATTGGGCTCGTTCGCAACCTCACCCGACGAAAGCTTCAGCAACGGCTCGAAGCTACAAAAGTAACGCAAAAGACCGAGCAACTACGAATCTGGTCAAGATTAATTTCAAATACATCGACCAATACTACCTTCAAACGCAGCTTCAGGCTGACAAAAGTTTTTCACTGTGCGCGATCGCCGCTATTACGTCCCTGCTGGTCATACTGACCGGTGTCAGCATGCTCTTCTTTAGGCAGACTGCCAAAGACGCAGGCTACGTGGCAACTAGTGCTGGCGTGCTGGGTGAATTCATCGCCTCCGTATTCTTCTATCTGTATAACCGAACTATCCTGAAAATGGGGGAATATCACCAGAAGCTGGTGCTGATTCAAAATGTGAGTCTCGCGCTCAAAATCAGTGAAGAGCTGCCCGCAGCCGAGCAGGTCGTTGCGCGAAGCAAGCTTATCGACTACCTCTCCAAGGATATCAACACGTTCCTGACATCAGGCTCATCAGGGCATCCGGAGTCCTAGCGAAGGACGTAGGCTGCAGCCGGGCATGTCCCACTCTACGGCGCGCACGGCAATCGCTCGAGTGGGATCTCCGACGTCGTCGGCAAGGAGCGGTCGAGAAGGGCGATTCGCTGCGCGGGGCTGAGAAGGTCCCAGAGGTCGGCATTCTCTTCGAGCACGTGACGCGCGCAGAAGAGCCTGCCGTACATAATCTCGTCCCATCGGTCGGCGGTCATTTTCGCGCCATAGCGTTTTCTCAGCCATACAGGGAAATCGTCGAACAGTTCGGCCTGGTGCTTATGGAAGTGCGCCTCCCGCAGCACGGCCGCGCTCTCCGCCAGACTCGCCGCCGCCAGTCGGAGCTTCAGATAGTCGATGCCCGTCTTTGCCTTGCTGTAGGCGATGCGCGATTCCTTGCGCTGGCCGAATCGTTCCCGCGTTTCGCTCGCCAGCGCGGGGATGAGGATGCCGAGCATGCCTACGACGAATCCAGCGAGGATCGTCTTGAACATATCGAGTTCGAGCTGAAGGAGAGGCACTCGGTCGGCGCTTGGCCGCGTCAGCTCCAGCGTGAGCGTCACCAGTACAGCCACGGCCATCAGAACGACTGTCACGTAAAGGGCGATTTTGAAGAGGCTCGCGACGTTACGCATGGCACCTCCTGACACGCACGCTTGTGGATTCTTGTACCATAAAAATGGGTGCGAGAACAGGTAGCGCGGGGCGAGTAGGCTGCCTTTGGGCCTTGCAGGGTCGGCGCCCCGGAAGCATCTGGCCTACGGATGAACCTTGATGATCGAGCTCAGCACAGCATCCTCAAAGCAGAGATTAAAGAGCAAGCTCGGGGCGCTGTCGCGAACAGGTATGTCGGCGGTGGAGAATGCGGTGTTGATGCAAATCGGGATAAGGCGGTGAGAGCGGCGGACACGAAAGTATTGGGCACTGGGCTAGAGTCTTGCGCGCCGATTGAGCGCAAAATAACGCGTTCAAAATAGCTCGATGTTCACCCCGCGGGCGCAAGCAGAAGCGAGGTGGGCGTCGCGCGTAATGAGGGTGGCGCCGAGTTTTTCGGTGAGCGCGACGTAGGCCGCATCGTAGGCCGACAAGTTATGCCGGAGCCGCCAAATGTGTGGCAGAAAAACGAAGTGGGGATAGCGGGTTACGCGAAGACTCAGTAAATCCTGGACCGCCTGATCGGCGCGCGGTGCGGAAACCGCGACTTCCCTCACGAGCCGCCGCAGGACCTGCGCCACCTCCAGGTCGAGAAGGTGCGGAGCATGAAGAGATTCGCCGCGCGAGTAAATTCGGTTCTCGATTCGCTGCCCGACAGCGGTCTGAAGAAGCCAGTCAATCGCAGCGGAGGCATCCAGGACAATCACCGCGCCTCGCGCTCTTCTCGCACCAGGCGCGCACTGTCGAGTTGAACCGTAACCGGCTTGCGTGTTCGCAGGCGCTCACGCAATTCCGCCAGCGTCGGCCGCTCGGCAATCTCCTCGATCTCTCTGAGCAGGTAGTCCGAGAGGGACATACCGGCCATGGCGGCACGAGCTTTCAGGCTGCGATGCAGGACGTCCGGGACGTTGCGAAGCTGAATCATCTTTGACATGTGTATAGCGTACTTTCATGTGAAACACATGTCAACTGATTTATCCACGCGAACCAAGTTGGGGCACGCCGAAATCTCACCGCCTATAGTGCTTGTTAGGCTCACCAGTGTAGAATGCGTCGGCGTTGTGTTGAATCGAGAACTGCGATGGGAAAAAGGAGAATCAGATGAAACGATCGCTATTGGTTGTCGGAGTGGCGGCGGCACTCATGGCCGCGTGGTCTGTGGGGCGGGTGCAGGGACAGAAAGAGCAAGCCAAGAGAGTCATCTTTATTTCCGCCGATGGGGCGAATTTCACCGCGATGAACCCTAGTGTTTCCACGGCCGCCATCTGGGGAGACGCCACCAAGGGAGCGCATGCCACATTCACCAAGTTCGCGCCGGGAACTGACTCGGGGATGCACACCCATACGAACGATGTGTGGATCGTCGGCGTGAAGGGGGCTTATCTCTACAAGGATGACGCGGGTGAGAAGCGCGTAGGGCCAGGCGATTTCTTGCGGGTTCCGGGAGGACACAAGCACTGGAGCGGCGGCGATGCCAAAGAGGGCGCGCTGTTCTATGAAGAATCGTCTGGCGAGTTTGATCTGATCCCTGCAAAATGAGGGCCCGCCGGTTACCATCGTGCTGGTAATGGCACGGACGAGCCATTTACCGATGTGCGGCTTCAGTCTAGTCTTCTGATTGAGCAGCACTTGGGGGAGGGCTGATCAACATACGTCCCACGACTCGAACGAGTCTGGGGCGTTTTGTTTTGCGTGCTATTCCCGTAGGTGCGAGAGACCACCGCCGCAGAGGCGGGGCTTTCTGTTTTGTCAGGGATGCGCCCGGTCCGTACCCACCCACCGGGGTGTACCCCCCTCCCCCCCTTTTCTAAAATCTCTGGAATCATCAGGTTAGCGGGAAATTCCCGGCAAAGTCTTCATGTCAAAGAACTTAGGTTTCAAGTTCTTTTAAATCAATGACTTATAGGTGCCCCCAAAATGGTTCGCTCCACCGTCATGTCCTCAGCCATCATTGCAGGGTTCAAATTGTGGCGCAAGGTCAGATGTCACAAGGGGGCTGTGGAAAAAGAATGGGCTCGGGTCAAAACCAAGAAAACCTTCAACACAGGGGCCACAGAGGAGCACAGCGTAGAACAGCGTGGAGGATTCGGGCCGCGTGATTTTTTGGCCTTGCGAAGCGCCGACGCTCTTCGCTTTGCAAAGCTCGCTTCCATCTTCTTGTGTGGGATGGCGGGGCGGGGATCGTTCAAGGCTTCCTGGACCTTCGCGCGGAACCATGCATCGTGCGCGGCATTCTGTTCTTCTTGCCTCTTCATAACGAGTCGAGGATTAGTCCCATCCTGGCGGGTCTAACGGTTCGCGATGGCTGGCAATCGCGGCTTCAACATCGCTGGCGAAGTTCACGTCGAGGGTGGCAGTAGAAGCGTGTTCCCTGGCCAGACGCAGAGACTCGGAAAGCAATCGGACCAGCGGTTCGGCGGGACGGACCACGGCTATGGGCAGCTTATCGCTCTCGATCACGACTTCCGCGCCGGCGCGCACACGAGCCAATAGTCCAGCGAAATCGCTGGCCGCTTCCGCCTCCGAAATGTGGATTACATGGTCGGCCATGTAGTGATTATATCGTGCTGGTCAACGCGGGGAGGGTTAGGTTTGGAGCAGGCGGAGCAGCACTTCCTCGACGCTGGCAGAGCCGGTGGCCTGGAGTTGCTTTCGGATTGTGGCCTCCAATGATGCGTCACGGATTTCGATGGTCATGGATCGCCCCTTGGGTTTCGGGGCGCGGGACTCGTGGCTTCAGGCTGGGGCATACCGTTTGATCGCGAGGTGCCGTGCGTGCTCTCGCGTTTTCGCCACGTCGTAGGCAAGCTGCATCCGGAGAAGGTGATCCATGTCCGGGCCGAAGGCCTTTTCGATGCGCAGGGCCATTTCCGGCGTCAGGGCGGCCTTGCCGTGCAGGAGGTAGGAGAGCGTGGCGCGGCGCACTTGCAAAATCTCCGCCGCCTTCGACACGGTGAGACCGAGAGCCTCGATGACTTCGGTTCTTATCAGGTCGCCCGGATGGGGCGGGTTCTTCATGGGCATTTCGGGCTCTCAGTGATAGTTTACTCTTGCGACTCTTCGCATATATCGTCGGGCCAACGCCGTGATCCGTGGAGTACGCGCAGAACCCGTACAGCATTCTCCGTGATGCGATAGGCAACGATATAGGGCGTGCGGCTAATCACCAGTTCTCGCGTACACTCGATGCGGCCGGGGCGGCCGCTGTGCGGAAACCGCGCCAAGGTTGCGACCTGTTCACGGATGCGGGCATCAACGGCGATGGCGGCTTTCGGACTGTCAGCTTCGATGTAATCGAAGATCTCGTTGCGGTCGGCTTGCGCGAAGATGGACCACTCCAGCCGCGAGCGTTTGCGCGTGGCTGATTATCGCGCTTTGCGCAGCGCAGCGGCTCTTCTCTTTGCGAAATGCGCTTCGACCTTTTTGTGCGGGATGCCGGGGCGGGGATCGTTCAGCGCTTCCTGCACCTTGGCGCGGAACCAGGCGTCGTGTGCGGCGCCGTCGATGGTC
>Ga0302179_10001841_pt1 | contig 12584 bp, 22 predicted proteins | sample I_Palsa_E3_1_FD_198788 | JGI IMG/M metagenome (GOLD analysis project Ga0302179, IMG submission 198788) | Peat permafrost microbial communities from Stordalen Mire near Abisko, Sweden - I_Palsa_E3_1 | ecosystem: Environmental > Terrestrial > Soil > Palsa > Peat permafrost | place: Sweden...
CCAATGTTGGGCCAGAGAGATCGCGGTCTCTTCGACAAAACACCGGCAAGTCAAAACCTGCCGAAAACCCTTCGAGACGGAGATCGACATCTGAACGAGTCGACGAGCAGAAGAAGTCCTCCCTGCTCGATGGGATGGTCCTCTATTTCATCCCCAACTCTCGCAAGAACGGTCTCCGGAAATTCAGAATGACGTTGTTCGCGCAACATGGCGCTGACGTTCGATATGAATGGAGCGAAGAAATCACTCATATCATATGTGACCAGAATATTATCGGCGAGCGCGTCCTACGCGATTTGAGATGGGAACAGTTCCCCGTACCATCCCTTTTGGGCGCTTATTAATGGTAGGTTGGAGTCACTATAGTGAATGAATTTTGGGTCCCAGAGTGTCTTGGTGTAATATTGCGGAGGTATTGGGCATGGCTGACGGTAGGCGGGACGCATTGTCGATATATCGAAACCGAGGTTTCAGGTGCCTGGAGTTGTGTCGCAGTCTAGTAATGAGAGTCCAGAGTCTCCAGAAATGGATCTGAATGGCTCTCTCCAGATAAAGATGGAGAATTCCAAGAGAACTCACCAGCAACAAATCGAGTAAATCCCTGACTTGGCAAATCTAACTTAGTTCCGGCGAACAAGTCGATGCAACGGGGTGCGTTGATGTACAAGATATCTTATTTGGCCGCCCCTCAACCCCAGGCGGCGCAGAGAGCGAAAGAGAGGCACCTAAAGGCAGAGATAACCCGCCACTACCAACATCAGACGAAACCCCCCTCGAACAAGCAATCACAGAGATTAAAAACATGGAACCAGCCAAATCCTTTCTTGAAGAAACTCCCTTCGCATCAGATTCAGACTCCGACCACGAAGAGACTACTCCAAAAGCCCCTATCCCCGCATGGCAAAAGACCTTTTCTTGTATGCACCCTCACAACGGAACCGAGATGCAAAACAACCCCAACTCGAAAACAATCGAAATCCTCTCGCTGATGCAATCATACTATGAAAGAACAATGGATCAGTGGAGAGCAATTTCATATAGAAAAGTCATCTCGATATTAATGAAGCGGACGGACCATATTGTCACGGAGGAACAAGCTAGAGCGTACCATCCCCCGCATTGACGATTCTTAATATTTAGAATTCCTGGGATCGGTGACCGTTTGGCTAAGAAGATTGCAGAAATAGGTATCTTGGCACGAGGACATGGGAAGGCTGATTATAGCGACCACGGGGGAATTGCAAAGATTACAGGATTTGGATTCGTCGGATCATACGTTGGAGATGTTTATGGGGATTTATGGGGTGGGGAGAAGTAAGGCTGTGCAGTGGGTTATGCAAGGTTTACGGACTTTGAAGGATGTCCTTGAGCATGGCAATGTCACCGAAAATCAACGGATAGGGATCGAACTGTACGATGTACTCACTCCTTCATTTGGGAATTAATCGCAGGACTTTGTACAAAGGATTCCAAGAGCAGAAGTAGAGCAACACAGTCAGATCGTGAAAAAGGCAGCTCTACAACTTGACTCGAAACTAGAAATATACACAATGGGCTCCTATCGAAGAGGCGCAACGACTTGTGGAGATGTACCCTTCCCTTCGCCATAATCACGCTATCTGAACTAACTTCAGATCGATCTGATAATAACCAAATCCGATGCCACGGCCAAAGACCTTATGCCCCTAATGACAACGCTCGTATCAACCCTCTCCTCCAGCGCCTTCCTAACGCACTGTCTCTCCCGCTCGCACAGCGAAGACGGCTCAAAATGGCACGGCGTGTCCCGTTTACCCGGGGGCTTACACCGGCGCTTGGATCTGCTGTGTGTGCCGTGGAAAGAACGTGGCGCGGCACTGATTTATTTCACGGGGAATGATATTTTTAATCGGTCGTTGAGATTGCTTGCTAGTAAGAAGGGGATGGGGTTGAATCAACGGGGTCTGTTTAAGGATACGCTGAGGGGGAGCGGGAGGGTTAAGTTGACTAGGGGGCTTTGTATCGCTAGTGAGAGCGAGAGGGAGATTTTTGAAATTTTGGGGGTGCCTTGGAGACCGCCTGAGTTGAGAAATTGTTGAGTTTGCAGGAGAGGATATTATGAGGTGGTTGGAAGTATGGCACTGGCCATTTGGGATTTGATACCATGGCGACATAGACGGTAGATTGGAATGCATTTCGCCTGTCCCTGATGAGTGTTCATTCGCATTCCACACATAATGGAGCTTCATCTCAAATTTATTATTATCTAATGACCCTCGATACCTAAGCTTTGCTCTTCACCTTCTTGGACTTGTGTTTCGCCTCCTTCTCCTCTGACGAACTCTTCTTCTTCTTAGTAACCTCCACCTCCTCCCCGTCAACTTTCTTCCTCTTCTTTGTCTTTTTCTCCCCATTCGTCTCGCCTCCCTCATCTTCCACCTTCCGTTTCTTCTTCGGCACATCCTCCACAGGCGGCACAAAATCTTTCTTCCTCTCCTCCTCGCGCTCATGTTTCTTCTCCATCCTCGCGACCTCTTTCCCCTCTTTCTCCTTGGCCTTTTTCTCCCACCCCTTCATAAAGTACTCTCCACTCTCCATCTGTAAATCAATCTTCCTCGGCTGCTGCGGCGGCGGGAAAAGGGGCTTGTTCTTCTTGTCGTGGATGACGTGTGGTTTACGGCGTTTGGAGAGCGACTTTTTGGCCAGTTCTCGTTTGATCATGAGTTCCTTTTGGTTAGCCCGGTGCCAAGGGGGAGGGTACTTTGATGTGGTATATGGGGTGGATGTTACGCATGCAATCGTCGACGACTCGGCGCACTTCTTTGAGGCCTTTGTAGCCTCCCATGCAGCTGACTGTGTTGCCCTGGACGAGAATATAGCATTGTGTGAGCAATTCCAGGGCCTGTGTATTAGTCCTGGTGAACTTTGGTATAGTATACCTTCAAGGTGGATCCATTTGGACCTAGTAATCGTTGCCGCCGTTTAACGAAACGCTCTTTATTCCTCACGAATCCTCCAATCTTGATGATATCGCACACCACAGCATCGTCAAGGATTTTAACCGCCTAACACATCAACATCCCTCGTATGCAGAGAAAATTACCTGAGGAAACGGCACGCTTCGGGAGAGCAGTTTTATTAAATCTCTTGCGTTGAGAATAGCTACTGGATCGTATGTCTTCCTCGTTGTTTTCACTGTCATACTTCCCTCGACTAGATCGAGCACACATGCGACGCCCTGAAGATTAGCGCAAATGATCCGTGGACCGTGAGTAAATACGATCTTGTCAAGAGCTTTGGTGACGAGAGACCAGTTCTCCCGGAGATATTGTTCTCGGTATTTGGGGAAAAGAGTTGCGAAGGAGGACTCCTCTGTAAAGGGATTCTGGCTGTCTTCCTTGGTGAACGGGTCAATCTTCCACTGTTCACAGGTTAGTGTATTCTTGATGAAGTCAACGGACACAGGGAACGTACGTGGTCTATGTCATCTGTATCCCAGGGTTTAGGCTTTCTGTATCGCTTGTTCTTGTTGACTGTCTCGGTCGAGACTTCCATATCCTCGGCCATCGTTGGTGAGTGGATCGGTGGTGATTCACGCAGAGAAATTTGCCCTTGTGCAGATCCTTCCTCACCGTTGACTGCTTGTTGATCGTCAACCATGTCCACCGCAATCCCAACTCTCCTCAAACAAATAAGCACCAATCCTCCACCGGCAATCCCATCCGATACTCTTCTTTCAGATGCCTTAACGGACATCATCCTGGGCATCGCGACTCACTCCCAATGCGCCGCCCTACTGACATGTTTACACTTTACGAATCTCGACCATCAGCCCCGACTCTCACTTCATCGCGGTCACGAACAGCTATCATAGAGGGGTAATTACAGAATCCATTAACTTCGATCGGAAGTGCGAGATATCCATACGAACGATCGATCCTATTGATTTGAGAACTTTTCGATAATACAAGTACGATAGGAAGGAAACTAGAATCACATAGAGAAGTTTTTGAATCGTTCGTTCGTTCGTTCCCATCTTCTGGAGATTCACGCACGGGGACCCTGGCCGGTCCCTGACCTGATTAAATTTAGGGCACGAGACTTTGTGATCGTGGTGTGACTGCCGGTCGCAATTGCAACTTGTGGTGTAAACTGCAAGACCCGTCGCCTCGTTGATCGATCCACCACCTTCAATTCGCCCTTCACCATGACGAGGAAAACCTACGCCGTCCCACGTCGGTACGTCCCTCTCATCCATTCTTAGCCAGTGCATACGCTAACTCTCTGTGTCCAGACCCTTCGAGGCAGCCCGTCTCGACGCCGAATTGAAGCTTGCCGGAGAATACGGTCTCCGCAACAAACGAGAAATCTGGTATGTTGCCTGCTGCACCGCATTCCACTCCATCTGGCATCATCGCTAACCATCCCAGGCGAGTGCAGCTCACGCTCTCCAAGATCCGTCGTGCTGCTCGTGAACTTCTCACTCTCGAAGGTACGTTTCGCCCGCCTCTCGTTCTTTGTTTGTGTGTTTGGTGTTGATGAATAGAACGAGACCCCCGTCGTCTTTTCGAAGGAAACGCCTTGATCCGTCGTCTCGTGCGTATTGGTGTCCTTGACGAGTCTCGCATGAAATTGGATTACGTACTTGCGCTCAAGGTCGAGGATTTCTTGGAGAGAAGATTGCAGACTCAGGTCTTCAAATTGGGCCTCGCCAAATCTATCCACCACGCCCGTGTATTGATCCGTCAAAGGCATATCCGAGTTGGCTCACAAGTACCTCCCTCCCCGTGTTCTGCCCATCTCCCTTATTGGGTTGGGTATACGAGAATCTGTGCTTACATGCAGGTTGTGAATGTCCCTTCATTTATTGTACGTTTGGATTCGCAGAAACATATCGACTTTGCTCTTGGCTCGGCTTTGGCGGGTGGACGTCCAGGACGTAATCGCAGAAAGCGTGCGAAGGCTGCGGAGAAGGGTGATGATGCAGGAGATGATGATGAAGAGTAGATTGGAACTTTAAAGTTTCAGTGGCATATCGGAGTATTAGCTGAATTGAGCTATCTAAACACAAAATTATTGAGACCGACCATTTAAATTACATTTCTATGAAATCTTTGAAATGATAATATCTCCAACACTGCAATGCTTCCAAGCGGTCCGAGCTTCAAGGTTAAACTAGCTTGCTGCCGCGACATTGATCGAACAGCTATACCCACTTCAGTAAGTCACAGTGGCCATGCACGGCAGATAAGCCCAACATGATGACACACTCGATTAGAGTCTAGATTGAATTTTTCAATGCCAACAGTTAAGGTTCAACTTCGATCCAATCTGAATCAGATCAGATCAGCCCACAACGTCAAATTGTTCCTTCTGCTTTTGCACCGGAAAGGTTATCACGCGGATTTTCTGGGCTTACCTTGCGACTTAAAGCATCTCGAAGCTTAGAAAAAAGTTAACAAGTTCGGTCTGAAAGTTACTGTCGTCGTCGAGGAGGGAGGGCATAAACGTGCATATCAGATTTCATCGGCTAATAGGAATCGGCACCCGGCACCTGTCGAACAGATTGGTGGCGTCAGTCCTCCATACTACGACCAAACTCCACTTCAACCTACACCGCAAAAGTGCAGCATCTCTAAATTGCAGTCAATTGGTCTTACCTCCGATCGCAATGTCCAAAAACCTTGTCCTGGTACGCAATCGGATCGTTCCGACATCTAATATTAGCTCACCGGTTCCACAGGCTTCGTCGGAGCCTGGGTCCTTCGCTACCTCCTGGAAAAGGTACCCCCTTCAAATCCCTCCAAACTCACCAACTCCAGGGCTACCACGTGCGTGCAGCCGTCCGCTCCCAATCCAAAGCCTCCTCGCTCCCTCGTTCGGAGAACCTCGAAATCGTCACCGTTCCCGATATCGTTGCCCCCGACGCCTACACCTCCGCCATCAAAAATGTCACCTCCGTAATCCACTGCGCTTCGCCGTATCATTTCCGCGTGACGGATAATGAGCGGGATTTACTTCTTCCTGCGCGGGAGGGGACGCTGAATATCCTTCGTGCGGCGGCCAAGGAAACGAGTGTCAAGAGAGTCATTATTACAAGTAGTTTTGCGGCGTTGAATCAGTTGGGGACGGATCCTTATCAACAACCTCCGAAGGTGTATGATGAAAGTGTCTGGAATCCAGTGACTTGGGAGGAAGCCAAGTCGGGAGTCCCGCGAACGGCATATCAAGCAAGTAAGAAATTTGCTGAACTGGCGGCTGTTGGTATATCCCTTCTCACGTTCTGATGTTGATGAAGAATATGTTAAGAATGAGAAACCTGGGTTTAGTATCACTACTTTATGCCCGCCACCGATCCATTCTCCGCCCAGTCTGGCGGAGTTGAATGAATCCAATTCTCAGTTGTGGAAGATCATTTCATCGGGCAAGGATGCGGAGGTTCCCGACGCGCATACGCCATTGTATGTTGACGTGAGGGATATCGCAATGGCCCATATTCTTGCTCTTGAGAATCCCAAAGCCGAGGGACAACGATATACCGTCGTAGGTGCTCAATACAGCAATCAAGAGGTGCCTTTCTGTTGAGATGGCGATGCTAAGGTCAAGGTCGTCGATGTGATTCGAAAGAAATTCCCAGAGCGAGACTTCGTTCCCGTGGGCAAACCAGGGTCCTATAAACGAGGCTATCAATGCGACTCTCATAAAATCAAAGAGGAACTCGGTATGAAATTCCGCAGCATCAAAGATACCATCGAGGATCTAGGTGAAATATTATTCGACATGTATGATAAAGAAAACAAGTAGTCTATCCCCTATAAATACAAGCAACCAGAAAACCCAATCTATTTCAAGTTACTATTTGCGCCAGCCCATTTTATCCCCAAGCGCCTGGAAGCACCAAATTAGTGCGCCGACTGGACCTCGAATTTTAATCCTCCGTCGATGTGTGCTTTGGGGTGTCCCGTCCTGAGGACCCGTCTGACCCAGCTCGGCATCTTCTTTGGCTCGTTCTGTCTCACGTTGAGCTTGTGCTTCAGATGATCGCTCGATCTTGACTTCTCGCAGGAACACCGACGACACAGCAGCAATACAAACAAATGGTAATAAAGCGATATAAGCCCATCGAATGGCATCTGAAAAGGCGTCTTGGACCATACTCAGCGAGGAAGGCGGCAGATTCTGGATCGAGCTCAAGGAGTCGAGAGAGGATGAACTTGCGCCGCCAACAGACGAAAATGCATCGGAGATTTTATTGTTGACGACAGATGACATGATTGTCAAGGCAAAGATCCCGCCCAGTGTGCGGAAAAAGGATACCAACGAGGTAACAATGGCCAAATAATGCATCATCCGGGCTTGTGAATGAAGCTGTACGGGCATCATCGTCTAAATTTAGCTGCATCTCATCTTGGATGGATACCAATCCTACACCAACACCAAGCAGAACCATGAACCCGTATAATTCAGGTTTATCCTTCTGTTGAACTGCCATGGAGAATAATCCAGTTGCTAGGGCCATAATCACGCTTCCGAAAACGATAGTCAGTTTTGTCCCGTGGAAGACATAGTTGACGAGGTATATTGCTGAGAAGTTTCCGGCGCCGAGACCAGGGAGGAAATACAAGAGCTGTTGACCTGCTTGTTGTGGCGAGTAGGAGAATACAATCGTAAAGTAAATGGCGATATAATAGAATTGACCGAATAATACCATACCTGAGGACAAATTGTTCCATTGACAAACAACGACATCGAGATCTTTGAAGATTTCGAGAGGAATCATTGGGGTTGCGTGGAGATAAAGTGGACGAAGGAACGAGGGAAGTCGGGTCTTGTTCCTGGGCTCGAGAAGATATTCGTTCAAAATGAACAACGCCAGAAGCAAGACACCAATGATCAGGAGTGCGATGATTCGACCTGAATTCCAAGGATATGAACTCCCACCCCATACCAATGCCAGAATAATGAGAGTCCAGCTGCTAAGGAAGAACACCAATCCGAGGTAATCGATCTTTTTGAGTTTGAATGCCAGTGAATGAGTTTCTTCAGCTGTATCGTATGTTGACCGTCGGACTTTCTTCCTCAGGAGGAGGAAGAATATGATGTGTGCGACTACGCAGACGGGGAGATTGATTCCGAAACACCATCTCCAGGATACTTGGGTAAGGACTCCGCCGAGACACTTTCGTTAGCAGGCTCTCTTCCTGGAGGAGGTACCGGTCCGATACTATAAGCAACGGCATACATCAATGCCAAAAAAGTATTCTGAGTAGAATTCTCTCTCAAGGAGTTCGTGTCGCTCATGACAATTTTGGTCATCACAAAGCAACCGGCAGCTGTACTGTTAGTCCAACCATGCTGCAACTCGGTGAGTGTCAGGAAAGGTACCTCCGACACCGGCGATGGCACGACCAGCCAACATCATCCCCCATGTTTGGGCTCCAGTACAGAGCGCACTGCCGATGAGGAAGATGAATATTGCCGATTGCATCACTATATGTCGACCAAAGATATCTGCCACTTGACCATAGACTGGGAGAAATGCGGTGTTTGTCAGTATATATGCGTTTGCGATCCAGGATTGATCGCTCAATTGATTGAACGACGAGGAGATGTCTACTGTAAGCACAAGAGATGGGACTAGTAGTACGAGGAAGTGCTGTTGCAACGATCGCTAAAGATTAGAGACGTGATAAGAGGATATTACTTGTATCCAATGTTGCAAGAAATAGAGGAAAGAACAGCGCGGTGCATAGTATAAGTCGCTCGATGATAACATGTTTCTTGGACTGGGGAGTGACAGGCTCGCTCATAATTGCATCTGTCGTTGATTCCCCTTTGACATCCACGTCCTTGACGTCGAGGGTCTCGGAGGGATTCTGCGCAACGGCAGTCATGCTTTCAACTCGATCAAATACCGACAGTCTTTGAACGGTCCAAGTCGAGTGTTGTGCTGCCACACCGGCTCTGGCATAAAAGTATGGCCGGCCTTGTCCTTATTTATGTTCCATAGCCGAGAGTGACACAGTTGTTGTTGCGCAAGCCTCGCGAAATTATTGCCGAAAAGAGAAGTCTCCCCGGTTGATCGTCGTTCAATATCCGACCGCAACCAATCACAGGCAGCACAACGCTTTCCGTATGGGGAAATCACTCCAATACCCCTGAATGATTAGATCAATCCCAATTCACTTGTTAGGTGCAGAAGGAATGGAAATAGTAAAAACTTCAGAGGTGCTCGTTTTGAATAGATCCGGTACCGGACCAGGGACGCGTACTACACCAATTATGGCTGCAAACGAGAAATCAACCTTATTTAGTCCTAGGGGAAGCGGCGGGAGAATCCCTCCGATTCACGCCTCAGCCTCTCCCCGAAAACTTAACCGCTGCATGTGTCCAGTCAAGGGCATCTTTCGATATAGCAGTGATAATCAGAATTGCTTTTACCCAGTTAGCCCGAAATCCTGCTGGGTGGTCAGATCGATATGTAAGCGGACATATACCCCGGGTTAGGATACTTTGACTTCATTGCGGAAAATAAAATCAAACTGTCTCACATCACATGGACATTGGCTCTGAAGATACGTTCTCCGAGGGTGAAGGAGATCCGGCCGAAAACGCTGCTTTGGAAAAGACAGAATCAGAGCTGTTATGGGTCATACATAAAGGGGGTCCTGCCCTGGATGTGTTGACTGAACTTTTCAGAGGTAGGTCGCCGGACTACTCCCCTCAAACGATCACCCACCCTACCCTCTCGATTTCGGTCCTGAGTCATCGTTCTAAGAACGATCTTTCAATATCGGAAGACACGAATAGATTGAGATGAGAAAAGGAATCTGGTAACTGTAGAAGAGATGGAGACTCGATATCACAGTCGTTGTGCCGTCAGATTTGTTTCAAGACGTCTCTGATGCGAACCTGTGTCTCTGGCCCCTAGGAAGGTTGTCCAGGGACACAGGAATCCTATTCGATATGACAGGGGGTGAGATCCTTTCTTGTATTTTGCTAATGAATTATGACACTCAGGAATTGTAAACGATCATTTCGCCGGCAATCCAGATATTATTATCACTGCGAGATTCCGATATCCATCCTCGCTGCCGGCCATCATTCGCGAAGTTGGATATAGTATAGTTTGCGAGATACGCGATCAAGGGTTAAGGCTGGCTTCGAAGGTTGGGCGGAGACCTACGGCTAACTATTCTGATGATGGGAGACTACTACTGTTCATGGACGTGAGGAGTTGTCATATTAAGGGTGGCAAGGGTATTTCGTCTGTATAGCAGAGATTATTCCTGATAATCAGATTGACTAACGATCTGATCAACCGAAGAGATTTCTCCTTTCGGCAATAATCTCGCCCGGCTTATTGTTCAGTGGGATGTGCTTGGTGAACTATTACCTGGAAATGAGTAGGATAACCGACGCGTTCAGAATTTGAGGGATGTTATTAACGATAGATACTTTTAGAGGACACCGCCTCCACACTGCGGCTGTGCATTGCGAGGATCGTTTCCACACTCTATAATAAATTATTGAAGTAATTTGCCGTACAACCGGGGATAGAGTTTCATATAATTACGAAACATTCTCTGGCAGTCAGCTCGAACGTTCAGTTCTGTTCCCCAAAATCTCTATCCTATCTGGCCTGAATGCCCCCTTTTTCACATTCCGATCGGCATTTCATTTGACCGTTTACGTGATCTGCCGATCAATCATTGCAACGCGGACGCGGATCACGCGTGACTCAAAACATCACACAACCACCACGCTGCTTGTTGCACCAAAAAAAAAAGCAGACAGAGCAGAGCGTCTCTACAGCCATGCCTCGTTCCGTAACGCCGTTTTCGAACCCTTATGCCCATGGCTCACATACGCTCACTCCGTATGCTCGTCGCCAGCAAGAGAGCGCGTCTCCTCTTGCAAATAGTGATAAAGAGAATGAGGCGCCGGGACAACAGCCAGGGAAGGTGTTGGCTAGTCAGGCTGCGTTCAGGGACAAGTTGAGTGAGCAGTCTGATACGCAGTACTATGATCCGTTTCAACCGAGGGAGAAGGTCAGGGACGTGATGAAATCGTATCGTCAATTGATTCAGGATACGACTGGTATGTTTCCTGCGTGATGTATGCTGATGATATAGAACGTCGAACGGAGTTTCTCAAGGCGGGAAATGATGGACTCAAGGATACTGTTGAAAAAGCAGATGAGATCTTTCAACGTGATGGTAATGATCACGGAGATGTAGTGCTAATATCTAGTTCGTACGACTGCTGTAGCGAATTTGGATTCGAGATTACTGGTCACGACATCGGACCTCGCAAAACTGAAGGCACGGAATATGACTCTCGGAGACGCAGCCTTCAACGTCGATGAATATATCGCTAAACTTGTCTCCTTCATGGGAGGCCGACATCATCTCCGGGGACGAGCTGAACCACGCGAACGGGATGATGAAATGGATTGGACGACATTAGGCCGTACGGCACTGGAAATTTGTCGTCGTCCGCCGACGGTGGGCTTTATGCTTGGGCCTCTCAGTGTGGAGAAGAAGGAACGGAAAGTAACTCGTCGCCAAGCTGAACGTCGCGACAATGCCGAAGTCATTCGTCCGCAAGAAGTACCCCCCTCCCTCCTAACCTTACCCCTTTACCTCACTTCCCCCTTTCAAGGTTAATCTGTAGTTGAAAGAGGGAGATATTCAAAGACAGGAGAATGGTACGTCAGTGCTAGTCCGCTCCGTGAGTCTCCTTCTCAAACAACATTCCCCCATCAGTTTATTCGAATTCGTCATCAACCCGCGCAGTTTCGGGCAAACCATCGAAAACATCTTCTACCTAAGTTTCAGTGTCCGCGATGCCCGTGCAAAAATCACACTCGACCGCAATGGTCTGCCAATCGTATCCTACGTCGACACGCTGAGTGAATCAGACATGATGATTGAAAATAAACAGTGTATACTTGAGATGACGATGGCGCAATGGGAAGTCGGCAACCTTTGTGGGAGTTAGGCTGATTTTAGGAATTGAAATCGCTTCTTAGCATCACGGAGTCGATTATTCCGCACAGGGAGGATGAGATGACTACGACGTCTGCGCGGACGTGGTATTAATTTGCTTGCATTTTGCTGTTTGGGGGAGCTGTATGATAGAGGGGGATCTTCATAGATATTACTTATTTTGTAATAATAGCCTGGTAAGATATTGCTAGGTTACTAATTTTGCACAATAAAGGAGTGTAACGCTTACTGTAAGGCCTTGACGATGCAATGTATCACCACAAATATTCGGCTTGCCAAAGGCAGGGGAACGATCAGATGATGTCGCTGTGACTGTTACTTCCACAAGCTTAAATGAGAGGCTTTTAATAAATTCTATCAAGTTTTTATGACTCTACATCATCCATATCATCTCTATCCCCACCTTTAGGTTTCCTCAAAATACAACTCCCCGTAAATCCCAACAAACAAATCACTCCAAAAACATTCCACGTAAAGAAGGGTCCCAACGGCCATTCCCTAGGAACCTCGTCCTCCACGCCAGCGAATTTACTCCACAAGACGCCCGCCAAGAAAGGGGCAAAGGCTCGTGCTAACGAAGCTACCCCTTGCGAG
>Ga0302179_10001842_pt1 | contig 12579 bp, 9 predicted proteins | sample I_Palsa_E3_1_FD_198788 | JGI IMG/M metagenome (GOLD analysis project Ga0302179, IMG submission 198788) | Peat permafrost microbial communities from Stordalen Mire near Abisko, Sweden - I_Palsa_E3_1 | ecosystem: Environmental > Terrestrial > Soil > Palsa > Peat permafrost | place: Sweden: Abisko...
TCCATGAACTTCATAAGCGACTTTGTGAGAAGTGAGTTTCCTCGGAAGAGAGTTCTAGTGGCCTCCTGTTTTATAGTTTGCTGTTGATGTGCTTCAGCATCCTCGGATGGTAATTCGGATGGATCGACAGATTGGGCGACCTTCAACTTTGGCTGAGCGAATTGGGCGGCGATTTCTTTGCCGGCAAGGAAGACTAACCACTCGACGGCCTGGTTGTCCGCCAAAAAGATATGTACGAGTCGATCCGCTAAGGAATCCAGGTCTTGGCTTGTCTTCGCAATATCAAGTGTCAAGTGATTGTCAAACTCAAGAAGGAGCTACGTTCAGCCTTGACTCGTTACGTGTAGATACCTTTCGAATCTCTGAGTAATCATCAGTCGTTAATATGACCAATTCCTCCAGCTTGTACTTCAGGTCTAGTTCTCCGACGTGTTCGACACCGAGTCCATCTCGCCCTGGGTGTACCAAAGGATGCCATTTCTGGTTCGCGATGCCCATTTCGGTATCCAGTATACTCAGCGAAACTTTGCCGAGCACTAGATCCCGGTTCCGCCGAATATATCTTAAGACGATCGAGACATCGTCAACCTCATCCGGAAGATCGCTTTCGTCAATTAAATTCGCATAAGGAGGGTACTTAAATACAAAATCCTCGGTCCATAATGGTCGTAAGGTGCCTTTTTTAACGCTGGTTTTTCCTCGAATTTCTCCCTCTATCATTATCTCACAGTAAGTATCCATCTCTTTTTCTCGCACGTTGTCTCCAGTCACGTCTGCCCAATGTAACTTCCTCCCCTCCCCAATTCGAAGCGACAGAGATCGCTGACATCGGAATGTCTCAGATGGATTCAACGATGGAGGACCATATAGTTCCGGGGTAGCATAACATTTGAGCATCACAAACCATACTTCCATTTGCATTCTTGTTTCTAAGGCGAGATATATTGGCATTTTTCGCATTTCGAAAGGTTTTGAAGATTCTCGAAGATGTGCGTGTATCACAAACCCGAAAGGATGTGAGGAAAGGGATGGATCAATCAACTGGATCGCAGACCTTTGCAGAGTATACAGATGAATGCTATACAACAGTAACTCCTCATCTCCGCGCTGGGCCTTGCATTAGACCCGAGAAACATGGACAATACCGCTTCTGCCAATATCGATAGTTGGCCATTATCTTTCAATATAGCTTTGACGCGTCGATTGGGAAGGAGTAACATGGATCCGATCTTGATATCAAGGATTTGTCTCGGCATTGGAGCGTTGTCTGCGCCGATTGGACCCGTTGACTACAAACATGAGCTTTGTCTTCATGAGTCACACCTTGATCGAGTCTGTGCTTTTGAGTGAGCGATTCGACGTGCTCCGAGAGACCGATCGCCATCGGTAGAATGCAGCAAACCATTTCTCAACATCGAGAACAGGTGGCCGCAATGTCACCTCAACAATATCCGAAGCCCCCTTGATAAGCAATAAAATCCTTCCTTCTTCATTTACTTTATCGACTCGACAGCCTCGCAAATCGTTGATAATACGTTGATAACCCTCAGGCCCATAATGCCGGTTTAAACTCCCCGAAGTGACGTCGATGTAGAGCATTCCACTACATCCATTAGCAGGATTTGACTGTGAATTACCTCTCCCACTGGCCTCCAGGCAAGCAGTACTCTGCCACCCCATCCATTTGGCCATTGAGCTGTTGGGTAAGGGAGATGAAATGCGCAACGTCGCTCCCCGTCGGATTGCGTACGGAAGCATTAGTAGGAGAGGGCGGGTGCGGTGATTGTGATAAGACCGAAAAGGGAATTTGTCGTGGGGTGTATCGTCGTCGACCATTTCTTCGAGGAGGAACCGGAGCCGGGGTTTCGACTGCAGGGGACTTGGGAGTTGCAGCCGGGACAGTTGTTGTTGGGGCAGGAGACGCGGCAAAGGAATTGCCAAATCTCGGATTGTCTGCTAACGATGATTTTGAGGCAGGCCGTGAACCGCTGACACGCCGGGCCGGTGTCGGCATGTCACTGTGGCCTCAGCAGTGTCCCGCGGGAGAGGACAAGCTTGGAGCCTGTGATAGAACCCCTCGCGTGGGAATGGATCCTGTGTGGTTTCTCAAGAGACCCAGGCCAGCCGACCGGGAAAGCACGGACCGAGATTCCCTCGTAGTGCTTACAACCAGCGAATACGGGAAGCCGAGACAACAGACAGAGGTCGCCCGGTATGGAAGCAGTGGGTTACAAGCCAGCGCCCGAGCAAGCGACCGAGGAAAACACGCCCGTCGGTGAGCTGTCTGCGTGGAACGGCACTGCGCTAAGAAACAATGAGCACGTTTTATCGTAATATCCTGCACCGCACGAACCCCCCGAGCTGCGGCACCACCAATCCATTCAATGGGAACCACTCATATCCCCCGCCACAATCAAAATCACCCCACACTTTCCTCAGGGTCGAAGTCATGAACTTCATGCCAGCATCCAGGGGCCACCCGGAGGCTGAAATATCGCTATTAAAAAGGCTAAGATAGTCGGGTAGAATAGGATCACTGGTGGAAACTGTGTTCAATCGTTCAAAACACTGCCGATCCGTAGATCGCCTTCTGCAAATCTCAAATCACCTTTCAATTATCATTGAGTAGATATGAAAACAACTAGTACATATATTCGTACATTCAGTATCAACCAGAGAACTTCAATGTTCTCTTCGAAGGCCCATTAAAATCCCATCAAAACTAAATACGCCAGAACATAATACATACAGGGAGCAAAACCTCCGCCATTAATTGCTCCAAGGGTTCGTCTCTAATTCCTCCTTCTTCCCCAGCTGCTGAGATTCAGGCGAAGGACTCACATCTCCAGTGTGACCCACTGTGGAAAGTCGTTGATGTCTCAGAGCATCTCCCATTGTTTGCTTCATCACGACGACATCCCCGAGCATGCTGGCTTGACTTGGACTTCTCTCCATATTTAGGTCTGATAATGCAGTCCGCACACCAGGTACATCAGCGGGCATAATCGCAGGTGACAGAGACAAAGGCGAGGGAGCATGGTGAGCTTTGCGATCCACTGAAGCCGGGAGGGCGGGGTGTATGAGTTCATCGGCAAGATGATCCACCGCGCTCATCAAACTCAATGTCCGTTTTTTCCCATCCAAGTCAGGGGATCCGGTGACATCATTTTCCCAAGGGTTTTGTGTTGCCTCAAGTGGTGCACTGATGGTCGGGGAGGAAGGGACTGGGGATCCGGCGTTAGACCTGCTATCGCTGGACTGCACTTCACTGAACGTCACTATTTCAACGTTATCAGGATTGACATGATCGGTAAATGTAGCAGCAGTGGCTTCAAGAGCGGGAGGAATAATGTCCTCCAGGACTTGATGCGTGGGAACACCCTTCACGGAAGGCGACTGCGTGCTAACACTGGGAACACTCTCAATGGAGCGTTCGAATATCTCTCCAGGATTTGACGAACTACTGGGTGACGAGAGTGCGCCGTAAATAGAGGTTCGAGGAGATGCGTAAGGTGAGGCGCTTGGAGTGCGATTACGTGGCCGAGGCTGAGGACTTAAGGTGCGTGGATCGGAAGGGTCTGGAGTTTTGATCGTGTTCGAATGCACGGGGTCTGATTTGGGCGAAGCGTCGCCACCAGGAGACGAGGAACGACGGTCCATGGGGCTCTTGGAGGAGTTGCGTCGAAAAGGATTGAAACGAGATAGTCGTCTGGAAGAGGAGGGGCTCTGGGGAGACGGCGAGGGAGAGGGTTCAGGGGACGGCGAATCCTCGGAGGCGCCTGGTGTGCGTTGATCGGAATGATCCAAATCAAGGCTGATACTGGTAGGGGTTGGCAGCGCAGGTGGAGGCAGGCCAGAAATCTCTTGATCAGACACAGGATCGTCTATTGCACAGTAACGTCAGTACAGGGCAGAAAATATTGAGGGCCAAGAATTTTGGGGGCGGTACCAAGGAGAGATGACGCAGGGGGGTGCTGAGGCTTCTTCTTTTTCCAGAACGACATGCCTTTGATTACCCAACCTTGCAGACAAGCTTAAAATTTGGGAGAGCTCGCGGTGGTGAAGCAAATCGGCGAATTACACAAGCGGAACAAGGATTCGAGGAGACAAGTCTGGCGCGAGGGCGTTCGTTTGCGTCTTCTTCTTGGACAGAGGCCACGGGGATCGATGGCCTTTTCAGGAGAGACAACCGGTGACTTTGACTTTTTAATACGTACGACCACACGTGACATCGCCTTTAATTAAGCGAATCGGACACAGCCTTGTGAAACGTCATTGCTTTGCTTCAGCTGCCTGCTACAAACGCATCTGTTTCACGTTCTCTAGCCGCGTCCCAAACGTTGCGCGGAGCATTCACACAAGGCAAAGCAGAATCGGTTGTCAGGGGTTATCTGTATCACTGCAAGTACACTAATCAATCTTTGTCCCAACATATTGGCATGCAACCGGTAATAATTAAACATGCGTTGTCTTCTCGAGTTGTTCTTCTATGACCATCGTCTACCTCCATGTCCTCTTGGATATCTTGGACAAGGGACAGCGATCGCAAGAGCCAAACAGCGATGATTTGTGTTGTGGGGGTCTCGACCGACCATGTATTCTAAAGGGGCTTTTCCAGAAGCTTTCAATATTTTAGATACCGGCATCCTCGCGTTCGCGATTGCTATGTCAATTGTTTTAGCGACAGACTCCCTGATTCGACATTTCGCCACGGAGGATCGCAGCCTCACGGCCATCTCGTATTTTCAGGAACCCCGTATTTGTTCAATTCAAAGACAGGGAATATTGCGAGAGGCCTGCTCGACTTTCTGAGGTCGACTTCTCTATGATAATCCTCTCTCACCCCATCGGCAGCAACCTTTGAGGAGGTGCATTTTTCAAGGTCCCTCCGAAATAAACAGTTCAACGATCTATGGGACAATCACGAGACCAAGAGAAGTCCCTGTTGAGGAACGCGACCTTGGTCCATTGATCCATGTCAACAAGTCTTTGAGATCATCTATGCGCTCGCAGGCGATTGCAGTTCTTTTTTTGCACAACCTCCAATACTCAGAAAGTCAGAATGCCTAATTAAATACATTTCCTCAGATGGGCATGTGTTTCGCTATTTCTCAACGAACCCGACGCATTGGTAACCCCCACTGATAGCAAGCACGGGAACTTATTTTAAGGACTGGGTGGGAATATCAATCCCTTTCCAGCGGAGGAAGGAATTGATGTGTGCTTACAGGGCGATCTCAGAATTGCTATGTTGTAAGTGGAATTACAATAAGCGCGCCAGCGGCTTTTGGAAGGCGCGTGATATACAGATGCGAATGGAGGCGTACCGTTAACGGCTGAAGACAGCAATAGCATGCCGATACAGGCATTTTTCGGTACAGCGCACGAATGATGTGTGTCAGGCTTCAGATTGTCTGGTGGATCTACACGTTTCAAAAGGGAGCCACGGGCGAATCGTTTCGGCAAATCTCAGCCACCGACCCCCGGAGCCCGACAGCTCAAGCCACACACGCTGATTTCACGATCCGACCAACCATGATCAGATCTAGATGGGATTCCTCATCTATATTTAATCTTTTATCTATCGCGGGACAATTGGCTGTTGGCGATTCGAGAAAGCTTACAATCTAAGGTCATACGGACACGTCTCTCGGATGTAATGTTTACCAATTGTTCGCACGCAGTTGGTTCTCCGCCTTCGGGGTGCCCGAGAATGATTCATATTCTCTTAATTATAGAAGAGGCTTGAAAGGCTTGGCCATGAGGGCGTTCAATCAAGTTTGAATATAAAAGGCAAGGGCCAGATGGGTGTATGGCTGGACATCGCCATGATCTGGTACAACACCCTCGTCGTATCTTTGTCGCTCGTCGCGATTGCGTCGGCCTCTACTCTCCCGGATTTTCCACACCTTTACGAGAAGCGAAATCCAGCGCAACTCGTCCCCCGCGCATCTGATCCTTGCTGCAAATCCTGCGGGACTATTGCAAAGGTCCTCGCCGAGTGTCCAACTGCGACGACAGATATCTTCTGTGGTTGCGATCAATGGGTTGCCACTGCGCCGGCATGCGAGGCCTGCATCTTCAATGTCGGCTTTAACACCTCGTTCGCTATGAACCCAGGCCCCGCTCTCGAACTGTTCTGGTCGTGGTGTCAGTGTCAGAAACCTTGTCGTGGACCGGCGGAGGCCATCTTCGGAAATGCCTGTTCAGGTGGGACGGATAAAACGTGCGTATCGAAAGCGTTGGTCAAAGATGGTCCTGCCTGCAGCTGCTGTATTAAGAAGCACGATGACTGGTTTGCATCATTCTTCGATGTCTTCATCCAGCAAGCTAAGCAATTTCTTGCCACTGGAAAGACTTCCTATCCTGGTACTTGCCTTTCCTTCTCTTTGTTCCTTATACTAATACTTTCTTTGCAGAAACATGTTAAAACCTTGTCGGAGTACTAGTGCGAGGAACGTTCATTGCAGTTATCTCATAGTTTCCAAGTAGTACGTACGTATCTGTCTTTCAGTCAAGGGTAGTTTGCAAAAAGCAATTGGATATGATAACCAAGCCTTGTCAGATGTCCTGAGATTAGCAAAACAATGACCGCCATGCTCGGCAAGGGTGTCCAAACTCCCATTATGGTTAAATGGGCGCACTATACATGAACTGATCGTCGTAGATGGTGTCGTCGTATTACCTGATTTGGGGTCTGATTTCATGGTGGCTTGGTACAAAGAGCCAAACGCAGCGCCGCGGACTTATTGTATTGCGGCTCCCCTCCTCCATCGTCTCAGATATTAGGTCTACTTCGGGACATTTCAGATGTGGTGAAAGGACAAACGCGTCTCACACGTGTGGTCTGCTATCTTTAGGTACAGACATAATAAAGTGTGAAAGATTTTCTACAATGCCTCTCTACAGAAAATACTACAGGGCACATCATAGGAAAAGTATAGCCAATGCTCCTGCCACCCAATGCAATTCTGTTTGTATAGATAATTGACGATAGATCTTGCAAACTGTCAGTGAAAGCCTTGTGCTTAAACCGCTACTGAGTCGACTCGTTCATCTCTCTCACGATCAACTTGCGAATTCGCTCCCCTGCAGCTGAGTATGATTCTCCTGCGGCAATGAGACAAAATCCGACAACTTGAACCATGGTAGTCTTCTTTACTAGGTGAAGAATGATGTCTGTTGACGCGGTCATGAGTGACAGTACAAATACGTATGTAGTCGCCCGATTGGATAAGTGAAGAGATATTTCCCAAGAACTCTCAGGTATCAGGCTCTAGTAGAGATTTAGAAGACTCTTGAAAATGGTATACCACGGGAAACTCGATTTTGAGGCCATTTAGAGGATACCAATTGTCGGTACGGGACTTGCACAACTGCACTGTGAGAATGTTTGAGTTACAGTCAATGGTTCCGGTCAATGCATCTCCACTGCTCCATACTCCTCGTAAGGACACAAGAGTCTAATCGTTACTTTGGGGTTGGTGTGGATAGTACGTTCTGCACGGCAGCTGCCATTTTTCTCAATTGCAAGTTTGCGGCCGTCGAGATCTGTGAATGGCTCAGCTGCCGGTGGATTGCTGCTGTAGGTGCGTTAAGCTGAGTTTGACAGTCATTGTGATGATACCCGCACTGGCACTGAGTGAAGAAGTATTTTTCGCCGAGGGCGTTCACATAGGCCTTTCGCACATGCCGGGAGAAGCTTGGTCGCAAAAGGCATACGCTAGAATCACGATCTAACTAGATGAGATTGGTAGAAAAGGTGACGTACCGGTACCACTACATTGCTTGGTGGCCTTGACGGACGGCGGTTGTTGCATCCTTTTGTTGTGATGAAGGTGCTGCGATTACATGGGAAAAGGGAGGTCAAGCAGGCTCCCGCTCATGTACATGTACAGCGTTTGTCCGATCTAACGGGTCCGTAATTTCTCCTTGAGTCTCGAAGGCGAATAAGGTTTCTGAGTTGCGAGGCCCGTGCGAGGGTCGAGCTGAAGTTAAATCACGGCAGACCCTGAAATTGACGGAAATGATCATGCATGGCATGCGATGTCAATCCATCGGATGCACGACCGCCCGGACCTAGCAAACCCACGGAGATGCGGCGTGGGGGCTGCCGAGTCCCTTGCCTGTCGCAATCGCTTGAGATGGGCCACCTTCCATCGTTTGACTGAGACAAGCAGTGTCGCAGCGATTTGTGGAGAGAACTTGCGTCCAGAGAGGCGATCGTCGAGGACTTGTGTTATCGGATTTGATCAAAGATCGGGTGCAGGACACGCTCCCACTCCACACAAAACGCCCCAAGCTTACCACAATCTCGGATTGGAATCTGACTAAATAATTGCTGCTGATGGAGCAGGTTTGCAGTGGACCTGTGCGACGCAGGTGGTGGCACTAAAACTGCGGCGTAGCGCACAGGCCGGGACTTACGGAAGCGATTTTACAGTAGTAAAACCGATCCTAAAACAGGTATCATGTCGCTGGTGCTATCACCCTGATTTGCAGCAGGGTTTCTCTGCTTGAGTGCGACCGATATTGGCGGCTCGCGTCAAGTTACCCTCTTCGCATGAAAAGGCTCAAACTAGTGGCCGTCATGATCATATGCAAATTTTTCAATTGACCCTATATTTGCCTCTGCCAAGAGCGGGTATAGTTGCTTACAGATTTGACCCGGTATGTCTTGGCTGCTTAACGTTGTACATATCCGTCGAGCGCGACTGATTTGCTTTCGGTCCTTGGTTTCGAGCACTTGAAATATCAGTGGCACCTACCGAGGACGGGAGATGTCAAAACTGTTGCTTCATCATCTAGGCGCTATTCATACAGTCGTTCCAGCCATTTGTGTAAGAGAAAGGAATCTTCTTTCCTCCAACAGCCTCCATACAACCTCCATTGATCGTCATTTTAGGCCACAGGCGTACTCAAACACTCCATCATGGGAAGGATGAGGGAACTGGGATGTGATATGAGAAAGGTAACGGGGGAAGCCAAAGACTCATTTGCTTCGAGAGGAAAACAATGTAGAAGATGATACTCGCAGATGCTGAGGAATCCAAAGGATTCCGAACGTACTGACGCGAAGCCGTCGGTTTAAAAACGAAAGGGGGCCGGGTCACATAATCATGAATTATGTCGTGATCGATGACTTGTCCCGTTCCGTATTATTTTTGTACATGCGTACAGCCTAAAATGATGACCATTATGACCATTACCAAGGCATAAAAAAAGCAATAAGACTGCCGTTCAACTGAAGAAGCTTTTGACGTTGTGGACACGAATAGCCTTTCCTTTTATGGAATCGCCGATCGGCTCCAATCGTCCGTCCGTCCAAATATAGTTTGGGGCCACGGCCAATCACCGCGCGAATTGCTGTCAATTTGTGTATTAGCTTACGTGTTGATGCATAATGCGTCTCCCAAAATAGCCCCTGTCTTTGCCCTCAAAGAATCTGTTTCCATTTTCCAGTCGCCCGAAAAACCGACGCAATCAATCGTCGGCCATTTCGTTCTTGTATCGCTACATTCTTTCTTATTTGGATATGTGCGACAAGGCACGTTGTTCGTCGTGATTCTGAATATTCTTTCGTTCAACTATAACGATGGGAACGTCTTCACTTGCCTCGCCGCGTAACTCGCTGCTTGTATCGTATCTTGGCTCAAATGGTGGGGTCGCGGCGCCGAACGGTCCTTCGACGGGAGCACTTCTTACTGCGTTGAATAGAGCTTACAGAAATGGTGAGGGTGCAATTTGGATGCACAATTCGAGTTTACTCAAGTTCACGCGTCCGGAGGGTGATGACGGCGAGGAACAAGGGCCTGGAGTCAAGGAATTGGCGAATCGCGTTTGGGAACATGCTCGACGCAGAGCAGAGGACCAAGTTGTTGTCGTAAGGTTCGTGCACTATTATTTGGTCAACAGTCCTGATGAATAGTGGAATTGCAAGCTCCGGGAAGACAAAATCAATTGAAACAATGCTTTCTCATCTAACGGCTCTCGCGTCGGCCGTGCCCTCATCCCAATCGACCACTACACAATTATCATCTGTCCTTAATGCATCGCTGACGGTTTTGACGTCTCTTACATCGGCAGCTACCCCTTCAAATCCATACACCTCATTCCACGCTGGATTAAGTATTACATTCTCCCTCGACATTTACGGGGCGATTGCATATGCTCAGATCTCCACCCCTTACGTCGATACTTCTAGACTTACAGACCTGCCCTTCGAATCCGGCCATCGCACATTTGGAGCATTCTATCAACTTCTTCGAGGAGCGACTCCGCAAGAACAATCTTTCCTGTCTCTCTTGAAACCAGAACAATATGAGTATTTGAAGAAGAGTGGAACATTGGACTTGCCGCATGGATTGAATATCGACGATGCTGCCTCGGCTGATGATTTCCGGGAAGCATTGCGAGCATGCGGAATCAAAGGAAATAATTTACGAGGAGTCTATCAAACACTTGCGGCATGCCTGTTGCTGGGTAATTTGAGCTATACTCCACTCGAGGGAATCGCGAATCTGGATGTCTTGGAGGACGCGTGCACTCTACTCGATATCGATCCAGACGTTCTTGCGCAACAGATCTCAACATCTAAATCGCGAGATGCGTTTGTTCAAGACGTGTATCGATTGCTGGTGGAATGGGTCATCAGCTTTATCAACACCCAGCTCGCTATCTCGAGGGAGAAAGGTGCTGGAGCGGAAATTCGGATCGTTGAGATTCCAAGTCCTAGTGGTGGACAACAAGGATATGGCGCATTTGTTCGAGCGTGGGCGGCTGAATCTCTTGAATTTCAAATTATGCAAGAAGCATTTGATGATACAAGAGGATTAAATGCTGAAATGATCGGGGATGGGATTGGATTGTTGAAAGTGTCAGCTGACAATAACTCAGGTACTTCCAAAATCGTGTCAGTTCTTATTTTAGATTGTGTGGAGTTACTGAACAAAGTCGCATTGGCTACGGAATCACTATCGTCATTTGAGGTGCTTACTGAGAAGTTATCTGATCAAATGTTCTCTCCTTGTTATAAGGCTGAATCGCTTAACCACTTTGCGATACGTCACACCTTCAATCTCGGGGAGTGGCTTCAGTACGATTCAAATGCTGGGTTTACTCTTACACAAACCCTCTCGAGGATCATGTCATCTGTTCAAAGCGACAGTTTCTTCTACAATATTCTCAGCGTTCTGCCTGGACTCGAGCGCTCTCTCTTCTCCTTAAAGATCGATACTCTTCGTCAATCCTTACAAAACGCCCGCATCTGGAGTGTCGTGAACCTCAGGCCTACACATATTCAAGGAATGGACCCAACGCAATGGGATGTTTCTCTTGTCTCTGCACAAGTGAGAACATTTCATCTGGCTCAACACCATGCACGAAAGAAAGTGGCAGACTACACTGCAGACTTTACCCATGCAGAATTCTATGATCGATATTCTTCCATTTTCCCACCGACGTTGGGTATCCGCAATGTTGCAGCTCGCGATAGTATTCTCATGTTCCTGGAAGGGCGGAAACTCCCCGCAGGAGAATGGTATGTTGGTACCGAAAGAGTTTGGATTGGAGAGCTTGGCTGGGAAAATCTCGAGGGCGAATTAGATGATTGTATTGCTGGAAACAGGGGAAGTGAGGAACTCCTCAATACGACGGGACCATATACACCGGGCATGGGCACACCCATGACTCCGCCTAACGACGGTGCTTCCGGATACGGATTTTACGCTGGTGGACGCGGGATCGCAGAAAGTCAAGAGGGACTGTTGAATCAAGTTGATGCTCGATATCCAAGACAAACTGGCTCAGATGATAAGAGTTATTATTACAGTATGGACGACAAGGAACGACTGAAATACGGAGATGATATCGAGGCTAAAAATGTGGAGGTTGTGAAGACAACAGCCGCGAGAAAGTTGTGGCTTCTACTGGTCTGGCTGGTGACTTGGCCTTTCCCTCCCTTTTTGCTAAATTGGGTGGGAAGAATGAAGAGACGGGATGTGCAGATGGCATGGAGAGAAAAATTTACCATTTGCTTTATCATCTTTCTGTTATGTGGCACGGTGGTATTTTACATCATCTTCTTTCAGCGTATAATCTGCCCGGAATTCGACAAGGTATATTTCTGTTGAGGGCCTTGCTGACCTTAGGTATGGAATACCAAGGAAGTCAGTGAACATCAAGGAGATAATGATTTCTACGTCAGTATCCGCGGAAAAGTTTACGATATTTCCACATTTTGGCGATTGGATCATTCGGATGGTGCGTCACCGGCCACAGGCACCTCTAATATGCAACAATTCGCTGGGCTGGATCTCACAGAATACTTCCCCTTCCCGTTGACACAAGCCTGTCCCCAACTCGTGTCGGATGACACGGTTGTTTTGATCCCCAACAACTCACTCATTTTCGACCCTTCTGCGTATCATGCATCTGGCCCTGTCATGCAGGGGGATACAACAAGCGCGTTGTATGATATCACTTGGTATCAACAAGTCTTCCAACCCAAGATCAAACAGTACTACAAGGGGGCCTTGGTGATTGAAAAAGACGATTTGCAACAAGAGGGTCAATACCAGT
>Ga0302179_10001843_pt1 | contig 12578 bp, 17 predicted proteins | sample I_Palsa_E3_1_FD_198788 | JGI IMG/M metagenome (GOLD analysis project Ga0302179, IMG submission 198788) | Peat permafrost microbial communities from Stordalen Mire near Abisko, Sweden - I_Palsa_E3_1 | ecosystem: Environmental > Terrestrial > Soil > Palsa > Peat permafrost | place: Sweden...
GATCAGCACTGCCGTCGACACCTGCGATCCTTTTGTTTCAAGCGGGGAGACAAGCCTCCTTCTACGCGATTTGCTGGCTGGCTCTTTGCTTGGCGGTCGATCAGACGAACTAAGCGGAAGTTCCGTTCTCATCGCGACCACGGACCAGTTGATCGCCGCGGCGGCGCTGATCGAGCTCGACGGGGTGGCCCGCCGCATGGTTTTGTGCCCACCCGACTCACTGGAAGAATATCTCCCTTCGATTGTTGAGTCTGCGGAAGTAGATGCAATTGTTTCCGATCGCATCATCAATCACCCGGGAACTGCCAGGGTGAGCTCTTTTATTCATTGCGACGGGAAAATCGTCCCTAAAGGTTATGGCTCACCCGGCCGCTACGAGACGGAATGGGTGCTCCTGACGTCAGGAACTACTGGAGTGCCGAAGCTGGTGGTACATACATTGGCCAGCTTAGCAGGAGCGATCAGCTGCGAGCCCAGCAATGGCAGGGTGATTTGGAGCACGTTCTACGATATCCGCCGTTATGGAGGTCTGCAGATATTGTTGCGCGCCCTCCTGACCGGTAGCTCACTGCTCTTTTCGAACGCACAAGAATCGACCGCCGGCTTCCTGGCCCGCGTCGGCGCGCATGGAGTCACTCACATCTCCGGCACACCGTCGCATTGGCGACGCGTCCTGATGAGTTCTTCCGCTCGCCTGATTTCGCCCGAATACATTCGTTTATCGGGCGAGATTGCGGATCAGGGAATCCTCAACCATCTTGCGCAGGTCTATCCGCAGGCACGCATCGCTCACGCCTTTGCCACCACCGAAGCTGGAGTTGCTTTTGACGTCAACGACGGTATGACCGGGTTTCCCTGCAGTGTGCTCGAGCGCACGCCGGGCGTTGAAATGAAAGTCGAGAATGACTCTCTTCGCATTCGCTCTCCGCGCACAGCCAGCCGGTACCTGAATGAACTACATGGCCCACTTAAGAATGCGGATGGTTTTGTCGACACGACGGACATCCTCGATCTGCGAAACGAACGCTACTACTTCGTTGGGCGGCGTGATGGAGTCATCAATGTTGGGGGCATGAAGGTGCATCCCGAGGAAGTGGAAGAGGTGATCAATCGTCACCCTAAGGTTCGGATGTCGCTGGTCCGAACCAAGAAGAGTTCCATCATCGGCTCTCTAGTAGTTGCGGATGTTGTGTTACGCTCGGCACCCGGGCCGGAAGGCGACGGCGATCGTCAAATTCTCCAGGACATCTTGCTGCTATGCCGCGAAGAACTTCCCTCCCATAAGGTTCCGTCCACTATCAATTTCGTTTCTAAGCTGCCCGTTGCCGATTCCGGAAAGCTCATGCGGCCACGCCATGCGTAATGTGATTGCCGTTGTTCCCGGTCTTGTGGACACCGAAATGACGCGGGCACGAAGGGCGAGCAATGCGAACCGATTGTGCAGCGTAACGCGCTGAAGCGGCTCGTCGAAGTGGAAGACCGCCGGCGTTTCTGTTGGGAGATGCGGGCTGAGAGCCGGAGGAGCAATGATTTCTAACCTGACAATTCAGGCTCCACTGATAAACGAGCCTAGTTCCAACCTGGAGTCACTTATTACCGGGCTATGGGAGGACGTGTTCGGCTTCTCGCCCATCGGGCTGCAGGATGACTTCTTTCAGCTTGGCGGCAATTCGCTTCACGCGGCCAGGCTGGTTGCGAAGATTCGCGATCTGACCGGCCACGATCTGCCGCTTGAGAGCTTTCTCTATGCGCCCACCATCGAGCGGTTGGCGCTACTGATGCGAGCTGGCGATACCGTCTCCTCTTCCACTCTGGTGATTCTCCGGGAGGGCACACGCGAGCGGCCGCTGTTTATCGCTCATAGTATGAGCGGCACACTGCTGGAGTTGTGGGCGCTGGTGCGGGAAATGGATTGCCATTGCGCCGTCTATGGAATACAGGGCCGCGGACTTCGTGAAGGCGAAGTGCCGAATTCTCGCGTAGAGGATATGGCTGCGGATTATGTCGAGCAAATCCGCTCGGTTCAGCCCCATGGACCATATGCTCTGTCAGGGTTTTCTATGGGTGGACTGATCGCGTTTGAAATAGCACAACAGTTGTTGCAAGCTGGCGAGACGGTTGAGCTGGTCGCGCTAATCGATACCCAGTTGGACGAGCAGTGCTTAACGTTCCAAGACTGGCTCTTGCACCAGCGGTGCCGTGTCCAGTTAGAGCTCCGCGAGTTACGCGCTCGTTCCTGGCCCCAGCGCGTCGGCTACATTCTTGTGAAAGCCGGCCATTTCGCCGACAGGATTCGCGTGGTCGCTGGAAAAGCGCCAAAGCACTCCAGCGTCGACGAGCAAAAGCTCCGAGGTGTACTCAGTCTATCGCCGCGCCAACGGAAGATCATTCTGGCTTTGCGGGTGGCCATGGCCGCATATCGCCCGAAGCAGTACTCTGGCAAAGTAACCTTTTTTCATGCAGCCATCCCCAATCCGCGCTGGCCGGATCCGCTTCGGGTATGGAAGGGCGTCTGTCGTGAATTGGAGGTTGTTGAAGTTCCAGCGGGGCACAGCGATCTGATTCTGCCGCCAGGTGTCAGGTACGTGGCGAACACTCTTGACCGCTTGCTCGCGGTCAATAAGAAAGAGGACATTTGTCCGGGTAGGGGATTCTCGTTAGTACCATTTCCGTCAAAGATCTCGAAGAGTTAGTCGCGGGTTGCAGAAAAGCTCCGCATTCGGGGTCTTGGGGCTTTAAATCTTCAGCAGCCGGCGCTGGCGCTCGATCGCCCGGCCATCTGGAGCAACGGTTATGAGGCGGTCGTCAGGTATTGTCCCAGTCACTTTGGCATCTTCCAGCTTACGGATGAGCCTTTAGGGGAATCGCTTGTCCCAGGTAGTCTTAATGGTTTAAGATATTGAAGAGAGGCCTCGAAGATCACAGAAATCCTAAGCGCACTCCATCCGTTGGCGAGGTGAGCGACCCCATAGTCCGGGCTGAGGGCTCTGCACATTGACTACGGCTTATCTGAACCGCATCGCCACTGCCGTACCCGAGCACGATGTGCACAACGCCTTCGTCGTCTTCGCAGAGAAGATGCTTGCCGACCAGCGGCTGCGCACGGTCTTCCACCGCATGGTCAGGCGCGCCAACATTGCGCATCGCTATTCATTCCTCGATCCGGGCGAAGGTTCTGGCCAATTCTCGTCGCATGACGCGCTTGAGTTTTATCGCCTGGGCAACTTTCCACGCACGGCGCGCCGTATGGAGCTGTTTGAGCAGAGCGCTCCGGTGCTGATGAGGACGGCCGTGGACCGGCTTGCGCTCAATGAGAAGGAACGCTCCGGTATCACGCACGTGCTGGTGACCTGCTGCACGGGGTTCTATGCCCCGGGGCTGGACTTTGAAATCGTTGACCATCTTGGGCTTTCTCCGGGCGTGGAGCGCACGATGGTTGGATTCATGGGTTGCTATGCCGCGATCAACGCACTGAAGTTGGCGCGGCACATTGTGCGGTCAGATCCGATGGCTGGTGTGCTTATGGTCAACCTGGAGCTATGCACGCTGCACTTCCAGGAAACGCAGGAGCTTGAGCAGGTTCTCTCGTTCCTGGTCTTTGCCGATGGCGCGACGGCGAGCCTGATTACTGCGTGCGAGCAGGGCTTTGCTCTGGACAGCTTTAAGACGGTGAGGGTGCCCGAGACGAGGGGTCTTATTACATGGAAGATCCGCGGGCTGGGGTTTGACATGCTGCTTTCCGGGCGGGTGCCGGCGGAGTTGGGCCGCGCGTTACATGAGGGCGAGCTGATGGTCGAGCGTGATGACATCGACTTGTGGGCGGTGCATCCCGGCGGACGGTCGGTTCTGGATGCGGTGGAGAAGGGACTCGAGCTACCGGTCGATGCGCTCGCGGCGTCGCGCTATGTGCTGTCGTGCTTCGGCAACATGTCTTCAGCGACGGTGATGTTTGTGCTGCAGCGCATGATGGAGCAGGCGCGGCCGGGGCAGCGCGGGTGCGCGATGTCGTTTGGCCCGGGGCTGGCGGCGGAGACGATGCGCTTCCATGCGGTCTAGTGCGGAGATCGAGTTCAGATTGCGGGTCTCTCCGCGCGAGCTGCCGGAGCTGATGGATGGTGACTGTAGCTATGACGATTTCCGTAGCTGCCTGCGCAGCCTGGAGCAGGTCAACCGCTGGCTGCTGGGATATCGACCGACGATGGTTTGGCTGAAGCGGCTGCTGCGTGGATTGCGTGATCCGGTGCACATCGTCGATGTGGGCAGTGGCGGCGGCGATCTGCTGCGGCAGATTGCAGGCTGGGCACGGAGGCGCGGCATTGCTGTGCAGTTAACGGGAATCGACTTGAATCCTTATGCGGCGCGTGCGGCAGCGGAGTTCACGCCGAAGGAGCTAGGAATCGCGTGGGTGACCGGCGATGCTTTGGTGTATCGGCCGGAGACGCCGGTGGATATCGTCGTGAGTTCGCTGATGGCACATCATCTGGAGGATGAAGAGATCATCGCGCTGCTGCGGTGGATGGAAGCGACTGCGCACCTAGGTTGGTTTATCAACGATTTGCAGCGCTCGGCGTGGAGTTGCCGGATGTTTGGGTGGATGGGCGGAATGGTGGAGTGGCACCGGTTTGTGCGGCATGATGGACCGGTGTCCTTCCGGCGGGCCTTCAGGGAGCAGGACTGGGTGCGCTTGCTGGCGGCGGCTGAGGTCTCGCTGGAGACGGCGACGGTGGAGCCTTGGCGGCCGGGACGATTGTGTGTGGGGCGATGGAAGTGAGGCGGGTGTTGATGGTTGGAGGCGGGCAGGCTGGCACTTCGGCGCTGTGGCTGGCGTGGGCTGATGTCGATTGGCGTGAGCTGATCTCGCTGGTCGCTAAACTCGTCAGCAAGAGAGCGATAACGCAGGGATTTCCACCCGCTATAGGGTTTCGCCTCATCACGCCCAACCATCTGAGAGGGGAGTAATGGCAACTTCCACGCAGCACCCAACTAGCCCCACTCGTTCCAGATCTAAAAGCCGTTTCAGATCCAAAACCGTTCTCTGGATCTCCCTTGGACTCACCACGCTCTTCGTCTTCATCACCTCAGAAGTTCTCCTCATCACCGGCTATCCGATGTACCACGCCTACCGTCTGCAGGTCATCGCCGACCGTCAGCTCCTCATCCCGCATACGCTTTTCAGCATGATGGCTCTCCTCATCGGCCCGATCCAGTTCTCCTCACGATTTCGCCAGCGTCACCTGAAGATCCATCGCGTCCTCGGCCGCATCTATGTCATCTCTGTCTTCATCGGCGCCGCAACCGGGGTCGCCCTCGCCAGCGGCCGGCCGGGCTTCCCCGGAACCTCGATGCAGGCTGCCGCCTGGGTTGCCTGCACCACCGCCGCCCTCATCACCGCGCGCAACCGCCAGATCATCCAGCACCGCCAATGGATGGCCCGCTCCTACGCCGTCACCTTTACCTTCGTCTCCAGCCGTGTGCTGAACCTCTGGCCCCGTTACTGGAGCCACCTCGGGGATTCCCTCGCCGCCGTCGGCGTGATCGCCTTTACTCTTGCCTCGCTGCTTATCGTGGACCTCGGCCTTAACTGGCGCGAGCTCACCACTCGCCGTGAATGATCAAGGTTCACCTATCGCATCCGGAAAAAGGAGATTCCTCTGACAATGTCCAATCTGAATCAGGTTCCTTTGCAAAACGAAGTTCTGGTCCTGGGTGGTGGAGCGGCGGGGTGTGCGGCTTCGATCGCGCTGGCCCGCAAGGGACGAGTCGTTACGCTGATTGAGCGCGAGCCCACACCGCACCATAAGGTTTGCGGAGAGTTCCTAAGCGGTGAGGCCCTTGAGGACCTGCATGCGCTCGGCATCGATGTGGCCTCGCTTGGCGCCGTGCCCATCGATTACGTTCGCCTAGCCGCTGCCAGGCGCGCCGCGCAGGCTCCGTTGCCTTTCCCCGCAGCCTCGCTAACGCGCAAGGCCCTTGATACAACGCTCATCGCCGAGGCTATCGCCGCAGGCGTCCAGGTAGAGCGCGGCCGAAGTGTGCAGGCACTCTGCCGCACGACATCCAACGTTTGGCAAGCTACGCTTGACGACAGCAGCACCCGTGAGGCTCCAGTGGTCTTTCTGGCTACAGGCAAGCACGACGTCCGCGGCCACTTGCGTCCGAAGGACCCACAGCGATGGGTCGCCTTCAAGATGTATTTTCGCTTATCGCCCGCGCAGGCCTCTGAGCTGGCGGGCGCCTCTGAGCTGATGCTCTATCCCGGAGGCTATGGCGGTATCCAGCCAGTGGAAGGCGGCATTGCAAACCTGTGCTGCGTGGTGCAACAGCGGCATCTCGCGCGTGCGGGTCATCGCTGGGAGAACTTCCTTGCGAAGATGGAGCAGGACTGTCCACACCTCGCTATGAGGCTTGCCGGCGCTGAGCCGTTGCTCGCTAAGCCGATCGCCATTACCCATATCCCGTATGGTTACATCCGTCGCACAACGGAGAATGGCCTCTACTGCATCGGCGATCAGGCAGCCGTCATCCCCTCGTTCACCGGCGATGGCATATCCATCGCGCTGCATACGGCGCGTTGTGCCGTCGCTGCGTATCTTGCAGAAGAGCCGGCATCGCTCTTTCAGGCTAAACTGCGCTCCGCCCTGCTGGCCCAGATGCGCCTTGCGGAATTCGCCGCCGATGGCTTGAACAACCCACTCGCGCGCGCTGTATTGCCGTTTTGCCTCAGGGTCTGGCCCGGCGTGATGCGCGTGACGGCAAGGCTGACACGAGTTGTCCAGCACGCGGCTGTTTCTACCCCTGCAGTTGCCGGCTGAAATCGAGCCGCGCCCAAATAACTTGCAGTCGTCGAACACCATAGGGAGATGCAATGAAATCCTTCACAATATTCGCCATCGCTGTCCTACTCGCTCCGGACGCGATGGCCCAGCAGCAGACCTTCATCGCCAACCCCGATGCCAGCGAGGTTAAGATGACGCTGAAAACGACCCACGAGGTGGTCAACGGCACCTTTCACATTCAATCTGGATCGCTTGAGTTTGACCGCAGCGCTGCTAAGATATCCGGTTCGGTGGTCGTTCTCGCCGGCAGCGGCAAGACCGGCAATGGCAGTCGCGACAAGAAGATGAACAAGGACATCCTTGAGGTCGAACAGCACGCAACTGTCTCGTTTGAGCCCAAGTCCTACGCTGGCGCCATCGCTCCATCAGGAGACTCGACCATCCAGGTAACTGGTATCTTCACACTCCTTGGTACGCCTCACGAGATCACCATCCCCATCCTTGTCCATCTTGAAGGTACAACCGCAACGGCCAAGGCTCATTTCGTCGTACCGTACATTCAATGGGGACTGAAGGATCCAAGCTTTTTGTTCTGGAAAGCGGACAAAGACGTCGCGATTGACCTCTTTCTCACTGGCCGGCTTTCACAATAAGAAGACCGCCTTATTTACACGAAACGACCAGGTTGCCCGTGATTCGCCAGCTATCTGCTCGATGGCGGTAAGCGCGCGGTTCGGAGGTGTGGAGACCTGCGAACTTTTCGAGATCCCCGTTTTCCAGCCACCAGGCGAAAGCTCGTCTTCCCAAGATATGAGCGCCGGAGTAAAAATAGTTCACATCGCGCCGCATTAGCGGCGTGACGTGGCGGATTAAAAGTAGACCACGCCGCATTCTAGTTCCAGAGACATCAGAAGCTTCCAAGGGGTGACGCACGCTGGATCGGGCTCAGAAAACTTTCTTTGTAAAAGAGGACACTCCATGCCTGAACTTACGAGGGAATCTGTGGGTCTGCCGTGGATTGGCGGGTGGCGCGCAGGTGATCGCAGCGTGGCGCTAAAACGCAAGCTGATGCTTGGCGTCATCAGTGCAATGCTGGGCGCTTTGCTTCAAGGTTGCGCAGCGGGCAAACATCCTTCCCCGGAGGAAACCAACCTGGCCAATGCGGCTAAAGACGTTACCATTCCACTGGAGGCAGGGAAGATGAAGAACCCGGTGCCTGAGACCGATGAGGTCGTTAGCCAGGGCCAGGAAGTGTTTCTTGGGTCTTGCGCGCAATGCCACGGTCCGGATGCGCGCGGAGACACGAGCATCGGGCGCAACATGTACCCGCCTGCCATGGACCTGAGCTCACCCCACGTGCAGCATTGGAGCGACGCGGAACTGTTTTGGATCATACAGAACGGAGTTCGCCTCACAGGCATGCCTTCATGGAAGTCGAGCATTTCCGATAACGACACCTGGAAGCTTGCACGTTTTATCCACAAGCTTCCTCGCCTCGGCGCTGCCTCCGCCTCCACAGCAGTCCCGTCACAGTCACAAGCCGCCATTTCCACGCAAGACAAGTACGCCCTCAAAATACCGAATGGCCTCGCGTTTTCTGAGTTCAGAGGATACGAAAGCTGGCAGGTGATCTCCATCAGCCATAATGGAAGTGCGGTCGCTGCGATCCTCGGGAATCCTGTGATGATCGACGCCTATAAGGCGGGCATTCCCGGTAACGGCAAGCCCTTTCCGGATGGCGCCAAGATGGCGAAGGTCCATTGGAACGCGAAAGTGAATGCCGATGAACCCGGTGGGCCGACGGTGCCAGGCCCCCAGCATGACGTTGATTTGATGGTGAAGGACAGTAAGAGGTTCGCGGACAGCGGCGGATGGGGTTACGGCGTCTTCGAGTATGAGGCCGCGACCGGTACGTTCAGGCTCGGCAACTTGAAAGACAAGCCACCGCAGGGGAACGACGCCAAGTGCGGGTTCGCGTGCCACACGATAGTGAAGACAAGAGACTACGTTTTCACGGATTACGGGCACAGGTGAAGCGGTGCGAGCATTGCTCGCCGCGAATGCCGACGTGAACGCCAAGGGGAACGATGGCGGCACGGCGTTGATTCTGGCATCGCAGCACGACCATCTGGTCCAAGGCGGATGTGAACGCCAAACGGAACGATGGCGCCACCGCGTTTGAGCCTGGCATCGCAGCAGGGCCACGTGGAGGTAGCGCAGGCGCTGCTCGCCGCCAGGGCGGACGTGAACGCTGATCCGAGCCTGGCGCAAACCCAGACTCCGGCACGGGCAAGCGCCCTGCCTTCCGACGCCGAGCTTGATGCACTGGTGGCCGCGCGAAACTGGGGTGGGCTGTCAACAGCCCTGTCGCAGGCAGCGGATGGTGAACCACTCATGAGGAAGTTGAATTGGCTGCATTCGCGAATTCCTGCCGGCGGCCCTTCACTGCTTGGATTTACTGCCGTTCGAGACATGTGGAAGGTTGGCGTAAACGTAAAGCAGCAGGCCCCAACAAGGATTTTCGCATCACTGCAGGCATGCTCGCTCTATATACAGAAGCCCCTCCCGATTGGACACCCGCATTTTTGTCGCCAGAGAAGTATAAGCCTATACAGGACAAGGCTCGTGCAGATATGAAATCTAAGTTATCGCAGCTTGTCCATTAGGTGCCTTCTAGGGCCTGGTCCGAGATCTACTGTGCAGATCAGGAAGCTGCCAGGGAAGAAGGTCAACAGCAAGCCGATCACGATGTCCGGGTAGAACTGATCGTCCTGAACGGGCCGGCGAAACTGCCAGTTCCACTTGCCAAGAGGAATCCACTGATAGACTTCGCAGTAGAGCAGCAAGAGAGATAACAAGAACGCCGCGCCTCGGCTACTACGGTTCACGCAACGCCTCAGTATCAGCATTCTAGCGGTATTTTCAACACACGTTGTAGATGTACTGCACCTCGTCTAGTGCCAATCAAATTAGGCATCTCTGAGGAATCACTGATTGGATGCCACGTTGTTCATGGAAAACGGGCTTTCAGTAAATTGCTCCTGCCTGGCCCCCAGATGGGGAACTTACCGATAACCAGACTTTCCAGGCACTCCATCACTAGTTCGATTCCTCGTTGAGTGCTTCCGATAAACCTGGCGATACGTGCGTGGTCGCGTAAGGAGAAAGCAACGAACGCTGCCGCTAAGCACACACTGAACCCTCTAAATCGGAATTGCAGCTTCTAAGGTGTATCTGGCCAGTGATGCGATACCTTGCCCGAGGCATCGAGGAACTGCATGCTTGGCGTTCCGTCGGCGGCCACGCGCAACAGAATGCGTGTGCGTCCCTTAGGATCGCGCAATCGCAATACGGCCGACTTATCCGGGTCTCGCTCGATCGACGCACGTGCGTGCAGCTTCATGGGGTACTTGCCCATCACGGTTGCCATGGCCTTCTGCTTCTCAGGGCCCTCGGGCATCGCGCGGACCGTTTTATACGCTGAAAACACTTCAGGGGTGAGCAGTGTAGAGTTGTTGTCATTAATCTGGTAGCTGCTAGATCGCTCTTGGCCGTCCTGATCTGTATCCAGCGAAAGAGTTTGGTCCTGTTCATATTCATCGAAACTGAGATGACCAAACGAGTGAAACGCTCCGTCTTTGGACTTGTAACCGCCGAAGAGCATGCCCCCATTTTCCGTCCCCTCGTCGTTGAGAAACAGGATCCCAGCGGAATCCTGGCGGTCGGGACGGGATATCTCCTTCCCGTGGTAAAACTCGCCCGCGAACTCAGCCTTATCCGAAATGATCAGCCGAGGAGTACCGTCCGGCTCTACGATATTGATGCGATGCACTGTAAGCTCATCGAAGTCCAGGTGCCGCGAATCCCGCTGCTCGGAGGCAGAGACGCGATGTAACGTAAAATCTCCGCGTGCCAGGCCCAGGCTCACCGTGAGGAAAAATGCGACCGTCAGCAGGCCGGAGTATATGGCCAGGAAATGTGGGTTGGAAAAAGGTCTCATCGGAACGCTCCTACTCTTGACTTGACGCCGTATGGAAAGGCCTTTTCCGCCTTAGTCGCCAGTGTAGCCTCGCCTATTCGAGCACTATAAGCTCAATTGCACATGACCGGCTGAGCCCGACTCCATTCCCGCCCGTTGGGCGCAAACCTTCAACGGGAATGCTGTTGGGCGAAAATTGGGATGGCGTATGAGGCAGGCGGTACGCTTCTCTAAACGGTACATTCGACCACGGGCAATCTTGGCTGCCGTGGGATTTTCAGTAATTTGCTGGGCCTGCCCCTCCCGCTTGGAATTTACCGATAACGCGACTTTGCAGGCGGTTCGCGGGATCACTTCCGGATTGCCCGTTAATCGGGAGTCGAAGGCATTTGGGTGGCAGGAGTACCAATCTCGGACCTGTGAAACGGATTCCGGCTGGGGGACTAGCCGACCTGCGATGCGGAGGTCCTGCCCGAAAATTGGATTCAGAAAGAAACCTTGCTTCGCGTCGAATGATTCTAAGAGACGGTTAAAAACATCGGCGATAAAACATAAAGCCTCAGGGTTGCGACGCTTCCCACTCGCCCTTCACAATGATCCCTTCGCCTTCCCCGGGCCACGGTGGCATTGTCACTGCGATGGCAGCAAGCGGTTCGTAGCCAAATGACCGAAACTGGAATTGTGTACCTAACGGGATCGTGAGTGACACGCCCGGGTAGACATCAACAACCACGGCGTGCCCGTTCTGTTTTCGCCACACCTGACCGCGGCCTCCCACGAAGTACCAGATTTCCTCCACGGTGCGATGAGTGACGGCTTTCGATATCCGATTAGGAGCAAGCTCGAAATGTATCATCCCACCTTCCTTCAAGCCTAGAAGAAGCCTCACATCCGAGCCGTCGGGCGCAACTGTATCCTGTTGCGATGGTAGATGTTTTGTAGAAAAGTCTGTGAATTCTCGTCCTCCGATGTTTGTGGTAACGGTCTTGAATTGCTTTGGTTTCTCGCCGCATCCAGCAAGGGCAAGTAAAGCTCCCGCCCCGAAAACCACCAAAAGTTTTGAAAACCAATTTGATAAATTAGTCATTTGACGATCCTCGCACCGGAGTGTATCAGTAACGCACAATTTGCCGGCCCTTTCTGTTCCTTCTGCGTTTGAGCCATAAACCTACGCTTCGAGCGGCAACTCGCGGTGCCTCCTGCAAGACTGAGAGCCAAGATGGAGTCGCTTTCTCCTTCCTTGTAGGATTCTTTGATTTCTTACAACATGCGGGTTTATCCCGGCGGGACCCCGATTACCAGGTCGGGAGGCGTCCCCAGCAACAGGAAGAACGCCGATCTGGCGCCGAACGCCAACGTTGCGTTAATGCCGGTCGAGACAGCAGAAGGACAGAAGGCGCAGAACCAAGTGACATTCCTCGAAAACTTCTTCGACGAATCGCGCTTATCCTTTCAAATCTCCAATAAAAACCAGCAATTTGAGGTGGTTTGAGCGGATAGAGTATGTGTTGTCGGCAATCCGGAAGTAATCCCATCGCTGTGGAGTCGGATTGCATAACGAAGTTCCCTGGAACGGGGTTTGCTGTGACTTGCCCAGCCCGACCGTTCGACCAGGCGGGGAATTTACCGATAACTTTGCAGGCACTACGGAGGATGCCGTAAGGATTGACCGTAAATTCGCTCGCGATCCGAGGCTCGGCGTCTCTTCCGTGCACTTGGGCGTTCAATGAGTGACTCGGTGATATTGCGCTCGTCGACGCCCGAAATTGCCTGGTGACGCATCCTCAGAAGAGCAGCTGTACGAAGTCAACCAGGTTACGCTG
>Ga0302179_10001844_pt1 | contig 12577 bp, 7 predicted proteins | sample I_Palsa_E3_1_FD_198788 | JGI IMG/M metagenome (GOLD analysis project Ga0302179, IMG submission 198788) | Peat permafrost microbial communities from Stordalen Mire near Abisko, Sweden - I_Palsa_E3_1 | ecosystem: Environmental > Terrestrial > Soil > Palsa > Peat permafrost | place: Sweden: Abisko...
CAGCGCAACGGATATTTCAGAAGACACTCGAGGCCATCGATATCCCCACGACTCTCGCGCGGAGACTCGCTCGCGAAGGCTCGGTGATTCACGCAGAGCAGGCTACGGTGGACCTCCACAAATTTCGCGAAATCGTGGCCATCGCTTTCGGCAAGGGTGCCTACGCGATGGCCGAAGGGCTGAGCGCGGTTCTCGCGCCGGATTTTCCGCCGGAAGGAATCCTGGTGGGGCCGGCGGGCGCGAGGCGCGCGTTGCCGGGATGGAAGGTGTTTCCGGGCGGCCATCCTTTGCCTACGGCGGAGAGTTTTGCGGCGGGGCGCGAGATCCGCGACCGGCTGGCGAGGTGTGGCGAGGGCACGCTTGTTTTTTTTCTGATTTCCGGCGGCGGATCGGCCATGGTCGAGTTGCCGCTCGATTCCGGCGTGACGCTCGAGGATTTTCGGGCACTGCACGCTGCGCTGGTCACCTGCGGCGCGCCCATTGAAGAAATCAACACGGTGCGAAAGCATCTTTCGGCGACCAAGGGCGGGCGCCTGGCGGAGGCCGCACCGCGCTCGATGAAACTTACGTTCGCGATCAGTGACGTCCCCGAGGGGCAGGAATCCGCGCTGGCTTCCGGCCCAACTCTGCCGGATCCCACGACCATCGAAGATGCCGAGCGCGTGGTGCGCGAGCATGAACTGCTGCCGAAGCTGCCTGCTTCGATTCGCGCGATCTTTGAACGTGGGGCGCTGCGCGAAACTCCCAAACCCGGCGATGCGGCTTTCGCGCGCGCGCATTTCGAGCTTTTGCTGGGCACGCACGAGCTGACGCATGCGGCGCACCACGCTTGCGAATCGGAAGGCTTCGTGTGCCTCTGCGACAATTCGACGGACAATTGGCCGCTGGGGAAGGCAGCCGACTACCTGCTCGCGCAACTTGCCGCGCTCAAGAATGAAAACCCGGGAAGGCACGCCGCGGTGATTGCCGGCGGGGAAGTGAGCAGCCCGGTTACGGGCGACGGAGTCGGCGGGCGCAATTCGGCTTTTGTGCTGACCTGCGTGCCGAAAATCGCGGGGAAAAAGATCGCGGTCTTGAGCGCTGGAACGGACGGAATTGACGGGAACAGCCCGGCGGCGGGCGCGGTGGCGGATGGCGACACGCTGGCGCGGGCGCGCGAAGCCGGACTGGACCCGGCGGAATTTTCGCGCCGCTGCGACGCTTACAATTTCTTCGAGCGCCTTGGCGGCGCGGTGATGACAGCGCCGACCGGCAATAATCTGCGCGACCTGCGGATTCTGCTCGCGGGTTGATCGTCCCCAGCTTTCGCGAGCGGGTTACTTTTTCTTCGGGTTCGCAATCTGCGATTCGATTTTGCCCAGCCGCGCGTTCATTTCATCCATCTGCTGCTGCAACTTCTTCAGCGCTTCGAGCGTGGCGTCAGGTCCGTTCGCCGGCGCTGCTGCCGGCGCCGCTGCGGATGGCGGCGCGGGCGTGGCTTGCGCGCTGGGGCTATTCGCCGGAGCTGAAGCGGCAGCCGCCGGCGCGACGGCATCACCGCCGAGTTGCTTGCCGGCGCCAGCCTGGGCTTTCAGCGCCGAGATTTGCATTTGCACGAATGGCGCCGTGCCGATGGGCAAATCGCCGCTCTGCACCATGGCCTCAAGCGGAGCGATGGCATCCGGATCGCCGCGGCGGCCGAGAGCGAAGAGCGCCGGGAATTTGACGTCGAAATAAGGTTCCTTCAAATAGGAAATCAGCGCCTGCGTGATGGCTTTGTTTTTCTTGTCGAGTCCGGCCAGAGCGCCGATGGCCGCGCCGCGGGCTTCGAAAGGCTTGCCCACGGCGGACCATTCGAGCAGCACCGGCACAGCGCGGTCGTCGCCGAGCGCTCCGAGCCCGCTGAGTGCTGCGTCGCGTAGGGTGTCGTCGGGCGAATCTGATTTCACGGCGGCGATGAAAGTGTCATACGCGTTGGGAGCTTTGATTGCGCCGAGCGCGCCGAGAGCTTTTGCGCGCACGCGATACGCTTTGTCGTTCGCCGCGATTTCCGTGAGCTTGGGGCCGAGCGAGGCATCGTCCTTGAAATTGCCAAGCTGCTCGACGGCCACGTCGCGCACCCAGGGCTTGTCGTCACCGAGCGCCGCGAGAATCTGTTTTTCGGCGTCGGCGCCGCCGATTTTGCCGAGCGTGCGCAAAGCCTCCACGCGGACGCCCCAGAAGGGATCGTGTTGCGCGGCGTCACCGAGAGCGGGCAGCACGCCGGCCTTGTCGCGGATGCCGATTTCACCGAGAGCCACGGCCGCTTCGGCGCGGTCGGGAACCGTTTCGCCGTTTTTCAATTGGTAGATGAGCGCCGGAGCTTCGCGCTTGAAATCGAGGGACTTCAAAACTTTGTCGCCCTGGTCGAAGATGAGCATGAGCGGAGCGGAATCGGTGGCGAGGTTGAACGTCTCTTCGGCTTTGGCCACTTCGATGGAAGTGGTTTTGCGTCCATTGGCGGTGGCGATTTCCACGTCCACGGGCATGTCGAAGAGCCCGACCATGCCTTCCACTTTTTGGGTCTGTTTTACGGTGAGCTTTACTTGATGCGCGGCGTCATCATATGTGTAGCTGACTTCGTACTTGGGCGCGCCGGCGCGATAGACCCACTGGTGAAAAAATTTGTCCACGTTGGTGGCAGTGGTTTGTTCGATGGCCTTCTGCAGGTCGGCGGTGACCACGTTGTGCCCGCGATTGACCTCGAGGTAGTGGTGCAGGCCGCCGAAGAAATCCTGATCGCCGAGTTTCGTGCGCAGCATCTTCAGCACCCAGCCGCCCTTGTTGTAAATGTTTCCGGAGTTTTCGAGCTCGTCGGTGAGCTCGCGCGAAATGATGGGGGTGGAATACAGACGCGCGTTGCGGAACCATCCGAGCTGATCGCGCCAGAATTCGTAGGCCACGTCGTCCGCGCCGTAATTCTTTTCGGTCCAGAAATGCTCGAAATATGTGGCGAAGCCTTCATTGAGCCAAATGTCGGCCCAGTCCTTGCAGGTGACCAGATCGCCGAACCACTGGTGCGCGAGTTCGTGCGAATCCAGGCGGTCGGAGCCGAATTGCTGCTCGGCGGCGAGTTGCGGATTCACCAGGCCGCGGCTTGTGAGCGTTGTCGCGCTGGTGTTTTCCATGCCGCCCACGACAAAGTCGTTCACCGAACTCTGCGCGTACTGCACCCAGGGATAGCGCACGTCGAGCGCGTCGGAAAACGCATCGAGCATTCCCTTGGTGCGTGCGAAGGTTGAATCGACCTTGGACTCTTCGCCGCGCGGGACCACGTAGCGCAACGGCATCCCGCGCCAGGTGTCTTTCTTCTCCACGAATTCGCCGGCGACGACGGTGATGAGGTAGGTGGAAAGCGTTTCGGACTGCTTCCAGTCCCAGGTCTTCATGCCGTTTGGTTCTTCCTTGGTGCTGACGAGCTGGCCGTTCGAAATCGTGAGCCAGCTAGCCGGAACGGTGAGGAGCATTTCGGATTTGGTGCGGTCGTTCGGATAATCGTAAATGGGGATGTAATAGTGCGTGTCTTCGGATTCGCCCTGGGACCAGATTTCGACGGGGCGCTTGGGATAATTTTCATCCGGCAGCACGAAATAAAGACCCTTCTTGGGGTTCTGGCCTTCGTATTTGATGAAGACTTCGTGATGATCGCCGCGCTTCGAAGGCCGGCTGAGGGAAACGAGGAGTTCGTTCTCGGTGGTCGAGAATTTTGCTTCTTTTCCGTCGAGAGTCACGCTCTCGATTTTCAGGTCCGCGGAGTCGAGTTTTACTTGCGATACGCCGTCGCGCACCATGACGATGGTGTGGTTGACCTCGCCGTGGAAACTTTTTTTCTGGATATCGAACCACAAGTGCGTGCGGACGTTCTGCAGGTCGTAATCTTTACTTCGCGCAAACGGATCGTCGGCGCGCACGACTCCGGCGATGGCCAAAGCGCCCAACAACAAAATCGCGCACATTCCCGCGGCCAGGTACGCGCGAAGATACGAATGCATCCGATTCATCGTTCCTCCCTCTTGCAGTGCACGATCTGATGATTTGCGAAGCCAGCTATTGTAATACGGGGCGCGGCATTATGCGGTTTCGTATTGATTCGAGCCCGAAATGCTTACAGGAGGCCTTTTACGAGGCCGCCGTCCACGGCGATGGTGGTGCCGTTGATGTAGGCCGCGCGTTCGGAGGCGAGGAAGGCCACCAGAGCGGCGAGTTCTTCGGGCTGGCCGAGACGCGCTGCGGGCACCTGCGCACTCATATTCTTCAGCGCCTGATCGCGAGATACTCCGGCATCCTTCGCGCGTTTTTCCACTAGCTCTTCCAGCCGGTCGGTGAGCGTGAAGCCGGGACAAACATTATTGACCGTGATTCCATCCGCGCCGAATTCATTGGCGAGCGTCTTGGCCAGGCCTGCGACGCCAGCGCGCAGGGAATTCGAGAGGAGCAGGCCGTCAATCGGCTGCTTTACGGACACGGACGTGAGGGTCAAGAGCCGCCCCCAGTGATTTCTTTGCATCCGCGGCAAGACCTCGCGGGCGAAGTACACGTTGCTGAGTAGAGTAAGCTCAACGGCCGCGTGCCAGTCTTCGAGCGAAATTTCCAGAAACTTTTTCGCGGGCGGCCCGCCCGCGTTGGTTACGCAAATATCTATGCGGCCGTATTTTTTGTCGATGTCCTCGACGAATCCGCGCACCGCGCCGGCGTTGGTGACATCGAGCGCGCGATAGAAGACGCTGGCCCCATGCGCTCGCTCGATTTCCTGCGCCGCGCGTTCCAGATCGGCGGCGGTGCGCGCGCAAATCGCCACCTGGCATCCTTCTTTCGCGAATTCCTCGGCGATGGCGCGCCCCAGGCCCTTGCTAGCCGCCGCCACGATTGCTACGCGTCCTTTTAATCCCAGATCCATCGGTTATTCCTTGTGATCGCCGCGCCGGAGATAGGCGTCGTCCTTGCGAATCCAGTCTTCGCGCCGCGGCGCGAAGAAATCGATGTCCACGGTGTCTTCGAGGGCCACGGCCTGGTGCGGAACGTGCGCGGGAATCAGCAGGATTTCGCCCGCGCGCAAGGTGGTCTCGCCGTCGTCGAACACGAACTTAAGCGCGCCCGATAGGATCATCGAGAATTGTTCGCTGCGATGGGAGTGGCGCGGAACAATCGCTCCGCGAGCAAGAAAAATGCGCGCGAGCGTGGCATCTTCGCCGTTCAGCATGTGGCGCGTGATCAGCGTGCTGAGCTTTTCGGTTTCGAGCTTGTCAAAGGATGTAGCTACCGGCATTTTGCACCTCTGCTTGTGCCCGAGCATGGTCTATCGAAACGCGGAAATCGTCAATGCCCATGCGTTGCGGCACGCCGAACGCAGCTGGACGCGTCCGGTTTTCCGTGCGACGGTGGCCGGAACAATAATATTGTCCCGCACTCGACCCTTCGATTAAGATGCGCGCGTGACGTTCCTTGGCTGGCTCGCGGCCGTGGTGCTTTTTCTGCAGCTTCCCATTCCTTTGTATTGGTTTGTGATGCATCCGCAGGTGGAGTACTGGCGGCGGCATCGAAGCGCGGGTTACGCCACCGGGTTGCTGCTTTCCTGGCTGCCGGTGACGATCCTGCTCGTGATTTTTCGCCGCGATTTGTTTCGTGGCGATCGCGCGCCGTCCTGGCAAATTATCGCCGGCATGGCGCTGCTTGTTTTCGAAGTGTGGATTTTCAGGCGCGTGAGCCGCGCTTTGGGAAGCGCGAGGCTGGTGGGGCAAACCGAGCTGGCGGGCGGCGGGGAACTGGAACGCCGCGGAATTTACGCGCGCATGCGCCACCCGCGTTACACCGGGTCGTTTCTCGCGATTGTGGGGGCGTGCTTGCTGGCTGGGACGCGCGTGACGTGGATGGTCGCGGCTCTCTGGCTGCTGCTCACGCGCGTGGCCATCGCCTTCGAGGAACACGAGCTGCGCGACCGGTTTGGCGCGGCGTATGAGGAGTATTGCCGCGCCGTACCGCGCTTTTTTCCGCTGGCGGCCAAGCCGGGCGGCGCAAGCTAAGGGCAATTACTGATTTCCGCATATGAGCAAGGAGGTGTTTTATGCAGCGTCTGATTTTTGGGTTCGCGCTGGTCCTGAGCCTGGCGACATCGGCTGCGGCGCAAATCGGCAAGAGCACTTCCGTGGCCGCCGGAACGCCGGAAGACAAAGCGCTCGCGGAAATCTACGCCGCGCCCGACGGGCCGGACAAAGTCGCGCTGCTCGACAAGTTCATGACCGACTACGGCAAGGGCGATCTGGAGCTGCTGGGCGACCAACTCTATGTGCAGACTTATTTGACGCAGAAAAATTACGCGAAAGTTTACGAATACGGCGAGAAGGCGCTGGCGCTCGACCCCGACAATTTTTCCGCGGCAGTGAGCATGGTGCACGCGGCGGACGAACAAGGGGACACGACGAAGCTTTTCGACGAAGGGGAAAAAGTTTCCGCGATTGTAGCGCGCTATAAAGCTTCGCCGGCGCCGGAAGGCACGCCGCCGGATCAATGGACGGGCCAAAAGGCCGAAACTTTGAAAGGGGTGCAGGGCGATACCGGCTACGTGGAATATGCGCTGGCGAACGCGGCCTTCAAGACCGCCGATCCGGCCGCGCGCGCCGCTTTTTTCGAGCGATTCATGGCGGACTTTCCCGATTCGTCCTACGCTCCGAGCGTTCGCGAGCAAACGGCGGTGGCATATCAGCAGGCGCAGAACACTCCGAAAATGCTGGATTCCGCGCAGAAGATTCTGGCCGCGGACCCGAACAATGTCGCCATGCTGCTTTTGCTTTCGGATTATTGGAGCGACCAAGGGCAGCAGCTCGACAAGGCGGGCGCCTACGCGCAAAAGGCGATCGATCTTCTGGCGCAAGCGAAGAAGCCCGACAACGTCAGCGACGAGCAGTGGCAGCAGCAACTCGCGGTGCAGAAGGGGCTGGCGTATTCTTCGCTGGGCGAAGTGAACGTGATTAAAGGACGCAACGCGCCGGCGGTGGACGCGTTCAAGCAAGCCAGCCCGTTGCTGAAGTCCAACAATTACACTTACGCGCGCAACCTGTACCGGCTGGGCTTCACGCTCGCGAAGATGCAGCGCATCCCGGAGGCGCGCGTGGTGCTTACCGAGGCAGTCTCGATTGATAGTCCGTACAAACCGCGGGCCATGGAGACGCTGAACAAAATCGGCGGACCAATTTCGGGCAAGCCGAAGACGGCGAAGAAAAGTTCGTAAATCTCGGCGGCTTTTCAATTTTTGCAGAGCTGACTCCGAGCAGGAAACGAGGCCGCGCTTGCAACAAACGAGCTGGTGTGGAGCGCATGAGGATTCTGGTGGTGGATTGGGTCGAAGATTGAACGGCGCTCACTTTCTCGCGCTGGCGCTTGGCCTTTTTGCGTTTTCCGCTCCATCACCGGCGCAGACGATTCGCGTGGACGCGACGCCCGGGCATGCCACGAACTCCATCGTTCCCACGCGCGCACTCGGAGCCGGGATAGACCGCCTGCCGTACGGCGCCGCGGACAAGTTGTTCGTCCCGGCGACGGTGAAGCAAGTGCTTTCGGCGGGATGGCAGACAGTCTCGTACCGCCAGAACACAGAACTGCACATCGAAGCCTGGCACTGGAATCCGGCGGGCAGCTGGAGCGATCCTTCCGGCAAGGGTTATTTCACGGGCAGCGCGACGCTGGGCGATCCCATCCGCCATTCCTACGGCTATCCGCTGCCGCATCGCGGCGTCACACACGATGACGGGACGGACATGAACGGCTACTCGCGCCTGACCGACGGCGACGCGAATACATATTGGAAGAGCAATCCGTATCTCACGCGGGCCTACACGGGAGAAGATGATTCGCTGCATCCGCAGTGGGTTTTTCTGGATTTGGCGAGCAAGCAGGACGTCACGGCGATTCGCATTGCCTGGGCCGAGCCGTATGCCAAAAAATATCTGGTGCAATATTGGACCGGGGAAAATCCGATCAAGCAACCGGCGGCGGGCGCCTGGCAAACTTTTCCGGCGGGAGTGGTGCAGGATGGCAAGGGCGGCAACGCTACGATTCAACTCGGGTCCATGCCCGTCTCCATTCAATACCTGCGCATTCTGATGACGGAGTCATCCAACACTTGCGACACGCATGGCCCGGCCGATCCCAGAAATTGCGTGGGCTACGCCATCCGCGAAATTTATCTAGGCACGACCAGCGCTGATGGCAAGTTTCATGATTTGATTCGCCACACGCCGGACCAGGACCAGACGTTCACATATTGCTCGTCCGTGGATCCCTGGCACGAGGCGTCCGACCTGGACGAAAAGGCCGGCGACCAGGTGGGCTTCGATTTATTTTTTACGGGAGGCTTCACGCGCGGGCTGCCGGCGATGATTCCCATCGCCATGCTCTACGCCACTCCGGAAGATTCCGCCGCGGAAATTGCCTATATCGAAAAACGCGGCTACCCGATTTCGTACGTCGAGATGGGCGAAGAGCCGGACGGGCACTACACGCCGCCCGAGGATTACGCCGCGCTGTACGTGCAGTGGGCCGCGGCGCTTCACAAAGTGGATCCCGCGCTGAAACTCGGCGGGCCGATATTCACGGGCGTGAACAAAGATATTGAAGCGTGGCCGGACGCGCAGGGAAGAACTTCGTGGACCGCGCGGTTTATCGAGTATCTGAAATCGCACGGGCGTCTCTCCGAGCTTGCTTTTTTCTCGTTCGAGCATTACCCCATGGAGCCGTGCAAGATCCAGTGGAGCAATCTTTACGACGAAGCGAATCTGGTCACGCACATCGCCCAGGTCTGGCGGCAAGACGGTGTTCCGGCGAATGTTCCGCTCTTCATCACGGAATCGAATATCAGCTGGCAGTCGGAAGAGGCTTTCGTAGATATCTGGGGCGCGCTGTGGCTGGCGGATTACGTGGGAGCGTTTCTGAGCAACGGCGGGGACGCGGTCTATTATTTTCATTACATGCCGCTCGGAATTGGGCGGGGATGCAACGAATCGCTGGGGACGTTTGGTTTCTTTTCCACGGGCAAGGACCTGCAAATCGGGCAGCCGCTCTCGCAATACTTCGCGAGCCAGCTGATCAATCTCGATTGGGTGCAACCCGGCGATGGCACACATCAATTGTTTCACGCGGCGAGCGATATACAGGACGGAGCCGGGCGCGTGCTGGTCACCGCGTATGCGGCGTTGCGTCCGGATGGACGATGGTCTTTGATGATTGTCAATAAAGACCAGGAAAACTCGCACACCGTGCGGATCATGTTTGATGAATCGAAATACGGCGTGAGCGGCTATTTCGAGGGCGCTGTAAATCGAGTGACGTTTGGAAGCGCGGAGTATCAATGGCATCCGGGCGAAGTCAGCGGCGTTGCCGACCCGGACGGGCCGCCGTCGCGCTCGACGATTGCGGCCGCGAAGGAAACTGTCTACGAACTTCCCAAGGCATCGATCACCGTGCTGACGGGAGAAATCTCGGCAGCAAAGCAATAAAACTCACGCGCGGCCAACAGCGTCGCGCTTGGAATCCCTAGCGGCTTTTGGACGGGGGAGCTGCGGCGGGCGCTGGCGCGGGGGCCGGGGTTGCAGCTTTCAAGTCGTCCACTTGCTTCAAAACTTTGGCGCGATCCTGCTTGCTTTTCTGTGTCGCAAACGGTGCGTTCGGGTCGCTGTAGTAGTCGAGTAGGGTGTGGCGAAGTTCCGGCGAAAGCTGCGCGAAGTGGCCCTGATCCAGCTTGTCCAGCAAATCGGCGTAGGTCTTATCCGCGAGCGGATACTCTCCGGGCTTGGTAATGGTGCCGGTATCGAAATTATCGTTTGCCAGCTCGATGCGGCCTGATCCCTTTTCTTCATGCAGGAAATGCTCGTACTGGGTGACTGACTCGCTGAAGCTGGACTCGAAGAGCTTTTCGGTTTCAGGGGTCGGAGTGCGGAATTCGAAGACCCGGAAAGGGCCGATTTTCGGAATGAGCCGAAACAGAAAGGCCAGCAACTTCTCGCGGAAACTCGGCTCTTTGTATTTCTCGGCCCAGGCCTTCTTGTAGGTCGCGCGCGAAATGTGGTAGAGAAATTTATCCTTGGTGATTCCCGGAATGTCTTTTTGAATTTGGTCTTTCTTGGCCTGCCAAGCGGCCCGCGTGGCGGCGGGAATCGCTTCGCTCACGCTGCGGCGATAGGTGCCGACCGCCAGATCAAAATCGGAGAAGACGGATTTCAGTTCCAGCGAATAGGTTTCCTCGAAGGCTTTTTCGAGCAGCGGCTTGGAGACTTGAAAGCCGATGAAATCGTGATAGGAGTCCGCAGCGTAGCGTCCCTTGGCGACTTCCAGGACGTCAAACCCAAACTCAGTTTTCAGGTGCGCGCCGGGATTCTGGTCGTAGGTCACCACGTCGCCATACTTCCGGCGAAGCTTGGGATACAAGATGGGCACGGATAGGTTGACCGCCAGGCGATGTCCCTCGTTGTCCGCCGCGTAGTGCGCGAGCGCGCCGAGAGCGAAAGCGTATTCGTTCAGATCCTGCGAGTCGCGGATTAAAGCCTGCACGAAGTCTCCGGTGCGCACGTAGTGAACGAGATCACTGAAGAAATGGCTGCCGAACGGGTAGTAGCCGAGGTCCTGAATCACGCATCCGCCATAGGCGTAGGAGTGCGCGACTTTCAATTCTTCGGGAGTGGAATTAGGGAAGCGCTGCAGGAGCAGGGGGCGGATCGCGTCATCCCAGGCCGAATCGATGATGGCCTCGTGGGTCAGGACCGAGTAGCCTTGGCACGCCGTAGCGGCGGCCAGCAGCAGAAGGAGAGCCCACAGCAACGTCCTCGGTCGCAGATCGCGAGGGCTCTTCTCCGCGGCATTTCGCATGCGCATCATGTTGGATGGCCGGGAAGCTCCGGTTGTTACTCGTCTTTGCGTTTGTTAAGCTAATTGTACAGCGGATGCGGAGAGGTGTCTGAGCGGTTGAAAGAGCCCGCCTCGAAAGCGGGTAGCCTGGCAAAACCGGGCTCGTGGGTTCAAATCCCACCCTCTCCGCCATTTTTCTTAATCAGCGGCATTGACACCTACCAATTCGGCGCGTCGCGATGAAACCTCATTCGAATCGCGCGGGATTTTTCCGGCTGCATCACGTAACCGTGCTCGGGGCATTCCAACCGCTGCGGAAACTTCACAGCGCCGGGAACCGGTTTCAGAACCAACTCGACACCACATTTGGGGCAGTGCGGCACAGCGCCATTTTTCCTAGTCCATCTCGAACGTGACGTACATGAATTTAGAGTCGCGCTCGATTTGGAGAACGCCGGGAGCGCCGGGCGGCAACGCCTTAAGCGCGTCGCGCAGACCGTCAATGGTCTCGATATGTTTTCCGTTGAGAGCATGAATCACGTCGCCGGGCTGCAGATCGGCTTCGAGTCCGAGCAGGTCCGCGGCCATGGCGGCCACGATCACGCCGGAAGGCTCGCGCAATTCCTCGAGTTGCTCGGCGAGCTTGTCGTCGATTTCCACGCCGAAAAATCCGAGTTTGGAGACCAGAGATTTTTCGGGGTTCACGAGATCGGCGAGCTGGTCCACGTCGCTTTTTTGCTCGGTCACCGGAATTTCCAGGGTGAGTTTTTTGTCTCCGCGCAAAATTTCGGCTTCCACGATGGCGCTCCCCGGACGCGTGGAGATAATCATCTCGGCCAGCGGCACGCTTCCGATGGAGCGGCCGTTCAGGCTGAGCACGATGTCCTGAATCTGAAGCCCGGATTTTTGCGCTGGTCCATCGGGCGCAACGTCGGAAACGACCACGCCGCGCTCGCGCGTGAGTCCCAGCCCGGCGGCCAAATCCGGGGTGATGTCTTGAAGCTCCGCTCCGATCACGCTGCGATGCACGCGCCCGTATTTGCGCAGCTCCTCGTAAACGAATTTCACCACGCTGCTCGGGATGGCGAAGCCCAGTCCCTGGCTGCCGCCCGATTCGGACAGAATAAAAGTGTTGATGCCGACGAGGTCGCCGTTCGTATCAACGAGCGGCCCGCCGCTGTTTCCCGGATTGATGGGCGCGTCGGTCTGGATGTAAACGGAGGGCACGCCGGGATCGGCCTGGCGCGCGACGGAACTAACCACGCCCATGGTCACGGAATTCTCGAGTCCTTCGGGATTGCCGAAGGCGAGCACGAGCTGTCCTTTTTTGAGTTTCGAGTAATCCGCAAACGCGAGGGCCGGCAATCCTTTGGCTTCAATCTTGAGCAGCGCCAAATCAATGGTTGGCGCCAGACCCACGACTTTCGCTTCGATGGGCGGGTTATGTTCGCCCAGGCCCAGCGTCGCGCGCACTTCGGAATCACTGACCGATGCAGGCGTGACCACTACGCGAATTCGCTGAGCGCCCCTGACCACGTGCGCGTTGGTGATGATGTAGCCGTCCGGGTCCACGATCACGCCGGAGCCCAGGCTGCGTTCGCGGCCGATCAGGCTGGCCTCGTCCTCATTTTTCGATTCGATCGAGCGGTAGCCGGTGACCTGAATCTGAACGATGGACGGCGAGACGCGCGAGGTAAGCTCTTCGAGCGAGGCGTTGAACTGCGCG
>Ga0302179_10001847_pt1 | contig 12568 bp, 14 predicted proteins | sample I_Palsa_E3_1_FD_198788 | JGI IMG/M metagenome (GOLD analysis project Ga0302179, IMG submission 198788) | Peat permafrost microbial communities from Stordalen Mire near Abisko, Sweden - I_Palsa_E3_1 | ecosystem: Environmental > Terrestrial > Soil > Palsa > Peat permafrost | place: Sweden...
AGAAGCGTGGAGAGTATTGCATAGAGAGATGCCGAAAGCGATAGTGGGCCGATCGCTTCTCCAGGTTGAAGAGGCAAGGAAGATGTCGGCGGAACTATCGGCATCTTGCAGTGTCCTCAGGTCATCTTCTTTATCGCGAATGATCCAAGATGGCAACCAGACAACCGCAGCGTCCCCGTTCGATCAGGAAGTATGGACCGTTGGCTGACTCGCTAATCACCTAGCTTGTGGTTCCCCTTAATTGAAGCAGTCTTTTGTTTGGGGTCCCCGCTTATATGTGGCGAGATTGGCTTCCTCGGACAGATTCCAGTCGCCATCTAAATGAACGTCGTGTGTCCTTGTCCAACCATATCCGAATCCACACGCAAAGGCATCATCATCACTCACACGCAACACTTCAGCCTTGGCCACCATCCAGCACCGAGCTTATCTCTGTGGAAACAGCCCTTCACACTTCACCTGTAGTCACACAGACGTTGTAGTCTGCCTGGCCTGACATCCCCGTGCATCTGTCCGTCTTCCACGTCACTCCTCGATACTCAGCACAGCCGACATCATGTCTGCCAGAAACTCATCCCAACAACAAAGGGCATCGACAGGACAGACTCCCACAACCCCTCCAAAGCTATACCAGTTCAAGCTTGTGTTACTCGGTGGGTCCCAAGTGCATGACAGAGCTAACGTTGAATAGGAGAGTCGGCCGTAGGAAAGGTACCCTCGCCAAGCTCGCTGCCCAGGGAATTGCTAACCCTGCGTTCTAGAGTTCATTAGTGTTGCGATTCGTGAAAAACCAGTTTGATGATTATCGCGAGTCAACGGTACGTTCCTGTGCATTCTGTTGACTGCCGCGGGATCAGTGTTGACGAGTAGATTGGCGCAGCATTCCTCACACAGACAATCCCGCTCAACGAATCAACGACAATCAAATTCGAGATATGGGATACTGCAGGACAAGAGCGATACAAATCGCTTGCACCCATGTACTACCGCAATGCCAACTGCGCAGTCGTCGTCTACGACATCACACAACCCGTATCATCCCCCAAGATAGCGGCTGACATGACGCTAGTCCTCTTTAGATAAAGCAAAAGCATGGGTAAAAGAACTCCAGCGACAAGCCCCAGAAGCCATTATCATCGCATTGGCAGGCAACAAATCCGATCTTTCCGCACAACGAGCCATCGATACCGCCGAAGCAGAAGCTTATGCCAAGGAAGCAGGTCTACTATTCTTTGAAACATCGGCAAAGTCAGGAGAAAATGTCAAAGAGTTATTCAGTGCCATCGCAAAGAAGTTGCCATTAGACAAAGGCACTGCTCGGGGTGGAGGACGGATCGGCGCGGGAAGCGGCGGTGTTGATTTACGGGGGAGTGCAAAGACTCAACAACAGGGATGCGCCTGTTAAAGAGTTGATATTCACAGATAATATGGAGATACGGTACTATGTATTTCCAGGATATTGCTTTGGATGCAATATACTCTGGACGGATACGGAAGGACGGACGGTTGCCATGACTTGATTTACACATTTTTCATCTTTATTCCTTTCTTTCACGCTTTTCCTCTGAGTTAGGTCTATGCTAGCTTTGTGGTTTGCTCTTAGACAGCCTGGGTCTGTATTTTCTAGCTTTTAGTCGTTTTTGATGGCTACTAGGTTTGGATTGGGAATTTGTCGGATGGCTCTGAGACGAGAAGAGGTAATCGGGGGGGTATATAGTTGGCATCCAGAGCGACGGAAAGACAAAGTAATAACAGAGGAATATCAACATCCTTTTCAGATGCTGGCTTCCTCGACAGTCCTATTGCATCTGTTATCCTAGATATGTGCTTCCCTACTCAAGTCTCAGTCTATGTTATCCGGGATCCGGACTCTGAGATATGCTGACATCATCTCCCGAAATCTGCCGCAACCCATGAAATTTCAGTCCGAACTGCGTCCGAGGTTTCTCTTGACGAAACTTTGAACATCGACTCGAGCCCAACATCCTCCATTCACTCAATTCCCTTCTCCGTCATCCAATCCGATGCTCCGTTCAAGCTTCCGTCCCCAGCGGTTAGGCCGCTCGCTCCATACCTCTCGCTTCCACTTTGCCGACGCAAAAGAGACGGCCAGCAAGGCTGCTGATTCCGCCAGACAAGCAGCGTCAAAGGCATCTGACACGGCGTCCAAGGCGACTGCTCAGGCGCAAGAATATGCCAGCAAAGCCATTGAACAATCGCAGAAATTTGCAAAGGCAATAGGCGATACAAGCGGCAAACTTCTATCGAATGCGGGACCAAGAGTCAATGGACTCGTTGATCGAGCTGCTGGATTACAGAAACCAATTGTGTACTGGGGGAAAGTCACTGGAGAGGTTGCTAAACAAGGTATGTTGGTCTCTGTTCTTAAGCTAATGATAGTGTATTTGAAGGAAAAAATGTCGCCTCCATCAGGTGCCCAATTTCAGGAGACATTTGATGCATTGAGGCAACAATTGAGCAAGCCGGATAAGATTTTCAGCAAAGTCATGGAGTACGCCGACATCAACAAAGTGAGACAACTCGGATGGCAACCATTTGCCCGTGCTGGACTACGAGGAGTCGAATTATTTGGGTTCTTTTGCATTGGAGAGATGGTGGGAAGGAGAAGTATAAAGGGATACAAGGTATAAGTCCAAAAAGTATCCGTGTACTGTTAGAAGATATGTAGATGCGTAACATGTTTCAAGCACATGATAAACCAAAATCAATTCCATGAACTCCGACTCCTCTAAAAACACAATATGTACAGGTACCCAAAATCTATTTCCGTCAATTGAACCGGTGCTTCTCAATTCGGATTTTCTTGTTCGGATGTTCGTTGTAGAACTCCTTAGTCCGCGTGAGAGCATTGTATGCATCCTCAACAATGGTCATCATCTCATCCACCCGATGACTTGGAATATACATACACTCTTCCTCCAAAATTCTCTTCAACTTGTCCGCGTTGCGATGGATTCCATCTCCATTGAGACATTCAGCATCCGACATATCTTCGCCATTCTGATCCACTGGATAGCATTGAGTGGTCTCTAGCCATTCTGGTGTCCAGCTTGTATGCTGTGCAGGACAATAATCCGACTTCAACTTGCGTTTCTTGGTGGTATTTTGGGGTAACGACTCGGCACTTTCGTCAGACCGCTTCCGCTTGGCCGAAGACTCCCCGGGACTAGAGCCTTCATCAACATCCTTCCTTCCTTCCGGGACGATGTCATTCCTATTATCTCCTTCGCGAAGACTTCTATCCACAGTTCTCGATTCATCATCATCAATCTCCTCTTCGACGGCCAGACTTTCTGACTGATTGCTATCTCCAGTTATCATCGACCCCTTCGTATCTGGTGCGTCGGATCGTTGGGCCTCCTCAGCCATCCCATCGACAACACTATCCATGCCAACTTCCTCTGCAATAGTTTGAATTGTAGGTTTAAATGGTGGTGTCCTTGGAGGCGATAAGTGGATAATGGTCCGGGATGGGTTTGCGGGGTTCTGAGATGCTGGTCGCCAGTTTACTGGAGGCGGGGGCATCCGCTTATCGACGGTTGACGAGGGGGATGATTGAGGCGGCACAAAGGGCCGAGATGATGGCAAGGGCTGGGAAGACCGGGAGGAACGCACTGGAGACGACCGACTATTGGTTGTTCTAACAGATGCCCGCGGTTGTTGCGATCTGCGTGTTGAGATTGGTGGAGTGGTTTCGTTCGGCTGGGGATCGGTAGGCGGGGTTGTCACCTGCGTCGAATCCGGTGGATTTGCATCTTGAGCTTCCTCGCTGTTCGTAGGAACCGGATCATCATCCGTCGAGTTTGATGGAGTATTCGATGACGTTTCTGTCGTCGTCCGACTAGGCTCCTGTGGAAGATGGGCCCCTTTCACCAAAGCACACAACTCTTTAATATCATACGTCCTCGACGGTTTCTTGGGCTTCGCCGTTGCCGCCTTCTTCTTCAAGCGTTCCTCCTCCCTCTTCGCCTACAATTAGCTTCCTCCCCTGAGATGGGTTACCCTCTCCTCCAAAATCCCCTCCAAATTCTCTCTTTCGGCATCTGTAAACACTTCTTCATTGCCCAACTCATATTCATTCCCATCAGGATGGTACCAAACCCATCTAACTTGGCAGAAGCCCTCTCTTACCAAAGGCTTCAGGCTTAATAAGTGAGGCACACCCCTCTCAACCAATTGATCCATCAGAATCCCAATATCGTTGACTTGGTCGACACGAAAGCCGTACCAATCTCTTGACTTGGACTCAAATTCCTCTCTCGCAAAGTCAATAGCTTTTAACAGTTCCAGGGCATCTTTCTCGACGAGCCAGCGGATACCGCCTAGAATAGGGCCGTGAGTGACAAATCGAAAGGTATGTTGACGGATTCGGAGTTGTGTTGAGCGGAGACCGCCGAGGATCATAGGCAGGAGACTTCGAAGGATTTCGACGGGGAAAACTGAGTCTGTATCCTTGTCTAGGGCGATTATGGCGGCCATAAAATTATACCAGAAAACATGGACCTAATGTTAATAATTGAAAGGGATCAAGGGTGATACTGCGTGTTTAGCGCACTTGCCGAGGTCGTTGTATTCGTCCTGGATACGCTCGCCAAATGCTTTCCCGCCAGCATTACAGATATTCATAAGATCCTGAACTTTCTTATCGTCATCGTAATCAGGAAACGATATCGTATCTATCAGTGCCCTCAATAAATTATCCCAATGACAAAAGATACGACCGATTAACAGGTCACCTTCTTCTTTCATTTTATCATTGTTGAGGAGTGCGCTTCGAAATCCAAGTGCCTCGGTTGTCATCCTGGCCCATATCGGCAAATTGGGTCTTTGTCTCGGTCGATCTGCGGGAAGCGTTTCTTGAAACGGACTGTCCCAGTAAAAAGAATTGAGACAGGTATCTAAATACTGGAGCGCAAGGCAAGGATTCCGTTGTGGGTTTCGAAAGGCAATAGCGAATAGTTCGTATGTATCTTGAGATTGCTCAATTTGTTTCTGACAGTAATGCATAAGATACGAAATCATTATGCTTGGCATTCTTCCAGCTGCAGCATATCCCAAATTCCACTATCATTAATTACACGCTGGGACAAAGCAGGGTACCATAGGGATACTTAACCACATCTCCAGTCGATCCTCGGCTAGATTGACGATATTCTCTTTCATGAGACGCGTGACGATCATCCATAACTCCAATCCATCAGCCGGCAAGATACGTAGTTCGTCTTCAACTCTTGAAAACAGTTCGTAGTAGAATAAGGTGGGATTTCGACATATATGTTTAACAACTTGGAAAATGTCGAGATCACCGCCTCGATGGTCAGCAATCAATGTTACTACATTTCGTGCCGCCTTCTTGACTCCCTCATCTTCGTGCCACATGAAGCTACTATTAGTGGACTAGGGCAGAAAGGAGTACGTCCAAGATAAATCGAGGAACGTGCAGACGTCTATTCCTTCGAGGGTGGGATAGCGCTGGAAGACAAGTTTGAACATTCCTAGCAGAGATTTTTGGATCCCTGGCGTTGAGTTTAGGATATTGACACGGGAGATGATGTTGTAGAGTTTGGTGCAGAGGGATTCGGTGTAGATGGTTGATTGATCTTCCCACCATCCGCTGACTTCACATCCTAAAAGCCAGATGTGAGTTTGAAATCGTCTCTGCTATTAGCAGCGATTCCATTAACAGAGATATACGTCTGGTAAGAGTTTCCTGTCGATATGTACATCCACCTTAGTAATGATGTCCAAAACTAGAGTCTGAACGTCAAGGACATCCAGTCTCTCCAGAAACCGATGATTCGAAAAGATGATCCCGATGACCTGAGCAGCGTTCTGAAATCTACAATTAGTTCAGTTTAGCGAGGAAAGCACAATTCGATATCCTGTGGAGTATACTGTTCCCTTTGGATGCTAAAATCCTCGACAAGTTGGACCCACATTCCATGAGCATTGGCACACAATACCGACTCTCCTGCCTGTCGTAAATGCGGACTAACGCCTCTAATCTGCGCGACAAGCTGTTTGTACATATCACTCCTGACATTTGGATTTTCGCTCGTAACACCCGCGCACCACGTCCCCAGCGCGGAAAGCGCCCGAGCAAACGAGGTTCCCGCCCGTCGAATATACGCAGTCATGTTCTCAGAATACTTGAGTATCGGACGACAATGTCTTTGTTTCCTAATGCGGCGGTTGTAGGAAGTCGAGAAACTGAACTCTGCGCGGTGGTAAAGTGTGGTTATAATGTCTGTTGTGCAGGGAGCGAAGTGAACGCGCTTGTGTTGGCGGCCATTTTGTACTGAAACCGGACGATGTGAAAGCGAAGTCTCCGTCATGCTAATGTGCTTGCAACGGGATTATAACCCGACGGGGACTGTGCGTTCTGTGACGACTTTTAGTGTGTGATCCAGTGCGAGAGGACTGTGCGTGCCGACCAGCGGCGAAGGGATGCGCTCGAGTGTAAGAGATGCTTTGTGTGAGTGTGATTTAAGTTTGATGCGTGCGTTACTGCCTTTCACTCGTAAATTTGGCCAATCACGAGTCACTCGTCGGTGGCTGGGTATGTCACTCGGCCGTTGCGATTTGCACCACGTATTAATCAGGCCTGATCTAGTGAACTAGAGCGACTGTTACAAAGAAACGTGAGATATTCTACAATAAAAGAAAGCGGTCTAATCTCACTAGTAGACCGATGTAAATATCTCTTCGGAGCTAAACCCTGATCGAAATGGTCAAGTTGCAATGATTGTTTATTTCCAAAAATCGTCTTCTCAATAGTAAGATCTGAACAAAGTTTATACTCATCTCACTTTTGATTGTTCAAAACACAATTAATCTATCAACTCCATGCAAATGCACCATACCATATAACCAAAAGCAGATCTAATCATCATCGAACCAACTGGTCCCCGGCCGTCCTGATCCATACCCTCCGGTCTCTGCATCTCTACTCCGTCCTTTCTTATGCCCCCACTTGAACCAACCACCTTTATTCAAATCCTGTCTCTGCGGTTGCAACACACTCGGCCGCCATTGCCCATCATCTGAACCAGCAGGTGGAGCAGCAGAATACCTCAGCGGATTTCGATCTCCATAAACGGGATAATTCTCTGTGTGTTCAAAGGGATAATTGCCCTCGCGAGGAGTTCCATAGCCATTCGTATAGGGGTTTTCGGGAAGGGGTGGCAATAAGACCGAATGATTTGGTCCTCTTGAGGCGTAGTTGTATTCGTCTAAGGAGGCAGAGCTGGCGTTGTTGAGAGTGTAGTTACTGAAGGCCGGGGAGCGGGAGTAGTATTCCTCTTCGTCGACATCCAGGGCATGACTTGGTGGAGGTGGTGAGACAACTCCGCTTAAATCTGATTCTCTGCCCATGTATCGCGACGGTATAGGCGGCACAGCCATTGACGTTCGAGCAGAATAGGCGGTATTAGTTCGAAGTGTACCGTCCTCGCTGGCGGGATGGAAGCTTGAGCCATAGTGACTTGGTGCGGAAATCGCCAATTCTCTGACTCTCGCCGTCTCCCTCTTCATCCGTCGTTTCGAAATTTTCTCCCAATCTTCCCATCGTTTCAATGGAACAGTACTTGCCAAGCTCTCCCCAACAACATCCACAACTTCTCCATGACCATGTCCTTTCTTTCCATCGCCCACAACTTTCCTCGTATCTCCCCAGGAGAAATCGTCCATCTTTGTCAACGCGTACAACGGCAGAACGAAATTCCACACCGGCAGAGCAAGCAAATAAATCGCCATCCAGAATACATATACCAACTTCCTCGTTGTGATTAAGATCAGAAAGCCAGGTAACCCAAGAACAAGCGCCAACATCAACAAGGGAATTGCATCCGCAAAGTCTTTTGGCGGGGACAAGATTGCTCGGACGATCAAAACCACGGTAAGTGAGATTGCTGCTGGTAGAACGACCGTTCCGATAAGATCCGTCAATACAACAAATTGCATACTGAAACAGAATGTTCCGCAGAGATTTCTTACGCGGACCAATTCCATCAGATTGTGCAGGGTTGAGTTGATCCATCGTCGACGTTGAGATAGGAGGACAGAGAATGAGGATGGGATGACCGTTTTGCAGACTGCTTGGGGACAGAACATCATTTTCCGGTGAGGGAAGTTTCGGAGCATGAGAGTTGAAAGGAACCGATCTTCTCCAAGGAGCAGAAGATTCTTCTGATGGAGGGTGTCGACCACTGACTCGCTGTATTCCTGGACGATTTCTGGTTTCAGGAGGATAGGAACCCATTTTTCTGCACCATCGGCGTCGCATTTCAGGGCCTTCAATCGGTACATTGAGAAACTGGAATTAGCATACAAAGGATTGAGTAAATTACCATCCTGGTAAACATGTTACACCACCGAAGACGCTTTCGAAACCTTTCCCAAGATGATGTGAGATATAATATTCGAACACTGATTGTTCAGATGATATGTTAGCGGTAAAGTACCTTGAATCATGGTTACCCAGGATTCGCGTTTATTCGCAATTCGTGTTTCTCCACATAATCCCATAGTCAATGGGTCATTCTGCATACAATTGACCATCATCCTCAAACTATCAGGATAAACCCTGGTATCTGCGTCAACCTTGAATCAGCGACATTCTCAGATTTAGATTACCATGAGTAGTAATTCAAAACAATCGGGAGTAATCCCCATCAACTCCTTTGTCTTCCCAAAGATATCGTAATCCAACGGACACATTCTCTCGTTGTACATTACTCGGTTTAGCCATCCAGCGACAATCATCTGACTGTCTCTCTTCCCGCGATTTCCTTTCTTCCCAGTCTCTCCTTCTGTGCCAGTCTTCACGATACACAGCATGGGAGTACGATGTCCACTTTTCCCTCGAGGGGAGAAATATCCAGCATATACTTTTGCGCGATTGATAGCCTTTTCGCCGGCTCCGACAGACAGATATAATTGATCTTGCGGCTCGCCAAAAGTCTCCGTATCATGTTCCATCAGAGATAGTACAATATCTGGTGTGGTTCGAGATTCTCCTTGACCGCAGACGAGACCATCACAGACTACGACAATGAGCTTTCGTTCGGCCGAGTATTGTGTTTCCGCCAAGGAGGAAATGGTTCCGTATAATCCTGCCTCGCCTTCGGAGTATGCTGTGACCATCAGGATAGTGTACAACTGTGTTGCCATCGCCGTAGGAGAAGACCAATCGCCCACAGGCTTTGGAGGCATTTTCTTCAACAAGCCTCGACTAGGGGATTTCGTAGGCGTGTTACCAGGCGAATCGGTATTTACGTTCCATCGATCCATGAACGGGTCGACTTCTCTCATCTCATGCATTTCGACGCCCTTTCTCGGCGACTGCTTGGCTGGTTTCGGTTTTGTGGGGGTATTATTATTGTTTTCCAAGTATGGTGACCAACGCTTCCCTCCAGCCACAACTTTCGGAGTTTTTGATAGTTTCCAACTGATGAACCAGCTGAACACACAGGCCATGATAAATCTGACGAGGACGAGTGCGAAAATGACAACCAGAGTGACGTACAGTAGAACGGATGAGAAGAAACATCCTGCTGTCTCTCGGTCGATGACACCTTGGCCGTATTTATCGGATAAACAGGGAATCATTGCTTTCAATTCAGATCGAGATTCAAACATATGCGTTGCATCGCGTCCGCCGGAGGCACTGTCGGGTCTTCTCAGTATTGTTCGAATTGCGTTATCGACAGTATCATTCGTAATTGGATTTGGGTTCGCGTTCATGTATGTGTCCAGATTCAACACAATCCCGTTTATAACCATTGCGTTCGTCATTAAACCAATCTGTTCCCAACTGAATGCCACCATCTTAGATGTGTTGAAGAGCTGTAACTGGGACAGAGTGGTACTAGAGAGATCGCCGAGAGGACATCCGTTGAATCCGTTGGTGGCATAACATAGCTCCTGCAAAGCTGCCTGTGAATTTAGGTTTTGACAGCTGGGGACCGTATCGACCCGGAAGAACGGCGTAATATCTTGCCCGGAATGACTTGACGCGAGTTTGTAAAAGTTGGGCCCATTAGCCGGCACTAGTGAAGTCGACACATTGAACTGCCATCCTTGTATTCCCAACGTCGCCACTACTATCAAAACCCATACGCTTCCACGGACATACCACCAGCCGCGTCGAATGCAATGATATTACTGCCCTCGGCAACCGTACTCGCCGGGCACATAATCCCTCTCATAACCAAGGTATAAAATGCCACGAATCCCCATAACACAAGAGCAATCGCAAACAAGCCAATCTTCTCCCTCCAAGCCTGTCTAACCACCGCGCTTCTCATCCCCCTGCCACATCTCTTCAAGATGAAATCTGGCGCCCAAAAGGTGATGACATGGGAGTAAATATGCCATGGATCGAATTTCGAGACTTTACGTGGCGGATGGACCAGTGGTGTTGGGGGAACTGCTAAGTGCGGTCTGTTGAGTGTTTTGTAGCGTCGTAGACCTGACTGTGAGCGCGGAATTGTTCCTCTGTAGCCCAAGTTTGGAGAGAAAACGGGATGGTCGTTGCCTGATGCGTGGACCATTTCTCTGTGGCGCTAAGGCGCGAAGCAGCGGATTGTATACAGGAGAGCTGCGTCAACTGAACGGCAAACTATATTTGCATGAAAGATGGCAAAAGCGTAGAGAGATCAAGAGTGCGATCGAAGATCCTTGGTGGAGCTTGAGATTTCCTCGCGCTGGCTGTTTTCGCTGTGGATTGATGATGGAAGAGAGAGCGGTCTGTCGAGGGACAATGTGTGATGGATGTTGATTTGGTAACGGGGCCGGTCCATGGCTCGTGTCATATCAGAAAGGGGGTGTCGAGGAATGCAATTGACGCGAGGGATCAAACCGTATTGCGAATCCACCAATCACGGTCCACGGAACACTGCGTATGAAAAAGCTGGGCCTTGAAACATTAAATCATTCAGCGTCAGTGTCCTGCTTGTTTCATTATTCTCCGGGGCCTAAGAGACATTTATCGCGAGCGCCGCCTTGTTCTTTGAGATGATTGCCGATGCTGGGGTGGTGCCGAACGACTGGGTCGATTTCTACCACGTGAATCGCATGCGTGCATATTCCGTGTATCATCACTCCATCGGTCCATGAATAGAAAACGGCCATTCTCTGACATGATATGCAATTGCTATTCTCATACTCAATCCTCTTTGTGATCCTGATATCTCATTGATTCCCACGCTCACGGAAAGTACCACGCTGAGTAGCTTTCCGGCAGCTACGGTCCTCCCCCTTTTCGAATTCCTCTCTCCTATTTCTCACAATCCCCGATCCAGATGTCTCCGTCCCTTTGTAGGCTGAATGTCATACCGATAATTTCCCCAATGCTTTGCTCTTGGCTCATTCGCATACCGCATCGGCCCAAATTGTCCATCAGTCGGAACCGGCAGCGTCCTCATCCACTTCTCCGTGAACCCCCAAAACGTCACTGCCACAACAAGCGCCGGTATAGATCCATTCATCGGCGTCGCAACCCAATCATCTTCCTCCTCTTCTCTGTGTGTCTTTGGCCTCGGCCGATTTGGATTGAATGGCCTCGCCCGCTTTTCGATGACCTTTGGTTGCTCTTCGGGAACTGGATCGAAGGGATTGAATTTGTATCGGGGCAATTTCCATCGGGAAATTTGAGGCCATTTCCAGGCAGAACGTTTCTGCCCTGTTTGGAACAGAGGGGCTACCAGGGGTGGCCGGCGTATACATTGCGACGACTTTACCACTCGAAGTGAAAACATAACGTTAAACGCAGTGACTTTGACCACCATGCCTCGTTAAAAGCCTAAAATTTGAAGAGCTGCAAATTACCGCTCTTTGCACGGGATTGTCTTGTATCCCTATTGCATAATGCGCATAGGGCTGGTCGGGCTTATTTTACCGACCAATAGCAGACCGTATTTTACCGATTTAGGACGGTCAAATTCATATTTGACCGTCAGCTAAAATGGGTAATTGTCTTAACCGGTTAAATAACTTCCATATGACCCTGGTGAGTGAAATATGGGTGGTTTATTCTGGCGGAATATTACTTCATATAATTACCTGTTGCCAGGATGCAAATAGAAACAAATACATACATATGTAAATTCCCAACCTCATCAGGAATCGGTAAAATTAATTTACGACGTCGAAGAACCCACCCCTAAATGCGCAGCCTGCAGGCGATCAAACGTTTACGGGTCACGTGTAATAGCGCCATCCAGCCGGAGCGTGGGGAAATGTTAGGAAAAGGGTCTGTGACAGGCTGACAGCGGCTCCTGCATCTTCACCGCCAGCGGACAAACGGCCAGCGTTGATCTATAAAAAGCAGCTCCAACATCCAGATATCGCCGGTTTCATCGTGAAACACTACTTTTTGCACAGCCTACTACGCTCCAATATCGGATCCTTCCAAGTCACGCAATAACCGCCTTTTGTGGAAGTTTGTTCATTTCCGAACAAGGACACGAATAATCAGAAATGGCAGATCAATCGACCCATTTTGAGACTTTGCAGTTGCACGCTGGTATCACACTTTGCACTCTTT
>Ga0302179_10001849_pt1 | contig 12560 bp, 11 predicted proteins | sample I_Palsa_E3_1_FD_198788 | JGI IMG/M metagenome (GOLD analysis project Ga0302179, IMG submission 198788) | Peat permafrost microbial communities from Stordalen Mire near Abisko, Sweden - I_Palsa_E3_1 | ecosystem: Environmental > Terrestrial > Soil > Palsa > Peat permafrost | place: Sweden...
GAGACGAAACAGTGCTTGTATAAACGGATCGAGGTTGGCGTACAGTGATTGTGATCGGATGAAGGTGAACTGATTGAGACAGAAGAGTGAGGCACTTCGCACTTTCGGATTTGGTGACTCGCTGTAGTGAATGAATTTCGGTATCATAAAGTCCAGTGGCCGTTGGCCGTTGAACTCTGTCTGATCAAGCATTTTGTTCGAATCCTCACATATCTTTGCCAATCCACTCATTGCAGACTAAATTCAGCACATTCTGTCGATTTCGAATACCTCTTGTATCACAGGGTCTCTGCTTTCTGCCATGCTCATGTATCGTTCTAGGATCTCTGGCCAATTTACAATCCCTCCTCGAGTGACGACAGTGGTGATGATTGTTCCAGCCACAGAGCGAATCAGGTCATGTTGATCGACCAAAGCCTTTTCCGAGCCAGACTTGATGTACGACAAAGTCTCTGGTGACAGATCCTGGAAGTCTACACGAAGATTGTTCTTCAGCACCAGCCCTGCAGTGGATCGTAGATCGACAGGCTGGTCTGTCGCATATGCAAATATATAGACGAGATAATTCGTATAATCTGGCAGTGTCCGTGCCTGGTCAAGATGCTAGAGCACAATCAGCACGGTTCTCACATTTGAGAACGTCGGAAGACGCGCCAATAGAGAGGAATTACCTGTGCAGCTTGATGGCGGACGACTGCATCGAGGGATTTCGAGTCCTGGATGAGTTGATAGAGCTGGGCGAGACTCTGCGGGTTTGGCTGCCAAGTCGTCATCGTTGGATGCGTTGCACCAGCCCTTCTCGCGGACGGAGCACTGGCCTGCTAAACGGGCGTTGACTGGAATAGCGACAAGGCTGTCAGGAAGGATTCCTCTGCAAATATGAGAGGCAACTTTGATAGCGTGAGAACAGCAGTGTGTGTGCTTTTGCTAGTGAAGGCTGATCCCTGTGGGTTTGGTGTAAGGTTAAGCTGCAGAAAAATGTGAGAAACTTTAGCTCTCAGACCGATGACTCAGCAGCAATTGCGCTAAAATATTTATTTAATAAGAAGCGAGTGTGGAGATTAGTACGGGCACGCTGTATCTATCTGTTGCTAGTGTCGCTTCGGGACATGCAGGAGTGCAATAAAGTATTTACTAGTTCGTTTGACACTACCTATTCAAATTCTCGTCGTACAGGTGAGGCGAAAGGAGCTGTATATCTTCAGTTTACTTAAGAACTACAATGTTTTGCCTCTCACACAGCCAACTTTGCATTTTGTTCGGCCTTGCCAGATATGTATATTATAGCTATACTACAGATAGAAAGCAGATCCACCAACGAACTATGCAAAACACCAGCTAACCGTCCAACCTAGACAACGCATAACCCCAGTTCCCTCGCTTATCAACAGAAATCCAATCTACATCCCATCATTTCGCATCCTTCATCTCCACATCTGCACAGACAACTTCTTTTGGAAGCAACCAGTCCGGGTCCTCCCAGTCGTCCTCACTCGTAAAGGAGTTGAAACTAGAAGTGACATGCAAAGCCGGAACAGAATTGTATTCCTCTTCGTCGGCATCGTTCTCTGATCTCGAACGTTTGAGGTCGGATTTCCGGATTGTCACTGGCGTGGCGGCAACGTTCTGGATGGGGTCGTTGGTGGGGAAGATACTTTGTTTGACCTTGTATCCTTCCGTGACGGCTACAGGTCAGTTCATCCGGGTGGCTGGAAACTCACATTTCCGTCTACAAGTCAGCATGAATTCTTTGCCAAAGAGAGAAGACGTCTATAGGAGACGTCTGCAGAGAGGAGGGAACGTACACTTTCATTCCGACGTTGATGAGGTTTCTCTGGATCAGTTCTGGAACTGCTGGGCGGGTGACGTGGTCCGTAGACAACGAATGGCTCTTCCCCTTCTTGCCACTTATAACATGTCGTTTCGGCATCCTTTCCGCAGCAGCAAATGCTCGTTTTCAAACGCACTATGCAAGACGAGTGGAATGGAAGACTCTGCAGCGAAATGTGGTTCTGGTCAAGGAGTTGAGAGAGAAAAATGACTTGTCGCGGAAGTTCGCGTGAAGCTCCTTGATCATGCACGCTCACCTCATCCGACACTGTCCACACAAAGCGACAAATTTAATCTCCTTGAGACTCGCTCCACAAAAAGTTAGGGCGCAGAATTCTAGGGCACAATTTCCACGTTTGAATTGCGCGACGGAAATTCGGCCACGTTCAGAGTTTACGAAAAAGGTACCGCCGCGGTCTCACGCATCTTCATCTCCCTCTCACTCATACAATGCGGTTCGTCTCCGTATTCAAGTTCGATCTCTGGATTACGACGGTGTTGTTGCTGTGTCTTGTGCAAAGCGTCTGGGGGGCGGTTTTGGCGATCGATTATGGGACAGAATGGACCAAGGCGGCGCTCGTGAAGCCAGGGATTCCATTGCAGATAGTGTTGACGAAGGACACGAAACGGAAGGAACAGAGTGTGGTTGCTTTCAAGAAATTGGAGCGATTGTACGGATCCGACGCTTTTAATCTGGTATACCCCATCATCATTTCTTGAACTCTGGGGAGCGTGGCTAACTGCCGTGAAGGGAGCGCGATTTCCGGAAGCGACGTATCCCTCCTTGAAGACTTTACTAGGACGAACAGCAGAGAGTGATGTAGTGCAACGATTTCTGGAACAACATCCCACGAACAAGCTCGTCCCATCGAATCGGTCGACATTGGCTTTTCAGCATGGAGACAGCACATACACCGTCGAAGAACTAGTCGCAATGCAACTTGTGAATATCAAAAGCCAGGCAGAGAAAATGGCCGAGGAGAAGATCAAGGAACTTGTCCTTACTGTTCCGGCATTCTGGACCGAGCAGGAGAGGAGGGCGATTGTCGATGCCGCTGAATTGGCTGGGATGAGAGTTTCAACACTCATTCAAGATGGACTTGCTGGTATTAACATGTGATTGACATCGTTGATGGTAGTTGCGATTAATTATGGCACGACAAGGACGTTCGCGGAGGAACCGCAGTATCATCTTATTTATGATATGGGAGCAGGGTCGACGACCGCAACGGTCGTGTCATTCAGTTCACGTACCGTGAAGGAAGGCCGGTCTAATAAGACTGTGATTGACATCGCTACTCACGGGCTCGGTTACGACCGTGAATTAGGAGGAGATTTGTTCAATGCCCGGTTGGTGGATACCCTAGTCGAAGCCTTCCGAACCAGCAAATCAGGCGCAAAAGCGAAGACGGATATCAAATCCGATGGACGAGCATTCGCACGTCTCTTCAAAGAAGCCTCTCGAGTGAAACATGTCCTCAGTGCCAATACCGAGACCATGGCATCTGTACACCCCTCTTCCTTCAAGTTGGACTAATACCCCTTAGGTCGAATCACTTCATGAGGATATCGATTTCCGGACTAAAGTCACTCGTGCGACGTTCGAGGACGCAACATCTGATCTTGTCGATCGTGTTACGGCTCCTATTCAAGCTGCACTGAAAGATGCGAATGTCACTTTGGAGCAATTAGAATCGGTTATCCTACACGGCGGAAGTGTGCGTGTGCAGTTCGTTCAGAAGGCTCTTGAAGATCTCGCGGGGCCCGGGAAAATCGCCAAAACCGTCAACGCAGACGAGGCTTCTGTCATGGGTATCACCATCCTTTGTCTTCTGTTAATCTAGGCGCCATTTTCCGAGGAGCTCAATTGAATAATCAATTCAGAGTCAAAGATATTCGTCCCAAAGATTACAGCACATACAGTATCGATATCATCTCCAATACAACCCTCGACACTTCAAAAGACATTCCCGTCACACTGTTCCCTCGTCGAACGAAACTCGGCAACACAAAGACATTGACTTTCAAAACCTCCGAAGACGTCTCATTCAAGATCCTCTATTCTCCAGGGTCAGATCTCCCCGCCGATATCTCCCCGTCTATCCTCGAAGCCAAGATCTCTGGCGTAGCCGAAAAAATCGAAAAACTCAAGGGCACAAACGAGTGTTTTGATCCCACCGTCAAAGTTAGCGTCAAACTCCTTGATGCAGGTCTAGTTGAAGTCCTCCACAGTGAAGTCCAGTGCGAGATTCGCGAGAAGAAGAATCTGGCCGATAAATTCAAGGGCTTGTTCGGTGGCGGGAAAGATAAAGACACAAAGGAGGATCAGATTGTTTTTGAAGCGCCCAAGAGTGAGAGTGAGAGTACCTCCTCCAGCGCAGCAGCGAGTACGACAAGTGCTGCCGCCGATACAGCTGAAAAAGTGCGCTACGAGAAGTCGCCGTTGAGAGTCACTGTGGTGGATAAATCGCCCGTATATTTATCCCGGGCGCAGAAATCCCAGTCCAAGAAATTGTATCCTTCCTCTGAGATGGGTTTCTTACAGTAGACTTGTTGCGATGGATAAATTAGACAAGGATCGTGCTGCAAGGGAGGAGGCATTGAATACCCTGGAGGCGTATATTTATCGCTCGAGGGATTTCTTGGAAGATGAGTTGTTTGGGAAAGTCAGTTCGGATGCGGAGCGCAAGTCTTTGAAAGAGAAGATTGAGGCTGCTTCAGAGTGGCTTTTTTCTTCTGATTCAGCTACATACGAGGATTTCAAGTCGAAGCTCGCGGAGTTGACGTATTTTCTTTTAAAAGACGTTGCTGATCATAGGTCGATCGAGGGACCTATTGCGAAGCGAAAAGCGGATTATCTCGCCCGACCACAGCGGATAGAATCACTACAACTAATCCTTAATTCTACAAAAGAATTAGTGAAATCCAGTCGCGACTTGATTGTCTCGCAACTACCAAAGTCGAAGAACGAGGACGACCTCGAAGAGGAAGAAACCGACTCCGCAAGCGCAACTGCAAGTCCCACAGCCGCACTATTCGCCTTCGACGAGAACTCAATATCAACCCTCGAGTCCGTGGTAACAGAAGTAGAAACCTGGTTGACCAAAAAACTCGCCGCACAAGAAAAACTAAAACTCTGGGAAGAGCCAGTCCTATTACTCAGTGATCTCGAGAAGAAGGGCAATCAAATCCAGAGTGCTCTAAGGAAATTGTTGCAGGAACAACAAAAGAAAACATCATCATCAGCGAAAAAGTCGGCGTCGAAAACGACATCGAGTAGTTCGTCGAGTACGACGGTGCTGGCGGAGACGACCACGGCGAGTGTGGCGTCGGAGGAGACTGATGGGCCTGTTTATACGGAGGTTGTGGATGATGATGAGGTGCAGGAGACGTATACTACGACAGAGACGGTGACGGCAATAATAGAGGAGAGTGAGGCGGAGGAGACTGAGACTGCTGGGAGTGGGGGTATCAAGCATGAGGAGTTATGAGCATATATAGCATCCTACATTAGAAATTCAAGAAGACATATTTCGAATCTACAAAGATGTCAGATGTCAGAATAAAGTGCCGATTTTACTTTGAATCTTTCCCATTGAAAAATCAACAGGCCCCCGAAATCTATCTACAGACAGAATGAGAAGAACATTTGATAAAAGTATTCTATTGATACTATGAGCATTAGATAGGATATCCATCCCCATTCGCGAGGTGTATCTGAAGTTATCCCACGAAACCCTTTCTCCTTCCGTTCATGCATAATGCAGCCCCTTCCTCCTCTAAATCAGAACTTTTCCCACCAACTCCGTTCCCGAATGCTCCAACGCCAACCCCCCCAAATAACTCCGATTTGAATATCGATGCCTTCAACGCTTCCCCGTCAACATCTGGACCAAACAACAATCTACATAGTTTTCTCCTGTATTTTCTCCTCAAGTGCGCTAAATCATATAACTCTACACATTCCGCCACCTCGACAATCGGAGTCCTAAACATATTATATAAAGAAACGCCATTGTCGCCGTTTTTTTGCCGCAGGTTTTCCTCGTGGGCTCGCAGGCAGTCGAAGAACACGCGCTGGTTATGGCTCTTGGATTTATAAATGTGATCGCTGAATTCGTGTCTGAGATGAGGGCCCATGGCGACGCCTCCGGGGCACTGCGCGAAGGATGCCCATGGGACGATACAGGCACCTGTCCAGTCGATGACGGCTAGTAAATTCCATTGCTCATCGAATAGCATATTATGAACCCCGAGATCATTGTGCGCAAGGGGAAATGGTCCCTCACTGCGGAAGCCGTCCATGAGAAAGGGTAGCGCCAGTTTGTAGAGGTATGATTGGAAAAGTGCTTCCTGGAGATCGATGGCGGAATCGTTTGAACGGACGAGAGGTTGGTCGGCTCTCCATTTGTAATACTCCAAGGCGGTGGACAAGGGTCCCACCCGATGGCCCTTGCGATCCAACATTGCTTCGATGCGATACTGTCCATCTGAGTCTTTGTGCAAGTACCCGATTTGAGGGAACTGAATGGTGCTTAGCTGGACGAGAACTCCGGCCAGTTGGTCTAGGATCTTGCGAAGAACCGGGGGAGGAAGATCTTGCAGACGTTGTGGTGCTCTCCATCCGTGTATGCATTCCATCAGGATATACGGTAGTTTAACGGGATTGTTGGAGGTCGTCTCGAAGGCGTACACTTCGGGGACAGGAATATTTGTGTGCTGTCGGATGTATTCCATTGTAGCCAGCTCGCTTTCCATGACATGTTGTTTATAAGTCGGGGACTCAAACACAAACTCTTGCGAGACGGCCTGCATGGGCGACGCGGAACGGAGACGTGCAATCCAGCTCACGCCGTCATCAAAGCAGATTTCGAAGACTAGATTGTATGCGCCGCAGGTATATTTCTCGCTAATGGTACAGGCACGGGCACGCAGCCCCGTTGCTACAGACCGCAGTCCCTGGAGATCGACCTCTGCCAGCATGTCCTCGAGTCCCTTTGCCATGGGCGAGTCGCTGCGCATGAGTTCGGAGATGCTGCTCCACTTGGCGGAGACTTTGCCCCGGATTGGGACAGGCGAGGCGATGGGGACGCCGCCTTTGATGTCATTGTGCGACGGACTCTTGCCCATTTGGGTAGCGACGGACGGACGAGACGAGATCCTCACTCAGTCAGTGGGAGAAGATCCGACACACAGATGACACAACGCCGATAACGCGACGGGGAGGGAATTAAGGGAACGGTTGCAAGGCAGACAGGAGAAAGTAAGGTTGGCCGGAGGTGCGTCAGGGCGGTTTGAAAATACGCGGCGCCGTTTTGGAAGAGAAAAGAAAGAGCTGCCTGCGTCACAAGGTCAGCTATGACACGTTGGGAGAACTTGTGATATCGAGTGAATAAGTGAGCGAGTGTGATCACGTTTCACGCCCGTGTGCCGTTTTCGCAATGATGATTTTCCTAGACGAGACAGCAGCCCGCCCCTTTTTCGAGCAAGCCTCACTCGCTCAGACGCTGCGTGCAATACATAAATACGAAATACGAAATATGTACGCGGCCAGCGCAGGCCTGGATGGAGATTGTCACGCTTCCGCATGCAAGATTAGTGCGCGTGACCTGTGTTGCCAACTTGCCAGCCAATTGCCGTGCGAGACGGGGATGCCAGCCGGGCGACGTTATCGGCCTGCGTGCCGCCGTTGTCCGTCCGCCTCGGGTCGGCCCTGGCTGCCCCCACCGTCGACTGTTGTGGCAATTCGGGAAAAGCGCTGAAAAGTGAGCAAAATTAAAGGGATTTGCAATATTCAAACGGATTTTCCCCCACAGAATCCAAGGCACAGGCACCGGCCACTCACAGCGCCGCAAGCCCCCCACCGGCCCGGAAAGCCTCGTCATCCGCACGCGTCCTGAATCATGATTGGAAATCCCACCACCACACAACAACAAATTGAGTCCTTCATTTTATTCTTCCGCGCCCTCGATCCCTGCCAGCCAGCGCTTCCTTAATCTCCCTGACACACTCACGCCGAATGCCCGCACCCGCGCGATACGTTGTTTATCGTCGTAACGTCGGCTGCGAATGGCGCCTTGCACCCGGCCCTAACTCCACAATCCACAAAGCTCTGGATAAATGTCGCGTTTCACGATACGAAACCCGCAAGCGGATCACCAACGTCAGATAGCCATGCTCCGGGAGCATCAGGAGCAGCATAGCTCTCCTAGCACATGTCCTTCCCCATCGAACCCCTGAATCCTGAATCCTCATTTCCCTTGCCACAACGACAATGCCATAATCTAACGTCCGAGCAAGATCACCTGAACCACACGGGGGCAAAACTCTAAAAGTCTAATTCCAAAGTCACACACATACCCGCGATAAAATACCTTTCCAAATAATTGCCGAGCGTGAAATTATCTGAAAGCAACCACGCCACGTTCCTCCTGTGCCTGGACTTCCGTCGTGCCCCAGCCAGCGCATTTATGCTATCCCCATCGGTCGGACGAAAGCACCCACACGCGTGGGAGGCCTTGCTGCCTAAAAAAAAACTATATAATCCTCCCTGAACACCTCTTTCCGATCCATCAAAGCAGACAGACTCAACGACTTCCGGCCTCTCCTCGCGAACACTTGCTCACTCTGCACCGTAATATACGCACATCCTCCTCGGCTTATAGCGCCCACCTCGCACCCGCGGCAGCAGTCCTTGTAACACGCTAGCGTCCGCCGAACCGTCTTGCACTTCAACCCGATCCCATATCTCACAGCTCGAACTCACGCTCTGAAATGTGCGAATACGTCAACTCCGCAGGTAGCACCGACACGGTCGTCGGAGCCGTCCCAATCGAGTGTCCCGTCTGCGGCACCGCTGGCGTCTCTGGAGCGACCTGTCCTGGCTGTGGAAATGGTACTCCCCACCCCAGTCTATCTGTCTAATGCGTGTGGGTAGGATGGTGAAGTGCAGAGTGTGAGTATGCAAGCCGGAAGCCGCAGGAGGGGGGCAGCTAGGGAAAAACACGAAAACCAAAAAAAAATGTTTGGGTTTAGTTCTGTAGGCGTTTCCATACATGTAGCACGGGTCCTAGAGAGGAGTTCAATGTAACTTTTTCATTACTAGCTACTCCGGGCGTACCATTTTTGTGGATCATGCAAATCATCGTGGCAGACATGGTTAATTGGTTATTCTCTATGAAGAACTCCGATCTCATGATATCAGTCACGTGAGGTGGTCCCTTTCGGGTAAACTTCCTCAATGTCGGAAAGGAACTGCAAAAGAGGAGTGCATGGCAAGGATAGGGCGCTTATGGGCAATCAAATGAGAGCTTGTCCGGTGTCGATCGGGGGGGTGGTTGGAGAGCAATTCACGGAAATCAAGTCCCTGGAAAAAGTAGCCCCGCAAATATAGAAGTAGTAGATGGGTCTTTAGCAGTTCATAATAAAGTGCGAGGACAAGCGGAGAAAGCGTAGCTTTTGCTCTGTGGGGTTCGCAGTATCCGGTCGAACCTTGATGGCAGATTGGTTGAGACTAGTACTATCCATCCCGTATGGGTGGGGTGTGCTACTCATTGGAGCCGGGATGACAACAAAGAAACTTTTGGTCATCAATGAATGCACTCATCTCCGTGTATCAACTCCGATATTCATTGTCATTCGATCAGAGGATATCCTTCCGTAACCTAAAATTGCCGTTTTCGTCCACCATCCCCGGATCAGAGGCCGTTGCGTTGCTGTGCCTTGATGACATCATGCATAGCCCCTGAAGCTTATTTAATGTCCGAATGTCGGTGTTTCAAATTGGTTTGGTTTGGCGGAAATTAAGCGGTGAGGAATGGGGTGGCGGATGGTTGATGTCGCCGAGCGCGACTGGAGCCGTTAGGCAGAAGGGCTGTGCTGTGGGGATCGGGCAGTTATCCGCGGGGTGGGTATTCGTTTCGGTCCGTGATGGATCTAGAGTTGCGCATGCGTGAGACCGAGTTAATGTTGGGATATCCATTGAAGCCAAAAACCCGCATCTGTCATCTATAACAATAGGTCCCGATCTGTCTGTCCATGGCATGGCGGAATAAGTTTGAGAGATAACATCCGATGTATCCCGTATTCGGGCATTCTGTACGTCATCCGGGCGCCATTGCTCCACTTATCCGGCCGGTATGCGAGTGTTTGGGTGTAAAGCCCGTCCGCGCAATGAAAGTGAATGCAGGCGGGAGCAGTTTTATTGCGACAGGGGCTGTGCGTCAGATTGTGTGCGTCAGATATTGCGGGGTGGCTTCTCCTGAGACTTCGATCTGATACTTCCACAACAAGCCGACTCCTCCTAATAATCACTCTTTCGCATGCCAGGTATCTTCCTTGAATCGCCACTAACTACTAGCATCCCGTTTCCAGAGATACCTCCTCGAGAATGGAAATGTGATTTGGTATGATGGCAGACATCGTGTTGAATTACCCTACAATCACGAACAACGACAAAAACAAGCAAAACAGTATTCAGCAGGAGTGGTCTTTTCAGCCGTAGTCTGCTCCACGATTGCCATAGTAGGATGGTTACGCTCGATCTTCTCACGTAAAAGCAAGGCTCCGAAGGCTATGTCTGCACTCCGAGATTCGGAAGGAAGAATCCTCTGTCCTCATTGCAAAACATATTTTCAACGGACATAGTCTACGGACATATCTTAGTTTTAATAACTCTACATACACTCCGGATATCAAGTCAATAACTTTTGCATGCTAATGCCTCCTACCCTCTCAATCGTCTGGATCAACTCATGCGCCGCATCAATGACTTTATCGTCCTCATCCTCCATGATTTCCGAGATGATGGGCACCGTGGGCGGCAACATCTTGAGCCACTCGTGTGTGATTTCAGAATACAATTCTCGCTGGGTGTTGATTGCTGCGAGTCGGATGGACGGGGTCTCGGATTTCATGTATTCCATTAAAGTGTCGTTGATGACTTTGCAGTTGTCCTCGGAATGGGCTTTCGAGGCAAGGGATACGATTGCGTGGATTGCTGCGGACGATTTCATGGGGAGAGTTAATTGAGATAGCAGTGGTTTGATGATTTTGTCAAATCGGGTCGGGGAGGACCAGTACGCTGGGATTAGTATGGGTGTTCAAGGGACATACAATCCAGTGCGAGATCGTGATGGAAACTCTTTTGGAGACTGTTGATCGTCAGGGTCCACAATTCTGTACTTTGAACCGTCCCAGAGACAAATTCGTTTAAAAGTTCAATCGTATCATCCAGGATAATGCCATAGTACGCAGTCACCACGGTCTACCATTAGATTTAGATTATCAGGAACGATACTTGTAGCACATCGACGAACTTGTTGATAAAAGTATAAAAGAAGAGTTGCCGACTAATCCGTCTCTCCGCGGCGACGTTTCGGAAAGTCCAGTCCCTGAGGGCGATAAACAAAGGACGGAATGTCGTGTCATTCAACTTCATTACCAGTTTCAGAAACACTTCTGTCAAACGTGCCTCAAGTTTCTTCAAAGCCTTCAAATTAGTCTCATTCAGAGGGGATCAGGTACTTTCGGCTTCAATTTATCCTCACTTCGGATATCGAATAGGTTGAGGAATAAGTCGAATAACAGTCTTGATGAGGAACTGAGATCCTCGCGAGAGCCTTCGCCAATAACTTGCTCGAGGATAGTAATAAATGTCTCCAGCATAGATCGATCATGATCTACTGCCGGCCAACTTTCAGTAAGAGCCTCGACACAAACTTCCGTCGGCACATTCTTTGTAATCGCCTCAATCAACGACGTTTGAGCTTCGGCAAATTCAGAAACCCGTCCCAACGTAATAACCCTCGTAATTCGCGCGACATAGGATGCTACGAAATTGGGAATTCTCTCGTACAAACCAGCAAGTAAGATGAGAATACTTTGCTGACACTCTGGTGAGGCAGACTGCTCTGGAAGTTCCAACTCGGCCAAGATAATGAGCATGATTTCTGGCAGGAATGGTAATACACGGGCTCCAAGCACAGGACTTTGATTAGCTTATACGCTTGGATAGAGGGAAGTACAGCATGGAATGAAGACAATCAACGGCCGCTTCCTTGATAACTTGACTCTCTCTGGCGATGCCCTGGTTAACGACTGCGGGGACAATTTCCTCAAACATAGGTAGTTCTGCCTTTCCGTGGACACGGGAGAGTTTCGAAACACATTCCAGTGCAAGGATGATTGCCTCTTCCGATTCTGCGGAAGTAATAATCTCACTTAACGATTTCAAAAGGATCGTCAAGGCTGACTTGAGTGTAAGGTCAGAAGTAATGTCTCTAGACAATCGATCTGTAGCAATAGCGATCATGTTACCAGTTACCTCGATATCCCTCTTCGTCTGGAGGAAGTTTTCGACGATGTTGGCCACTGTCTGCAATGGCAAAGCCGAGAGGATACTATCCAATGCTCCATTAATGATGATTTCAGCAGCCGGCCCCGATGACTTGTTGTGACTAGATTTCGCTTCGTTGCTGAGAGCAGATGCCAAGAGGAGCAAATTCTCCACAATGGGAGAGAAGTAATCTTTCTGAAGAAAAGATACATCACCCGTCAGAAAGACATGTCCGACATTTGTCTGGAAAGATCGACTTTGCACTTCCGTTGCCATGATCCTTAGACATTCAATGGTCAATTCGCGTAGTTGTTCTTGAGTATAAGCTTTCGTATCCAATGGTATGCCGTCAGCGTCTCCGCTTGGATCCTGGGGTATCCGAACAACCAATTTA
>Ga0302179_10001850_pt1 | contig 12558 bp, 18 predicted proteins | sample I_Palsa_E3_1_FD_198788 | JGI IMG/M metagenome (GOLD analysis project Ga0302179, IMG submission 198788) | Peat permafrost microbial communities from Stordalen Mire near Abisko, Sweden - I_Palsa_E3_1 | ecosystem: Environmental > Terrestrial > Soil > Palsa > Peat permafrost | place: Sweden...
TTGTTCCCCGAGGACACTATCTCAGGTGTGCTGACCTTTAAGCATGGCTGGGCCAAGCTCTATGCAGAGTACAAGCGATGAGCGTCTTGTTTCAGAGGAACTGGAGAGGGATTAACTGAAAAAGAAGCCTCGGATGGGTATAAGAACCTTTACGGTGCTTTCTCCATTGTTTACGCTAATTGTAGAGGTCGTGGAAGCCGAGTTCCCTGCTTATCTATCTCTAGAGCAAGTATATCATGAAGTACAAGACTTCAAAGCACCTGGTGTACGTCAAACTGCTGCTGAAGCAAGGTCCCCTTCCCCGGAGGAAGAACTCAGCAATGCAGACCTTCCTTTGCCTCAAAGCAACAATGCGGCGGCTCGTCAGGCTCTTGCAATTATCCAGGGAAGGAACCAACCAACCAGAATCAATGTAAAGGCACCAAACACGACTCCAGCAACGCCTCAGCACTTCAATATGTTCGTTAAACGTCCTTTAGATTCTGATCTGGAAGAGGACGCCGCGCCGAGTCCCTATCGACAAGTTCCTCGCAACAAGAAGATTAAATCAGAACCTATGCTCGACGCTGCAAAGGAAGAACGAAACCTAAAGCACCAACAAGCAATGGCTAAGATAGCGCTGGAGGAGCTGCGCTTGAAGGTCAGGGATGGTCAGCTCAAACAGGAAGCTGAAGAATGGAGGACGGAGGCACAAAACGCGTCGCAAATGATAGGAATGCTTGGCGACATTATCAAGGCGCTGGTCCCCACTGTTGCCAAGAATTCATTCGCGGTGAACAATGAGCCTGTTGATGAGCCAGTCGGAGAAGACCAGAGTTCATAGACATAAAAAAAATTCAGCATAAAACGACTATACATCTGACCTTCACATCTGACCTTCCTTCACATCGTCATCCATCCTAAGCGCTCCCCTGAGTCCATCCTAAGCGCTCCAGATCCTTCAAACAAGCTACTATCAGTAGGTTGATGGAATGGATAAGTACGCGTCGCATAAAGTCGGGATGAAGCCACCAGCATTGATCCTTCTCACGTTGAGGATCATGACCAAGCACTTCATGAATCAGATACTGCCTTTTGGTCTCTCCTAGAGCCTTGTCCCTTAGCTCAGACGCCTGTGCGCTCGACCCCTTAACGATTTCCCCTGCCCAAGCTGTATCCTTAAGCCTTTGGTATGCATCTACGAGATCTCACGCAATGAGCTGGCTCTCTTCCTCGTCAGGCACCCATTGGTCTTCACGACTCAACAAGAAGTTGTGTAGCACCATCAACGTGAAGATCTGATCCACAACTCGTTGATTAGACGCCTGATCACCAAGATTCATACGCATTTGTCTGAGAATCGGAAATCGCATCTTCAAAATACCAAATGTGTGCTCAACCTTCACCCTAGCGCTGGATAACGCGCTGTTGAATCGAAACTTCGTCTTGCGATCATTGGGATCCAGCACTTCCTTCTTGGAGAATGGCTTTATCACCCTGTTAGTGAGCCTGTATGCTGAGTTGCCGAGGATGTATCCCCTCTCGTCTTGAAAATAATTGCATGGATTGGCGTAAAAATTGGATTCATTGAGTACGCAGCTATCATGCACAGCTCCAGAGTCTATTCACATTAGTCTAGAAGCGCACAAGGAGCCATACTGCCAACATTAGCCCATAAAATCTTGGTATTCCCATCAACGATAATGGTCGCGTTTAATGCATAGTCCTTCTTCCTGGTGAAGTACCGTTCCCCGTTCGTTTCAGGCTTGGTACCTACAGCTATAGTTGAACCATCAATGAAGCCCAAGCAGTCTGGAAAGCCATACTTTAAATGATGCATTCTAGTTGTGTAGTCATACGCAGGTGTCTTCGGCTTAGGCCATTGAATGTACTGTTTTTGAAGCGAGAGAAGCGCCGTGTTGACACGCTGGATGTAGAGATCAACCGTACCGTGAGATACCTCCCAAAGGCGACCATTGTGAGTACAAGATGGTGGTATTCCATAGTGATGAAGTGCGACAAACAGCTGCCAGCGAATTGGTCTCTGAGGATTGTTTGAATGATTTATGAAGACAAGATGGTCGATAATCGCATCGAGGACATGCCGAAAGGACTCCCGGGACAGACGAAACATGCGTTTGAACTCATCCGTGGTGAATTGCTCGATTTTGAAGAAGATGGACAGACGTCTTCGATAGGTCGAAAGGCGATTGAAATATCTCGACTCAGAAACCTCAATTAGCCTGTCCCTGAGCTTTGAGATAACTTCTGGCTCAGAGTCAGAAGATATGGATAGGTCGCACTCCAAATTGACGTCTAAATCAACATCCAATGTATCGAAATCCACGTAGACATCCTCATCCGACTCAGGCTGCTGAGGCAATGCCGAACACGTAGCTCTGCGAAACTCCTTCCAGGTGCCAAGCTGCTTCTGCAGACCATGAAGGACTTGTGCCCGCTCAGTTCGACTCGGCATTTCCTTGGCCCAATCCTTTATTAACGGCAATTCAATGCGAAAGGTGCGGTGAAGGATTTGAGGATTTGGTAGATTTAGTGATGGCGAAGTGGAGGGTGGTCAAGTTAAACTGGACATTATGACTAATTTGCGGCATTCTAATGGATTAATTTTAATCTGGTCCACAATGGAATATCCATTCCCACTACATATTTGGCTATCCCTATTGGCACACTCCATCAACTATCGACAGTGAAGGACATCATTAACACATGCAGTCAACCATTGATAGCAAAGGACAACATTGACACACACAATCAACTACTAAGTCAATCAATCACTCATACAATTCTCGGCTCACAACCTTGATCTCAATGTCTATGTACTCAAATACAACTCTGTTACTAATACCCTCATCAAAGAAAAGGAAATGTCAACTACTTAATGAGTTCACTGCTTCCTAGATGGTCTATCGTATAGTATGCACGATGAAGCATTCGATTTCTGCATCAAGCAGGATTAGAAATTGTCCTCCTATGACACCGGATCCAAGGACCCTAATTTCGATGAGCTCAAGAAGTTTATTCTTGCTAAAGCTCAGACCCCGAAGCTTAAGGTTGTGTACAATAAAGAGCGTGTCCTTGAGGATAGCTACGATGGATTGCAGGAATCAGTTTGGGTAATTGCACATCCACGTACTCCAGTGACGTCTACTCCTATTGTCCCAACTCCCGTCGCGCCGCCTATGGCTACGCCAACTGCTGCTCCAATCGACACTGCTATCACTGAACTCACCAAACAATTCTCGCAACTTGCACTATTTCTCAAAGCCAACATCGAAAGCGCTCATCCCACTGCACCTACCGCACCGCAAGTAAGAGCTCCTTTTCGCCAATTTGACTGGCCTCGCTATTGTATATGGTGCGATGCTACTGAGTATTCTCGTTATCATTGCCCTGAGTTCCCTGAGGCCATTCGACAAGACCTGATTCAATTGAATGAGTGGAACCATGTTGTCAATGCTGCTACCGGATTAGAGCTACCCCTTATGTTTGGCAAAGGAGGGATGAAGATGCTTTTGGAACAACAAACAACAGCCTCTAATAATGTTTTTATGGCAACCGCTACAAACATTACCATAGATGATCTCTGTGGACAACTCGGTGAGAATTCTGTCATGATTACCAGTCTTGACTTTGAGAACAACACTAGGACAGATGAAATCATTGACGTCGAGGTAGGGGTCCGAGGTGACGAAATTAAAAGGGTGACAAAATTGAAATTCATGAAAGGTTTCTGCAGTGCCGCCAGCACTTTTCCCTAAGAATGACACGACGAAGGAGCCCCAAAGTTGCTGAACGGGATGCGACAATAGAGCGAGCTATAGCGGCACTATCGCAAGGGGATTTCCCAAACATTAACCAGGCCCCAGAGCATTTTAACCTCAACTACGTCACTCTTAAAAACCGATATAACGGCAGGAAATCAATAGCAGAATATCGGGAACCAAGTCAACTCCTTACAATCACTAAAGAACATGCCTTAGTCCGCTGGATTCGATGATTGGCTTCATCCAGCTACCATGTTATCCACTAACTTATCAAAGAAATTGCTGAAGAAATCAGAAAGCGACGTTTGATTGGAATCAATGAACCAGATGTCGTTTACATCCAATATGAGCTGATCGGTGACAAATGGACCCAACAATTTCTAGAACGCCATCCTCATTTGCAAACGGCAATTGCTCACGGTATCGAACTTGCCCGAGTTACTGAAGCGTCATCAAAAGCAATCGAGAACTGGTAAGACATTTTATTTCAATCAATCGACCGTCTTGGTATTTCATGGCGGAATACTTACAACTGCGACGAAACCGGGTTTGCAATCGGAAAAGGTAAAGCCATAGGAGCGGTGATTGATACGGAAGTCGGTCAAAAGTATGAGGCAGAACCAAGCCGTCAGGGGTAGATCACAGTTATGGAATGTATTTGTGCGGACGGAAGTTCAATTGCACCTATGATAATTTTCAAGGGGAAAAACATTTGCAAGAGTTGGATTCTAGTGGAGAAATTAAAAGCTGTACGAGCAGAGGATTGGCATGTATCATGTAATACGAAAGGGTGAACAAGCAATGAACATGGTTTGAAGTGGTTGAAGAAGAGTTTTGAACCAGCAACCTGAGACAAAGCTGACGGCGAATACTGATTGTTAATTTGCGACGGCCACGACAGTCATATTTCGGTTGACTTCATTCGACATTGTATTGCAAACTGTATCATTCTCTTCTTATTACCTCCGCATTGCTCCCATTTAATGCAGCCCCTCGACGTTGGAGTATTTTTCTCCTTGAAGCAAGCGTTCGGAACCTCACTCAAACGCTATTATCACACCGGCATTGCCAGACTTCAGAATGCAGAATGGTTTACATGTTTCATTAAAGCTCGATACAAAGCACTCACAACGAAAAATATTAAAGCCGATTGGAGAGGTTCCAGCATATACCCCATGAATCCGTCGAAAGTTATTCAAAAACTCCCTCAAGCGACACCGCAATCCACTTGACCTTCAACTCCAACCACTAGCTCTATCATTCCTGTGCAACCTATAACGGCCAAAGACCTATTTGACATCCTCCCAGATGGTCATTCCTCGATCGATGCCACGACTTTACATACAGCAACTACGGCATTAAATGATTTAGTCTGAACGAAACAAGCTTTGCATACTCCTGCCAGAAAATTCATCCCTCGATTGGCATCCACAACCGAGTGGCTACTTGCCAAAAATGCGATTTTAAAACTCGAGTTGCAGCAGACGAAGGCTGTGTTAGAGTCGAGGAAAGCTCAGGCAGGTGGCAAACGGCTGGTATTAAAGGGGAAGATCATAATTAATACGGACGAAATCTTGAAGGCAATTGAGGAAGCGGAGGCAGCAACTCAGGCGAAAAGGCCACAGGAGAGGCCACAAAAAAATGCGCCAAAAGGTAAACCACAGGGGAGGCCACAAAAAAATGCCCCGGCCATGTCTATAGTTACAGTCATAGACGTGGAGGCCGACGATAGAGGCTCAGAGTCCAATCCAGACCTTTAATTGGGGGACTCAGGAGGATCAAGTCGGAGGCAAATTTTAATTTCGTCACCCTTTTAATTTCGTCACCTTGGACCCCTATGGGAGAAGCACAAACACGGAGGGGCTGATAAGGAACACTGTGTCAGATGTCAAATAGATGTGTGACCCATTCCTGAATTCAATCCCACCGGTCCAGGCCCTATGAATCGGACCTGGCATAGTCCTTCTCTACCTTTACAAACTGTACAACCTTTGCCCTCACCTTAGCCTTCACAAATAGTGCGGCAACCATCCTTTCCACAGACCACTCAACTCGCAAAGCCAATTGTAGCTGACCTCACCAACGACATCGATGAAGAAATGGTCGACAAACCTACCAGATCAACTGATGGCGCCAAGAAAAGGAAGTATCACCTTACTTCAAAAATCAATGAAACGGTCACTATTGCCAATGTTAGTGAAAAGATTATGGATACAGCTATTCAACTGAACTTTCATAAGTTATGCGCTGTCTCTCTGGAGATCTCTAGCTACATATATGACCAAACTCGGAAACATCGCATGTCCATTGAACCTGTCACTACAACTACAACTATTATGACTGCCGATGTCAGTTTCGCTAGCGTAATTAAACCTCTCCATACATGCCCTCCAGCTTGTGCTAAGGTAGTTTCGAATGGGGAGATCAAAGTCAATGTCCTCTTGGACAATGGATCAGAAGTCAACATTATGTCAGGTCAGCTCTTCAAACAACTCGACAATCCTCCTATCGACATGGATGTCAAATGGAGAATCAATACCTTCAATACACTGGACGAGGCCAAAGCATCGGGGATTTTAGGACTGTTTCACAAAGTGTCTGTGGATATTGGTGGAGTGGAAGTCGATGTTCCTATTTTTGTCGTAGAAGATTCAGTTCAAGATTTGCTGCTGGGTCACCCTTGGGAGTGAGAAGTTCGAGCGTCCTTTGTCAATGAAGATGACGGCTCCTATACTGTTCACATTAAGAGCCTGGATGGTCATCGCGTCATCAAATTCTGTACTGTTACAGCTATTCATGAACGAAACATAGAATTCGCTTACAACACATTTGTCGCGCAGGCTTTAAAAGCCTAGGGAGTCCCTCGGATAGGGGGGCAAGGTGACTCCTTAGGACAGACTCCCTGATACTATGGAAGATAATACAGAATCAAAAGTACAGACTGTGATGGTGGAGAGAGCTGGGCTGTCGAGGGAAATATTTGATAAAGTGTTGAGCAAGAAGGAGTGGGAAGCAATGATTCAGATGATATATAAAAGGAGAGACAGGAAAGTCAAGCCAGTCAATGTCGGATTACCGGGTGGCATCAATCCTAGAGGGATTATGAGTGGAGATATCATGCAGGAAGGAGAGATTAAGTCAGGAACGATTGTACTATGAGGATCACGTTTGACACAGTAGCGACTATTGGCGATGCAAATTGGGATGGGATTTTTGTCAGATGTGGAGAAACAATTGTTTATCGATATTCCATATGAATACGAGGGAGCAATTATATTTGAGGACTTGGAGATGGGGCTTTTGGATCCCTCCATCGAACCTCCTGTTATTCATACGGTACCTCACACGCCTTGGCAGCAACCGAATCTCCGATTACTGAAATCAATACAAGATGAAGCCACACGACAGGTCAAGAAGAAGCTGGATCTCAGGCTCCTTGAATTTTCACAAGGACACTATTGCAGTCGCTACTTTATGGTTTCTAAGAAGAATGGCGAGTATCGATTCATCAACGATGTCCAACCCCTCAATAAGGTCACTGTTCAGGACTCAGTGATGCCTCCTTCAGTTGACGAATTCTCTGAGGACTTCACGAGCTATCCAATCACCTACGTGATCGACTATTATTCTGGGTACAATCAAATCTCCTTGGACAGGGCCTCTCGCGATTATATGGCTTTCTTAATGGCGCTTGGCTTGGTTAGACAGACTTAATTGCCCCAGGGATAGACCAACTCCATGGCAGTATTCCAGCAAGTGATGGGAAAGGTGAATTATCGTTAGATCCCACACCATGTTCGACCATTCCTTAATGACAATGCGATAAAGGGACCTAAGTCTCAGTACAATGATGAGGAGAGTTCTTCGAGGATTTGGTGCTTTGTCTAGGAGCATGCACAGATCTTCTGACAATTCATGAGGAATGCCTTGGTCACTGGTTTGACGATTTCTGGAACCAAATGTGCTATTGAAGTACCAGGTATTACTATTGTGGGGATTATTTGCAACTATTATGGACGACATCCGGAGTAGAAGAAGGTGCAGAAGATTGTGGACTGGCCAACTTCGAAGTCTATTAAGGATGCACCTGCATTCATTAGAATTGTTGTTTATTATCAGCTTTTTATTCATCGATTTGCAGTTACAGTAGCACCTATATTTGAACTATTCAGAAAGGGAGCACGGTTTAGTTGGACGGTGGAAAGGCAAATGGCAGTGGACACTCTCAAGCGCAAGATCACAGAAGCACCTGTTTTGGTTTCTCTCGATTTTATCCCTTTGGCCGAAATGATTTATCTAGATGTCGACGCTTCTACTACTATTTGATGGAGAGGAATTCTGTCTCAAATGCAATCGGATGGAAGGATTCAGCCTGCCAGATATGAAAGCGGGATATGGAGCACTGTGGAGAAGAAGTATGATACAGTGAAGCTGGAATGTCATGGTTTATTAAAGGCGCTAAAGAAGTTCCGGTTCTGGTTGTATGGGAGGTACTTTACACTGGAGACGGATGTGCTGACCTTGGTGTGGCTTCTCAATCAGCCTCCAAACGATTTACCCAATGCTATGATGACTAGATGGCTGACCTATATTCGCCTATTCGATTTCGACATTAAACACATCTCTGAGACAAAGAACGGTGGGGCCGATGCACTCTCTCGACAAGGACTTGCAATGGACGATGGATCTGAAGATGAGAATGAAGCCAACAACTACTTCAACACGAAACTCTACGGCACTATGATTACGGCGGAACCTCCTCTACTAGCACGAGTTTATCACCATGAGGCGCAATACACAGGAGACAATCTCATTCTCAGAAAGTATCTCGAAACTTTGCAACCACTTGACAGCTTAACTGATCAACAATATCAACAGTTGCGCAAGAAGTCTCGTCATTTTCTTATACATGTCGGATACTTGTTTAAATGATCTAGGAAGCGAAGTCAACCCCCTCGACAAGTTATTGGGAGGGATGATCTATGCGATGAAGTTCTGCAAGAGTTACATGATGGACAGGGACATAGAGGAAGGGAGGTCACCTATGCACTAGTACCTCGTCGATATTAGTGGAAAGAGATGTATGAGGACATTGCAAAATATGTTCACTCCTGTGAGGAATGTCAGCAGCGGAAGCAGATTCAGTTTGAGGAGTCCTTACATCTGACATGGTCTACAACAGTCTGTGAGAAGGTGGGTATTAACATCGTTTATATGCCAGCTTCTATCAAAGGATACGGATTCATTGTGTTTGCAAGGGATGATCTTAGCAGGTGGGTTGAAGCGCGTACTCTCCAAAAAGTGGATTCACTTTTGGTCGCCACTTTTATCTACAAGGCCATTATCTATAAACATAGGTTACCTCAACGAATTGTGTTGGATGGCGGATCTGAAAACCTCAGCCTCACAAAAATCTTGTTGGAGCACTACCGCATCAAAAACATTCATATTTCTGCTTATCACCCTCAGTCAAATGGTCTCGTCGAGCGAGGTCATGGTCCTGTGGTCAATGCACTTGCGAAATATGCTCGTGATGAACATGTAAATTGGCCTTGCTATCTCTCCCTCGCGCTATGGGCGGATTGAATTAGTATACAGCGCTGTACTGGATATCCAACCTTCAAGTTGCTTTATGGAAGGGATTGTCTGTTACCTGTCGATTTGGATATTCTGTTGTGGCGAATGGTCAATTGGGAGCTCATCAACGATCGCAAGGATTTAATTCAGGCACGTATGTGACAATTGGATCAATGTGCTCTGTCAGAAGCCCATGCCGGTTCAGAATTAGAGCTCTCTCGACAAGCGAACAAAAGCTACTTTGACGATCTCAAGCGACAATGACTGGAACATCAGCAACTGCGAGTCAACAATCTGGTTCTACTCTTCAATCAACAAAAGGAAAAATGGTGTGTTAGTCGAAAGCTCAAGTTGGTTGACAATTGGTTTGGACCGTATCGTATCTGGGAAGCATCTCCTACTGGATACTATCGTCTGGAAGAGTTAGATGGAATGCAGTCAGCTCAGAGTGTCACAGGAAATTGCCTTAAATGTTTCTTTACTTGTCGGATGTGAGAATCCACTCTGGGGTCGTAGGTGTCAGGAACGAGACTACAGGCTGCGAATAAGAATAAGAGGATTTGAAGTGACCTTGCGAGATGAAGAGCTCTACAGTGCGGCGACGGGGTTTTAGTAGTCCCGTGCGCCCTAACCTAACTATTTACATGGTACATTGCTGTGCTACGTCGCACAGCGGGGTTGGTTTGTGACAGGTGGTCCCCTCTATGCCGAAGCTCCTGAAAAGGCACGTGGAGTTGACCCTTGGTGTCAAACGGGGGCAAGTGGAGGCAGTTGGAGGCAGTTGGAGTCGGTTGGAGTCGCGCGGGGGCGCAAGGAGGCAGAAGAGGTGGTCTGCATAGCGTAGGGATGTCTCTTGGCGAAGGCCGTCGAGGGTGTGCGCGATGAAATTCCGCCACAGCATCCTTGGCGTGCTCCACGTTTGTTGTCGGCTCCCATGTGCGTTCCTCAGGTCCATAGCCCACCCAATCCACCAGATAAAACAGCCGTCTCCTCTCCATCTTAGAGTCCAATATCTCATACACCTCGTACTCTAGTTCCCCCTCCACTTCCACAGGCGGGGGCAGCTCTTGCATCCCTCCTGCCCAGGGGCTTACCTGATAGGGCTCCAACAAAGAGGCGTGAAACACCGGATGTATCCTTCCCATGGATGCGGGTAACTCTAACCTAAACGCCAGATTCCCACTTCCCACAGCCTCCAAGATGCGAATTGGTCCCAAACGCCGCACGTCTAGCTTCCGCGAAGGTCGTTTGGTCTTGATATTATGTCGCGACAACCAGACCTTGTCTCCAACCGAAAAGGGGGGTGTTGGCGTGGCGTGTCGGTCGAATTGTGATTTGTATATCTCCTGCGCGGCCTTTAGCTGTAGGGCCAGCTCCTCGTGGACAACCTTTAGCCTGTCGGCGAAATCCTCAGCTGCGGGGTTGGCGCAACCGGTTGCGACCGTCACCGCTCAATGGGGGTGATAACCGTAATTGGCGAAGAAGGGGGAGACCTTTGTCGAGGCACTCTGAGTGTTATTATAGACGAATTCCGCCAGAGGGAGGAGTTGTGCCCAGTCGTCTTGATGATTATCGCAGTAGATGCGTAGGTATTGCTCTAGCGTCTGATTAACCCTCTCCGTTTGACCATCTGACTGGGGATGAAACGCGGTGGAGCGGTTCCCTTCGACACCGAGGCGTTCCAACAACTGGCGAGTGAACTTGGCCACAAATTGAGGGCCTCTATCTGAGACAATGTCTGCCGACAGGCCATGGTGCTTCTAAACGTGCTGATAAAACAGCCGAGCCGTTCCCTCAGCGGTGATGGTCGTTTTGGTGGGGATGAAGTGTGCCATCTTGGTGAGTCGGTCCACACAGACGTAGATTGCATCAAGGCCCTCCGATAGAGGTAATTCCATGATGAAGTCCATAGATACGGACTTCAAGGGCCCCGGAGGAATAGGAAGAGGCTGAAGAGGACTGTACGGGGCATGGCGAGAGGTTTTGTTGCACGCGCAAGTGTTGCAGGTGCGGACGTATTCGTTGATGAAAGCCCGCATTCTTGGCCAGTAGTAGTTCCGCGAGAGTAGTTCCAAGGTCTTCTCCTGACCCAAATGACCAGCGGTGGGGGCGTCGTGACATTCCTTGAGGAGCACCAATTTGAGATTGTCAACCGCAGAGACATAGATGAGCCCGTGCCAGAGGAGGGTCCCTTCTCGATCAAGTTGGAGAGGCTGCAGTGCCTCCTCCGTCTCCTCGTCTCGGGGCAGAGCAGGATCGCGAAGGTAAGGGAGTAGGGAGCTCACAGCCGCATCGCGTTCCAGGGCATCGACATTTAACCAAAAGTGATGTGATTGGTGGAAGGAAATGGGCTCAACGAAAATTGAGCGATGGGATTGGAGAAGAATTTTAAGCGCTGTGATTGGTGTGCAGTTATCCCGCGAATTACAGTCACCTTCAAAACTGTTGGCGCATCACCGATTTTTGACCAAATCATCGATTTCATCAAAGCACACACTCGACTTCGACGGTTTCACGTTCCCTGCCCCAGAACATGCCGAATTTGACCATCCGAAAGTTGGGCTGGCCTCTAAAGCGCAAGCCCAGTACCCCACCGCATTCAGATTCTGCTTCCAGCCCCGCTTCGTTACCTAACGTGTCAAAACGGTCGACAAACCTGTTCCGTCAAAGTTCATCGTGGTTGATGTTTGGGACGATGACAGCTGATGCGAAGGTACCCTGACCCTTCCAGGATGTATCAAGGACATGTTAGGCGAGATCTTTATGCTACCAAAAACGTTCATTCTGAGTAGTAGAGCCATCATCGCGGATTACCATTTTGTCGAATTCCCTGTTTGACGGTTCGACATGTCAACCATTAGGAAGCTCAACGAAGCATCCGAAGAGACCAATAACATGTTTGAATGGGAGTCTGGCATACCCTCTGTGCCTTCACCAAGCTCCACAGCCCCCCAAATGCATTAGACATCGATTATAGTCGATTTCATCTAAATTCCCTTCATGCGTCTACAAACTCACGAATTACGTTGCGTGGCTCATCAACCGGTATCTCACCAAGTCTGAACAACTCACTGCATGCCTGAGAACGCTCAAAATCAAAGACATCGTCTACGAAACGCTTGATACGATCGATAATGTGCTTGGGAATCGTGAGAAGTATCGGATGGACGGTACAGTCCCATCAACACAAATGGGAACATGCCAAGGCTAGGAATAG
>Ga0302179_10001852_pt1 | contig 12550 bp, 7 predicted proteins | sample I_Palsa_E3_1_FD_198788 | JGI IMG/M metagenome (GOLD analysis project Ga0302179, IMG submission 198788) | Peat permafrost microbial communities from Stordalen Mire near Abisko, Sweden - I_Palsa_E3_1 | ecosystem: Environmental > Terrestrial > Soil > Palsa > Peat permafrost | place: Sweden: Abisko...
GGATATGCTTGTGTCATAGAATTTGGATCTTCCAGATAAAACAGATCTGTGGACGTAGAGACTGCGCTTTCCTTTGCGATCGGAAGTTGTGGCTTGGAATTCGATGTTGTAATCGAAGGGAATTGTCAATCTACTCGCCATTGTGAGCAAAATGTCCATCGGAAATGTAGGAGGGTCATCAGAAAGTTTTCCCTTGAAAGTTAATAAGGGTCTCCAATGGGACATGCATGGATAACTTCTACTTTGATGTCCACCGCATCAAAATTTGAGCCGCACATATTCGTCAAATAGAGAGTTTTTTCCCTATACATGAGTACAGGCCCCATGTTGCTTCAACCATTGTGTCTTGTTGGGATGCTTCGCGACCACCGAGTCTAACTTCTCCCAAGGTCTGATCTTTCCCTCGTTGGGGTTGACAACCGACATGCGAGCTTCGCTATTCAACCGTGGCTTGCCATCAAAGTTGAGGTCGAGATAAAACTTGAAAACGTCCTTGCTAGCTGTCAAGTATTCGAAATAGTTATAGCTTATTGATAGTGTGCCTCCACAACCGGGAATGGCGGTCATCTGCTTCAAGACTCCGCGGCCATCTGCCTCCTCGCCTGATCTCTTGATATGGATCGTGAACTGATAGAGCCGCTCGGTCGAATCCCACGCACAAAAGTGTTGATGACCACTGAAGGAAACTCGGTCGTTGTTTGCCATATTTGGCAGAAGAATTGCGCAGAGGCGAAGCGGATCGAAGTTTGGGCCACGTAAGCGGCTGGGGAACCTTAAGTTGTCACCGAAATAGGACGTCAGATTACTCATCATCTTGTTCCAAAATCCGTGAGCACCTCCACATCCTGTTAGCGCGCACTTGGTGAAAGATCCCTCGAAAGTCTTGGACAGCTGCAGGAGATGATCACCAAAACGACAATTTTAGTTCAATCGTGAACTCTGGGTTATCGGACAAGGTTCGATTTAGGGAGTAGACACATTTAATGTGACTCCTCTCAGTTACTAGGGCGCGAAATAAGGTTATCGAACTGCACCAACTAGGCCAACTTGAGCCACTTCGTACGCGGGATGGGTTTGTCGGCAGTGGAGAAATAAACGTCGGGCCCACTTGCCGCAGCGATCGATATGCATCTGAGGTAAATATAGTAGTAGTACTAAATTCCTTAAATAAAACTCCCTGGTTCGTAAGCTACCTCTAAGAACGAGTGAAAAGCGCGCTTGAGTCATCACGTCAGGAGATACATACAATACTTAGTAGCCAATCCCCCCTACGCCTACGGATTCCATCGTTTCATCCAAGCACCGAGCTCGCAAGAACAACTGAGCATATCGGCACAAAGGCAAACTTCATCTCGAGAAGTCGGTTATCAGCAAGGACAAGACGGAATGTTATACCAGGCCCATATCTGTCGGTTGACTCGTAGCTCCCGGAGGACTCGTCCAGTAGTTGAATGCGGGTCCCTCGTCCTGCGCCTCCACTGAGGGCGATATCATCGTGGGGGCCGGCCCCAGTAAAGCGACAGTGCCATCGTTTCTCGTGACTTCGTGGAGGCTTCCCGAGTTTGAACCAGATGAAATGGCCGGTGCGTTTGGTGGGTGCGCATTAGACATTACGTTGTCCACAGCATCCCGAACGATTGTCTGTTGCAGGGAAGGAAAGCAAACCGAAATAAGGGCAGCGGTATGCTCTCTAGACTGGCGGCTGTAGACCGGGGTTACTGATGGTAGCGATTGTGTGGAAGTCGAGACAAGGGGTTGAAAGTCTGTAAGATTATTGACCCAAGCAACTCTGCTCGTAGCCGCTTCCAAGTTCGCCACGTGGTCGGTGAAATAGGGATGATGCCTGATCGCGTTCGAACTGCGATTCGGAAGTGCCAGCAATTTCTCACCGCACGGAAGGTTACGTAGCTCACAACGCTCACAACGATCCTCTATTCTCTCGTAGGAACACTAACAGATAAGTCCAATCTGGGATCGTACCCGTGAGTGAAGATCGCGACATCGGCGGCACTTTGGGATCCCTATGTTGCCGTAGGAATTGTTACCTCTGCGGCGTTCTGTGGAAGACATTGTACACGGAAACTGTGGTGATGGTAAGTAGGGATTGAGGTGAGCTCCCTTGTTAAAGCGCAATTGATTGGAGGAATAGCTATTTATTTCGAAGGAAATGTAGCCTTACATAAGCAACAGAATTGCCCCGTCCTTAACCACGCCACTCGAATAGTGAGCATCCCACCCCTTTAATTAACGTCATCTGCAGGTCTTCTACAACTGTCAAAGATGGCTCCGGGCAAGCACAACGGAACCTCCACAATTACGTGTGTTACCAGTCAGAGACAGCGAGCTCTCCGCAGAAGAAGTAAAACGTCACGGGAAAGCGAACGACCCCGCCGCGCAATAAAGCGCTCTGGAAGAGCTGGAAGATATCAATGCGAAAGGTGTCGTAGTAACCAGAAAGGCTGGGTGGTACGACATTCTCAATGAAAGCTCATGAGGTAGTGCGTGGAGGACGGAAGGGACCACAGTCGCGCATGTGAAAACTGCGAATGGGAAGGGAGAAGCGCCGAAGACTGCGGGCCCAAGACCTTGAAAAGCAACCACGAGCAGAGTGCACAATTGGCTCAACACAAAGTGCCTCCGCAAAAGCCCGTAGAGCTACCCAACGTAGACCTCATCCCAACGTTGCAAAGGTGAGTTTGGCGTAAACCTAATGATGACAGTAGTAATGACTTGGTGGCTGCTGTCGAGCTGCATGCCATGGGCACCACCAATGCTGTTCCTGATATTGACTTCAACTCAATCTTCAACAGCGTTAATCATTCGGGCAGTATCGGACCCCCACCAGCTCGCACTTCATTTGAGTCACCCCCGTCATCTGATATGGTGGTCTCCATCTCCAGTGCAGGAGACTCCGACGTCGCCCGGTTGTCTCCAATCCCAGCCCTTCGCAAACTTGACAACGGATCGCGGTTTTGTAATCTCTATTATACGGATCTTTATCAAGTGCTGAAGGCTCAAATGGCTCCGCAGGCCGCTACCGCAATTGCCGACTACCTTGATCGCTACAAGGCCACTAGGGAGACGACTTCTGCTCTGCGAGCAACACAGATTCTTCCCTTCTCTAGCGAGTATAGACAGTGGCCGCTCGTCTCTTGGAGGGAAGGTGATGATGTGGACGTTATGGCATTGTTCAAAATCCTGGGTGAGCCGGGGAGTCCGGCAAGTTGTCTGCTTTTCTACGGCAATGAAAGGTGCTGGGGTGCGGACGGTCAGCGGTGGAAGGCTTCCTACATTGCGTGGTCGGTGACCAGTATCGAGCATATTCGTGAGTTGTTTCTTGCGGCAGCGCATGTTGCAGGAAGAATAATACCTGCACAATATCTGTTTTCCGAAGGGTCCGGTTCCCCTTCTAAAGAAGAGTATATCTTAAGTTGCAACAGTAATGACTTTAGGTTATACAAGTGCGTGGAATTTGTTCGTTCGCAACTCTCGATCGTGCAAGCCTGGGAGGAACAGTTCACATCCATCGAACCCCATCTTCGGGGATACAGTGAAAGAGAGAGTTTGCCGTATTGGTAAGCTAATCTAATCGTTAGTAATCACAAGACGTGATGGGGTTCAGGAAACAGTTTGGAGGGCGTCGATTGAGTGCAAATAGATTTTCGTGCGGTATTGGAAATTGCGACACTTTGTGGGTACTAGTATAGGTATGGATTATAATTATGGTATGGCAACGTCACTTGCACCGCTTAAAATTGCCCCCACCTGTGCAAAAGCTTTTGATCGGCAATTGTTCGCCAGGATTGCGAGGCAGTAAAACGTGGACAGGGGAAAGGGACCAAATCAAGGAAAGACTCCTGGGCTTTGGCAGCATCTCTACGACACCTGGGCTTATAGTGGCTACGGTGGCGATGGCCGTTTGGGAATGCTGCGTCATTCCCACTCCGAATAACAACCAGGGACGGTAACCTAGAAATCAAGTGGTTTAGCCCGGCATTGCCGATATCAAAGGAATACTATCACCCCTGACGATCATGTTCAAAGAAGTTGTACAAGGTGAATAGTGTTAGTTTCGCAACCTCTATTCCATGTCTAGAGGGCGACCTCGCCTGTCATCAGCCTCCCGCCAGGTTCGATGAAAACCTTTCTTACACATTCATTGTTTTCCTCAGTTCAGTCTTCCTATTCTGTCGTACGTCCACCTATCCAGACTTCCATATACATGGTTCCTATCGCTCCAAATGCAAGAAAGTACCTCCACTATGCCGAGGAAAAGTCACCACCGCCACCGCCATCGCTAAACAAGCTGGTCGCGAGGGCATCGCAGGATAAAGCCAGCCTGTTGACAATCAAATCAGCAACCCTTCCCAGGTCTAAAGACAACTTGACGACAGTCCCCGGGGCCAAGGTCCCTGTATCCACTCATCCTTCCCCGGATCAATCCCTCTCCCTGAATGCTCCACCTGTCGGCCCTCTCGTCTCATCATCCTCCAACGCTGAGGATCAGCAAACTCTCATGGATGGAATTGAAAGCATGGTACGTGACACAATGTCTGATGTATTTGCAGGACGAGAAGAAAGAGAAAGAGAAAGAAATTTTGCCACCTTGACGGCTCCCGTATCCGGGTTACCTGATCTCGAATGTCCCCTTTTCGTGCCCCCACTGCTTGTGGCCTCACCTCATCGTATTCTCCCTCGTTGCTCTTGGGTTTCCCAAGACACGATCGATTCCATCGGTAATGGCATGTTGGAGATTGATGGACTACCAAAATTGCATCGAACCGATGAACTTCGCCACACGTACCTCCAACGATCCTTAAAAGGGGTTTATCAGTCCTTGGACGGCGGTCCAATGGAAATTATCATCGGCAGTACAAAATTGCAGTCCTCCTTCAAGGATCCAACAACCTTCTTCCTCACGTGGAACATCTACAGGTCCATTCGTACCTCGTTTGAATCGTTACGTGGATCAGGTTTAACCAATTGGATGAGAGAGGTTATGCTGTTCATCTCAACTATCCGTGGAGCGCTATACTTGAGTACATCATCGCGTATTATGGGCTCCACCAAACAGCACCTGCCGAGGCATGGTTCGATCCCAACCCGACGTTGATGGCATATCACCTCACTCTCATTCAACAGAAAGCCCTGACTCCTTCACTGCCTGCCACGCATAATGGTTCACATAGTGGTTCACATAATAATGAACCAAAGCCGAGATTCAACAGTCAGACCCTTGAATCAATCGCAGATGAAATCTGTGACATACAATCGTCCCTCCGGATGTACATGAAACGAAAAAGGATCGAACTGCCCACATCGTCATGTCTACATCATCTGCACTGCACCTCAACACACAGCGTTGAATTGTCCTAGAAAGTCTAGTGCAAAGTCTCACAATAACCCTTAACAATTTTTCTCTGGTGTAGGTCTATATGATCTCCACCATGTCTCTTTTCTCTACGAGATATCCGATGTCATCTCAGTCTCGCACAGTGTCTCTCAAGAACACGTTGGGTGTCCTTTCTCTCAGACATGCTCGGTGTCTTTCTCTGACATACTCAATGTCATCTCATTTTCTCAGGGACACGCTCGGTGTCCCTTCTTTCATCTCACTCTTGACATGCTCGATGTCTTGTTCCTTCTCCCAATGACGCGCTCGGTGTCCTAACCGTGATGAGGCCCCGAAACGCCCAATGAGGTCACGGAAATTAAGGCTTCTGACCACCTATGCCAAGCGCCTTTCCCGCGGGAAAGGAACTCTTTAAGCTGGGGGATGGGTGGCGGTCCTATATGGAGGTTCGTCCGGCCTCCCCCGGAAATGCTTTTAGAGATAGGATTGGGATTAGGGTTTATGATAATAAGTAACTTTTCATGCTGGTTTCAATGGATTACTTTTTGTTTCGATTGCGTTGGTCGTTGCAGAGACATTCGTGAATTGTGATCATGGTAAATCAATATCACATGAAGCGGATTTCGCCGTGGAATCTACCCTTTATTTAGTCGGCATTTTACCCGTAAAATGTCAGAATTTGTGCGGCGGACGGGTTCCCGTCAGCTACGGTATAAGTCCGATTCGACGCGTTGAATCGCGACCGAATAGGTGGTCAGGCATTTCAATCTTTAAACACTCTGCTGGTTCAAGAACGCTACTCATTTCTACACTCAAACCTCTCCCATGATAAATATAAACTGCGCTACATACTACGTAATAGTACGTATGTCGAGCTATTTTTTGAATCAATCATGATCCAACTCATCAAAACCACGAAAGAAACCATGCCCACAGCTTTTGGGTTCTTTGAATCCATGGCAACTTCACATCGTGTGGCCATTTCGGGCTAAAGCAAAGCAGCCATTCGTCGTACAATTTGGGTGCTATAATGTATTTATAGAACATTGTTCCAACCCCTACTCCGAAATTTCCAACGATTGAGAGGGAAATGAAGACGTAGTCAAGCGTGCCAGGGGTCCCGAGAGTACTCTTTGCGTAGATGTACAAGATTGAGCCAACAGCAGACAAAATCGGTGTCCAGGCGAAAAGCGAAAGCGAAATGAAGAGGGTTGGGTGATGAAGTACGAAAACGAGCAAGATAGCCCCTTTAACAACCAAAGGCATCTTCCAGAAGGATTTGATGGCGATAAAGATGAATATGAAGTATGAAATAGAGATGAAAATACCAATTATCCCATAACACATCATCAAGGGGAGAGAGACGTAACCTACGAGGTCGACGAATCGGAGGCGAGCCCGAAGACGTGGGGATTTAGAACTGTCTGACAAAATGTAAGCTTTTGACTGATAGAAAAAGATAGAGTTACCATAACGTATTTTCAAAGTTTTTATAGACTCTTCCCGTTTCCACGGAATTAGAGAATCTCCAAGACGCTCTGCTTCATCTTCACCAGGCAACCGCAAAAGACGTATTGGACAATCATAAACGACAGAGACTTCCATATTCCGGTGAGAACGCATCTTCCGTCGAGAACGTGGCAAATCCAATTCGTTTTCTTTCAAAACATGTAAGCAGGCTCCCTGAAACACCTCCCCCGCGCGTAAACCCTTTTTTTCAATGATGAGACAAATTTTTCGGCTGTGAGGTTCTGGGAATTCATCATTCTCAGCTCTTATGAATTTAACGGCATATTGCCGCTTCCCGTCACCGTCTAGTATGAGATCGCCGGACTTGTCAGGGTTCCATTGCTCAGGATTGACGAAGACACAGTCTGCTGGCCCCGAACGCTTTAAATTGTGGAACTCGAGCCATTCGTCCGTCCATGCCAGGGGCCAGAGTTGTTCAGAAGCGAGTTCCCAACTTGAAAGATCAGGAACCCATCTGTTGGCGTCATCTCCGGTGGCTTGCTCATCGGTCGGATTTTCGTCGTTGTTTGATGTAGATTTACTCTTCTTCAATGCCCCAGCAGCGTTCCCTTCCGCATCGGACCTTGCGAGATACAGCACCGATAGTGGCACCCCAGGCAAAGCCCTCAGAAGAGAAAGCATTGGTACTCCTGATTTTTTGAGTTCGAACGTGTTCAAATCGAGCAAGTCTGCCAAAATCGATAGTCTGTCCTTGGCACGGGACGTCTGACGTCTCGCAAGAATATTCCAACAAAACACAAATCGTTCCAACCACTGTTTATCCGTCAGTTCGTCTCCGATATCAGTCTCCGTCTGACCGACAAACACTGCCTTGCGCAATTGTCTCTCCAAAGGTTTTTGTAGGATTCTCCTTATACTCCTATCGAAATTCTCGAAATATTGTTTCCGATTATACGTCTCACGAGAGAATCGTTGCAAAATCATGTTCGCGACTCCATTCCTGACAAATTTTACTAGCCAGATCCCCACGGACCGTAAATCTGAAGTCGTAAATAATGAATTCAATTTTGAACGATCAGACGTAATCATCTTTGGGTCGAACACCCCCTGAAGGAATTGTATGTGGCACCCTCGATTGAGAGACCCTTCTTGGAGTGTCCAACATCTCCCGGCCCAAGCGGAAAACAACAATCTCGCAGAGGTCTCGCACCAGTCCGAATTTTCGGGGTGAAATCGCTCCATCTCGTAATCAAGGACGATAACTCGAGAGGCACCCGCGAAAGTGGGTGTGATTTTAGCGATAGACAGCGACTTCAAATAATCCTTTCCTTCTTCGGGGCTCGTCGGCCGCTTCTGGCGGACTGGAATGCAAAGAGTATCAATCCAGAAGAATTTCGATCGATCTGACCCCACTTTCATTCTCACGAAATCGATGGCGAAGAAATGGCCTGCGCTCATATCCGTTCCTAATGGTGGCTGGGATTCAATATATCTCGCAAGTCTCTTGAGCTGGCATTCCGGGAGCGAGTTTGCTCTCTTATTTCCCAATCCATCTGACCAAACATGAGAGAAAGCAACGTATGAATCGGTAGATGTTGCAGCTTTGACTGCGAGAGAGATGTCTCCGTTTTTGTTTTGCTTCAGAAACGCTAGAGGAATCCCTCCTTCAGCTACTATCGTTCTCAGCTCGGAAACAGGCATTGAGACGGAACGACAATTGCAGCTATCCTCTTCGTGACGAGTCTTATACTTATAGTCGTCTTGGTCATGCTCCTCACTGTTTTCTTCGTGAGTTTGCCCATCATCGTTTTCATTTTCATGATCGTCATGTTCATCGCCTCTTTCGTCGTCTTCTGGATAGACGTTTTCGTCCTCAACTTCTTCCTCGATATTGAAAGCAATACAGGCGTCCTTGCAGTTTTCGTGCGTAATTTCGGGTCGATGGCGTCGACGGATCTGAGAAATGAAGCAAACGAGCGGAGAGTTGAAGGTGTGCATAATTTGATTGATATGGACGGGGCACCATTGGTTCGTTCTCATTAAACGGTTCAAGAATGCGTTCGTTAAAATTGGCTCGGGAGTATCCACTGACAGAGTTATATGCGTTGATGAGACGCCAAGAGAAATGGCTCGTAGGGTGTCTATGAGGACTCTGACGGAGAGAAGAATCACGGCTAAGGGCTCAAATGATGACTGATGATATCTTTTGTCGACCTTGACACGTTGCTCCTGCGCAAAGTCCAGAAGCCTCCGAAGCCGACTGTATTCTTGCGATTGAGCCTCGACCACTCGATCTCCAATCTTATCGGCTTCGTCATCGTCATCGTCTTCGGGCAATAGTGCCGTCCTAATTCCTATCTCTTTGAGAGCGAGGGTAGAAGATACGAAACGCCTGATGGTCCCGTCTTCTGTTTCGGCACGGACGAACATGGATCTGTCAATAGGCGTCTGTGTAAATTCTGATAACAGCCCAAAATATAGCCACGACTGAACGAACGACGCGATCCAATAGTGGCGGGGATCATCTCGCTGAAAGTCGAAATTATGGACGATAGGAAACGCTTCGAAGGACTCAAATCCCTGACCGTCGTATTTGATGCTGGCGAGGAGAGGGACCTTGAAAGGGTCTGAATCTGTATTTTTGGGTCGCGGTATATGATCCATCCTGAACTTGAAAACGGGATGACACGAGGGAATCGGTCGGTCTCGGAAGTATCCAATTATCCAAACGATACGGACAAGCCTTAGCATTAGAGAGATTCAATAAAGCAAAGTACTCGTAGCCAGAGCTTCCTTTTTGCTGTCTATTCTGTGTAGAGGAGAAAGAGTTGAGTTGGCGTAATTCCAATGAGTCGTTGCGCTGAGGAGACAGTATGGACTCTTTGCCGAGGCGTGGCTTAAGCACCGTCCCATTGTATTTACCCGGCACCGGGACAGAGGTTGGTTAGGTCATCATGCTCCTTTGAGAGCCAATAATAGCGATCGAACTTATCTAGTGAGATTGCAAATTAAAGTTGAAACAGCAACTCCCGATTGTGTATGGGAGCGGCCACACGGTATAAAATAAGTCGAGGCAGTAGGTACTAGGCACGGGAGTGCTTCGACTTTAAATCCTTGGCCCCATTTAATTTTGTGTGCGTCACGGCCAACCAGAGAGGGAATTGAGTTGCAGCCCCCAGGGAAATACAGTCTCATGACGAAAATTGCTCGGCTGTACGCATGCACAACTACAGTCCCGCTGCACAGCCACAAAACTCCACTCCCGAACCTAATGCGCAAAAGCGCAACACTATGACCCACCCCACGGCAAGCGTCGCCAATCAACGACATAGAGTAATCAACCTTTTCTGCTGTGTGGTTACACAATCTCTTGATTGGTGCCTCAGACTGTTGGGTTTTCAGAGGGCAAAAAAATATATTTGTGTCCCCATAGTGAGGACTGGGGACTGTCAGGTTGTCGACTGATCACGCAACCCATAAAGTGAAATGGTACGACATCGTTAATTTGGCTCCGCTGGCCGTGCGGTGGGTCATGTATCTGCAGTGATGTGCTTTTGCGCTTTAGGTTCGGTAGGTGGAGGTTGTAGTACACAAGTTCCAAGTGGGTGGACCGGAAAAAGATCATGCAGCATGATGTTTCAAATTTGCCTTTGTTCAACTAAACCGGCTTTGGCGGATCGCTGCAGGCATTTGAAGTTTTTGCCCCTAACCACGCTTCCTCCGACAAGCACGTGCAGCTACTCAAGCCTCCAATTGGATGTTACAAGCCGCTACAAGCCGCTGCACGATGCATGCGGGTGGAGGCCCCAATTCAATAGCGGGTGGGGGAAAATAAAGTTTCGTTCAAGGGACTGTCGTTCCGCTCCAGTTCAGGCTCAATTCCAACACGCGGAAACACAGTTTCGAGATGGGAGACGGGTCGCCAAATAGAATTTACCCTTTCCGAATACTTCCGTCCACATGTGATCATTGTCTTCCGACGCCCGACGATCCACCGGAGACTCAATTTTTCATACGAACGTTTCGCGCTGTTGTTTCAGGTCATGGCCGACGATTCACCATCCCAATTACTGGTCACGCTCGCGAACCTTACAAGAGACTTCGAACTCTGCCGTAACCGCGTGTGGGCAGTAGCCAAGAGCGTCTCGGAGGATAAACGGGGTGAACTCCTGAAAATCCCATTGAGCCTAGCAATTAAGCAGAGAGGAGTGCACAAAGGTCATGACCAATGTACATTTGATTTTTGCGAACATTCACGACTCGATTTCACATCCGTGGCACAGCGTCATGAGTGTCTCTCAAATGATCCATGTAAACTGGTTTCGTTTGAGGCAAAGAAATTGGAAAAGGCAGCGAATGCCGGAAAATGGACGGCGTGGACATTGGACGGACATTCCGTTATTGAGCCTCCTCAGTCCTTTATGGCGGTCTCTCACGTCTGGTCAGATGGAACTGGAGCTGGGGCTTGGCCACCAGGACAAGTGAATGCATGTCTCTATGAATTTTTCAAGCGGATTGCGAGACAATACCAATGTGAGGGAATCTGGTGGGACACGATTTGCATTCCTAAAGAGAAAGCTGCAAGGAGTAAGGCTATCATTAACATCCAGCGGAATTACCAGGATGCGCGAATCACGGTAGTCCATGATTGCTTTATCCGAAACTGGGAATGGGTGAATGCTGAGATTGCATGTTTTGCTATCATTATGTCACCGTGGTTTAGCCGAGGTTGGACATCGTTAGAATTGGCGAACTCGAGCAAGGTCAAGGTGTTGTTCAAAGGATCTAACGGCCCTCTTGTGAAGGATCTTGATGACGATATTCTTGCAAAACCCGGCGAGAAGTCCGAACGACATTGCATTGCGTCTAGCGTGATACGAAACTTGAGGACAAAAGGAATCGGCAAGATTAATCAGCTTTTGAGTGTGTTGAGTCCACGTCATACCTCTTGGCCTCGCGATGTAGCGATTATTTCCGGACATTTAGTGGGGATTAGGATCGACCCCGCTGCAACCCAGCAAAATCTATACCAAGACATCCTGAAGAAGATCAGATTCATTTCGCACGAACATCTTTTCCATAATACAATACCTATGTCTAAAGGATTCAATTGGTGTCCCACCAATATATTCGATCTACCGCAATCTTCAACCTCTGCAACTCCGAGTCTGATAATCGAGAAGAATGGAGATGTCACCGGCGAGTGGAGAGTCCTCGATAACATTCCCAACGAAGGATACAACTGGAAACACACGCATCCCTTGATGAAAGTAATGCTGTGCTCATCTCTGGAGCGCCCAGCTGGCCACTTACTTCTTGTTGCCCCTGAAGATGAGTCAGTAACAAGGGCCTTACTGGTGAAAGTCATAAACGGGGAGATAGTTCAATTTGTTGGTCCAGTATATTTTCATTCGCCACTGCAACTGGAAAACGGAGATGAGATGAGAAAGATAGTGATTATGGGCGAAGCTGAAGTGACGATGGGGAAGCGGCCTGGAAGCGAAGACTCTCAAAACTCAGACTTGCTGTTAGCTGCAACAAACGGGGAGGAGAAAAATGTCGCGCTACTGCTGGAGATACTCGATCCAAACATTCAGGACAAGAATAAAAGGACAGCACTTCATTTGGCGGCCCAGAATGGGCACAAAGAAGTCGTTCAGCTTCTGTTACGCAAAGTCGATTTTAACCTTCAAGACGAGGAGGGAAAGACAGCACTGCATTTGGCGG
>Ga0302179_10001857_pt1 | contig 12529 bp, 10 predicted proteins | sample I_Palsa_E3_1_FD_198788 | JGI IMG/M metagenome (GOLD analysis project Ga0302179, IMG submission 198788) | Peat permafrost microbial communities from Stordalen Mire near Abisko, Sweden - I_Palsa_E3_1 | ecosystem: Environmental > Terrestrial > Soil > Palsa > Peat permafrost | place: Sweden...
CGTCCGTGGACGAAATCGCGCTGGCAGAGCGCGAATTGATCGAGAACTTGCCGCATCCGGACGGGGGCCCGGCTGCGGTAGCCGTGTTGAACGCGGGCGACGAACGCGTCGTTCGCTTCGCCGACGTTGCTCCGGGAAAAATCATTTGGTTTGGAACGGGCGCGGAGGCGGAATTCCGCGCGGAAAATGTTGAAGACCGCGGTATCGCGGGGACGGTATTTGATTTCGTCTCGCCCGATGGCCGCGCGCATCTGGAATTGCCGCTGATCGGCCGCTACAACGTGATGAACGCGCTCGCGGCTCTTGCGGCGGCGAGCGTGTGGGGTATCGGCGCGGCCGAAGCCAAGCAAGTTTTCGCAACGTTGCAGCCTGCGGACAAACGCGGCGAAGTTGTCCATTTTGACGAAGGGTTTGTGGTGATCAACGACTCTTACAATTCCAGTCCAACGGCGCTCGACGCGCTAAGCGGCTTGCTCGCGAACTCAACAAGCTATCGTCGCCGAATTCTCGCCGCAGGCGAGATGCTGGAGCTTGGCGCGTCTTCTCCTCAATTACATCGCGAATCAGGCCGCTACGCCGCAACGACACGAGGAAATGGCACGAAAGGAATAGATTGGATCATCGGCGTCAGAGGCGACGCCGCCGAAATCGTCAACGGCGCCATTGCCGCCGGCCTTCCGAAAGAACGGACGCGCTTTTTTGCATCATCCGATGAAGCCGCAAAATTTCTTGCAGACTTCGTAGCGAAAGGCGACTTGCTTATACTCAAAGGCTCGCGCGGCGTGAAGATGGAAAGAATTCTCGAAGCGCTTCGCGCGCGCTACGCGGTGAAGGGTGTGCCCGAACCCAAGCCTGCGGAACCCGCGCGAACGGGACGCGATTGAGATGCTCTACTACCTCTTCTACTACGTCCTGCACCCCTACTTCAGCCCGCTAAACGTGTTCCGCTACATCACCGTTCGCACGGCTGTCGCGAGCATCACAGCGCTGGTTATTTCTCTCCTTCTCGAGCCCTGGGTCGTCCGCCGCTTGAGCGAGTTGCAAGTAAAGCAATTCATCCGCACGGAAGGACCCGAGCGCCATCAAGCCAAGGCCGGTACGCCGACAATGGGCGGCGTCCTAATCGTAGCAGCCATCGCGATCCCAACGCTCCTGTGGGCCGACCTGCGCAATCCCTACGCGATGCTCGCGCTCGGCGCAACAATCGCATTCGGCGCCATCGGCTTCGTCGATGACTACAACAAAGTCGTCCGCCGCCGCAATCTCGGCCTCACTGCGAAATCTAAGTTTACCTTCCAGGTTCTCACCTGCATCGCCATCGGCGCGATTTTGCTGCATCTCCAGCAGCGCGGCGCCTATTCCACCGAATTGAGCGTGCCGTTCTTTAAGCGCCTGCATCCTGATCTCGTTGTGCAATCGATCTTGACGCACCGCTTTATCTGGCCGCTCGCTTTTGTGCCGTTTGTCGGGTTCTTAATCTTGGTCATCGTCGGCTGCTCGAACGCCGTGAATCTTACGGACGGTCTCGACGGCCTCGCCATCGGCTGCACCCTCGTCTCCGCGGCTGCACTGACCGTGCTGACGTACATTTCGAGCCACGCGCGATTCTCCGCCTACCTCGAAATCCAGCACATCCCCGATGCCGGCGAGTTAACAATTTTCTGTGGTTCACTCATGGGCGCGTCTCTCGGATTTCTCTGGTACAACACGCATCCCGCCGAACTTTTCATGGGCGATGTTGGATCGTTAGCGATTGGCGGCGCGCTCGGCACCGTCGCCGTCATCATCAAGCAGGAAATTTTGCTCCTGTCCGTGGGCGGTATTTTCGTCCTCGAAGCGCTTTCCGTGATCCTGCAAGTTGGCTCGTTCAAGCTGACCGGCAAGCGAATATTTCGAATGGCCCCTCTCCATCATCATTTCGAGCTCATCGGATGGAGTGAATCGAAAATCATCGTGCGTTTCTGGATTTTGGCGCTCGTTTTTGCGCTGTTTTCGCTCACAACTTTGAAGCTGAGGTAATGCAAGTGCGGACTGGATTCGAATTGAAAGGAAAGCGCGTGCTCGTCGTCGGGCTCGCCAGAACAGGAATCGCCACGGCCCAGTTTTGTGTCAATCGCGGCGCCATCGTGACTGCGATGGATCAGCAGCCGGAGGGGCTTTTTGGCGCCGCCGCACAAACGCTTCGGGCCGCCGGAATCGCGCTCGAACTCGGCGGCCATCGCTCCGAGATATTCGAGAATCAGGATCTCATCGTCCTCAGCCCCGGCGTCCCCGCTAAATTGCCGCCGCTCGAAGCGGCCCGGTTGCGCGGCATTCCGGTTTGGAGCGAAATCGAACTCGCCTCGCGTTTCCTGCGCGGCCGCCTGATCGCCATCACCGGCTCAAATGGCAAGACGACCACAACCGCGCTAGTCGGCCACATTCTCAAGGCCGCAAACATTCCCGCGCTGGTCGGCGGCAACATCGGCGTCCCTCTAATCTCGCTCGTTGATTCTTCCTCCGATTCCACCGTGAGTGTTGTCGAGGCAAGCAGCTTTCAACTCGAGACCATCGTCGAATTCCGCCCGGAAATCGCCATCATGCTCAATCTCACGCCCGATCATCTGGACCGCCACACATCATTCGAGGAATACGTTCGCGCCAAAATGCGCATCTTCGAGAATCAGCACGAAGACGACGACGCAATTCTCAACGCCGACGATCCCGAAGTCGCCAAGCGCTTTCCTGCGCGCCCCCAAGTGCATTGGTTCAGCCGCCAGAAGCGCGTCGCATCAGGTGCGTACCTGCGCGATGGCCTGATTGTTGTTCGTACCGGCGGAACCGAAGAGCCGATCATGCAGCGCGAAGAAATCTCCCTTCGCGGCGACCACAATCTCGAAAACGTTCTCGCGGCTTGCATCGCGGCGCGCCTCGCCGGCGCGCATCCTTCAGCCATCGCGGAAGGTGTAAAGACATTCCCCGGCGTTGAGCACCGCATCGAATTCGTCGCCGAAATTAACGGCGTCAAGTTTTACAACGACTCGAAGGCAACGAATGTGGATGCCACCCTGAAAGCCATCACCGCATTTGCGTCGCCGCTGATCGTAATTCTAGGCGGCAAAGACAAAGGCAGCCCCTATACGCCCCTGGTCGATCCGCTTCGCAAGAACGCGCGCCTCGTCCTGTTGATCGGCGCTGCAACGGAAAAGATTTCCGCGGAATTGTCAGGCGCATTTCCAATAACCAACGCAGGCACGATGGACCGCGCCGTCGAACTCGCTTTCGAGCGCGCGCAACCTGGCGACACCATTCTTCTGGCGCCCGCGTGCGCCAGCTTCGATCAGTTCGAAAATTTCGAGCATCGCGGCCGCGTGTTCAAAGAACTCGTCGCGCGTCTTGTCGAAAAAAACAAAGCCAAAGCGCCGCCCAGCGCCGCCACAAGGTCAGCCTAGGAGAAAAATGCCCCGCTCGATTCAACCCGATCGCAAGCTCTTCGGAGTCACCATCGCCCTATGCCTTGCCGGCGCGCTCATGGTATTCAGCGCCTCGGCGGTGACCGCCCATGAGCAGGGCGGCAGCGGCTACGGTTTCCTGATTCGGCAGCTTCTATGCCTGGCTCTCGGCATCACGGGAATGTTCGCGCTGATGAATTTCGATTATCGCCGTCTACGCCAGCCGCGCGTGATTTTCACTGGCCTCGGTCTGATCTTCCTCCTTCTCGTCGGCGTGCTCTTCCTCGATCGCTCGCACGCCACGCATCGCTGGATCCGCCTCGGCCCCGCGAGCTTCCAGCCATCCGAATTCGCAAAGCTGATCGTAATCGTCTATCTCGCATGGTTCCTCGAGCTGAGAAAATCCGCGCGATCGCTCGGCGCCGCATTCGGCGTCAACGACCCTTTGCATTCGCTCGCCCCCGCGCTCGGGCCGGTATTCTTCCTGGCCGGTCTGATATTGTTCGAGCCGGACATGGGCACCGCAGCAATGGTGATGTTCGTAGCGTTGGTTATGCTTTACGTCGCCGGCCTCGACTGGCGCTATCTCGCCGGAGGCGCTCTTGCGGCCTTGCCCGTCGTCTACCTATTAATCGTCCGAGTGCCGTATCGCTATCACCGCTTCATGGCTTTCCGCGCTCCAGAAGCCGATCCCCAGGGCTACGGTTTCCAATTACTGCAATCGCTCATCGCCGTCGGTTCGGGCGGCCTCACCGGCGTCGGCCTGATGGAAAGCAAACAAAAACTCTTCTACCTGCCCGAAGCTCACACCGATTTTATTTTTGCAGTTTTAGCCGAAGAGCTCGGCTACATCGGCGCCATCGCCCTGATCGCGCTCTTCGCCTTTTGGGGATGGCGCGCATTCCGCGCGGCGATTCAGGCTCCGGATGAATTCGGCCGCCTCCTGGGCCTCGGCGTCACGACGCTCGTCGTCGGCCAGGCGCTAGTAAACCTCAGCGTGGTGCTGGGCCTCGTGCCGACAAAAGGCATTCCGCTGCCTTTCGTCAGCTACGGCGGCTCGAGCCTTCTCGCCATGCTTCTGGCCACCGGCGTGCTCCTCAACATTAGTCAGCACGCTCAACCCGAAGATTGAGGCGCCGATTGAGAATCCATGCTGATCATCGGCGTAAGGCGCGAGCAGCAGCAAACGGAAATCTGCTGAGAGCTGCGGGATGAAGTTGTTGATCGCCGGAGGCGGAACAGGCGGCCACGTTTTCCCGATGCTGGCCGTCGCACAGGAATGGCTCCGCCGCATCGATCCCGGCGCAACGCCGACATCGGCGGTAGATATTACGAAGAGGGAAGTCGTGATTGTCGGAACTGAACTCGGCCTCGAAGCGCGCCTCGTGCCCCAAGCTGGCCTGCCCTTGCAAACGATACGCGTCGCGGGCCTCAAAGGCATCGGCGGCGTGAAGTTCCTGAAAAATGCCGCCATGCTCCCGGCAAGCGCCTGGGATTCCCGAAAAATCCTTCGCCGCGACCGTTTCGTCGCCGCTTTCGGCGTCGGCGGCTACGCGTCGGGGCCAGTGATCGCCCTGGCGGCGTTCCATCGCGTTCCGACGGTCATCTTCGAGCCCAACATTGAGCCCGGCTTCACCAATCGCGTCCTCGCGGGAATCGCCACGCGCGTAGCCACCGGCTTCGAGGAAACCGCAAGGCGATTGGGCAAAAAAGCTGCGGTGACGGGCATCCCAGTCCGCCGCGAGTTTTTCACCACCCCCGTCCGCGAGCATGTGCCTCCGCTCAACATCCTCATCACCGGCGGCAGCCGTGGAGCTTTGCCCATCAATCGCGCCGTCGTCGACTCACTCGATCTCCTCGCAGCTCGAAAAAACCAGCTTTTCATCGTGCATCAAACCGGCGAACGCGACTATAATGCGGTTCGCGTGGCGTATGCGCGTCGCGAATTCAATGCGGAGGTCAGCCCCTTTATCGAGAGTATGGCGGAGCGGTTTGCCCAGGCGGACGTAATCGTCTGCCGCGCGGGCGCAATCACCGTGGCGGAAATCGCCGCCGCTGGACGTGCCGCCATCTTCATCCCCTTCGGGGCCGCCACCGACGCTCATCAACTTCGCAATGCCCGCGCCATGGAATCGGCCGGTGCAGCCATGGTGCTCCCGCAGGATGAATTAACGCCGGAGCGCCTCACAAAAGATATTTTCTCTCTCCTCGACCAGCCCCAGAGGATTTCAGAAATCGAGCAGCATGCCCGCGCGCTCGCACGACCGCGCGCCGTCGAGGACATCGTGGACCTGCTCGAGGGGGTGGCGCGTCCATGATAGTGACGTTTCGCAATTTTCAACGCATTCATCTCATCGGTATCGGCGGCAGCGGCATGAGCGGCATCGCCGAAGTTTTGCTTTCGAGCGGCTACGCCGTATCCGGCTCCGATACGAAGCCTTCACCGGTAACGGTGCATCTCGAAGGCCTCGGCGCAAAAGTCTTCGATGGGCACAATGCCGCAAATGTTCGCGGCGCTCACGTCGTCGTGGTTTCTTCTGCCGTCAAGCAGGACAACTCCGAAGTCGTGGAAGCTCACCGCTTGAAAATTCCCGTGATTCCCCGCGCGGAAATGCTCGCGGAATTGATGCGCCTGAAATACGGCATCGCGGTTGCCGGCGCGCATGGCAAGACCACCACCACGTCCATGACGGCTTCCGTGCTCGCTGCCGCGGGCCTCGATCCGACTTTTGTTGTCGGCGGGCGCGTCAATCATGCGGGAGCGAATGCGCGCGTCGGTCAGGGCGAATACATCGTCGTCGAAGCAGATGAAAGCGACCGCTCGTTCCTACTGCTCGCGCCGGTGATCGCCGTCGTCACCACCATCGATCGCGAGCATCTCGACCATTACAGCTCGCTCGAAGAAATTCAGCACACGTTCCTGCAATTCGTGAATCGCGTTCCCTTTTATGGCGCCGTGATCCTTTGCCTCGATGAGCCAAACGTTCAGACGATTCTCCCGGACGTAAAGCGCCCGGTGATTACCTACGGCACATCGAGCCAGGCCGACCTTGTCATCAGCGAGGTGAAGCTCGAAGGCATGGCCAGCACGTTTCGCCTCACCTATCACGGCGACGATCTCGGCCAATTCCATCTGAATTCGCCGCCGGGAATTCACAATGTTCGCAACGCCGCTGCGGCAGCAGCCGTCGCGCTTGCGCTCAATGTTCCCGCCGATTTGATCCGGCAAGGACTCGAGAGATTTTCCGGCGTTGGCAGGCGATTTGAGATTAAGGGCGTCTTCAGCGGCGTCACTCTGATTGACGACTACGGCCATCACCCCGCGGAGATTCGCGCGACGCTCGAAGCCGCGCGCGGATGTGGATACAAGCGCCTGCTCGTGTTGTTCCAGCCGCACCGCTACAGCCGAACGCAACATTTGTGGGAGGAATTTCGCCAGGCATTCAATCAGGCGGACATAGTTCTCGTCAGCGAGATTTACGCGGCTGGCGAAGCGCCCATCGAAGGCATCAACGGGGAATCGCTAGCGCTCGCCATCTGTTCGGCTGGCCACAAGAACGTGATTTTTACGAGCACTATGCAGCCCGCGATTGAATTTCTTCTGCGCGAGGCGCATCCCGGCGATGCAATCCTAACGATTGGCGCGGGAAGCGTAGGCCGCGCCGTCGATCAACTCGCCGTCCTGCTCGGTTCGCAAATTCTGGAGCCTCATGCGCATTAGCGACATGCCGATCGCCGCGCGTCTCGCCGCACTTGGCGTCGAGTTGCGCCCCGGTGTCTCCCTCGCGGAACACACTTCGCTCGGCATTGGCGGCACCACGGATGAATTGTTAATCCGCCGCTACGAGACACTGCCGGATGTGATTCGCGAATTGAAGAACGAAGGCGTGCCGTACAAATTTCTCGGCGGCGGCACCAACGTCCTCGTTGCTGATGGCGAATTGCCCTGGATCGTTTTGCATCTACCTTCGACGCATCCCGGCGTGCGCGTCGAAGGCAACGCTGCGTTCGTTGATGCCGCTGCGGATCTCGGCGGCACGGTCACCTATTGCGCCAAGCGCGATCTCGGCGGCATGGAAGGCTTGATCGGCGTTCCCGGCAGCATCGGCGGGGCGTTGCGTATGAATGCCGGCGCTTATGGCACGCAGATTGGCTCTTATGTTCGCGAAGTTGAGCTTTATCGGGCTGCGAGCGGCGAGAACGAGACTTTGCGCGGCGACGATATTCGTTTTGACTATCGTCATACGTCGTTCGCGCCGGACGACATCATGCTACGCGTGAAACTCGAATTGCCGCCGAAGCCGTATCAAGAAATTGTCGCCGGCATTCGCGTTTGCAACGAGAAGCGCCGCGCCAGCCAGCCGCTCAATCAGAAAAGCGCGGGATGTATTTTCAAAAATCCGCAGGGCGCGTCAGCTGGCCGCATGATCGACGAGCTCGGCTTGAAAAAACTGCGCGTCGGCGATGCCATGGTCAGCGACCGCCACGCAAATTTTTTCGTCAACGCTGGCAGTGCAAGCTGCGACGATATGCTTCGACTGGTTGACGACGTTCGCCAGCGCGTCAAGAAAGCGTTTGGCTTCGATCTCGAGAACGAGGTGATTTTCTGGAAAAACTGAAAGCCATGGACGCGAACGCCTATCCGCAGGAAGTTCTGGCCGAGGAAGAGCCGAAATATCTTCGCCGCCAGAAGCCGGTGGAAATTCGGCGCCGCAAATTTGGAAAGAAAGCGTGGAAGACTTACGCGCGTGTCTCCGTAATTATAGTCGCTTGCGTCGCCGTTTCGGGCGCCCTCTTCGCGATGGGAAATTTTCTTCTCAACTCGCCGCAGATGTCGCTGCTGCATCCCGATCAGGTGGCCGTTCACGGAAATCACTACGTTGCGCGAGCGAATGTGCTCGAAATATTTTCCGTGGATCGTGGCCATAGCGTCCTGCGCATCCCGTTGGATGCGCGCCGGAAGCAGCTTGAATCCCTGCCATGGGTCGAACACGCCACGGTGCGCCGCGCTTTGCCCAATCGAATCCAGGTGGATTTATTCGAGCGCACTCCCATCGCATTTCTTCGCGAGGACGGCGAGTTGGCGCTTGTGGACATGCACGGCGTGATTCTTGACCGTCCGCTGAAAGGCGATTTTCATTTTCCGGTCGTGACGGGACTTCATCCGGGATTGCCGTCGGATGAACGCGAGCGACGCATGCAGATGTTCAGCGGATTCTTGCAGCAGATTGATGCCGCGCGCTCCGGTGCCAGCGAACTGGTCAGCGAAGTGGATCTTTCGGACGCAAAGAATTTGCAAGCGACGTTTTCGAAACTTCCCGGCAGCGGCGTTCCCGGATGGACCGCGAGCGACGGCCCGCTGATTGTGTATTTCGGCGATCGCGATTTTCAAAATAAATTCCAGATGCTGCTCGGCAAAATGGGCGAAATTCGCGCGCAGGTCGGGCGAATTGAGCTCGTGGATTTGCGATTCGACGGCGAAGTGGTCGTCAATCCCGACGCGAACGGCAGTCAGGCCAAGGCCGTCGCGCAGCGCCAGGATCCAAAAACAAAAATTTCTCCGCCGCTCGTCGCGCAGCAAATTCCGAAGCGCCCGGCGAAGCGTGCCAAGTAATCGACGAATTCGAGGAGTCTGAAGTTGGGGAAGAAGGAACGCTACATTGTTGGGCTGGACATCGGCAGCACGAAAACGTGCGCGCTCGTCGGTGAACATGACGAAGAAACCGGCGCGGTAAAATTTGTCGCGCTCGGCGCAGCGGAATCGCGCGGCTGGCGCAAGGGCCAGATCGTCACGCTCGAGCTTGCCGTCAGCTCGATTCGCAACGCGATCGAACAGGCTGAAAGCATCGTCGGCATTCCGCTGGATACGGCGCTGATCGGCGTCGCTGGCGGCCACGTTCGCGGCGTCAACAGCCGCGGAGGGATCACGCTAGGCCAGCGCCCACGCGACATTCAGAAAGACGATGTTCGCCGCGCCGTCGAGGCGGCCCGCAACGTTACCTTGCCCGAAGATCGCGAAGTTCTTCACGTCCTGCCGCAGGAATTTTTCCTCGATCGCCAGGACAATATTCGCGATGCCATCGGCATGGTCGGACAGCGCCTCGAAGCCAACGTTCACATCGTCACCGCTTCAGCGATGGCCGCGCAGAACATTATTACTGCTGTGAATCGCGCGGGCGTGGTCGTGAGCGATACAGTGCTCGAACCGCTCGCGGCCGCTGAAGCTTGTCTTACGCAGGACGAGCGCGATTTCGGCGCGTGCTTGCTCGACATTGGCGGCGGTACCACGGAGATGATCGTTTTCGGAGGCGGAGTTGTGCGTCACACCGGCGCCGTTGCGATTGGCGGCGATCACTTTACCAACGATCTCGCAGTCGGCTTGCGAACGCCAATTCCGGAAGCTGAAAAAATCAAACGCGATTACGCAGTCGTAATGCCGGAGATGCTCGCACAAGATCGGCCGATCGAAATCGCAAGTGTCGGCGATCGTCCGCCGCGCACCGTTTTCGCGCGAATGCTCGCCGAAATCGTCGAAGCGCGCGCGCAGGAATTGCTCACGTTGGTTAAAGACGAGCTTCGCCGCGCCGGGCTCGACACACAAATTCCCGCAGGCTTGATTCTTACCGGCGGCGGCGCGCGTTTGCGAGGATTCCCGGAACTCACGGAGAAAACATTCAATCTGCCGGTGCGCGTGGCTTCGCCTCGCGGCATCAGCGGAATGAACGAAGAAATGACCCAGCCCGAATATGCAACAGCAGTAGGACTCGTCCTCTACGGCGCGCGCACCCGGCGCCTCGCGAACGCGAAGCCGGCTGGATGGACGGGGAAATTGAAGGCTTTGTTCGCAGGAGCATCCTAGCAAGGCCATCCTCGAGGGCGGATGGAAAGATATTCAGGGGGAGAAACGATGACAGCGAAAGAAGCGGGACTGCGGGTTTCATTCAGTGAAGAGCCGGTAAACGGCGCGAAGATTAAAGTCATCGGCGTGGGCGGCGGCGGCACGAACGCTGTGAACCGCATGATTCGCGCCAAACTCGAAGGCGTGGAGTTCATCGCCGCCAACACGGATTTGCAGGCGCTGAAGTTGTCGCAAGCGCCTGTGAAGCTGCAGCTCGGCGCGAAGCTCACCAAGGGACTTGGCGCGGGCGCGAATCCCGACGTTGGCCGCAAAGCCGCGCTCGAGGACACCGACAAAATTCTCGAAGCGCTCGACGGCGCGGACATGGTGTTCGTCACGTCGGGACTCGGGGGAGGCACGGGCAGCGGTTCCGCTCCGGTGGTGGCGAATCTTGCGAGCGAGCTTTGCGCGCTCACCGTCGCCGTGGTGACGAAGCCGTTCGCGTTTGAAGGCAAGCGCCGCATGCAGCAAGCCGAGCAATCGCTCGCCGAACTCGTCAACTGCGTGGACACGGTCATTGTAATTCCCAACGAACGTCTGATGGAATGCGTCGAGCACGGCACCAGTTTCTTCGAAGCGTTTCGCATCGCCGACGACATTCTGCGGCAAGCGGTGCAAGGCATCAGTGACATCATCACCATTCCCGGCATCATCAATCGCGACTTTGCCGACGTGAAAACGATTATGTCGGGGCAAGGGTACGCGGTGATGGGCACGGCGATTGCGTCGGGCGCGAATCGCGCCGTCGATGCTGCGAATCGCGCCATCAATTCTCCCCTGCTCGAAGACAATTGCATCCAGGGCGCGCAGGGAATTCTGATCAACGTGACGGGATCATCTTCGGTAACGCTGCAAGAGGTGCACGAAGCTTCATCCATCATTCAGAAAGCCGCGCACGAAAACGCGAATATTATTTTCGGTGCGGTGCAGGACGATGCGATGAAGGAATCCGTGAAGATCACCGTGATCGCCGCGGGATTCCGCGAAGTCGCGCAACGCAAGACGCACACGAAGACTTCGTATTTGCCGAAGAGTTGGAAATCCGGGCGCGAGCAGCATCCAAACATCGTCGCCGAATCTTCACGCAACGTCACCGACGTGATCAATGAAGTTCCCGTGGACGATCTCGACGTGCCGACGTTCCTGCGCCGCCAAGCTCAGAAGGCGTAGCGCAATTACGCGTTCGCACTCGTAGGGGCGCTGCTTTCCGCGCCCCTGCATTTTCTTGTTGATCTCGTCGCCGGGAATTTCGCTCTTGCGCCAATCCTCGATATAAACTTCCAATCGTGCGCGGAACAATTCAAGTTCGTCGCGATGTGATCGCCGCGATGCGTTCTGAAGCTGAACGCGAGCCTCGGCAGGAATGTTGCGGGCTGCTGGCGGGACGCGACAGCGCGATCACTGCGATTTATCCGGCGGCGAATGGCGCGGCGAATCCTGCAACTTCGTACGAGTTGGCTCCGCGCGATCTTTTCCGCATCATGCGCGAGATTCGCGCCGCGAAGCTCGAACTACTCGGCATCTATCATTCGCATCCTACCGTCGACAACTATCCTTCACCTCGCGACATTGAACGCGCGTTCTACGCAGACGCGGCATATTTCATTCTTTCGCCGCAGCCCGATGCGCCGAAATCCGTACGCGCGTTTTCAATTTGCGATGGAAAAGTAACGGAACTAGAAATTCAAGCGCTCGACTGAACCGATCAATTCCGCGCCGGAGATTCAGCCTTAAACGACTCCAGCGATTTTCCGCAATGAAATTCAGGCGCCCGGCGGGGTCTCGCGTTTTACCTCAATGGAAATTTATTCGCTCGACTGACTTGCAAGATTTTCCGCCGGCAGTGTTTTGTCAGGTAGAGCGCGCCCAACTGGCGGCGGACATGGCGAAGCCTTGGGCGTCCGCGGCTTCTCGCAGGTAGAGATAAAGCGGAAAACGCGATGCCATTACCAAAATCTCACCGCGCACGCGAGTTTCTATTTCCGCATCGCCAAGGTGCGTCAGAACTTCAGCGATCCACGCCGCGATTTTTTCCATCTCCGGCTCGCGCATGCCGCGAGTCGTGACCGCGGTTGTACCGACGCGGATGCCGCCCGCTTTCATCGGCGGCTGCGTGTCGAAGGGAATCGCATTTTTGTTCACGGTCATTCCGGCGCGTTCGAGCGCCTGCTCGGCGTCGCGCCCGGTCATGCCCTTAGGT
>Ga0302179_10001858_pt1 | contig 12528 bp, 13 predicted proteins | sample I_Palsa_E3_1_FD_198788 | JGI IMG/M metagenome (GOLD analysis project Ga0302179, IMG submission 198788) | Peat permafrost microbial communities from Stordalen Mire near Abisko, Sweden - I_Palsa_E3_1 | ecosystem: Environmental > Terrestrial > Soil > Palsa > Peat permafrost | place: Sweden...
TATACGGTGGAATATTGGAAGCGCTTTGGTTTTGCGCAATGCCGAGAACTGCGGGAAAGAAAATCAAAAAGAATAGACGCCTCATCTTTTTCCTCGCGAGAACCGCCCCATTGTACAAATTAAGTGCGATCGAAGCGACTTGCAGGTAAGACGTATATATTTGATAAACTCCCGGGGTACGCTCTTGCCGAGCAACAAAAAGCCTCTCCCGCACATCCACTTTGCCTTACTTTTTGGAGTGCAAAGAATGTCCGTCGTCGAGTTCGGTCACTTCGTGCTCACCATTGCCATACTGCTTGTTGCCGTGCACGGTTTAGGCTATCTTGCCGAACGGCTAAAGCAGCCACGTATCGTAGGTATCGTAGGAGAAATCCTGGCCGGCATTTTGCTCGGACCATTTGTACTGAAGCTCTTGGCACCTGCGGCGTTCGCCAAGCTTTTCTCGTTGCGGCCAGTGCCACTACGGTCATGGGCTTCCTCTATCAGCTTGGCTTGATCCTGCTGATGTTCTGCTCTGGTGCCGAGACCCGCCGCCTCTTGGCGAAGGAGAACCGGCGCAATACTTTCTTGCTGCTCACTGTTTCCGATCTTTCCAGTTTTGCCTTGGTGCTGGGATTGGGTTTCGCGGGTCTGATACTGCTGCACTTACTGACCGGAACATCCGGTCAGCCGATTTCGACTCTGCTCATCGCGGCGATTGCTATGGCAGTTTGCTCCATTCCTGTGATCTCGCGCATCTTCTGGGACCTTGGGATCATGAGGACGCGCTTCGTAAGCCTGATCCTCGGTTACGCGCTGCTGGAAGATCTTGCTTTATGGGGCGTACTGGCGTTTGCTACTGCTCTAGCCACGTCGGCGACACTGGCACAGCAACACGTCACCAGCACTGTCTCCTCACACGTGGTCGGCGCTCTGATCTTTACGTTAATCGAACTGTTCGTTGCGCCAAGGCTGCTGAAGCGGCTCAGCAACGCAAACTGGAATGTGCCTCTATAAAGCTTCTCCGGTGGGTTACGCAATGGCTGTGTTGATGGCGTATTGCGCGATCGCGGCGATATTCGAGGTAAACCTGCAATTCGCCGCATTGCTGGGCGGTTATGGCATCGTTGGAGGACTACATGGAAGCCAGCGCGAGCGGTTCTCCGCACCGATCGACATCATCTCCAAAGTCTCTTTAGGTGTCTTCGTGCCCATTTACTTTGGAATCATCGGCTACAGGCTAGTGTTCGGACGGCAGTTCTCTTTCGCGATTCTGCTTGTATTTCTCGTAGGGTCGTCACTAATTTCGGTGTTTTCACCGGGACTGGCAGCCTGGCTCGGCGGGTTTCGCGGGCTCGATGTGATCAACATCGCACTGACCACAAACGCACGCGGAGGCCCGGGCATCGTCTTGGCGAGCGTGGCTATGACGCAGGCATCATCAATGCAGCCTTTTACACCACACTGGTCATTACCGCCGTGGTCACTTCGCAGATGGCAGGAGCATGGTTGCGCTTCGTGCTTTCGAAGGGCTGGCCATTGCTCTCCACCAATCCCGACGAAACCTGGAAACTCGGCGAGGCCGAATCGGGGCGAGCGCTCCGGCATGGTACAGAGGGTGTCTCGGTATAGGCTAGATGTCGCAGGAGCCGACTCCATCGCCTCCTGCCCGGAGGCAGAGACGCACGCGACCATCCGCCCGATAAAAAATCCAAGCCCCTGTCCGAAAAGCTGGGTGCAAAATCAGTATTCTCGTCAGTCGCCTACGGCAACTGCAGCGTCAGCTCGAATCAAGTTTGCAATGGCGGGGGTGTCGCAAAAGTGGAGACGCGGCGCCATTCCTTCGACAATTGCCGAAGGGCCAAGGTGTGCGGCTGCTTAGTGGCGATCCCTTAGCGCAACCGGCAACGCTGATTGCTTGGATATACTTTATGCAATCGATCTACGAATTTCAGGTCTGAGCTTGTTCTATTGAGTGAATGTGGCAAATAAGTATCGGTCAAGGAAAGCGACAGTTGTGATATGCAAATAGAACCCGCCCGTTTTCCCGCCACTCCGATTGCATTGAAGATCGCGATCGCTGTCCTCATCGGAATGCTCGCTGGAATGGAGCGTGAATGGTCCAATAAAGATGTAGGTGTCAGAAGCTTCGCAATCGTTGCCCTGCTCGGAATGCTGGCATCGGTCATTGGCATCAACGTTGCGATTGCAGCTCTTATTGGTGTGCTGCTGCTGGTCGCCGCAATGAATGCCCGCACCCTTCTGACCGATAGGTCACTGGAGATCACGACCTCAGCAGCCCTGATCGTCAATTATTTACTCGGCGTTCTGGTCGGCCTCGGTCACATCTTCACTCCTGTGGCCGGAGCGATAGTAATGACAATGCTTCTGGCCTGGAAGACGGAGTTGAGCCGCTTCGCTGGAGGTCTGCAACCCTCGGAAATCAGAAGCGCTGTACTGCTCGGATTGATCGGATTCGTAATTTACCCAGTGCTACCCAACCGATACGTCGATCCCTGGCAGTTGTTCAATCCGAGCGATGCGTGGATCAGCGTTATCGCAATCGCCGGAATTGGATTCGTGAATTACGTGTTCCTGAGGATCTACAGCACACGCGGTCTCTACCTCGGTGCGCTCTTCGGTGGACTGGTCAATAGCAGTGCTACGGTCGCCGAGTTAGTCCGTCGCGCGGTCGAAACCGGCATGATTGCGCGGACTACAGCCCTTTGTCTACTGACAACCATCGCTATGTTCGCACGGAACCTTATTCTTGCCACTTTGTTTTCGCCCAAGTCGCTCAGTGCGACACTGGTGCCACTTTTGGCGATGACTCTGGTTGCCGGGCTGTGGATGTGGCGTGATCGCGTAACCGAGCAGACCGTCCCAGGAACCTTGAAGCTTGCATCTCCCATCTCGCTTACAAAAGTGTTGTGGTTCGGGACGCTATTTATCGCAATTCAAATTGCCGGTACTCTGCTCACCAGGCGATTTGGCAGTTACGGCATGCTTGCGACAGGAGTATTCGGAGGACTCGTCAGTAGCGCAAGTACAACGGCAGCGGCAGCCACGATGGCGATGCACGGAAATATCAGTGCAGCCCTGGCAGGCAGCACGACCGTGCTTGCCTCTTTGTCGAGCGCAGCGGTCAATCTGCCGATTGTGTGGCGCGCAGCCAAGAACAAGACGGTAATGCGAAGATTGAGCGTCGAAGTGTTCACGGTGGTCGCGACGGGCTTGGCTGCCGTAGTGGTTGATCGCGTTTTTCAGTTCTCGGAACTGTTGTTGAGAAATTGACGGATCAGCTCAAGTGCGACGCGGCCGTTGTCGATTCTAATCGCGGTTGCATCAAGCACAGAGGATTCTGATAGGACCATTCTTATGAAGACTATTGTGCCTGCGCTTATGATTGCGCTATGTTCCACGGTTGCAGCTCAGCAGTTTTCCTCTGTTCCTGGCCAAGGAAGATCGATGGTTGTGACGAAGCTCGGAATTGTGGCCGCACCGCACTTTCTGGCCTCCCAGGCCGGTGCGCATATTCTCGAACAAGGCGGCAACGCCGTGGATGCCGCAATTGCCGCAAACGCCGTTATGGGTGTAGTGCAACCGTGCTCTCTGGCTTGAACTCCAGCGGTTGGACGCCGAAAGAGCTCACCATCGAATATTTGAAATCGCAAGGCGTCGATCACATCAATCCCATCGGCGTGGAAACCATCGACATTCCCGGTGCCGTCGCGGGATGGGATGCGTTGCGCGGCCGGTTCGGGACGCTGCCTTTCTCTGAAATCCTCGCACCCGCGATTTACTACGCTCAGAACGGGTTTCCGCTGGCTGAGAGGAACGCGCGCTATTGGGTCGCGAAGAGTTTGATGCAGCAGCCGGGCTACAAAGAGACGTATATGCCCAACGGCGTCGCTCCGAAGGTGGGCGATGAATTCAAGAATCCAGCGCTCGCCAACTCGCTCCGACAAGTGGCAGAGCATGGCCGGGATGCATACTACAACGGCCCGATCACGGAGACGATGGTGAAATTCCTGCGGGCACTGGGCGGTACGCACACGCTCGAAGATTTCCGCGACTTTCAACCACAGTGGGTCGAACCAATCTCGATGACATATCGCGGATGGACCGTCTACGAACTTCCTCCAAATGGGCAAGGAATTGCCGCATTAACGATGTTGAACATCATGGAGCAGTTCCCGCTCGGACAGTATGCGCACAACTCCGCGGATGCTCTGCAAGTCATGATCGAGGCGAAAAAGCTGGCTTATGCGGATATGTATAAATATGTCGGCGATCCGCGATTCACGCCGGTTCCAGTGAAGCAGATGCTCTCGAAGGACCTGGCGAAGAAGCGTGCAGCGCTCATCAAGATGGATAAGGCCGCCTGCGAAGTGGTTCCTTCCGACGTCGAGAAGATGCTTGACGCTGACGGCAATTCGACGATCTACCTTTCAGTGATCGATAAAGATGGAAATATCGTTTCGTTGATCCAGAGTAATTACGCGGGCTACGGTACGGGAATGGTCGCTCCCGGCCTCGGCTTTTCCTTTCAAAACCGCGGCGCGGGATTTCAACTGACACCGGGACTGCCGAATTCGCTCGCCGGGCGTAAGCGTCCGCTGCACACGATTATTCCGGCGTTCATGGAGAAGGACGACATTCACATCGGGTTCGGAATCATGGGAGGGTGGAACCAGGCTCAAGCGCATGCGCAATTTGTCGCAAACGTGGTGGATTACGGAATGAACGTGCAGGCGGCGCTCGAGCAGCCGAGATTTACGAAAGGAACTTTTGAAGGCTGCGATGTGCAGATGGAAAACACGATTCCGGCATCCGTAAGAGATGAATTAACCAAGCTCGGTCATCAGATCGAACTGCTTGAGCCATTCTCCTTCACGGTCGGGCAAGGGGAAGCGGTGGTTAGAGACACAAGGCGAAATGTGAACTTTGCCGGCGCCGATCCCCGTTCCGATGGCGAAGCGATTCCACAAGAGCCGACCACCAAGTGACTACGGGATGTGGCTAGCGCTATTTCCGGCTCTTTATCTTTTTAATGATTTGCGCAGAATGGGCGCCAACACTTTTAGATTCCCGTCCGTCGGAGTTGTGTCGAGGCCAAGAATCGTCGCGATGAGCGGATAGATGTTCACGTTTTCAAACGCGGGGACCGTCATGTTCGGCCGTATGTCGGGGCCGATAGCATAGAAAATGGCGCGCATGGTTTTGAATTGTTGCGGGTCGTAGCCGTGACCGCCCTTGCTCTTTGGCACCGTGTCTGCTGGATTCGTTGCATGAGCCCGAATCACATAAGGCCCGGTTGCAACCACCACCGGATCGCCCTCGCGCTCATTCTCGTCGTAGTGCAGACTCTTCGGAACATCTGGCCGCCTGTAGACCTCAAACTTGTTGCTCGCGTTTTTGAGATGTTCGTAAACTTTCTCGGCGTCGTTTTCGCTGGAAGGGTAAAGGAGCATGCCTTCCGTCTGAAAGATGGAGAGGTCGGCAAAGTGATCCAGATCGATCCAATTCCCAGCAATGTTTTCCATTCCGTGATCGGAGACCACAAACAAATCGATCGGTAAGGCCAACTCCTTGAGCTTTGCCGCCAGCATTCCAACCAGATCATCGACGTGACGCACGGCCTCCGCGGTTTGCGGGCTGTCAGGGCCGAACTCGTGGCCTGCGTGATCAACGTTGGAGTAGTAAAGCGTTATGAAGTGCGGCCGTTTAGCCGAAGGCAAGCGCAACCAGGCGACAACCTGCTGGATACGTGCGCCGTCAGGAAAGTGATCGTCGAAGTGGAGGTAGTACGATGGACGTTCGCCGGCGATCTCTGCCTCCGATCCCGGCCAGAAGAAGCAGGCGCTGCGCATTCCCTGTTGCTCCGCAAGCGACCACAGTGGAACTCCGCCGTACCAACTGCCGTCGCTGTTGGCCGTGGGATCATTGAAGGCGTATCGCTGTTTGCGTTTCGGATCGTAAAAACTCATGGCGACAATTCCGTGATGCTCGGGATAAAGCCCAGTTACGATCGAATAATGATTGGGAAAAGTCACCGACGGATAGACCGGAATCATTCCCTCCGGAGCGCTGGCTCCCTGAGTTGCCAAAGCGTGCAGATTCTTTGCACCATAGCGTTCGGTATAGTCGTAGCGGAAACCGTCGAGAGAAACAAGCACGACGTACGGCTTCTTTTCTTGTCCGGGGGCATTCGGTCCATGCTCGGATTCGAGGACCGGCGCGGGATTCTGCCCGTGCACGTGTACGGACAGAATCGCGACAAACATCCAAACAAGACGACGTTTACGCCAGCTTTCGACCAAAGTCATTTCTCCTCCGATGACGGGACCGAAACTATGCTGCCAAGATGAGGTGGGGCGCACTCTCTTTGCAAACGAAATCAGTGAACCTTGGAACCCTTGGAGACCACCGTTTGAACTCTAGCAAATGTGTAGACCTCTTCTCATCTCTCGTTCTTTTTATATTTTCCACGCGGTTTCGCAGGGGCAAAATCGATGACGCTACCAGGAGACTCGGTCACATGCTCAGTATGGTCCATCTTGAAGCAAAATAAAAAATGATCCGAAGGGTTGAAATTTCGCTGCAACGCCAGCTAAGAGCTTGGGCGCGGTCCGATCCCGCATCTGGGCAGCAGACTCGTTCTGGGGGTTCACTCACCGCCTCCCGACCCTGGGGAACACCCTGCGGAGGCTAAAGACCAGCGGTACGATGACCACCGCCGTGCACGCCGACAAAAGAATGCCTGTCATCTGGCTGGAATGGTCGGCGATTGCCCCGTAAGCGATTGGCGCGAGACCGCCGGAGCCAATGACTCCGGTATAGAACAACGCTGAACGCTCGTCCAGTAATCCCTTTCGGGGCGAGTTCAGGAACTGTGCCATACAGAACTGACGACGTGCCGTTCAGGACCATGCCGAGAAGCGGGAGGACCACCAGCATCGCGGTGATTGGCGTGAAACATGCGACTACGATCAGCGCGGCTGTCGCGATTTCGGTTGCAACTACGGCCCCGACCACGCCCACGCCGCTGACCGAGCCAGCCACTGCTCGCCTTACCCAACGCTCCGCCAAGGAACAATAACGCCAATCCAAGACCGACCGTCGCCGACGATCCTCCCCGTGCACGGATGAGAAACGGAAGAAACAGAAGGTAGCCCATGCGCGTTGCTGTATCAAGAACGCCGATAGAAAGCAGCACGCAGAAACCGCCATTGCGGGCACAAGTTCTTCATACCGACACGGAAACGAAAGTCGACTTTCGAAGCCTTCTCGACCAACCGATCTCGAGGCGGCGTCTTCCAAAACGCTTTTCTCCGGCAATTTTGCTTTCTTAATATGTCATTGCGCTTCTCCCGAAGTATGAGCAGAACAGAACAAAACGGACCTTGCTTCGGTAATCAACGTAAGGGGACATTCATAAGACGATCATTTCGGAATCCCCAGTTCCTGAGAGCTCCTACGTTGGAGTTCGGGTTCAAGTAGCTACGAGCGAGTGGCAAACGCTTGGCACAGGCGAAATCCATTCTTGTCCGGCGACTGCACTCTCTAACATCCGCCGATTCGGCGGACGTCAGGTTGCAAGTGCCTGAAAAGAAATATTCAGCGCGTGGACCCAGCGACCGCAGGCCAGTACGGCTTATCCGCATCGGCTAAGTAGCCGTCTGCGTAGCGATCATGATGGCGAACCCAGGACATCGTGAAAGGCAGGCTATCTTCATCGCGGCCTTTGGGGACAAGGTCTAGATAGTTATATGTGTTGACAACGTTTTCGGTCCCGCGAGCATAGGCCGAATACGTGTGGAAGATGGTGCCAGACTTGTCCTTATAGAAGACGCTGATTCCGGGTGCTTCCGCACTGGGGAATTCCACCAAATCGAAGTTGTACTCTAATTTCCCTTTGGCGAGTTCCTCCCTCGTGAAGGAAGCGTGGTAGTCGTAGTTGAAGTCGGTCCCGAACGACGAGACCCACGCAAATCTCCAGCGCATGCGCTTCTTGAACTCTTCGATTTTGGACAAGGGCGCTCTCGAAACTGCCGCGAACGAGACATCGCGTTGCGCCAAATGCGCCAGGGCGCCATCAGTATGATCCATGTTGAATGAGCAACTGGGGCAACCCTCCTTCCAATCCGGGTCGAACATGAAGTGATAAATGATGAGCTGCCTTTTGCCGTCGAAGAGATCGGCGAGAGTTTCCTTGCCGGCGGGCGAATCGAAAACATAATTCTTTTCGACTTTTACCCAGGGTAGCTGGCGGCGTTCGGCCGCGATTGCGTCGCGCTCGCGCGTAAGTTGCTTCTCTTTGACCAGCAGTTTCTTCCGCGCCGCAAGCCATTCATCTCGCGACACTATTTTCGGGTTCTCGATCGTGTTGGTCGACATTTTGATTTTTCCTTTTATCTGAGTTTGGCAGAACTTCTCCTGTTCGGTTCTTGCGAGACACTCTCACGGCCAATGCTGCCAGCCCGCCGGTAGAAACCGACCCGGCAACCAGTCCCATCGTCGCAAAGCAGAACAGACACATCGTTTCACCTCCGAGTGGCAAAGCCTGTCCGTCGAATAATGAGCGCTGAGCCGCCTCTATATTGGTGACGAGCAAGATTGGTTGATTTCTACAAGCAGAAGAAAAAAACTAGCCACGTTGTTGAAACAGGAACTCCCTGACAGCGGGGTCTTCGGCGAGTCCGATCGCCCGGTCGTAGGCCTCTAAGGCTTCGGTCGTCTTTCCCAGCCGTTGCAGCAGGTGAGCGCGAACTGCCCAGTAGGGCTGATAGCCTGAGACAGCATCCACCGCAATCGCATCAAGTACTGCCAAACCTGCCTCCGCTCCATTCGCTTCCGCAATCGAGGCGGCGTATCCAGTTCGCGTGCCGAGTGTCGGCGATACGCGGGTCAGTTGTTCATAGAAGATGGAGATGGCAGCCCAGTCGACTCGGCCGCTGCGCGCGCGCTCAGCATGCACCGATTGAATCGCCGCTTCAAGTTGAAACCGGCCGGAGCGTGCCAGCTTGAACGCCTGGGCGAGATGGTGCTCTGCCTCTTCCATTAGCGTTAGCGACCACTGCTTCGTGTCCTGCTTCGATAGGGGAACGTATCGGCCATCTGGCCCCCTGCGCGCACCGCGTCGCGCCTCACAATGGAGCATAAGAGCTAAAAGACCCCGAACTTCTGCTTTATCGGGCATCAACTGCAGGAGGACCCGTGCTAGCCAGATCGCCTCGTCCGTCAGTTCGCGGCCGGGCTGGTCGGCGCCCGCCATGTTGTCCCAGCCGATGCCGAATGCGGCGTAAATGGCTTCCAGCACCGCGTCCAGCCGCTGGGGCAATTCACGTTCCTGCGGGATATCGAACTGAATACCACCATCACGGATCTTCGTCTTCGCGCGCACCAGGCGCTGGCCCATGGTTTTTGGCGAAACCAGAAATGCAACCGCGATGCGTGCTGCATCGAGGCCCAGAACGGTTTGCAGCATGAGCGGGGTGTGCATGGCGGGATCGATTGCTGGATGAGCGCATACGAATAGCAGTTTCAACCTGTCATCTGGAAACTCGGCCGACAAGGACACCTCGCGTTCCTCCCTGAGGAGCAGGAGAGTGGGCTCGCTCGCTTCAACTACTCGCCGATGACGCACAAGATCGATAAACGAGCGACGCGCCGCCGTCAGCAACCAGGCCCCTGGATTTTGCGGCACGCCGTCTCGCGGCCATGTCGTCAGCGCTGCCACTAAGGCATCGCTGAGAGCGTCTTCAGCACTGGCCACGTCGTGTGTATGCGACGAAAGGTATGCCACCAGGCGACCGTACGACTCGCGGGCCACGCGCTCGATCGCCCGATGTGTGTCCTCCTGCTCCATTTCCATTCATCCCGTGATCCGATGCTTGGACTCGGGTGCAAGCGCTCGCACCTCCACAGCGCCGAGCGCAGCGGATGGGCAACGAGCAGCCCAATCGAGGGCTGCGTCAAGCGAGGGGAGTTCCAGGATTATGAATCCCCCGAGTTGCTCCTTGGTGTCAGCGAAGGGGCCATCTTGTACGCGCCGTTTTCCCTCCTTAACCCGTACCGTGGTCCCTGTTTCTGGCACTTCAAGTGGGTCGCCAGCGAGGTAGGTGCCGGATTCGACGAGAGCCTTATGGTATGCGCGCCAGGCACCGGTGTAGGAGTCGGTTCCGTCGTTGTTTCGCGTCGCAAAAGCTTCCGGTGATTCGTAGATTAGCAGAGCGAATTGCATGAGCTTTTCTCCTGTGGGGACAATTTTAAGCGCCTTTGGGCGCTTGAATGTATGACGGATGGGAATCGGCCATTGCGACAGATTTTGGGAAATCTCCAGAAATTTCAAGCCGGCACAGGCGAATAGAGGACTGTTGACGTCAAGATAGCGATCTCTCAGAAAATCGATCGATACCGACAAAAGTCATCGCAATAACCGTCACATTGCTGGCGAGAAGCCGACCCTCCATTAACTGATCCGCGTGCCCGTTCGTGCCGACTGCACGTCGGCTGGAACTCCCGCCAACTCCTGCGCGCGAGCTGTAGTTCCGGCAAGAAGACTGTTTCTCTCTACGGCTGGAGCAGCATCTTACCTTTCGACTAAATACTTGCAGCTGTCTTTCATGATTCGCTGGTTCAGTTGATCGACCGGCCGTGGCGCTATTGCGGCTGCAAAGTGCAGCAGTTGGAGCATGTCCTCGACCGAGCAGAATTCAAAAACACAATCCAGCTTCGTCAACTCTAGTACGTGCTCGACCTGTTTCATGACATTCATCAGCTGAAACCTGATTGCATTAGAATAAGCCCACTCCCGTAGACCCAACAAGACACCCAACCCACCGGCGTCAACGCGGTCAACCTGCGCCAGGTCAAGTATCACTGTCCTGGTGTGTGTCTGTCTAAGCACCGCGCTGCGCAGGATCGCATAGGCACTACCGGTTACAATTCGCCCGCGACACCGTAGGACGGTACTGTCTCCCAATTTCTGTGCGGTCGCGTTCAGCATGACTACCTCCTTGGCTCATCCTGAAGATTTCGGAATCAGAGCTGAGGTTCTGGCCGGTCTCGGCCGAGGTTGCACCTCGACTCTATTAGTATGTCGAACGGGAGTTGGCGAAATCGACGATTCTGCGTCTTTTTTGGGGGGAGAATACTTGCGCTTGAACGTGCTTCCTCCGCTATCCACGGCTTCCGCCCACACCCTAAATGACGCTGGCGGACGGCGCTAGCAGAAGTCTTATCCAATACAAGATGAGCCTGAAGAGGAGTTAGGTTTCCAATACAAGATGAGCCTGAAGGGGATGGCATGCTGAGGATTGACCATCCATGTGCATGAAGCAGAGAAACTGAGTCTGGGGGAGATCCAGGCTTTCCTGAACGCCAGCGAGACCATTCGGTTCGAAGGCGAAACTCAAGCGCAGATTTATCACTGGATCGAACAAGTGCTAGGTCGGCAGGAATACCACCAGCAGAACCGGTCAGCGCGGGGTTTGTTACGCAACTATGTGACGAAGATGACGGGCCTGAGCCGGGCGCAGGTGACGCGGTTGATCGCTCGCTATCGGAAAACTGGAGCGCTGCAGTCGGCGCCGTACCGGCGACATCATTTTCCGCAGCGTTATACTCGCGCCGACATCGAACTGCTGGCCATCGTCGATGAGGCGCACGACAACTTAAGCGGGCCGGCCACGCGACGCATACTGCAGCGCGAGTACCGACGGTATGGCAAGCAGGAGTTCGAACGCTTAGCCACGCTCTCGGTGTCGCACCTCTACAACCTGCGCCAGCAGCCGCGCTATCGCGAACGGCGTCTGCACTACGTCAAGACCCGGCCCACCGCCATCGCCATCGGAGAACGGCGTCGGCCCGATCCAAAGGGACAGCCCGGGTATCTGCGCGTCGACACCGTCCATCAAGGCGATCCGCCCGGAGGGAAGGGCGTCTTTCACATCGATGCCGTCGATGAGGTCACGCAATGGCAGATCGTTTCTGCCAGCGCACGCATTAGTGAGGCCTGGCTGGAGCCGGTGTTGGAGGCCATGCTGCGACAGTTTCCCTTCCGCATTCTCGGCTTTCACTCCGATAACGGCAGCGAGTTCATCAATCGCGTGATCGCCGGTATGCTGCAGAAACTACTGATCGAACAAACCAAAAGCCGACCGCGGCATAGCAACGACAACGGCTTAGTCGAAACCAAAAATGGCGCCGTAATCCGCAAGCATCTGGGCTACGGTTCGATTGACGCAGCCCATGCCGAGCGCCTGCAAGCGTTCTACGGCGCCCACTTCAATCCCTATCTCAACTATCATCGTCCGTGCGCGCAAGCCGATATCGAAATCGACGAAAAGGGCCGCCAGCAGAGGATTTACCGCCGCTACCAGACGCCGCTCGAGACCCTGCTCGCTCTGCCCCAGCCGCAACGATACCTGCGTCCGGGTCTCACTCTGGCCGTCTTGCGACGCATCGCCGCAACCCACAGCGACACCGAAGCCGCGCAGCGTATGCAGCAAGCCAAACGCAAACTGTTCGAGCGATTCCAACTGC
>Ga0302179_10001862_pt1 | contig 12504 bp, 9 predicted proteins | sample I_Palsa_E3_1_FD_198788 | JGI IMG/M metagenome (GOLD analysis project Ga0302179, IMG submission 198788) | Peat permafrost microbial communities from Stordalen Mire near Abisko, Sweden - I_Palsa_E3_1 | ecosystem: Environmental > Terrestrial > Soil > Palsa > Peat permafrost | place: Sweden: Abisko...
CCTTCCACAAATATTGCCTCCGGGTTTTTCCACGATGGGACACGCGTCGGCAGCGGCCGGAGGGTATACCGTTCATTATTTTCCGTCTAATGCGCCGTATACTGCTTTGGCCATTTATGTGTTGCAAGGTAATTTCGGAATCATCTACAGACTGCGAGACAAGGGGCTTCTCTACCCAGAAGTGTTTAGCAATAGAACCGAAGATGAGTTTGGAAAAATATGTCAACAACAAGGAATATATAAAATCGCAAGTACCCCACCTCAGAGATGAGTCTATAGTCAACAATGCGACCCTAACACCAATCCTTCCCTTTCTTTTCAATCAGCGAGAGTACAAAATTAAATGCCTCGTCGTTTTAACATTTTTTCAATTGGTGAACTATTGCAGAACTGCATCCGAAGCGACAAAGAGGCACGTGGCGCAGTTGCACGGATATTAAAATACTGTAGACTGTCAGAGTAAATCTGTTAAAAAATTACTATCGTGCTTACCAATCGCGTCAACCTTCCCGAGGGCATCAAGCCTACCTGGAGGCAGTCGCTTGTACAAATTCGTCTTTTGACGCTACGGCCGACTGGTATACATCGCGGATACGGTCTAAAAACACCTTTTCGTCAAGAGCTTTACAGGGGCATAACGCCACTTAGAAACAACGGGCGCCATTCCGGATCATAACGCCCGGTCCAGCCGCTTATGAACAAGTGAAATAGTGCTCATTATATCCAGTGCTTCGTCCTCTTCGATCACAAATTTGATCTTAGGAGTATGCGCGGTAGGGTTACGGATCAACCCGAAAAGCCCTTTAATCAGATTAGCAAGCCCCAGGTGTTCGCTACGTTGTGTATCGTCTGCCAGGAGATTGATCCGTATTAACGGATTACTCGTAGAGAAAGCCGCGTCAACCAGGGCATTGCCATCCGCGTGCACATTGGACATAAACCGCAGCCGCTCAGCGATACTTTTTACTCCTTCAAATACCGAGTGAAAATAATTTTCGACCAATAATTCAGCATTGCAGAATTTGATCACTTCGGCATGCACCTTTCGAGCTTCCAGTTTTGTCTTGAAATGACTTGCTCGCTGCTCGGCTTCTGACAACGTAGTCGCATTCGCAACCCGCCTATACTTGCCGGCATCTGTCAATTCTATGCCTACAAATGAAAGTCGTTTATTCAGCTCGTTCAGCAAAAATTGATACCGTTCCATTTGACCCACAAATCGCGACGGATGCATCGCACGACATAAAAACACTACCACTTTCGTCCCATCCTGGTTCGCATTCTGAAAATTGGCGAAGGCATTGTATAGCCGCTTCCATTTTGTTATCGTTGGGTCAGTGTCAGAAACCTGGCAGTCAGCAAGGACTTTTGCAATTTCAGATCCTGTCAATCCGTTCTCTGTCTCCGCGATCACCTTACATATCCCCTCCAAATGAAACGACTGAATAATTCCTATACCTCCTTGTTGAGACATTTATTTATACTTTATCGATAAATTTCTGAAATATAGGCAAATCAGCCAACATCAATTTCCACTTCCTCAACTTCTATGTCAAAAACCTCAACGTATTAAACACCACCCCCACTAATAGTTAGCCTTTATCTTTTCCATCGCGGCGTCATGCGCTGCCTCCGGTGTCTCGAACTCTTGCCGGTAGAAATAAAGCAGCGCCACACCCTTATGCGGCATTTCGAGAAAGATAAAATCGTCAATCTTATGGAAGAAATAGAAGGAGACATTGTGTGTCTTGAACGTTACCAGGGAATTCAGGCGCATTGCCTTCGACTTCATGCCCATGCGGCGCATTCCGGCCCGCAACACCTGCAGTACCTTGTTCGGTGAATAATCAAAGGCTGGGTCCAGCACTGAGATCGGAAAATCGCTCAGGTAGTCGTTAAACCCGTGTTCCTTGTGTGCGACGAACCGCCGCGTAATGCTGATGATCTGGAACTTGTAGTCGATCAGTTCCAACCAGGCAATGATCGCTTCCAACTCCCGATCCATGAGCGGATTGGTTTTGATGTCTCTACTGGTAAGGATCGTGCTCACCGCCTTCTCTATTTCGTTCAAGACCTCGTTGTTGCACAGTTGGCAGCATGGAACCGTGCTTTTGTCGTACGACTGGCTTTGGCCATTTATCATCGTGGAAAACCATCTCCGCGGGTCCTTGTCGAACGCCCACCGCGGCAAGACGTGTTCCCTGGTTGCCGGCGCCGCTGCTCCGCAGAAAAAACAAATCCCAGGTCCCGTAACGGGCTTCGCCCGTCCGTTCTCCCTGTTAATGAAGGTCTCACCGATATAGTCGACCACCCGTTTCCGGTTGTAGTTGATGATATCCCTAAATGCCTTGAAATTGTACATACTCGAGCCCCAAATGCGGAGCCCGCAAATATTAGCATTTTCCGGCATATCGCCCTGAAACCTTACTCAATCCGACCCAATTTTCTTCAGAAATCCGCGTATCACATGAATATGATCTGTGGAACGAATTTCGTCGGTGCCGCTTTTTTAAGAAACGGGGACAATGTTTTTTTCTCTCATCCAACCCAACGCATTTATAAGATCTGGCTGTTTAAATCTTTTTTTTGCGTTCACTCCATCCATAAAAAGAGGAAATGAGCGCAGAATCATCGATTAATTGGTTCTTTTCCAGTAACTCTTTCCAGACAGCAAAAAGTGTTGCAACAATCTCACAAAAATCAGAGTTTTCCTTACGGAAAAGGTTGATAATAAAGCTTATTTTGTCTGCAATGCTGCCAAAATAATTAGGATAATATTTTTTATATTCAGTTGCCTTTTCGTCAGGAATATATTTGTAGCCATAAGTGGTTTTGGAAACCTTAAACCATTTTCTTTTTATAAACTCTGCATCAATTGAATACATTAATTTGGGATCAAGAGGGCCAGCCGCATATCTTCCATAATTGGAAGCGAGGTTCATATTACATACTTGGTCACACAAATATTGAACTTTCACGAATTTAACATGCCCAAAGGCAAATTCATTATGTAATTCAGTAGCAATTTCAGCAGCTAGTACTAGTTTTTTAAAATATGCATTGGCTGCGAATGTTTTAATTGGTGCCTTGGCAACTTTCTTTTTATCAGCCTGTTTCTTTTCACTCTTTTTTACAGGCTTTAATTTACTTTCAGATGATTTGACTTTAAATAAAAAATCTGGATTTTTTAGGCTTTCGGGGAGCATGACTTGTGTAACACCGAATATGTTCTCAAATTCTTCTAACTCATCTTCGTTTGTAGGCAATAAGTATCCGAAACATTTCATGTCATTTTCAAGCGCTGCTCTTTCCAGATCTGTCAAACATTTTTCTGCGTCGGTATTTTTTGTTTGTTTGTTTGGCATACAGTTACTCAATTTTGCAAGATTCTAAAGCTGATAGTGCACGGCGTTTAGCTTGTCTGATGGTATCTGGAACGACGTTGTACTTGTCGCACAGATATTTTCGAAAATCTAATGGCAGATGCTTGGGACCATCTTCCTCGAACATATGGTTGTCAACACAAGCTAGTACTATTTCGCGGGCCATAGGATTTAGATTTCCCCAAACCTTATCAAACTTCTCCTTGTCGTAAGTCTTTTTATGTTTATATTTTCCAACAGACCCATTGCCGAGTTCATTGTCCTGGTTAATTAAATATTTTTCTAGCCTTTTGAAATCCTTTTTTTGTCTTTTCGTTTTTTTAAGAGCAAAAAGTTAGCAAAACGCGACATCCAGAACAATATTGTCCTTTCACACTCCTCTTCTGTCCATTCTGGCTTTGTTTTATATGTCTTTAATTTCTCACAGATGATCACCATCGACTCCTGGAAAACATCTTCGGTAATGGCTTTTGACTCAGGATCTCCCTTGTATAGTTTGCCAACGACCTTGCTACAGCGATCATAGAATTTACTGCTGGTTCGTTTGTAAAACAGGGTCAAAATCTTGTTCTCATCCGTTTTATTTTGGCAGAAGGCCAGTAACGTGACAATTTCTGCCAGTTTTAGCTCGCCGTAGTCTAGTCGCTCAGGTAATGCATCCATTCCCTTGTTTTTATTATAATACCAAAACGTGACATATGGTTCTGTCACGTTCGGCTATTATGGTTACAACAAAATTTAGAAAAAATGGAAAACGGTAAAGGACCCGAGGAAATAGAGATTATTATCATTGATATTGAGCTCTTTGTAAGAGAAGGCCGCGAAGTGCCCAAAGGCCATCACTATCATTATCTCATCATGATCGATCGGCATAAATATAAGGTCGAACATGAATGCTTGACCGGCAGGGAACTGCTGACATTGGCCGGGAAGTTGCCGGTTGAGCGGTTCCAGATGAACCAACGCTTTCGCGGGGGCAAGGTGGTTAAAGTGAGCTATGACCAGAAGGTTTGCTTTACAGAGCCAGGTGTCGAGAAGTTCATGACCATTCCATTGGATCAAACCGAAGGAGGTAAGTAAATGAGACGTCATTTTCAACTGCCTGAACAGGATGTCTACTTTTTGGAAGGGCTTGGACTACAATGGGAAGCCGTTGGTGATCAGGGCATGCAATGGGTGATTATTCATAATTACCCAGTTGCTCCTGGTTATAATATGACATCAGTATCAGTTGCAATAAAAATTGAAACCGGCTATCCGAGGGCTGCCCTTGACATGGCTTATTTTTTCCCCTTCCTCAGTCGTCGAGATGGAAAGGGCATCAATGCAATAACGACGCAACTAATAGCCGGCGTTATCTATCAAAGATGGTCGAGACATCGAACGGCGGCAAATCCTTGGCGCGAAGGCGAAGACGACATTTCAACGCACATGAGTTTAGTGAGTTTCTGGTTTGAACAAGAATTTATAAAACAACCCAATGGTATTACAACTTAGAATTTCAGGCATCCACCACGATGTGCTCCAGCAGCATTTACTTACTGAAGATGGTAAGGAGGCTATGGCCGTTGCCCTGTGTGGAAGATTTCAACAAGAAGGCTTATCCATTCTTACAGTTCATGACATTACATTAATACCCCACAATGAATGCTACACCCGCGAGTGGGATCAATTATGTTGGCCGACAGAGCGAATTATCCCGTACTTTGAAAAAGTATCAAAAAGCAATTTTGCTATATTGAAAATACACAGCCATCCGGGTGGCTATGATCAATTCTCAGATGTAGACGATAGATCCGATCACGAGTTTTTCGATTCAGTATTCGGATGGTCAGGGAATAATCATCCTCATGCAAGCGCGGTAATGCTGCCTCGGGGAAAGATATTCGGCCGGTTCTTCTTTGAGGACTTACATCATGAGCCCATTAACAAGATTTCAATCGCTAGTGACGTGCTTCATCAATATCATAACGGCGCCGTCACGGGAATAGATGAATTCGCATTACGCACAGTACAGACATTTGGTGAAAAGACGTACAGTGCCTTAAAAGCTATGACTGTCGGTGTTGTGGGATGTTCCGGTACGGGAAGCCCGGTTATCGAGCAACTGATGCGCCTTGGTGTTGGGAAATTAGTTGTTATCGACCCGGATACTGTAGAATTTAAGAACCTGAACCGCATTCTATACACCACTGTTGAAGACGCGAAAGGCTCCATCCCGAAAATCAAGGTTGTTAAGCGTACAGCTTCAATAACAGGTCTTGGTACTAAGGTGTCAGGATTTCAAAATAATCTTTACGACGACCTGAAAGTTTTGCAAGCACTCATTCCCTGTGACGCCATTTTTGGCTGCATGGACAGCGTTGACGGCCGGTATCTACTCAATCAACTATGCTCGTTTTACCTGATACCCTATTTTGACCTTGGCGTTAAGCTTGAAGCGGACGGACTTGGCGGCATTACTAAAATCTGCGCTACAGTTCATTTTCTGCAGCCTGGGAAATCCTCCTTGCTGACGAGGAACGTATATTCTATAGAAGATGTCCGTGCCGCCGGGCAGTACAGAAGAAATCCCCAGCAATACGAAGAACTTAAAAAGGAAGCGTACATAAAAAATGTAAACGTGGACAACCCTGCCGTTATTAGCGTAAATATGCAAATTGCAAGCCATGCAATTAATGAATTCTTAAATAGGGTACATCCTTATAAGTCTGATCCGCCTGAAACCTATGCCGCAAGTACTATCGATATGACCGAAGGTTACATTGTAAACGGCTCGGAAAAGGATTTTAAGGAAGACGCCTATTTGAGGCGCAAAATTGGCAGGGGGGATATGATACCTTTTCTTGAAATGCCTGAATTGTCATGAAGAAAATATTCAGAAATATTTTTGAATCTATAAGGCAAAAGCTTCAAAAGAGATATACAGTAAAGTATGTTGATGATGTGCCAGATGTGCTCAGCGACATGACGATTTACATTATAGGAGAGTTTTCTTTTCAATGGCTGATATCATTCAAATGCCCTTGCGGATGTGAGCGAGCAATACATCTCAATCTATTAAAGGGGTCTATTCCTACTTGGCGATATGTAGTTAAAAACACATTAATAGATATATATCCTTCTGTCAGAAGAATTCATGGTTGTAAGAGCCATTTTACTGTTAGAAAAGGCAAAATTGATTGGATTAGTTTATCTCGAAGTTATTAAATAATGCGTGTTGGTTTGGTATGTTTAGCCTCTTCCTGGGCTAGTTTTTGGCGATGAATACGGCAACGTAGAAGGATAGCACAATTAATTATTTGCAGATCTGCCAATTCGAATATCGGCTAGGGTAGCCTGCTTTTCCAACAGCAATAAATTTAATTTAACCTTTTCGTTAAATTGCCTGCAATTGGCCATTCTTAAATTGATGTCGTAAATTTCCTTTTCCAAAGCGGCTACATTTTTTTTATATACTACCAACTCCATAACTGGCTTATTTGAAAAATTGACATCTCCTGAGATTTGGATACACAAGTCATGAAAGACTGCGTCAATACTTCTCTTGAGCTGCATTGCATACTTTTTTTCACCAAGGGAAAACCAGTCGGACCTAAACGTCCAATCAATGACTGTATGATTTTCATCGCCAGGATGAGGATGTTTCACGGATAGGGAAATATAAGCTTCGCCATTAAACGCAGCGATAAAGATTATGTGGTAGGGAATAGCTTTATCAATGATATCGAGAATCGTCTTGATATCTTCTCTGAATTTTAATTCAATTTCAAATACCTGGATTTCATTGATTTCACGGGCTTCCAGGTTTACCGTGTCAGGAGATATTTTGTGTGTCCAGGTAACTCGGGAAACCTGGTCCGTAAATAACCTTCTTTGTTTGGTATTCGCATACTCATCAAACGCATTTTTAGGGATGACCCTGTTTACTACGGTGGTATATGGAAGATTAAATAGGTACATTTATCGAACAATTAAAAAAGATATGAGTTTAAAATCCTCAATGCCTTTTATTCTATCTGTCAGTGCCGTGGTGCCTCCTGCCTGAAATAAGCTCTTTACTTCCTTTTCCTCTTCTGTTTTCAATATAGAGCCAATGCTTTGCTTTAGAAGTTTTGAATAAGCGTCCATTTTTCTATATTCTGCTGTTTCTTCGCTTAATATCTTACAAAGGTCCATAATAGGCTCGGTCTTCCCTTTGCAGAGAAGCCGCATGGCGTCGAGTATTTTTTTAGAATCCGTGTGATTAAGGAAAAGTTCTCCTGAACTTTTGATATAAGCCAGATAAAAAGGGTGCAGTCGATTCAGCTTGTTGATATTCACGCTGGAATTGATATTCTTGAGAACAAAAATGACGCCGGGTTCCAAAACGCCGTTTGATTTTGCAATGGCATGTAATCCTTCCGGAATAATGGTCAAGGCATCATAAGTTTTAATATAGTTGGACAGGTCTATTCTGAAGTCGTTAAGGCCAAGATCGGTAATGCTTACACCTTCTCTGAGATCTTCCAGGTCCAGAACCTCAGTTTTCAGCTTGGCAAGTTGTATTTTTCTATACTCCAGGTCCTTGTCTTCTGAATTCAGGATATTGTCATCCCCGGTACTCGATATATTGCTTATTAGCATTCGATTCTCAACTCTTTGCTTTAGGTTGATGTAGGCATCGAGGGTGACATCCGGCCAAAAGTTGGCAAGGGTGATGCTCGAATTTTTTGACCCGATCCTGTCGATCCTTCCAAATCGTTGAATAATGCGGACCGGGTTCCAATGTATATCATAATTGATCAGGTAGTCACAGTCTTGCAGATTTTGCCCTTCTGAGATACAATCTGTTGCTATCAATAATTCTATAGAATCGCTTATTTCCGGGTAAAGTAACGCCTTGTCTTTAGATTGGGGGGAGAAGCAAGTCAATAGCTGATTAAGATCGGAAGAAATATTTTTTGAATTGCTGGTTCTTTTTGATCCGGTTATCAGCGCTGTATGGATGCGATACTCTTTTTTCAGATACCCTTCGATATTTTTATAGAGGTAGTTGGCTGTGTCAGCAAAGGCCGTAAATACAATGATCTTCTTATTTCCCGGATTGAAAGGAGCATTTATTTTGTTGTTGATCAAGGTGATCAGACTCTGAAGTTTAACATCTGATCCATCTTTTATGACTTCAATACGGCTCCATAAATTATCGAGAATTGATAAGTCAGCTTCCAGGTCTTCCTTCCATTTGCGTGTGTCCATATCTGCGATATGAACCTTAACCTTTTTTCCGATCATATTTTCTTGATCTCCCCAATCTGCTTCCCAATCAAATTCTTCGTCATTAACTTTTGCTTGTATGCCTTCATATTCTCCTTTTGGGCCCTGTTCAATGGTAGTAAGTATTTGTTTGATCTGCTCGATGATGCCTTCTAATGTTATCCTGAATGAATCCACTGAGCTTTCCAGGCGTTTTAATAGATTAATGCGCATGAGCACGCGTAAACTATTGTCCCTGTCGATTTGCGAGAATCGCCCCGTTCCTGAATTGACTTCGCTCTCATAAAGCCTTCTATATGTCTCCAGCCGGCTCGGCAGGATATAATTGAGTGGAGTGTAAATGGAAAGGTTTAAAAGAATTAATTGCTCGGCTATTTCAACATAAGTTATTTTTCCGTCTTCGGTTAAGGGGCTTTCGATGGACAGAGGTTTGTTCCGTTCGGGAAACTTTCCGATGGCGGCGGTATCATAATAGGTTGTGATATGTTTCCTGGATCGGGCAATAGTGAATGAATCGAGGATTTCAAAAAAATCGAAATCCAGCATTGATAAAAGAGTTTCGGTAGTCCTACTTTCGGCATCGAGGCGGCTCCAGTCAGTAAATGCTCTTTGCGCTCTTCTAAAAACCTGATCGATGCTTCTTTCGGTATTGAGTTTATCGTCAACGAGATCCGGGTTACCTTCATAGGCCAGCGCCAACTGGTTTTTCAGATCGTTGAAGCGATTGTTTACCGGAGTAGCGGATAACATAAGCACCCTGGTCTCAATGCCCTCACGGACAACTTTACGCAACAATTTTTGATAACGATTTTCCCTATTGGAGAAGGGATTGTTGTTTCGGAAATTGTGTGATTCGTCAATTACGACCAGACCATAATTTCCCCAGTTGACATTTTCCAGGCTTCGTCCGTTGCTAATGCCCTTGTCTCTGGATAAGTCTGTATGAAAAAGTACGTCATATCGGAACCGATCTGCCGCCAGGGTATTGTTCTTATCATTATGGCGATAGGTATTCCAGTTGGCTTCCAGTTTTTTAGGACAGAGCACAAGGACGTCTTTATTCCGCATTTCATAGTATTTGATAATGCCTAATGCAGAAAAGGTTTTTCCCAGGCCCACGCTATCGGCTAAAATGCAACCATTGTATTTTTCCAGTTTATTTATTGCGCCTATTACTGCGTCTTTTTGAAAATTATATAGTTTGTTCCAAATGAGCGAACCTTTGAAGCCGATTTGGTCATTGGGGAGATTGTCTAAGGATAGGTCCTGTAAAAAGTCGTTAAAAATATTGTAGAGAGTAATAAAATAAATGAATTCAGGGCTGTTATCCTTGTAAGCGCTTTCAAAAAAGTCCTGTACTTTCTTGCTCACATCTGTAAGATCTTCGTCATTTGCCCATATTTGGTCGAAGTATTCAAGATAGGCTTGGCTATTAGGAAAATCCGTTCTCTGAATAATGGTTGGGAATCCCCCTTTGTGGGTTATCCCCAGGTCGCTGGTAGTAAACCCATCCAGATTGTTATAGGCGTAAGCTGATTGTTCCCCGTTCTGAAGATGAATTGTGCCGATTATGGGCCGTTGGTGGTGTTTGTTGGATTTAAAGATTGCTTTTTTCTTCACCCATTGAGCGCATTCTTTGGCAACGGCTGTTTGGGTAAGTTGGTTTTTGAGTCGGAGCTCAAATTCACCGCCACAGAGTTGGGACTCTTTATAAATATGGGGGATGTAGAACTGAGGATCCTCTTTATGAAATTTTTCCTCTATGAAAGTGGGTGAATTGAAAATAAAGCGTAGTTCATCAATTTTTTCAAATTCTTTCTTTAACGCTTCATAGGCGTATATAGAAAAGGAAGAGGCTGCGATGCTGATCTTGCTGCCTTTTCCGACGTTTTTTTTCAGATCGTCGACCAAACGCGTATTAACATTATCGATTATATTCATAGCTATTTCAATTGCACTATTTCCAGCAGTTTGTCATAGGTGCTGATATTTGAGAATTTGACAATGCCACCACTAATCGTGTCAAAATGCTTTCCGGCACAGTGGATTTTTAGTTTTTCTATTTCGCGCAAATCCATATCAGAATCGGATCCTTTTGTTTCTGCTACAAAGTAAATGTGCCTGACTTTTTCCTTGTCCAATACAATGGCCCAGTCGGGGCTATAGTTGGCAATGGGGGTGGATATATAGAAGCTCTTAGGTAGCTTGGCATATACTATTACCTCTACGCTGTTTTCAAGGGCTTGTATGAAATCAGACTCGATATTGGATTCAGAAGTAAGGTAGTCGTATATGTGTTTCTTTAATAGCTGAGTATTCCGGAGTGCCAACCTGTCATTGGTGAATGTTGTTTTGGCGTCATGTCTTACCTCGGTTTTATGATAGACGATATTGTTGATGATAAGGGAGGCCTTTGCTTCATTGATTAGCTTGCTGCATTTGGCAATAAATTCCTCTGGGTTTTTGCGGAGGAGGAGAAATTTTTCTTCTTTAATGGATTGCAGGATACTAACAATGGTTCGTCTTGTCAGGCTGGTCCGGGTTTCTATTTCACCTATCACATCATATAGGGAATCAGCATAAATATCGTATTTAAGTTTTAGGTATTGACGTCGGGTTTCTCTAACCAGGCTTCCTTCATACATTTGCTCTCTGGTGCCGTCTTCCAGCTCGCCTGTTTTGACCTCGTAACCCCGGTCACTGATGGTTAGTTTAGCGTTGATAATAACTTTGCTGTCGTCTATAAGTCTTTGGGTATCAAATTTTACCTCATATATGGTTTTGAGATTGATATTTTCCCAAAGCGCCTCGAACTCTTTTTTCTTGAAATTCTGATTGGTGTTTAGGGAGATGTTAAGACGTTCATCCGCCGGCTTAAATTGTTCTCCGGTATAGATGGATTTTAAAAGATTACCGATAGATAGCCTGTATGGTTCCAGTTGCGCCGGCAAGGGCATTTTATCCTGTTCGATCAACTGTCTGCCGGCATCGGTAATTTTGTCGTTGTCGTCAATTACGTCTTGTTTATATAGGAGCTTGTTGAGTTTGCGGGCATCATCTTCTGTTAGGCGGTGTTCTTCGTCTTTCTCATTTCGTACTATTTTTCCTAAGAAAAAGGATATTTCCGCTTTTTGTGGCCGGTCCTTGAGTGTGGCGGCAATTTCACTTTGCAGTCCTCTGGCAAAAGCCTCATAGCTTTCCGAAGCAATAACTGTAAGTTTATTGACCTCTTGAACCTGCTCCCCGATCAATTCAAAATCTTGCCTGAATCCATCCTTATCAACGCATATACGCATTCCCCGCCCTACTTCCTGCCTTCTGCGTGTTTGGCTCCCACTTTCCGGGTTTTTCAATGCGCAGATTTGGAATACATTGGGATTGTCCCAACCTTCTTTTAAAGCAGAGTGGGAAAAAATAAACCGGGTCGGCTCTTCAAAACTTAATAACCGTTCCTTGTCCTTCATGATGAGATCATAAGCGGAGATATCATCTGAATCTTCGCTGCCTCGCTTTATGGCCGGGTCGATAGATTTTCCTTTTTTGTCGATAGAAAAATAGCCATCATGAACTTTACCGGCATCATCTCGTTTGAGATAGTCAGAATATTGAGTTGGCAAATATCCCTTATGCACTTTTGCAGGTTCAGATTCCCTTAAGAACTCGTTATATTCCTGCTGGAATAGGTCCAAAAATTCATTTTTGGCATTGTTATATTCTTCTTCGAATATTTTGGCGTATTCTCCGGGAGCCTGTTCGCCGGACTCTTCATATACTCGATATTTTTCAACGGAGTCGATGAAGAAAAGTGATAACACCTTGATCCCCTTGTCAAAAAGCTGTTTTTCTTTTTGGAAATGAGAAAGAA
>Ga0302179_10001866_pt1 | contig 12483 bp, 9 predicted proteins | sample I_Palsa_E3_1_FD_198788 | JGI IMG/M metagenome (GOLD analysis project Ga0302179, IMG submission 198788) | Peat permafrost microbial communities from Stordalen Mire near Abisko, Sweden - I_Palsa_E3_1 | ecosystem: Environmental > Terrestrial > Soil > Palsa > Peat permafrost | place: Sweden: Abisko...
AGTTGGAAGAAAACTTTGTGGGTTGTTCAAGTTGCCCAGGAGTTCAATTTGAACTTTGAAACTTTTGTGATCGTTATTCACTGCCAGTGGCTAGTACTAGTAGTAGTAGTACTTTGAAGTTTGATCTCATGTGCAGCAAACAAGATTGTCAGTACTATTAGTGGTCAACATAATCATACTGATAAGTACTAGTAGCAGTAGTACTACTGTTCAAGTTTAGTAGTACAAGTTTGAATTCCAAGGACATGCTACTGCTACTAGTACTACTATTATTGGTTTCTCATGTTCTTGATTCAACTCGAAGTTGCCAGTGGTGATAGTTTTCCTTCAAATCGCATGCAGTACTATATATAGTAGTACTAGTGCTCTCACTGGCCCTGCTTAGTAATACTAGTACTACTAGTGAGATGTGACTCAAAATAAGTCACACGCACAGGAGAGGTAGGTTTTGAAAGGTGTTTGTTTTGTGTTTGTTTTGTTTGAACCAAAAGCAGGGACAGTAAGACTGATTGAGACACTTACACAGCCTCCACATTCCTTGGTTTTCTTATCTCGTGACACTACACAGCCTCCACGCGCTAAGGTCTGGGCCAGCCCAGCCTCCACATTCCTTGGTTTTCCTTATCTTGTGTCACTACACAGCCTCCACGGACCAAGGTCTGGGCTTACACAGCCTCCACATTCCCTGATTTCTTTATCTTGTGTGACTACACAGCCTCCACAAACCAAGGTTCTAGTTGGACCTTATGACTTTAAGTTCAAGATAGGAGATAATCCAGGCTTGAAACTGCCTTTATGGCCGGAATTTTTCAACTTAATGCAGTACCACCACACTAGTAATACTACTAGTAGTAGTAGTTGAGGGTGCCACTGGCAGTGGTCCTTCAAGTTCAACTTGCACTGGCAGTTGACAATGGTAGTAGTAGTAGTACTGCAATATTTCGAACATCATTATGATCATCATTGTCAAAGTTAGTATAGCTAATAGTAAGTAGGTTTGCTGTCTGTTTGTGTGTCACGGAACGTGAGCGAAAGGTTGTATGGTATGAAGATGATCTTCTATGAAGTGAAGAGATCTACTCTAAATAACTCGGAAACCTAAACCTACTAAACCTAGCGACTCCGCATAAGGAAACCTAAACCTACTAAACCTAGCGACTCGCCGCGTAACAATCGCCCCTCCAAGAAAATTCGATGTCCTCATCGAATCTGTTCGAATCCGTACCCAACAACAAAGAGATAGGTAAAGAAATAGAAGTAGACACATACACAGGTAAAGAAATAGATGCGTACCCCATACATATCTACAGCAAACACATCCACCGCAAGTACATGCAGTTTCAACCTCCACGAACGATTCTCACATTCATTTTATCCTTCTGCCTGGCTTCGAACTCTGCCACCAGCTCACCTGAAAGCAGGAGGGGTACTCTGCGACACCGACTTGGTTGGATCCACCTCGGCTAATGGTGAGAATGGGATTCCTGGTGACTTGTACCTCTGGTGGTTTGAGAAAAACCTCTGAGGACTCGTCTGGGGGCACCAATGTAAGAGATGCGGGTTGCAGATGAGTTATGTATGAGACGTGTGTATGATTTCTATGAAGATCTAGCCGGTCTATATAAAGGACTATTCTACATCACCTGACCTAATATCGTGACAGTTGGCCTCGAGGCAGGGTTGGAGAACTCTGACGAGACTCGCGGACCTCGGCAGAATCGGATCTGTGATGTCCAGACATAGTGGGACTCGAAGGGGGACTCGGAAGGTCGGTAAGATCCTCTGGGATGACGTCCGGAGAGAACTCACGATGTAGTTGATGCAGATGGTGGTAGAAGCGCTCAAGGTCTTCGGGGGCCAGTGCGCTCAACACAGATGTCCGAATCGTTTCTCACTGGTGATGTTATTCTCTGATGAAGTGGTCAGGGAGCTGGTACCTCTAAATGGAGGTGGCTAGTGAGAAAAGGTCTTTCTCGCTACTAAATGTCACAGAACGTAAGCGAAAGGTTGTATGGTATGAAGATGATCTTCTATGAAGTGAAGAGATCTACTCTAAATAACTCGGAAACCTAAACCTACTAAACCTAGCGACTCCGTGTAAGGAAACCTAAACCTACTAAACCTAGCGACTCGCCGTGTAACATTGTGGCTATTTAGTAGTCCTGCCAGTGGTTCTGAAAGTTAGTCAACTTGACTCTTGAGGCCTTATTATGTTCAAGTTCAATACTAGTACTAGTAGTACTAGTACTTTGTTTTCGTACATTCCTCATCGCGTTTTCATTACTATCCACAACCTTCAACTCAAGAACTTATTGCAATGCTAGTGCCATTGAAACTGACTCTTGAGAAGATTACTACTAGTACAGTAGTACTAGGAGACAGATGAGCAAAAGCACGTGACTGCCGATCAAAAGTTGGCCGACTCTTGGTAGTACTATGTGACGTCGGCCGCATAACCATCTAGAGTAAACACTAACTTTCGAGACGTCAAGCATCCTTCTTTCTTCAATCCAACAGTTTCTTCTTTAGATACTTATGTCCACTTTTTTCTGTGTTGCTTCTGAGCTGTGAGTCCCTCCTGCATTGTAATGTTAATTGCAGGCCTGCGTGGAAGAAGCTTGAAGCCTATCACAAATCGTTGTCGATTGTTGTCAAAGACCTTTTTGCGAGCGACAAATCCCGATTCTCAAAGTTCTCTCGAAAATTTGATGGCAAAGATGGCGCTATCCTTTTCGATTACTCCAAAAACTTGATTTACGATGAATCATACAAACTCCTCATGAAACTCGCATAGGAAGCGAAAGTCTTCGACCTCTGAGACAGGCTTTTCGCCGGAGAGCATATCAATATCACTAAAGACAGGTCCCTTTCGTAATTTGCTGCACTTCTGACCTTTAGAGCTGTATTTCACCCCGCCCTGCGCAATGTTTCCAGAAATCTGATGAAAGTGGATGCAGAAGATGTATGGCCGGGTGTGAAAGAAGTCCTTGATCACATGAAAACATTCTCCGAGGCAGTGCGATCAGGCCAATGGACTGGTTATACTGGGAAACCTATAAATACGATTGTCAACATTGGAATCGGAGGCAGCGACCTGGGTCTCGTGATGGTCACAGAAGCTCATAAACCGTATGGCAGAGACGACATGACGTTGTTCTTCGTCTCCAATATCGATGGCACTCACATCGCAGAGGCTCTCAAATCATCTGACCCCTCTACTACGTTGTTCCTCATCGCCAGCAAAACGTTCACTATCGCAGAGATATGTACCAATGCCGAAACGGCTAAGCAATGGTTTCTCAAATCTGCCAAAGACGAAGCCCATATTGCTAAACATTTCGTTGCGCTTTCGACGAACGAGAAAGAAGTTACGAAGTTTGGTATTGATGCAAGGAACATGTTCGGGTTCGAGTCCTGGGTCGGTGGCAGGTATAGCGTGTGGTCGGCGATTGGGCTCTCTGTTTGCCTGTATATCGGCTTTGACAATTTTTGGCAATTCCTCAGCGGTGCGCATGCCATGGACGAGCATTTCAAAAATGCTCCTGCGGAAAAAAACATTCCCCTTCTTGGCGGACTGTTGAATGTGTGGTACAGTGATTTCTATGGCGTGAAAACCCACCTCATTGCTCCGTATCCTTCATCGTGCCTCATTGATTCTAATATGTCAGATATGACCAATATCTCCATCGGTTCGCTGCATACCTCTAGCAGCTCTTCATGCAGTCAAACGGCAAATCTGTTTCTTGCTCGGGAGCATTTCTTCCGTATATCTCCTTCCTCGCAGGTTCCACGGACGCTAAGGGTCTAGATACAATTCTGGTGCTATAATATTCGGAGAACCAGGCACAAACAGTCAACATTCTTTCTTTCAGTTGCTTCATCAGGGGACCAAGCTCATTCCCGCAGTACAACTATGACCAGGCTTGCCTAACTGTCTCAGGACTTTATCTTACCAATCGAGACGCATAACCCTGTGGCCAAAGGCCTCCATCATCGGTAAGCTTCTATTTTAGCAAACTATAAATGTAGCATGCTAGCCTCGAACTTTCTCGCGCAGACAGAAGCCTTAATGCTTGGCAAGTCCTCTGAGCAAGTGAAGGCCGAGGGTGCTGACGCAGCTGTAATCCCGGCGAAAGTATTCAAAGGAAATCGCCCTACAACCTCCATATTAGCTCAAAAAATCACACCCGCGTCACTTGGTTCATTGATTGCATACTACGAATGGGTTACGTTTGTGGAAGGGGCTATCTGGAATATCAACTCTTTTGATCAGGAAGGGGTTCAGCTCGGCAAGGTCTTGGCAAAAGGTACGTTGACCAATATACCAGGATGCTGACGTCCTAGCAATCTTGAACGAGTTGGAAGAGTCCAGTAAATCTTCTTCGGGGCATGATGCGTCCACTCTTGCTCTCGTCAATGCTTTCAAAAACGGCAAACTTTCGTAGGTTGCCGTCTGGGAGTTTGGTTTTCTGGACCCTTAGCTGGATTTTTTAAATAGCTACTAGCTTGACATTAGTTGTATCTCTTACTCAGTTGGCCGACATGCGGTGCATATACTGTAGAATAACATGCAGTGTAGTAGAGCAGCTCGTCCGCAGTTAACTTTATACCTTTGTGCTCAGCTCTCGCAGGCCTTAGCGGTCATTGCTCTAAACGCGGCAGAGACGAAACCTTATAGCTGCGGCGCATCGTATCATCGACGCTGCTATTAGTTCCGCCAAATTCGCTTCATAGCCACTTTTCAGGTACCCGAACAGCTCGTCTCATTTGGCCTTGCGACTGAACTGTGGTGTGACAGCTGGAGCTTGGGCCCTGTCGTGATACATCATAGTATTTACACCAATCGGGATAGAGCATGGACAGTCCTTACCATCGACGGCCACCTTCAACCGCAGAAGACGATTCCGACGACGATGACCGAAATCCGTTCCGCAATCCTACGCTGGACCCGCATGCCTCTTCCGATCGAATCCCTCTTACCCAGGATATCTCAAATATCCCCTATCGAAGCCCTTCGCCTCTTCCACCGTATCGCGAACGACCTTCCTCACGATATACGCTTTCAGAGGCATATGTCCCGCAAGTACACTCTCCACGAACGGGCGTAGGCGTACAGTTTGCACCTAATCCCGTACAGTTCCATGGTCCTGGAAGTAGGCCGACCAGTTCTTACTCAAATGGAACAGAGGATTGGATTCAGCGACAACAACCTGTACAGGCTGCGCAAGCTGATTTACGGCGATATCAAACCAGGCGCGTCCAATTGACACAAGGGAACGTGTTCTGTGCTGATTACCCGTATCCTCATTCCATGGATATTTCTAAACTGTAGGGTGCCAAGTGCTATCAAGAATGCTGTGGAGGCAAAGTGGAGGGATCCTGAATCTGGATCACTTGAGTTCTCCCATATCCGATGTACCTGCCCCTGCCTCCTGTCGCTAATCGTAGATACCGCCGCTACTTGTGATCCCGACGACTTCACACGCGCCAACGGATACAATTTGCGCCCGGCGATGTACGGCCGTCAAACAGAGCTCCTAATTGCAATTACGTACTACAATGTATTCCGGTGTGAGAACTGTCTCATGAGTAGGAAGACAAGGTGTTGACGTCCCGTACTCTTCATGGTGTCATGAAGAATATTCGAACAATATGCAATCAGCGAACATCTTCGTTCTGGAATCGCGATACTCCCGCATGGAAGAAAATCGTCGTCTGCCTCGTCTTTGACGGCATCGATCCTTGTGATCCCGGCACACTGGATATTCTACAGACAATCGGGGTTTTCCAAGACGGTATCATGAAGAAAGATATCGATGGAAAAGAGACGGTAATCCGCATTTGAGTATCCTATCTCATGATAGACCATGCATATTTTTGAAGTTACATCTCAGGTGGTAATCACTCCGGAACAGCAACTCATCACACCTGATGCGAACGGCGCAGCAAGTTCAAAAGGAAACTTTCCACCGGTCCAACTCATCTTTGGCCTCAAACAAAAGAACAGCAAGAAAATCAACTCTCACAGGTATCGCCCTAGTACTCCGAAGCTCACATCAGATGGCTATTCACAGCATTCGGAAAGATCTTGCAGCCCGAGATTTGTGTTCTCCTGGACGCAGGAACAAGGCCCAGCCCAGACAGTATCCTAGAGCTATGGCTCGCCTTCTACAATAAAAAGAACCTCGGCGGAGCATGTGGCGAAATCCACGCAATGTTAGGCAAAGGAGGTCGAAAACTCTTAAATCCTCTAGTCGCAACCCAAAACTTCGAATACAAAATCTCCAATATCCTCGATAAACCCCTTGAATCAGCATTCGGCTACGTATCCGTCCTTCCAGGCGCCTTCTCCGCCTACCGCTTCAAAGCCATTCTTGGCAGACCATTGGAACAGTATTTCCATGGAGATCATACGCTTGCTTCACGACTCGGCAAAAAGGGTATCGAAGGAATGAACATCTTCAAAAAGAACATGTTCCTCGCAGAAGATCGTATCCTATGCTTCGAATTAGTCGCCAAGGCCGGCGCAAACTGGACTCTAGCCTACGTCAAAGCATCCAAGGCAGAAACGGATGTGCCGGAACATGTCGAAGAATTTGTCTCCCAGCGCCGTCGCTGGTTGAATGGCTCATTCGCGGCGGGCGTTTATGCTCTATTCCATTTCTTCCGACTCTGGCGGAGTAAACATAATATCTTGAGGATGGTGTTTTTCCATATCCAGGCTCTGTATAATCTTTTCTTGCTTATTTTCACTTGGTTTAATTTGGCGAATGCGTGGATGACGTTTTCTGTGGTGATTGACATCTTGGCTATGCAGAAACCGATCTTCGGTAATGCTACCGACGATATTAATACTGGTACTTGGACACTTGTCGATTTGGTTGATGGGTAGTGGTTAAGTTTATTTATGTTGCGCTTCTGGTGATGCAGTTTATCCTTGCGCTGGGGAATCGTCCAAAGGGATCCAAGCTGTTGTATATCGTCTCTTTTCTTATCTTCGCAATAATACAGTATCTCGGGTCATCTCACGGTACTAACGGTAGACTTTACACGCTCGTCTGTTCATTCTTCTTGGTTGCCCTGGTCTTTCAGACAAATAGATTCCCCGAAGCAAACGGTGCGTGGGACTGGATCGTCAAATTCGCCACCTCCGTCAACGGCGTCATCGTTATCGCCCTGGCGTCAACCTACGGAGTCTACCTCGTGGCCTCAATCCTCTACCTCGACCCCTGGCACATGGTCCACTCCTTCCTGCAATACCAACTCATGGCAACCTCCTACATCAACATCCTCAACGTCTACGCCTTTTGTAACTGGCACGATGTCTCCTGGGGCACCAAGGGCGCCGACAAAGCGGATGCCCTACCCTCTGCGCAGACGACCAAAAAGTCCAGCACCGAGGGCGATACGTGTGTTGAAATCCTGGAATATGAACTCCCTCAGGCGGATATTGATTCCAAGTTTGAGAGAGTCGTTAAAAGAGCTTTGGCGCCGTATAAGGAACCCGAACGAGATAAAACGAAATCACTGGACGATGCTTACAAGAATTTCCGAACGAGATTGATTATAGTGTGGATTTTCTCGTATGCTCCCCCGTTTGTGGAAGGTTGTGTGCTGATGACGATAGGAATTGGTTGCTTGTGTTGCTTATTTCAAGTGACTCTCTTACTGGGAAGTTTGGCTTCAGTAGCAACACTCAAGTGCAGCAAACCTCAGAAGGTCACTTTTCAACCGATGTAATGAAACGTACTTCTATATATTTCACATTTATCCTTTATTCTACGGCAGTATTGGCTCTCATCCGGTATATTCCCCCATCATAATAGAGCTAACGACAGATTTACTGGATGTATGGTGTATCTTTCAAAATTGGGCCTGTTGTTCTGCTGCAGAAGGAAATAGGTGGTTTTTAATGTGTGAACAGGTTTCTTGTGATTTGGTTGCACGGCGTCGGAAATAGGGACTATTGGAAAAAAGAACTGGGATTTGTGTTAGAAAAAGAGCGAAATAAAACTCGTCGACCTTCAGACCAACCCGCTGAGATCACGTGCTTCTCCAATTCTCCAAAGTCACGTGGCTCTCCAAAAACGCTCCAAGTCTCAGTCCTGTAGAGCGTTCACGCCCTCTTTGCACCCCAAAGCGAAGCTGCAATTCGTCCTTTTATTCGGCTAGAATTGTCGCCTTTTCTCAACTCCGCCCACGTATCATGTCTCAGCCATCCGGGGCACGGCAAACGGATTATACGTCACCGTCCAGATTAGCTCGCCAGGCAAACGAGATCTCGTATAATCCAGAAGCAGTCAGTACAATCTTCGAATCGATCCAATCATTGCCGGTCCGTGGAGAGGATTGTTCCTCTTTTTCGATTCATCGAGTCGACTTTATTTGTATTTTGCCTTCTCCTCTTGTAAATGATGCTCAGTTTCTAGGAATATTTCGAAGTTTCCCAGGCGGACAATGTCGTTGACCTCATGCGAGGCGAACCAGCCTTGTTCCAAGTTACTCATCGGATCCGAGACGTGTTTCATCAACTCCTTCCTCATGTCGTCGATAACTTCCTTGCACGCGATTTGAACATCAAGCTGCTGCAATACGTCTTGCGTGTAGTTATGGCAGACTACCGAATCTACAATAAATGTACCAGCACATTCGATGTTCCACACGAGGTTCAACAAGCCAAGGTCAACTTTAGTCGACTTTTCAGACAATGTGATGTCACTGATTGCATTGCTCAGCCCGAACTTGGCATCGTGCGTTCAGAGATGGGTTATTATCCTCTTTCGATTCCCGCTAGGACACGATCGTCGACAATTGAGAATGCGCTGAAACAGAGAGATACGATTCTTCAACTAGTCAATTCTGCATCCCCAAACTATTGCATTTACATCTCCATGTTCGGTGTGAACGAGTCGATTTGCGTCCCGACTATCTCTCTGGTCGTCCCGAACATTGCAGACCCCTTGATCGCCCCTCTTGTCAGGCGTCTCCGAAGCATGTATACTCCATTCGATTGTGAATCGTACGTTTTGCGATTTTCTAATGGCTACGCTGCAGCGGCGGGAAGCGTATGGTTCTTCCCCAATGTCCCGATCGGAGCTCCGATTTCCGTGGGTGAACCACATATCAAGCCCGGTGCTGGTACTCTCGGCGTATACCTTACGGTGGCAAGCGACGATGAAGCAATCTATGGGCTCACTGCCGGCCATGTCGCCCGACCTGATGCGAATCAGATGACCATCAACATGTTTGCTCCTGCGACCCGCCCCTTCGTTGAGGCCAGAAAGACCGCTGAAATCGCAGTACAAAGGCAACTCAAGGCCGGCCGAGACAATGCGCGGGAGCAAGCACAACTTGATAGAATTAATACTGTCGATCGGCACTTCGGAGATACAGTGTTTGCCACTCAAACCACCAACAACGAATTTCCGTACCATAAAACGGATTTTGCTATCGTCAAAGTCGACAACTCACGCGTGGCAGACAATCGGATTGATCTGATTGCAGAATTCAGAGCAGAATTTCTTTTCGAAGGGGATATCAACATCAAAGAAGCAGACAATCCGTGCTCGTATCAACGAGAAAGTTTACAAAATGGCGCTCGCACTGGTCTGACTGCCGGAATCATCATTGACGACAGTAAAGTCAAGTGGAATCCTCGAGCGACTGAGATCCTCGACCCGAAAACTCCATTCTGGGAAACAATTCCGTGGAGCGAAGCTTATACAATTCTCGGGCAACGCGACGATTCGGGGAAATTTATGATGTTTGCTGATGCTGGCGATTCTGGATCCGCAGTTCTCCGACTCAGGGAGGATGACGGACTTGTCCTTGATGCCGAAGCAGTCGGCATGGTCTATGCTATTCTGTATGAAAATGAGTACGAGACCTACGTCTCATTTTACACGCCGATTAAAGATCTCAAAGACACATTATTCGCTGAGACTGGATTGGTTTTGTCGCTCGCCGTGCCTCAGAATCAACGTCAAGGGGATGAAACGTGGAGTTACGAAGTGCTTGGTCACGGTAGATCAAGTCTCGGCTTGAAATAAAGCTCTCATTGAAGAGGTATTTCATTGCTTGATAAAAAAAAATTGCTGGATGGATTCCCATCATGGGAGGGGATTATTGCTGTATCTTGGGTTTGGTTTTTATATCTGGTCGATTTCATCCTAGAAGTGGGCGTAGTTTGGTTGCTTTTACGAATTTGAAAAATGAATTTAAGACTTCGAGGTTCTCATATCCATGATGATCAGTTTGTCGTTTATTTAAGGGGTGATTTGCCGAGATACACAAAGTGACATCCCCAACCAGCTGGCCGCCCCGCCGATCATCACCGTTCATCCATCCTGATGACGCTAACCACAAAGTCAGGACAAGTCGTCGGGCCTCTGTTCTACGGCACAGCCTGGAAGAAGTCCGCTACGACCTTCCTCGTGGCATTGGCATTGAGAAATGGCTTTCGAGCCATCGATACGGCATGCCAGCCCAAACACTACAGCGAGCACCTCGTTGGGGAAGGCATCGCATTGGCTTCGTCGGTATCTCGCGAAGACCTGTTTCTGCAAACCAAGTTCACTCTACCCTCCGGCCAAGACCCGAATAACATCCCCTACGATGTGAATGCACCTTTGGAAGACCAAGTCCGTCAAAGCTTCGCGAAAAGTCTCAAGAATTTACAAACAAGTTACCTTGATGCAGTGCTTTTGCATTCCCCTGCTCGCACAATCGATCATAGCATCGCTATATTGAATGTCCTGGATGATTTCAAGAGGAAAGGACAAGTTCGGTATCTGGGCATTTCCAATATTTATTCGCTGGCAATGTTGAAGGATATTTGTACGAGGATGCCTTCGACCGTGCAAATAATCCAGAACCGATTTTATCCGGCGACAGGGCATGATGTGGGAATACGCGGATATTGCAAGGATAATGGTATCGTGTATCAGTCGTTCTGGACATTGAGCGGGAATCCGAATATTCTTAAAAGTCGAGTCTTGCAGAATGTGGCGGAGAGGATTGGAGCGACGGCGGAAGGAACGTTTTATCGATTTTGTGTGCAGGAGGGGATAACGGTGTTGGATGGAACGACGTCGGAGAGGCATATGCAAGAGGATTTGGCGGTGGTCAGAGAGGAGAAGTATACTTTAAGCGATGAAGAGATGGAAGATATTCGAGCCTTGTTGGGTTAGGCCAGGAACGAAGGATACTCAAGCTTGGTTGCTCTAGGTAAGGGAAATAGAGAGGCGTATCGCTACTTATTGAGAGGGTCGGGGGTCGCTAGCAATGCTCACCAACGCGCGCTGAAGGTCGGAGCAATGCCGAAAGCTTGCGAAGGGTTGCTATCTTAACCTGGAACCATCGATAACCTCATCCGTTCGGGATGTCGCCACAAAGTTCTGAAGAAAGAGTAAAGACGTTTCCAACAATCCAGAGGCGCGACCGGAGAAGCTAGCCCTATCTCTGTATGACGAGAGACTGACTTCAGATGAGATGAGTTGATTATGTGTTCGTTACACACACACCGGGAATATGGATCTCCTTGAACGCTTCGCCGAGGTAAGATGACAATTGGCCACTAAATCTCCCCGGATTTCTCGCTCGATCAAATCACCCTCAATACGTCACACAGAAATGCTTAACCTAGCACTGTGTCGGGTGTGTGTCTCGCTTAGGCCATTGAACATCAACACATTGTTTCTCACTCGGTTCGTTGACCCACCTACCCCAGATCACCGCTATGATTCATCCCTGACAATCTTATCTTCCTGCCCCATGGGAGCGTCAGATTGACGTAACAGTGGCCAATATTTTGGAAGTCAATACTAAAATCCATCGCTATGCGAATTCAGATGGGGAACTTCTGACTTCCATCCCGCAACGTGTTCGTGACAAACCTAGACGATCACTACCTCCATCCCTCGTATCCACCTTTGCCCATCCATAGGTTCTATCCAAGAGGTAGAGAGTGATGCGTAAAGGGCCATCGCCACCAGCGGTTCCCAACTTCAGGAATGCCCTCGTCCATCGCCGATCCGACGATCCACGTGAAGTCACAACAAAAGTCGATATGAATTAATACAGAACGGGTCTTCAACCGGGGAACAAATGCACAGCCAGTTCTTATCAATTGTGTCCCCTGAATGAAATACCGCATAACCTAAAGCTACGCTATTTTGGCTTTGTTGATATGTCATTGGATCAGAGCGGCAGTCGTCATTGTTTGTGGTGGACGAATCATGGCGCGCAAAAAGCGCCTTGGGGAAGAATTAACTGACGTAGTTGGCCGACAGAATATCAAGGAGCGAATCGCCACCAGTGACGCTATTCTTATTGAGGCACACACTTTTAATCTGTCGGCCTGAGGAGAAAGTATATAGAGTTTGCTGGAGGCTTTCTGTTGCCAACATAAAACACTTGCAAAAGTCAGTTGGACTGATCCATCTTTCATCTTATCGTATGATGTCCGCCACCGCACACAGTCAA
>Ga0302179_10001869_pt1 | contig 12478 bp, 11 predicted proteins | sample I_Palsa_E3_1_FD_198788 | JGI IMG/M metagenome (GOLD analysis project Ga0302179, IMG submission 198788) | Peat permafrost microbial communities from Stordalen Mire near Abisko, Sweden - I_Palsa_E3_1 | ecosystem: Environmental > Terrestrial > Soil > Palsa > Peat permafrost | place: Sweden...
TCGTGGGCTTCAGTAATCGCCAGCCTCTCGGAGTACGCGGAATGCATCTTGGCTTCCGGAGATCGCAGGAACCCGGTTCCTATCTGCACCGCGCTCGCGCCCAGGATCAGCGCCGCTGCCAATCCACGTGCATCCGCGATTCCACCCGCAGCGACGACTGGCACGGCGACGGCGTCAACCACCTGCGGTAAGAGGGCCATCAGACCTACCATTTGCCGTTCCGCTTCGTCCGCGTGAAAGGCTCCGCGGTGTCCCCCGGCTTCCATGCCCTGCGCAACAATGGCATCGGCGCCTGCGTCCTCAGCCGCCTTTGCCTCAGCAATCGTGGTTGCGTTCGCAAACCACAGGATTCCGCGTGCTTTTAATTCCGATACTAAGGCCGGTGCGTAGAGTCCCGTGATCGAAGAGATGGCCCTCGGAGCGAGGGTCAACATAGCTTGACATTGCGCCTCAAAGTCCGGCAGCAGAGCATCGCCCGCGTCCGGTGGAACCGGCGGTCCCCACATCGCGAGGAACGCCCTTTGCCGCTTTTCCAAAGCGAAGTCTCGCACCGGCGTTGCCTCTGGAATCCAAAGATTGATCTGATATTCTCCCACGCTGCCTTCGCGAAATGCCGTGGCCCAAGCCTGGATCTCATCCGGCTTCATCAGCAGAGCTCCGCATGCTCCCAGCCCGCCTGCATTGGCTACGGCAATCGAAAGCGAAGGAGGACAGGCTCCGGCCATAGGCGCCAGCAGAATCGGCAGGTGAATGCCCAGACGATCGGCGAAACCCTCCGCGCGTGAGCGGGGAGATGGATGGCTTTTGTCAAACATGCTGAAACCCTCGGGCTCGATGCTAAATGGCGTTCGCGAATCGAGCGCATCGAAGACAGTCCACGATAAAGGACCAACCGGCGGTAACCAACCATCAGGATATCGACACGTTCTTCCTATGCCAACGGAGAGCGACTGCAAAGCGCATCTCATGGGAGATCGATGGCGGATTTGAGCCTAGAAACGTAGATGCATTGCTCGAACCAATCAACTCCCGGACGGTCGGCAAAACTGACCGTACAGATTTATGCCAGTTGCCCGTCCATTCGGACAAGACCCTCGGAGGCGACTTGCGGCACCTTCTACCTACCTTTGCTACATGCGAGCGTTTAGTGTGCCTTCTTCGAAACACGAGCGACCAACTAGTCTAATCTCGAAAGCAAAAGCCTCGGAATGGGGACATTCGACTTTCTGTAGCCGAGGACCAGCTCGATCGTCGGCGTGTCTCCCTGAGAGGACGAATCGTTACAGAGGAAGGCAGCGGGTGCCAAGGGGTACCATTACTTCTGCTCGAAGTAGTGTCTGCCAGCCGCAATGTCGGCTTCAGAGACGATAACCGCGTCATCCTTAACCTGAGCCTTCAAGGGAATCGGATTACAACCTCCAGCCATGCCAACCGACTGCGGATTAATAGGTGCCGCACAGTTCTTGCAAACCACGCCGTTCGACCCTTTATAAAAGCCAACCGGACCGCAGATTTCGCAAGCATCGAAGAGCGTAGCGATTTTCCCGTCGGGTTTCTGATAAAGCCAGAAACGCACCTCGACTCCGCCTTCGTTGGCCTCAAATCGATGCAGCTCGCCGTCATAAATCTGCTTCAGAGGAATAGAGACCATTCCATCTGTAAATGCGACCTCCGTCGCCGGCGAGAGCGCGCTGGCACTCTTCTCGTAAACAAAGCTGGCAGTGATCATCACAATAAAGAGGAACGAAAAGACATAAATGGAGGCCATCCAGAGACGCTCGCGACGCGCCGTCCAGAGCGCCTTACGTCGGGCCGCTCCAGCGGCGGGCATTTCGACCGGTTGCCGGCTCTTCATATCGAACAGCACCATCAGCGCCGCCAACGCAAAAATAGTGACAAAGAAGAAGAAGTCATTGCGCACGATCGGCCCGATGATAGCCATCTCCCGGCGAGAAGAGGGAAGCACGCCGTTCTCGGAGAGTTCGTGCAGCCCGGAAATCACAAGTTGCCCCGCGACCAGAAACAGAATCGCACTGGTGACCTTGAAAAACTTCTGCAGATCGATTTTGACGCTGCCCTTGACAAACATCACTCCGAAGAGGATGGCGACGATCACGCCCATCACCGTACCAATGAAGCTCATCAATTCGCTGGAATTCAGCGTAACCGCGGAGAGGATGAGCACGGTCTCCGCGCCCTCGCGCAATACCATCAGAAATACGAAAATGAAAAGCCCGATCCAGGCGTCGCCGCGGGCGAACAAACCGACCTTTGTTTCGATCTCGCCTTTGAGCTTCCGTCCTGTCTTCATCATGAAGACGATCATGGTGACGACAAAGACCGCCGCGACCAGCATGACCCAGCCTTCAAAGATGTCCTCGTTAAGCTGGAAACGGGAAAGCACCACGGCCACGCCAATCGATCCAGCAAAAGCTGCAGCCAATGCGGCATAGACAGCCTTGCGCAGATCGTTGCGGCCGATCTTGGCAAGATAAGCCAACGTGATTCCGACAATCAGCGCCGCTTCGACCCCTTCGCGAAGCGTGATTATGAACGCCTGGAGCATTGAATAGCACCGCTTTCTAATTGAAAATGAATTTCATTTTCAATATCAATAGGATACGGTGTGGAGGAGGCAGCGGTCAACGCAAGGAATCACTGACTATCACTGACTGCCGAATTACGGAGTCTGAATTGCCCGGGGTGCCGTCCACATGACAGGGACTGCTAGGTACCAGTCCGCGCAGTAACGAAGCGCCAGCCTGCTTCGGCAAGCACTATGGCAAGAGCGAGCTGTCCGACTTGCTTCTTGAGAAGTGAAGAGCGCAACTCTTCCAAAAAACGCTTTGGGTGTGTTTCCACAGCGCCTTACCTCCAGACGGCATCGCGCTTTGAAGGATTATTTCGCTTTCTATACCATGCGCAAAAATTTGCGAGCTCGCTCCAACTCGGGAAACAATTTCTCTTCTTCGTGGAACTCGCGCGAATGCACACATCTCCGACTCCCGCGAAGTTTCACTGGATGCTTCAAATGCAGCATCTCGTGAAACAAAATGTAATCGACCGCATAGCGCGGCACGCGCGGATGATCAAAGACGCGGCTGATGACGATAGCATTGTGCGCCGGGTCATAGTGGCCCAGGCTGCTCCGTGCGTGGTTCTGGCTCCAAGTAAGTTGCGGACGCCCCATCAGCCCGTGAAAAAAACGGCGATTGAGGTCGTCGAAAATTTCCTCCAAATGATAATAGTGTCCGCGGGCGGAGCGAATGTGCTTGCGTCCGCGCATCTGGCGGACAAGGCGCGCTTTCGCTGCCAGGTCGTGGCTGCCAACGTAGCGTCGATAGCGAGCGCTGTGGCCGCGGTCTACCGGCTTGCGATAAAGCTTGGCGAGCAGAATGTGGGCAATCGCGTGCACCACAGGTTCGGGCGCGCCTTCGAGCAAGTCGGAGATGCGAATAAACAGCTCCCCCTGGCGCAGCCGAATCGTGTTGTTGATGGAGACGAAAGGATAGAAACGAACGTGCAAAGGCGGCGCAGGTGCGCGAGGCCGCAATTCGCAATAGGCTTCGTGAAAAATTTCCGCAAGCGTCGGAGTCACGTTGAAAAAGATTAGCACGGCCGAACCGCCGCACTATTTCTTCTTATGCTTCATGTACTCTTCTACTTCAGCGATCGTTTTACGGTGATCCTCGACGCTGGCATCGACGGTGTCGAGTGCGTCGGTCAGCTGGAATTCATATTGGGTGATTTCGGCGGCGCTTGTCTGCGGAGAATTTTTCAGCGCCCGCAGCTTGGACTGAAACTCTGTGTCGGCTTCGATGATGTTTTTTAACGGTTTGCGAATGTCATTCTTTCGAGCCACGTACATATCAATGTTGTCGTCGAGTTCGTCGTAAACGGCCAGGAAACCCTCCAGCATGTCGTGCGTCTGTCGTCCGCGCTCCTTCGTCTTGGGATCGCTGCGCATTTGTTCAAGTTTTGTCATTCGATCCCGTGCAAACTTGACGTAAAGGTTTAATCGCTCGACGGGGTCGAGCATGGCGTCGCGCAACTGGTCGATCTCCAGCGGATTCAGCGGATCGCTGTGCTCCTGCTGGCCCGAAAGCGCCGGGAGCGGGAGCGCAAGCAACAGAGTCAGACCGAGGGCGCAGTGCCAACTCGCCTTCATTTCTTCTCCTTCTTGGCAAACATGGCTTTAAGCAGCGTGGTGCGCACGTCTTCGAGCCGCCGAATGGCTTGTTCGACCGCAGGCTGATCATCGACGGAAAGAGTGCGCTTGATGTCACGTAGCTTGTCCGCCATCTTCCGCGCACCGATCTCCACGTTCTTGAGATGCTTCTGAGTTTGTTCGGCGGCATCGCGGGCTTTTTCGCCGTAGGTGGCAATGTCTTCGACGGCAACCCGAGCCAGATCGGCATTGCCCTTGTTGTAAAGGGCGTCGGCATTGCGAAGTTGCAGCTGCGCGATCCGCATGCCAAGTTCAGCGCGGTCTTCCGGATGCGCACTCTCGAAACGCGTTTTCAACTGGTCTACGGTTTCGTCCTTGGCTGCACTGCAACTGGCAGCGAGCGCGAAGAGAAGCACGGTAAAGATCAGCAGGCGCATGACAGTTAATGCTTTCCGGATTCGATCCACACCAGGCGATGTCGAGCTTTCCACTCCTCATTAGGATACTTCCCGCCAGACGCATCAAGGAAGAGATGATAGTACTGCCCGGCCTGTTTGTAGTCTTTCAAGTGATCGAAAGCGGTAGCGCGCAAAAAGTAACTAATGGGATTTTCGGGTAATAGCTTCGCCCGTACTTCGAGCGCCTTTACGGTGAGCGCATAATTCTGATTTTCGTTGGCCGCAATCGCCAGGTCCCCATAGGCAACGCCGAGGTCAGGCTTGATCTTCACCGAGGTCACAAATTCCTGCTGCGCGTCCGTAAACTTGTGCTCCTTCAGCAGTACCTCGCCAAGCAAATCATGAACCTCGGCGTCGTCGGGACGCGCGCGACTCAGATCCCGGTAGATTTTCTCCGCCTCGGTTAGTTTGTTGGCTTGCACCAGCAGATCGGCGAGGTCGCGCTGTGCTTCGGAATCATTCGGAGCGAGTTTCGCCGCCGCCTCTATCTGGGCAATGGCGTCATCTTTCTTGCCCTGTGCAGCGAGCAAGCGCCCCAGTTGCAGATGAATATCCGCATCATCGGGACGCTCGCCAGCCAATCGGCGCAGCAGAGGCTCGGCATCACCAAGGTTGCCAGACTTCATATACAAGTTTGTCAGGCCGATCGCAGCCTCGGTAGAGTGCGGATCAAGCGCGAGCACTTGTTTGTATTCAACTTCGGCTGCAGCGAATTCTTTTTGCCGCTCCTGCAGCAAGCCGGCGGAAAGATGAGCTTCAGGGTCCTGAGGCGCGAGTTCAGAAGCCTTTCGGTAAGCCTGCAATGCTTCTTGAGGCTTCTTAGTTTCGAGCAAGTGCCCCAGTGCAAGCCAGGCGCGAGACTGACCTTCTTCCGGGTGGGCAGTAGGTTTAAGCGTAGTAGCAGCTCGCAGAAATTGCTCAGCCTCCGGATTATTCCCCCGGACGAGCATAAGCCCAAGATTGAGGTTCGATTCGAAAACCTCGGGCTTGGCGGCGACCGACTTGCGATAAGCAGAGATCGATTCCTCAGGACGGCCAAGCCGGTTCAAGACAAATCCAAGATCAAACCAAGCCTGGTAATTGTCAGGATCCTTGTCAATTGCCTTTTTCAGCAGCGCTTCCGCGCCAGAAAAATCATTCTTCTGAATGGCATCTTCCGCTTGTGCGATCTCCGGCGGAGTGTCGTCAATACGTTCCTTATAGTGGCGAACAGTGACGTGGTCTTGAGACTGGAGAGCGGTGCAGGCGGTCAGGACACCGAGCAGTATTACGCTGGCCACTCTGTGATTCATGCCTGGGTCGAATCTACGGCTGGCGAACGAAGACGCGCGAGCCGCACGACCATTCTACCGGTCTCCATGGCCTGTGCCGTTGCCATTCAGGACCTGCTTGAGGTAGTGCCCGGTATAAGAGTTCGTCAATTGAGCAATGGCTTCGGGCGTACCAGCCCCGACAAGGTTCCCACCGCGAGCGCCGCCTTCTGGACCAAGATCAATCACCCAGTCCGCCGTTTTGATCACTTCAAGATTATGCTCGATGACAACGATGGATCCTCCTGCATCAATCAAACGCCGGAAAGCGGAAAGCAACTTGCTGACATCGTCGAAGTGCAGTCCCGTGGTAGGCTCGTCAAAAATATAAAGCATGCGGCGTTTGCGTTTGACCGCAGAGCCACCCTCCGGAGCGCGGCTCATCGCGTGAGCGCCAGGCTGCAGGTGCGCAGCCAACTTCATGCGCTGCGCTTCGCCTCCAGAGAGCGTGGTGGCTGACTGGCCAAGGCGCAGATACCCCAGCCCAACCTCGTCCAGCACACGAAGTTTTTCCGTCAGCCGGGGAACATCCGCGAAGAATTTGAGCGCCTCGCGAATCGTGAGGTTCAAGACTTCATGGATATTTTTTCCTTTGTAGCGAATTTCAAGCACCTGTGGCTTGTACCGCGCTCCCTTGCACTCATCGCAAATCAGCTCAACGTCAGCCAGAAATTGCATTTCGACTGTCACTGTTCCATCGCCCTGGCAGTTCTCGCAGCGCCCGCCGGGCACGTTGAAAGAAAAATGCCCGGCAGGGAAGCCGCGCTTCTTAGCCTCTGGCAGTGAAGCAAAGAGTTCGCGGATGATGTCAAATGCCTTGATATAAGTAACCGGGTTTGATCGCGGCGTGCGTCCAATAGGCGACTGATCGACCAGAACGACCTCATCGAGAAACTCGTCGCCCTCAACGTTGTCCCACAAAACAGCGCCACTGCCATTGCCCTGTCGCTTAGCCGTAGCCAGCGCCTGATAAAGAACATCATGCAACAGTGAAGATTTTCCCGAACCGGAGACCCCGGTAATCGCCACCAGCATCCCGAGCGGGATCTCAAGATCGATGTGCTTCAGATTATGGGCGCGAGCGCCGGTGATGAGCAATTTGTGCGATCCCGGTTGCCGTCGCTTCGCAGGAATCTGTATATGAAGTTCGTCCGCCAGATAACGGCCGGTGAGCGAATGCGGCATGGTGATGATCTGGCTGTAGGTACCGGCGCCGACAACCGTTCCGCCGTTTTCTCCCGCGCCCGGTCCGAGGTCGAGAATCCGATCGGCGGCGCGCATGATGTCAGGATCGTGTTCGACCACAAGAATGGTATTTCCCAGATCGCGCAGATCGTGCAGGATCTTGATGAGCCGGTGCGTATCGCGGCTGTGCAGCCCGATCGAAGGTTCGTCGAGCACGTACAAGGTGCCCACCAGGCGCGAGCCGAGGGAAGTTGCAAGCTGAATGCGCTGCGCCTCACCTCCTGAAAGCGTTGAAGCAAGCCGATCAAGCGTCAGGTATTCGAGCCCGACTTCATTAAGAAAACGCAGCCGTTCCCGCAGTTCGATCAGTAGCTTTTCGGCGATCGCGGCCTGTTCCGTCGTGAGCGCGAGTTCATCGAAGAAGCGGGCCGCTTCCTCGACCGTCATGCTGCAAACCTGACAGATGTTCTTGCCGTCGATCTTTACCTGCCGCGCCTCTGTACGCAACCGAGTCCCTGCGCAGGCCGAGCAAAGCGAATACCCGCGATAGCGGCTAAGAAATACGCGCACGTGCAGTTTGTATTTCTTCCGCTCAAGATGCTGGAAGAAACCGCGAACCCCGGAGAAAGCTTTGTCCCCGTTGACGATGAGCTCCTGCTGCTCAGTGTCCAGTTCATGCCAGGGCACGTCGAGTGGAATCCCGGCCTGTCGCGCAAATCGCTTCAACTCGGTGAACAGCGGCCGATACTTAGGTTTGGTCCAGGGTTCGATTGCACCTTCATTCAGGGTCTTTCCCTTGTCGGGGATAACCAGATCGAGATCAAAATCGATGGTATTGCCGAAGCCCTGGCATTTGGGACAAGCGCCATAAGGGTTATTGAATGAAAACAGGCGCGGCTCCGGCTCTTCGTAGCGAGTACCATCACTCTTGCACTCGAAGCGATGAGAGAATCGCAGTCGCTGCGGGGCCTCGTCATCCCCATTCTCGCGACGAGGTGCGACTTCGAAGATAACCTCGCCCGCTTCGCGATAGCCGGTCTCGATCGCATCCACAATGCGCGACCGCTGATCCGCGGACACGACAAGTCGATCGACCAGACCAAACACAGGTTCGGCAAAATTAAGGTCAAGCAGAGACTCAGGGGTCGAGAATTCGAAGACCCGCCCATTTTGAAACAGCCGGTTAAACCCGCGTTTGCGCAAATCGAAAAGCCGAGCCTTCGTCGCCTCGGAGGGCAAATTCTCAGCCTTTTTTTTCTTTCCGCGAGCCTTCTTCACACCCTTCTCTTCAGCTTCCGTAAGATGCGGCTGAATCGGAAAGAACACATGCAAACGAGTACCGTCGCCCAGAGCAAGCACGCGCTCTGCGACCTCGTCGACGGTATCTCTTTTCACTTCTTGCCCGCATACTGCGCAATAAGTTCTTCCGACTCGGGCAAAAAGCAGCCTCAGGTAATCATAAATCTCGGTAGCCGTAGCGACCGTAGAACGCGGATTGCGCGTAGAATTCTTTTGCTTGATCGCGACCGCGGGCGCGATTCCGTCAATCACATCGACATCGGGCTTCTCGATGCGCTCCAGAAACTGGCGAGCATATGCAGAGAGCGATTCGACGTACCGCCGTTGTCCCTCGGCGTATACCGTGTCAAAGGCGAGCGAAGATTTGCCTGACCCGGAGACCCCGGTAACGACGGTCAGAGTATTGTGCTCTATCTCAAAATCAATGTTCTTGAGGTTATGAACCCGCGCCCCGCGAACAACAATGCTATCTGTGGACATCTTCCCCTGGTATACAGACGGATCAAAACTGGCTACCGAATCTTTCTATTATAAATCCGATGCCTCACTGGCATCCGTCGACACCAAGTCTGTTCGTGATACGTTGCTGGCCATCGAGCTGGCCATCGCAGCGATTTGCTTCTCCCAGCATACGAGAACCAGCCCGGCACCATTCATCTGTGTAATAAAACGTCACGGAATATTAATGGCTCTCCAACCGAAGAACGTGGAGGACTTCGCAGGGTAGCCGAGCGGATCCTCACCGAGATTAAACGGCCGGTGAAGTGAAAGATTCCGTAAACCGTGCCTGCCGCCAATAGCAGTCGTTTTTCGGGTGTGGACGGTGGAAAATAGTGAAGAACTTGCATCTTAGTGGATATGCTGAGACTCGGTTCAATCTTGGCGGTAGCGCTCTTGTTTTTCGGATCTACCCCGCGCCAACAGGGACCAACCTTCAGTTCCCAAGGCAACCTCGTACCTGTGCCAACCCTGGTAAGGGACGCGCGCGGCAATGCCGTTTATGGACTGCACGCTCGGGACTTTATCATCGCGGATGATGGCGTCGAGCAAACGGTTCACCTGGACGAAGCTGAGGAAGCCGAACCTATATCATTAGTCATTGCGGTACAGTGTGGTCGCCGCGCCACACGGGAGTTCGGCAGAATCGCTGGATTAGCGGCGATGCTCGATCCTGTCCTGAACAATCCCCGGAACGAAGCAGCCGTGCTCCTCTTCGACAGCGAGCTGAATTTGGCGCACGATTTTACGAGCCAAGCCGACGTTATCGAACAGGAGTTGAAACATCTGGAGTCGGGCAACCAGGGAGCTGCCATTCTGGACGCGGTAGCCTACGCAGCGAGAATGCTTGGCCGGAGGCCGAACGGGCGAAAACGGGTGCTTTTGCTTATCAGCGAGACTCGCGATCACGACAGCCACTTCGCAAAGATCGACGATGCCGTGAGATTGGTGGAAGTAACGCATACGCTCGTCTATGCGCTGCCGTTTTCGCCGTACATTTCGCAGCAACTGGATACCGCACGTGGAACCTACCAAGACGAGTGGAAACCAACCATCGACATCATCGAGAAACTTGCGGCGATGCGACAGGCGATGAGACACAACAGTGCGAAGGCCCTCGCCTCAATGACGGGTGGCGAGTATGAGCTGTTCGCAACCCGCAAAGGCTTTGAGTCAGACATGGTTAGTTTTGCCAATCACCTCGACAGCCGTTATCAGCTGACCTTTGAGCCTCAGGATCCCCACCCCGGTCTGCATCGGATTCGTGTAACGTTGAGGCGGGCGCGATCGGATCAGACGCTCCTATTCAGGAGCAGTTATTGGGTGTCCGAGTTGGGCCGTCAATGAGTGGATCCGGCGATCGTCGCTGAAGTGACGGGGTTCTGAGTGTGATAACGACATTACGACAACCACGCTCTCACGGAAACGGGTCAGACGGAACGACGCCTTGGATTTACCTTTTGGACAGAGGAATGTCCATATCCATCTCCTGCCCTGGTGCAAGGCGGAGGGGAGGAACGCGCACTTGTGATCCGTAATCTGGGACATCACCATCACCATTAGTGTCACGTCCTTCCCGGGCGGCAATAAGGTCCGATACTTTCCGGTAACCATTACCGAATAGCTGTTTCCATCCGTCGTCCATGAAAACCAGCTTCGCTTTCAACGGCGCCGGAGTTAGCATCGACCACGCGACCAGTGAGAACGGCAGCCCTGTCTACCAAGGCCACGGTGATTGTCGAAGCAGGATGATCCTTGGTTAGTTCAACTGTTGGCGGCTCACGTTTTGGGTTTGCATAGAAGTTGTCGGAGGGGTCAGGATAACCGTCAGACTCTTTCTTCGCGTACAGCTTGTACGTACCGAAAGCGAAGCCACCGCGAAAGTCGAACTCTCCTGCCCCATTCGCAGTGATTGAACGAGGCGCGAGATTCTCGAAACTGATCTCCTGCGGAACGGCGTACACGGTGGCACCGGGTACAAGATTTCCGTTCGCGTCAGTTTCGCTCCCTGTAATTTCCCCTAATGTCTTCTCCTTGGTTTGAGAATAAGCCACAACTGGTAAAAGCGAAGGCGAGGAAGAACTTCATAGTGGGCCTCCTCAGTTGGCCTGTGATTCGATTCCCCGGAACGGATTGTAGCCCAGATCAGTTGACGAAAACATGCGGGAAGAAAGATCGAGATTCGGGAAGCTAAAAAACCGCCCCCTCATTGCGGGCGGAGTTGGAACTGTCGTCGTGCGCCACGTTGGATCTCGTTTCTGCTGCGAAATGCGTGATGCCTTGTCAAATCAGGTGTTCTACGCTGTTTGTCGGCGAATTATTTTGGTTTATCAATTTTCTTTTCTTGACATCCGCTTCCATGGCCGCGACGAACGCTGACCGTTCAATCCTTCTACGAAGGCCAACCGTTCCTCTACGATTTGGTCAAAGCCCTCTCCCAATCTACAAAATAGTAGCCTCTGCAGAATTGGGACTGTTTCGACATTGGAGGCGCTCATCTCTTGCTGCAGGTGCGGTGCGCAATGCTGGATAACCGGCTCGATACTCGGTTTCTAGCATGGTATCCGCGATTCCGTCAGCTGCCCGCGGCAGTCGAACTGCCCGTCCTGTGAAAGAACGCCCCCAATATCGAAACAGTTTCTCGGAATAGAGACAACGGCGAGATTCACTGGCGCGGGCGGGAGGGGAACTTCAAGGCCTGCAGCAGGGACTGAAAGTCGGCGGGCGGTTCGCAGTCGATGGACACGTTTTGTCCCGACCGTGGATGTGCAAACTCGAGATGCGCGGCATGCAGAGCGACGCGCGTGATGCGGCGCTCCGATGCCTCCTCGGGATGGTACTTTCGGTCGCCGATGACCGGATGGCCCAGCGCCGAAAGCTGCACCCTGATCTGATTCTGCAATCCTGTCACCAGGGAAACTCGGACAAGCGAAGCGCCGCGCAGAAGGCGTTCGACCGAATAGCGAAGTTCCGCACGGGTTGCTTTCGGGTCACGCTCCTTGGTCAACTTCTGGAACATTCCTTCTTGCCGAAAGTGGTGAACGAGCGCGCCCTCTTTGTCCTTGAGGTGCCCGCGCACGACTGCGAGGTACTGCCTGACCGGAGCATGTTCGAGAAACTGGCGAACCAGCGCCTCGCGATCCGGCCAGGTCTTGGCAAACAGCAGGATCCCGGACGTGTAGCGATCGATGCGATGTACGACAAAGACACGTTGTCTCTTTTGTTTTAGCTCTGCGGAAAGAAGAGACAGGGCGGATGGCGCGCCGGAGTTCTCCGCGGGCACGGCCAGGAGCTTCGCTGGTTTGTTCAGGACTACGATGGCACCGTCTTCGTAGAGCACGGAAAGCTCCCGGGACAAATGAGGTTGGCGGCGAGCCTGGTTTCCGGGGTATGGACCGCGATGGCGTGGGAGCTTCTTCATGACTTTGATTCACCGCTTTGATACTTCCGCCGGCGCGCGGTTTGCTTCGTGGGCGCCGGGCTCCTCTCATGATGAGAGGGCTCCGCTATGGCCAGGGAGCCAACGGGCCCGGAGGGGGCAAGCGTAGGCGGGGCCTCTC
>Ga0302179_10001874_pt1 | contig 12440 bp, 12 predicted proteins | sample I_Palsa_E3_1_FD_198788 | JGI IMG/M metagenome (GOLD analysis project Ga0302179, IMG submission 198788) | Peat permafrost microbial communities from Stordalen Mire near Abisko, Sweden - I_Palsa_E3_1 | ecosystem: Environmental > Terrestrial > Soil > Palsa > Peat permafrost | place: Sweden...
GTGCCTATTGAACCAGCATTGTGTTGTGAAATTGCCATAAGATAGCCCAGCCGTGTATAGGCCAGGGCCGAATCCAGTTGGTTTATATTTTCATATGTATTTCCGAGGTTTGAAATACCTATTTGTACAGCAGCGCTGTCCCGAAGTTTTCGTACAATAGCTATTGCTTTGTGATTATAATCAATGCTCCGCTCCATATCGCCTTCAGGGAAATATATATTGGCAAGAGTGCCAAAAGTGCGCGCAATCATGTTATCATCCTGCAGTTCTTCGGCTATTTTTAATGATTGCAATGTATTTTCCAGTGCATCGGGATAATTGCCCATAATATAAAAAACAGATCCAATCTGGCGCAAAGAATTAGCTTCTCCCTTTTTAAATTTTATTTTACGGGACAGCTCAAGGGCATGTTCACAAATCATTAAAGCGGTATCAGGCTTTGAATTAATGTATGCACTTGCAATGCGAATCATCAAAGACACACGGATGGTATCTTCTTTTTCTGTTGCCAGCAATCGGTTAAGCCTGTCAGCGGTTTTGTGCTGTGCAAAAACGCAGCAATAGCTGCAGTTGACCAACGCTAACAGAATAATCAATTTTCTCATGGCTGTTTTGTATTTGGTAAAATGATAGTAAATATAGTTGCTTCGCCTTCCATTGTCTGAACGGGGATTTATGTGATTTCTTTGATTTAGACGATTGTCATTAATGAGTAAATAATTTCATTTCATAGCAATCATATTAATCACAAAAATCACAGTTCATACGACTGGTAATTGAATAATAAATGTTGTCCCTTATTTCGTAGATATGGTTTGGTGCTATGACAGTAACATGTTCTGGTAAAATCAATATGGGAGGATAGTGGTTTGAAGTTACTGATTTTAATAATTAAGTCTAAAAAATAATTCAGGAAGTAAAAGATGAAGAGCTTTCTTTATTTTAATGGATGTACGATCAAATAGCGGCTATTACATGTTACATGTTACACTCCCTAAGTCCAGCACCGCAAGAAACTAATTCGAATATTTCCCCTTTTCCTTTGAAATAGCAACCAACCACTCTCTATACATTTTTTCAGGCATTTCCTTATAACCCAAGTCTAAAGCATTCACGTATAAATCCTCCTGTAAGCTCCCCCTATTTCCGGCCCACTAGGGTTTAGAGTTTTCAATGTTTTTTTTAGTGATCAAAGGGAAACGGATTAGATATATTCCAGCGGAGGTACAAAGCCGAGCGCCTGGTGGGGCCTTGAACAGTTGTAATCCTGCTGCCACTCCTCGGCCATGAGCCTGACCTCGGGCAGCGTGAAAAAGAGGTATGCATCTAAAAGTTCCCTTCTAAAAGAGCCATTGTTTCGTTCGATAAAGGCGTTTTGTACCGGCTTGCCCGGTTGGATGAACAATAATTCAATACCTCTCTCCTCGCACCATAGCTTGAGCAAATCGCTGATAAATTCCGGACCATTGTCAACTCTGATTCGGCGCGGCTTTCCTCTCATTTCCAACAGGCGTTCCAGTACCCCGATCACCCGTCGGCTGGGCAGCGACGTGTCAACCTCGATCCACAAGGACTCCCGATTATAGTCATCAATGATGTTCAGTATCCTGAACCGCCTGGCATCGACGAGGCTATCTGACAGGAAGTCCATGCTCCAGGATTGGTTGATCGCATCTGGCACAACCAAGGGCTGCTTTACCCGTTGAAGCAGCCGACGCTTGATCCTGCGGCGGATATTCAGCTTCAGCAGCTTGTATACCCGGTAAAGCCGCTTATGATTGCACCCATAGCCCCTTCGCCGGAGCCGGTAATAACACTTCCAAAATCCTATCGTGGGATGCTTTGTTACCAGCTCCTCCAGCGCTTGCATCAAAACCCGGTCATCCTTTGGCTCCTTCGTATACCGGAATACCGAACGAGGCATCTTCACCAGCCTGCAGGCCTGACGGACACTCATTTTCTCCTTCACCAGCAGTTCTACTGCTTCCCGTTTGTCGTCAGGCCGCCGAATTTTTTTTCGAGGACAGTTTTTATAGCATCGTTTTCCAGCGTAAGGTTGGCAACAATCCGTTTAAGTCGGCCGTTCTCCTCCTCCAGGTCCTTCATCCGCTTGACCTCATTGGCCTCCATGCCGCCATACTTTGCTTTCCAATTGTAAAAAGTGGCCTCGCTAATGCCATGTTGCCGGGCCAGATCCTTGACAGATATGCCGGCTTCTCGTTGCTTTAAAATGGAGATGATTTGGGTCTCCGTAAATCGTACTTTTTTCATAATTCGCCATTTAAGTTAGAGATTTTGCTCTAACCCTCCATGAGCGACTTTCGGGGGAGCTTACACTGACACTTTAATCTATGACAGAAACAATAGACATATTGAAACAATTTCTCGTTATGGAAATGGAGAACTGTCAAATATTAGGGGCCGAGATACTGTAATAAAAAGAAATAATGAGGGCCAAATGATTGAAAAAAAATGGAGAGAATATTTTCTATCAGCTCCCGATATGCCATTTTACGATGTGAACAAGTATTTTTATGACAGTAATGGGAGATTGCTTAAAATAGAATACTTTTTTGACAGTAAGCTAAAAACAGTTTATGAATTTGAGTACGACTAAGTACTATGTACAACGAGCGTGCCTTCGATACCTTTGTTGGAAATACCGGAAGAAGTCAAGAATAGTTTGGTCATGAGGGCAAAAATAATTGTTATATCGAATTAATCGACGGCAATCGCGACAAAGACGGCGGTGCACGCGCCAACGGGCGGGTTTTAGATTATGGTCGGGATGACAGGATTGCCTTCGGATTGACAGCCAGACGTCGATCGTGATCCACGATAAAAATATAGTCTCTATTAAAAGGGATGGGGCATTTTTTTATTGCGGAGATGCAGGCAAGGTCCTTTACGTTCCAGCAGATTTGCATCCAGCGAAATGAAGGGTTTCCGAAGGATTGGGGCAACATCAAGCTAATCTTCAGTTACCGCCAGTGATTCACTGGTTTCTGATCAGTCAGCCTTCTATCGGTTAATAAAGCGGTCGACCAAAATTGAAGCAACTCACCATTGTCTTGCAAAGTCTGTCTTAACCTTTCCATTGGAGATTTGGAAAGCCAGATCTTCAATTGCAATTCTTTAATATGCTGGGGAGTATCTGTCATCTGTTTATCAAATCAAAGGTACGTAATTTAAGTTGTTGGATCCATTTTGAAATATAATCCCAGTCAAGGTCATTTATGGCAGACAGGTTCCTGATATCTTCCATCTGCAAGGGAGATTGAAAATCCTGTATCCAAATAAGCTTCGATAGGAGAAGGTCTTCCGGGGAAACTACGTAAACGGTCTTTCCATAGTAGATCACTTTTAGCCTCCGCTTGAATTCCTCCTGTCTGAAAGCGTCGTCTTTTAAAACAACAAAATCGGCCTTATACCCTGATGAGTGGTCGATAATATTGAACATTTTAACAGGACCCACTATCGCTTCTTCTATCACATCCTTATCGCAATAAAAGCCATCTTTAAAACTACTCACAAAAAGGTCGACGTTTTTGGTTTCCAGATGAACAACAAAATCTATGTCTCTGGTCATTCTGGGAACAGTATATAGACCCATGGCTATACTACCAGACAGCATGTAGGGTATCTGGTATTGATCAAAGACGTCCGTAATTTTTTGAAAAAAGGAAACCATAACCAGACCAAGTTACTCAATACATCGCGCAATTGTCTTTCTTTCCACATTTGCCTCAAACGCTATTGGATCGGGCTAGAAACAAAAAAGCGAGTTATGCATAACTCGCTGATTATCAGTCGGGAAGACAGGACGCACCGTTTCGGCGAATGGGATTGAAATTCAATATGTTATTATCATCGGTGAACCGCGACTCACCTATCTACTCACAGGCACCGATAGACTTGAAAGAGCTCTCATCAAAGAATGAATTACCATCTAGTACATTCTATTATTAAAGATACCAAATCATTCAGCAGGCCACAAAAAAAATAACCGCCTAATAACGTCCCGGATTCGAAAATCGCGTAGCCGGTCCCCATCGTATCATGAGCGGATTCCGATCAGACATCTGAAAAATAGTATCTCATTCACCTGCATATTCTGATATCGTTCGGTCCGTTCCAAACTTGATACCAGCTGATATAAAAAAACGATGTATCATCTCAAGCTTTTGATTACAGGGGTCCCATAGCCTTATATTCACCTCCACAATGAGCTAAGACAATTTTCACGCCGGTGTATTTGCGAAAAATACCTGCATAAAGCAAGGGCCTAACGGCTTTTTATTTCAGACTGTGAATTATGTAACAGATTTTAAAAAATGTATAACATCAACCATATGGTTGGTTTTAGCTTTACTGTTCGAAGTGGCAAGGTGACGAAGATCCGGGAGTACATCGACACGCAAGCGCTGGCGCGGGCCTCCGAGATGGCCGAGAGCCCATTGTTCTTGCAAAAAAAGTCGGTACGATCCTTACAAAACAATACATATGGCAACGGAAGAATCCTGGGCGAATATTGTGTCTCTGCGGAATCCCGATGGCTCGCTCGATAGCTTTCGTCTGGAAGAAACCCTTCCCCTGCTCACAGATAAGCAGATTGATGCGATCCGGCCGTTCGCCGAAGAACAGGAGATACCCGCAGGTCAATTGGTCTTGCGTGAGGGCCAGACCGAACTCGACTTCTTGGTTGTCCTCAGCGGAGCCATTGAGTTTTCTGCAGCCGACAGCGTCGGCAATAAGCCCATCACGATCATTCGCATCCCGGAGCGTGGTTTCGCGAGCGATCTATCTTTATTGGCGAATACTCCGCTTGCGGCAGACGGGCGAACTACTGAAGCGACCCGAATCCTCCGTGTCAGACACTCTGACTTCCGTCGCCTGCTCTCTGCCGAACCCGACTTAGCCACGGTGATCCTACGCGCATTCGTTTTGCGCCAAAGCTACAAACTCCGCCACGGCGTCGGCGCGGTCGTCTTGATCGGGAAGGCCAGTGATCCCCTTATCCAGAAGCTTCGGACTTTCCTGATCCGCAGCGACTATCCACACAAGCTGATCGAGCCCGATACAAAAGACCAAACTGGAAGGCCCATATTGGCATCCTACGGAATTCATCCTTCCGATCTTCCGGCCGCATTCATTCGGAAGGGGTGCGTCTTGAAGAAACCGAGTGTATTCGAGTTGGCTTCTGAGCTCGGGCTTGTCGAAAAGCTCCCTGCCGATCACGTTTATGACCTCGCAGTCGCTGGCTCCGGGCCAGCGGGACTCGCGGCAGCTGTGTCTGGTGCTTCCGAGGGACTGGATACCATTGTCTTTGATGCACTTGGCCCAGGCGGACAAGCCGGAGGCAGCTCGCGAATCGAGAACTATCTCGGCTTTCCCACCGGTCTCTCGGGTCAGGAGCTGGCATCGCGCGCGGCAGTACAAGCGCTGAAATTCGGTGTCCGATTGGTGAGTCCTCGCTCCGTCGATCGGATCGAAAGAGCCGGAGAAGGCTTCTTTGAACTAACCCTTCAAGATGGGGCAAGAGTCCTTGCGAAAGCCGTCGTTCTCGCGACAGGTGCGGTCTACCGTGCACTCGACATTCCGGAATACGGTCGGTTTGTCGGGCACGGAATCCACCATATGGCCACGCTCATGGAGGCGCAGCTCTGTGTTGGCGAGGACATCGTTATCGTTGGCGGAGGAAACTCAGCGGGCCAAGCCGCGCTCTACCTGAGCAAGACCACCGCTCAAGTCCATCTGTTGGTCATGCAAAAAAACCTCTCGAGCACAATGTCCAAGTATCTCATTGAACGCCTTCAGGCCTCGCCGAAAGTTCGAATTTATTTCGATACGGAATTAACAGCGCTTACGGGGCACGAATCTCTTGAGAATGTGGGATGGCGAAGCGCTGACGGACGCTCCTGGACTAAACCCATTCGAAATATATTTGTCATGATCGGGGCGGTTCCCAACACAGAATGGTTGAAGGGCTGCATCCAGTTGGATTCGAAGGGCTACATCGTCACCAATCCAATATCCCCTTTTGAAACATCACAGCCCGGTGTCTTCGCTGTTGGAGATGTAAGAGCAGGATCTTCAAAACGTGTTGCTGCTGCGGTCGGCGAAGGCTCCGTCGTGATCCAACAAGTGCATCAATATCTCGCGCGAGCTAATTCTGTGGAGGCAACAAAAAAGGCTGTGTAATGCCCAAATTAAAATGGGTTATACCGAAAATGATTTCATAAACGCTGATATGGAGTTGTATATTATAATTACCGGTTTTGATGATGTATTTTCTAGCCCGGTGGTGACAAACGTCCGGGAGTATGTCGACACGCAAGCAATGGCGCGTGCTTCCGAGATGCCTACAAACCCAATTTAAAAAAAAATAATGAGTAAATTAAAAAACAAAGTAACAGTTATTACAGGTGGTAATAGTGGCATAGGGTTTGGCATTGCCCAAGCATTTAAGAATGAGGGTGCAAAAGGAGTTATTGTCGGCAGGAATCAGGGAACTTTAGCTAGTTCTGTGGGTCAACTTGGAGATGATTTTATAGCCATAAATGCCGACGTAACCAAAGTTGCCGATCTGGAAAGAGTGTTTAAAGAAACATCTGAAAAATTTGGTAAAATAGACGTGATTGTTGCCAACGCGGGTGGTGGAGCTGTAGGAACTGTGGCAACTATTGACGAAGCCGACTATGACAAGACAATGGATTTAAACCTAAAAAGTGTTTACTTCACTGTTCAGAAAGGACTGCCGCATATGAAGGACGGTGGTTCTATTATTCTTATCGGGTCAAATGCTGCACATCGGGCATATGCGAATTTTACGCTTTATGGCGCTTCAAAAGCAGCTGTTATCTATTTTGCAAAAGGATTTTCAAGCGACCTTTTAGATAGAAAAATTAGAGTAAATGTAATAACACCAGGTACAACAGATACACCAGCATTTGAAAAGTTTGTTCCCGCAGAACAAATTGAAGCCGTAAAAACACACTTTGCAAGTGTAATGCCGACAGGCAGGATTGGGCAACCATCTGACATTGGTTAAACAGCTGTATTCCTGGCCTCTGATGATTCCTCGTTCATGCTTGGTGCTGAACTCCTTGTTGATGGTGGTATGACCTATTTGGCTAAGTAATTGAACCCACGCCGGCACGAGTTTAAACTCGTGCCGTTAAATAATTAAAATAATTTTCAACATGAGTAAATCAGAAAACAAAGTAGCGAGCTACGCAATTATCGGCTTCGGCAAAATCGGACAGGCCCTAGCCAAGGCGTTTGCCCGCAACGCCATCGAAGTATCCGTTGCAACCACCCGCGACCCTGAAAGGTTTGCATCCGATGCGGCCGCCATCGGACCCGGGATCATTCCCACCACACTGGCGGAGGCCGTCAAGGCGGACATCTTCTTTTTGGCTGTGCGTTTTGAATCGCACCCGGATGTCGCGAAGGCGCTGCCCACCTGGCAGGGGAAGACCATTGTTGATGTGACCAATGCCTACGGCGTGCCCCCTGAGCAAATGGGAGGACTGCCGTCTGCCAAGTTTGTCGCGCAGGCCTTCTCTGGCGGAAAACTGGTTAAGGGCTTCAACCATTTGGTCGCCGCCGTCCTTGATCAAGATCCGGCCGTACATGGTGGCAGGAGAGTCGTGTTCCTGGCGAGCGACGACGACGGCGCAGCAGCGGAGATTGGTGCGCTTGCGGAAAATCTCGGTTTTTCACCAATCCAACTTGGCGGCCTTTCGGAAGGCGGACTGCTTGTGCAGGCGCGCGGAAATACCTGGGGTAAACTCATCTTTCAGGACTTAATCAAGTTTGACTGATGAATCGTGATCGCAAATTTCGATGCGATCTGTACCGCTGAGTTTAGAGTTAATCCCATTAGCTAAGGAACGGGCGAAAAATCAAAAAGCTGTCCGAAACGGCTCGAACAGCTCACAACAAATTGAAAATCAGTTAATTATTAAGTCGGGAAGACAGGATTCGAACCTGCGACCCCTACGTCCCGAACGTAGTGCGCTACCGGGCTGCGCTACTTCCCGAAACATTCCCGTCCGGCCGACCGGCAAAACGGGTCGCAAAGATAATCAGCCTCTGCCACCCGAACAAATTGATTTACCTCACTTTTTGTATCTGCTGGAATGCCCTCCCCAAGTGGTCCGTCAGATCAGAAGGCAGCATACTCTCCTGCGACCAGGTCGAAGCCGCCAGATCACCCGCCAACCCATGCAAATAGACCCCTAACAAAGCCGCTTCACCCGGCGAATATCCCTGTGACAACATCCCCGTCAAGATACCAGTCAGCACATCCCCGCTGCCGCCCTTTGCCATCCCCGCATTCCCGGTCGAATTGAAATACCCCTTCCCGCCGGGCATGGCAATTAGACTATAATGACCCTTCAACACAATGATGCATTGTCGCTCCCGCGCCTGATCCCGCGCTTTTTCCACCCGCTCATAGTCATCGGATGAAGGCCCAAACAGCCGTTCGAACTCCTTGGGATGCGGCGTCAGGATAGAGTAGGGGGGTACCAACTCCCACAGGTCGGCCGAAGAAGCCAAAATGTTCAACGCATCCGCATCCAACACCATTGGTTTGAAGCAACGCCTCAACAGCTCCCGTAAAAACTCCACCGTTCGCCCCTCCGTTCCAATCCCCGGACCAACACCCACGACCGAATACCCATTCGGATCGCCCTCGAAAGCCGTATGGATACGGTCATCTGTATCGACGATTACCATCGCTTCCGGAACCGTCGTCTGAAGGATCGGATATCCGCATGCCGGTGTATGGACACTGAGGAGCCCGGCGCCGGCCCGGAGACAAGCCCTCGCCCCTAGCACCGCCGCCCCCATTTTACCATAACTGCCCGCTATCAGCAACGCATGACCGAAATTGCCCTTATTCGCAAAAGGCGAACGCGGCTTGTAGATCGCCCGGATAATCCCCGGGTCCAGCAACTCCGCCATACCCGTTACCTGTTGGAGATACCCAGGAAGCAACCCGATGTCCAGGATATGCGCGGCGCCAACATGCACGCCATTCTCGGGCATCAGAAAAGCTGGCTTAAAACATTGAAAGCTTAAGGTGTGGGTAGCGCGGATGACCGTATTGCCGCCGGAACTCTTCCCGACAAACAACCCGCTGGGAATATCAATGGCGACGATCTCATTTCCGGACCCATTCAAATGATCGACCAGCGCAGCGGCAACACCCTCCAGCTTCCGGTTTAGCCCCGACCCGAGCAAGGCATCAACCAAAATGTCACCCGCTGCGGCCGGGTGAAAATTATCCATTCCCTGGATGAACCGCACCTCCACCGGGGTCTGATGCAGCCGCGCCAGGTTGATCTGGAAATCATCCGTGCCCTTGAAGCCAAATTCGAGGATATATACCGTGACGGAACATTCGGCTTCGGATAACATCCGTGCGAGCGCCAAACCGTCGCCGCCATTGTTGCCCTTCCCGCAATAGATCGCAAAATGACGGCCGATATAACCGTTTTTCTCCAGCCAGGTGTGACAGCTCGCCGCTGCCCGCTCCATCAGGTCGATGGAAGCGATGGGCTCATGCTGCATCGTATACTCATCCCAGGCCCGTATTTGTTCGGCTGAAAGGATTTCCATGCGGAAATTTACGGTTTTTTTGCCGTAGCAGGATGATGACGCACCCGCCGCTTCGCGCGATGATGCACCACCAGATGCGCCGTCGCCACCCCCGTAACAGGAGCCACCGCCGCGGTTACCCCGGCCCCCTCATGCGGCTCCCCGGCCGGTCCGGGATCGGTGGAATCGATCTCGCCTTCGTCAAAGCTCTCATGTCCCTGGCGATAGTCGCCGAAAAGATCGCAAAGCCGTTTGGCGGCATACACATTTCGATAGTCGTTATTGTTGAGCGCAATGATCGTGGCATTCTCATCCAACATCCGGATAAAGACCGTCCTGTTGCCATGCCACCATCCGTTATGATAGATCAGCTTTTTGCCGTTGGGGATGAACAGCATGCGCCAACCAAGCCCGTAGTTCCGCTGACCGGGCTTCTCGAAGCTGTATCCCGCATAAGCGCTATCCAGCACGCCTTTGCTGAAGAGCTGTCCGTTACGCAATGCCTGATCCCATTTGTAGATATCCCGCACGGTACTGTAGATATTCTTGTCGCCGTACACGAGGTCCAGGAACTCCATCCGGAATGGCCGGCCGCTTTGGTAAAAGGAGGCCACCGCTTTGGCGGAATCTTCCAGCGTATAGACATAGCTATCCTGCATCTGCAAAGGCTCAAAGAAGGTCTTCTCCATGAAGTCCGGGTAGGGGAGACCCGAGACCTTTTCAATGATCAACGCCAGTAAAGAGTAGTTGGTATTGGAATACTCGAAATGCCGGTTCGCCATACCACTGAACACATCCCGATCCCGGGCATGTTTGATGATATACTGAAGGACATCCTGATTGCTGAGCAATTTGTGCTTGTCCACCTCCGGCTTGTACATGAAATGGGTATAATTGTGCAGGCCGCTCCGATGGTTTAGCAGCGTCTCGATCGTGACCGTCGGATAGGGAAAACCGGTCAGGTATTTGGCAACCGGATCATGAATATCCAGCTTTCCATCCTGCCAAAGTTTCAGCGTCCCCATCGCGGTGAAGGTCTTGGACATCGAAGCCAGGTGAAATGCCGTATGCGGATTCAGTGTATCCTTTTTGAACCTCGGGTTCTCGAAGCCTTTGTAGCGCTCGTAGAGGACCACGCCGTTCTTGGCAACCAGTACGCTGCCATTGAAGCGCCCCGCCAGCATCGAATCGAAGAAATGACTGGTGATCGTGGAATAATGCTCCAACTCAGGGCCGGTCAGCGCAGGGATAATCCCAGGATTGGGCGCAAGTGTGTCCGTCTGCGATGGCTCCTTCGCAGTTTGAGCATGACCACAAGATACAACCAACAACATAGCGGACAGTGCCAAATAACCAATACCTTTCAAAACTCTCACGTAATTTGGGTTAGAAAACGGCAAAATTAAATTAATCCGACGTTAATTTGCATTTCCATATCGGAAAACTAACGCAAAAAGAAGGGCAAAATTATGGCGGAGAAGAAAACTACCAGCTATCCGAAAGAAAAGATTAACATATTGTTTTTAGAGAATATCAGCGACGCGGCGGTAGGACATTTTGTCGACTCGGGCTATGCTTCCGTTCGAAAGTGGACCGGCGCGCTCTCCGAGGAACAACTGATCCGGGAGATCAAAGAGGTGCATCTCCTCGGCATTCGCTCCAAAACTCAGATCACGCCCAAAGTCCTGGATGCCGCCAAAAAATTACAGGCGATCGGCTGTTTTTGCATCGGCGTAAACCAGGTAGACCTGAAAGCCGCCACCGCGCATGGGGTAGTCGTATTTAATGCCCCCTATTCCAATACCCGCTCCGTCGCCGAACTGGTCATTGGCCTGGCTATTCTGCTCATTCGTCGGATCCCCGATAAGACAAAGGCCGCTCACGAGGGTATTTGGCTGAAAGAATCGAAAGGCAGTTACGAACTTCGCGGTAAAACATTGGGAATCATAGGATACGGCAATATCGGCACCCAGGCCAGCATCCTGGCCGAAGCCATGGGTATGAAGGTGATCTACTACGACACCGTGACCAAACTCCCACTCGGCAACGCCCAGTCCCGCAAGACCCTTAAAGAGGTCGTCAGCGAGGCCGACATTATTACCCTGCACGTCCCGGACACCAACCAGACAAAGAACCTGATCAGCAAAACGGTGCTGAAGAGCTTCAAAAAAGGCTCCATCCTTATCAATTACGCCCGCGGCGAAGTGGTCGATCTTGAAGCCCTGGCCAAAGCCCTCCAGGACGGCTCCCTATCCGGCGCCGCCATCGACGTCTATCCCTGGGAGCCGGAAAAGAACGGCGACCGGTTCACGACGCCTATGCAGGGGCTCTCCAATGTCATACTTACCCCCCATATCGGGGGCTCGACGGAAGAGGCCCAGGCCAATATTGGCGAGGACGTCAGCAACAAGCTGTTCCAGTACCTCGAAACCGGCATGACCCTCGGCAGCCACACCGTACCCCCGCTAAGCCTTCCTCTCCAGGAAGGGACCCACCGTATCCTTCACATCCACAAGAATGTCCCGGGTGTCCTTTCGGAAATCAATAGCACGCTGTCCCAGCATAACATCAATATCCTGGGCCAATACCTCAAGACCAACGACGAGATCGGCTATGTCGTGCTGGACATTGACAAACGGCTGTCCAATCAGGCCTTGCAGCTGTTGAAAGAAGTCCGGCAAACCATTAAAACCCGTCTTTTATATTAACCTCCATCCCCTTCAAAATCTTCCTTGCCCTCGACCGGAAGGCCGCTGTCGACTGCTCCCATTGTTCTTCGATGATCAGCTTCAACTCGCTCAGGATCTCCGGATAGTCCCGCGAAAGGTTGG
>Ga0302179_10001876_pt1 | contig 12420 bp, 11 predicted proteins | sample I_Palsa_E3_1_FD_198788 | JGI IMG/M metagenome (GOLD analysis project Ga0302179, IMG submission 198788) | Peat permafrost microbial communities from Stordalen Mire near Abisko, Sweden - I_Palsa_E3_1 | ecosystem: Environmental > Terrestrial > Soil > Palsa > Peat permafrost | place: Sweden...
AATCGGACCGAGCTATCCAGGGGTCTAGCCTCCATACCCAATATACCTGTGGTAAATAAGGTTAACCTGGTCGACAACTGAGCGCGATTTGCATGGAGTCTGCGAAGGGCCAAGCGGCTCCTAGGTAGTCTCTCCACAATGTTATCCGGTCGTTCTCAAGCCGCTGGCAATGGCGTTGATACAAACCAGGAGATCCGCAAGAAGGCGATCCGCTAATTTGGAGTTGTCATCAGCCGCCAAAGCCATCCGCCACTCCCGCAAAAGAGTGACTTGCTGCGTGTGCAACGCCAACAATGCATCTGCTCGGATCTGATGGGTCATCGTGAACCGTGGCCGTCGCGCCGCGGAATCCCCGCCAAGCACCTCTTTAAGCATTAATTGCGCCAAATCGAATTCTTCCATAACTCGATGAAAAACAGACATAACTCCTTCTTCAGAAGGACATAATGTCGCATATTGCTCCATGATCGTCCGCTCGGCGCTCGAAAGATTCGTTTCCGCGTTCGTCAGGACGAAGCGCAGAAAAGGAGAGGACTTCCGCAAGTCGACCACCTGATCGAATCCTGCCGGATCGATCTCTTGAAGCCCTTTCAGCGCGCTGCCAATTCCGTACCAACCCGGCAAATAGTATCGGGATTGCGTCCAACTGAATACCCACGGAATCGCCCGAAGATCTGCCAGCGAGCGTTGACCTGTCCGGCGACTCGGCCTTGAACCAATACTGCTCAGCTCCAACGCGTCAATCGGGGTCGCTGAACGGAAGAAGTCGATAAAACCTTCCAGCTTCAGCAAGCCGCGGTACGTTTGGCGGCTGAATTCAGAAAGTCTACCCACCAAGGATGCTGCGTCGTCGACCGGTTCCCGGATATTTTGTTGCCGCAACGTGATCCCGGTCACCCCTGCCAACAGGAGTTCGAGATTGTAGGTGGCTGTCGTCCGATTTGCGAATTTCTGGGCGATTGTTTCTCCCTGCTCGGTCAGCCGGAGGTCGCCGCGAATGGTAAGAGGGGGTAGCGATTCCAGAAAACGATGCGTTGGCCCCGCGCCCCGACTGATTGTTCCTCCGCGACCGTGAAAATAACGAACTTGCACACCTAAGGCGTCCGCAACGCTGCTGATAGCCTCCTGCGCACAGTGCAGTGACCATTGGCTGGTCACCATTCCGGAGTCTTTGTTGCTGTCGCTATAGCCGAGCATCACCTGTTGGACCAGACGGGAGCCGTCCCGGGCCTCTTTCTGCAATGCCAAACTCCTCCGAGTGAACGCGTTGGCGAGATACCTCTGTGTTACCTCGGGCGCGATTTCGAGGTCTTCGATCGTTTCAAATAAAGGCACGACATGAAGTTGGCAAGCGGGGCCGTCCGGAGTTTCGACCCAAAGTCCCACCTCACGGGCGAACAAGTACATCACCAACAGGTCCGCCACTCCGCGCGTCATACTGATTATCAGCGAGCCGATGCCGCGTATTCCAAACTGATCTCGATATTCCTTGACCACACGAAAACAGTCCAGCACCGCATCCGCTTCGGGCCCGAGCGCCGTTCCCGGCGCCAGAAAAGGTCGACGGGAAAGAAGCTCCGATTCCAGAAACGGCAGTCGTTGGTCCTGATCCCATTCCGCGAACGACTGCGCCTCGGAAAGACCGGCTCGGTCCAGGAGTTGAACGATCGCGCGATCATGAAACGCGCTATTCTGGCGGATATCCAGGACTGCACCATGGAACCCAAAAACATCCACTAACCGGATGACAGGTAATATCTCCGAGCGGGTGATTCTGATCGCGCCGATCTCGTCCAGGGAAAGGGCTAGCAACCAGAGATCGGCTCGTAACTCAGACGGCGCCGTATAACCTTGATTATCAAGGGTATTCGCGATCTTTTTCTGGATTAAAAGTGAAAACTGCCGCCACGGCTCTTCCGGGCGTGATTGGAGGATTGAATCGGCCGATAATTCGCCCGCCAGCCTGGTGATGTTTTCCTGGAGTTCATCCGAGGCTTTCTGTTCGTGCCGCGTCATCGTTAGTTGGAGCGACACGGCACCAACGGCGTTCTGGAGCACCTGGAGAGTGGATCGGCGCAGTTCCCAAAATGTTTCCCGCGTCACTACTGCCGTCACCAGTGGATGGCCGTCTCTGTCACCGCCCACCCAGGTGCCGAACCGGATTCTGGGCAGGGTCCTGGGCGAAACCAGTGTATCGGCATGATACCCTGCATCGGTCCAGGCTTGTCTGAGCCGGAGGTCGACATCGTTCACGACGCTTGGGAACACTTCCTGCAGATAATAAAGCACGTTCCGCCGTTCCTCGGCGACGCCCGGTTTGGTGCGATGCACTTCGCCAGTTCGCCAGAGCCGTTCCAAGGTCACCTTGATCTCGTCCCGTGTCGCTTCTTGCTCCTGTGGAGTCCACATCTGGTTTTCGCGTCGAACCATCAAGCCGTAGAGTGCGCGATGCTGTTCGAGGACAGCGAGCCGCTTTGCTTCGGTTGGATGCGCTGTCAGCACAGGCTCCACCCGGATCTTGTTGAGTTGTCCTGCAACCAGGGACTCCGAAATACCGGATTCATGGAGTTTGTGCAAGTGATCCGCCCACAGACCCGGTTCGCCGGCCAAACCGATCTCGGATTCCCGAGAGCGGCGGACCTGCGCGGCGACGTTTTCCTCAACCATATTCAAAAGCTGGAACGCAATTGAATAGGCCTGGCAAAGTCGCGGATTGGGCGCCAGATCGATTCTGACCGGATTGATCCAGGGCAGATTGGTTGCGAGATGATCTTCGCCGAGTTCCTCGAGAACCTCCCGGAAACAAGTCATCAGAAAGGCAAGATCATCGTGAATTTTTTGAAAACCGCGTGCGGTATAGTCTTCTTTCATCTGTGGTTCATCCCATGCTCAAGGCTCGGTGAATAACTACCGAAAAACGGACCGCGTGGCAAAGCACGATGAAGGAAATTCACATGTTGTTCACAGTCACGGAACATGGCGACCTTGAACGGGATAACCATAACATCATACAATAATTGTAATATAAAATAGAAGTAAGCAACGCGTCCCCGCTTTGCCCCCGCCGGGCTCAGTAGTCACCGCAGCAACTTTTAGCAGTTTCCGCTTGTCGAACAACCCGCTGTGACCAAGCATCACTCGCCCGGATGCAGGCAAAAAATTCTTTGCGACAATTTGACACTCCACTGTCGTTCGACGTTGTCTAGGTGTCTCGGCGCAAGTTGACAACTGAGTCGCAAGGCCCGACGACTCGACGACCGCCGACTACTTGCTGGAAAATAGTATAAGAACGACTCAGCGAGAAAAGAGTTGATACGAACCTGAGCTTTCAGTCTGATGCCGCAGCGGTTCATTATCAAATGTCTAATGCCCAAATGGCCTTGGCAACTTTGGCCATCCCGGCTTGCCGCTGGGCAATGGTCTGTTCCGTCCAATCTGTATATTTAATCAGCTCATTCGATGTCTGATACTGCGATTGCGCATAGACGAACTGCTTCTGCGCAAACGGAGCATTGCCCGCCAGTTGACCATTTAATGCCCGCTCCAGCAGTGAGTAGTTGCCTACCCGCTCGTAGCTACGTTCGTGAGCCTCGAAAGTAAAATACTCCCAGCCCATCTCGCCCGGATTCTCCGGCAAAATATGCTCAACCGTTGCGGTCATGGCTTCATCACTAATGTCGGTTCCGCTAAGTTGCTTTTCGATCTTCGCTAGAAGGTAGCGCAAACGCTTACCGGATTTGCTGCGATTCCTCAGACGCAGCACCGAAAAGTCCGCTTCGAACTCATCGTCCGGAATGTAAATTGGGCGTAGACTCTGGCGGACCGCCGCCAGCGTTGTGACGGTGCCCCTCCGAATCTCTAAGGCCGCGCGATTATACACCTCTTCCAGGGCGTGAGTGCTGCGCCGTCCAACGCCGTTAAAGCGAACTGACACCACGGCGCAATAGCGCAAAATTTCAACCAAATCCTGAGGCTCAGTGAACGTATCTTTTGCGGATAGGACCAGGGGAGTGAACTGCGAGACGTTGAACAGGTTTAGCACCCGCGCATGCTCCCGCGCTCCTTGATAGTCCAGCCAAAACTGGGTCGAGTAGTCGCTCAATGCTTCAAACCACGCCGCGTCCGTCTCCAAGAGATCCAACAATTCAAACACTTGATCCAGCGTCGTAACGTCTCGCTTAATGGTCTTAAAGAGCTGCTTCTGACGCACGTATTCCCGACGAGAGTTTAGGTGGTGACGCAGAAACTCCGGAAAAGTGGCAATACCCACACGGGCTGTGATCCGCGCCCACTGCCGGAGAACAGGCTCCATTTGCGACTTACTCAGGCGATCCGCGAGTGACAGCAGATAGTTCTTTAGCAGATCGGTTTCGGTCAACTCCAAGCCGCGCGCATTCAGTGTTTCAAAAACCGTGTAGGCGCTCAACTGATCCTGGACCCGCACACTTATGAACACTAGTCGCTCCGTAACGATCTCGCTGACAAAGGCGCCGATGTCTTCTCCCTTTTTCCGCCGTGAAAATTTCTCCTGAACCTTCCGGCTGAAGAACTGAAAGCAATCCCAAAGCAGCTTCTCCGAGTCGCGAAGCCCCCGGAGGCCACCTTGTGGGCGTTTCCGTTGTGCAACGTTCAGTTGGAAAAAATCATCGTCGTTTGCGTTAAGCTTGAGCTTCGGCGTAATGCGCAAAGTCGTGGGATCCTTTGCACCTAGATAGCTGCTTTCCAGCAGAGTCGCCCTTTCTTTATTCGCATCGGCATCCACGTTCTCCCTGGCGAGTACGTACAGGTAATCCACACAGGCAAGAATCAAGATGCTCAAGGTTGCCATCCGCTGCTGCCCGTCGATAATGCGAAACGACTTCCGCTCGCCGCTCTCCAGCACAACCGACCCCATGTAGTGATCTTCGCGGTTGGCCTCCGCGTTGATCAGGTCCTCCCAAAGGTCTTCCCAGTGCTCCTGCTTCCATGAGTAGTCGCGTTGGTACGGAGGAACGCTGTAGCTCTTCCCGTTGCCGAGAAGCTCCGTCAGATCCTCTGTGTCCGTATTGAGTAGCGCCGTGCGAGCCATATGAATTGCGACTTACGTTTATAGGGTCATTCCTCGGTTTGTAAAAATTGTACACTAGTGCGCCAGGAGACCGCGAAAAGAGTAAAAGGTGAAAATCCTCAACAGCAAATGAATGGCAAGCCGATCGAGCACAGCCGCGGCGCCACGGTCGTGGCTCTCTCCGAGGGCCATTGCCGGGAAGACGCCTGCCACCGCCTAGCCGCTAAAGACAGCAAAACGTATCGTCCGTTTAGGGCACGGGGTCATCGCTGTTGCTTTATCGGTGACATGAATTTTGTCCGACAAGTACCCAGTTTTCAGGTAACATCCGACGAGTAAACACAGTTTGGGGACCCAAAATTCCCTGAATCATGTGTACTCGAAGTTCAAATTGGTCTCGCTCGGCGATAAATCGTCCTGTGTAAATTGGAAAATGTAAATAGGAAAATTCCCGCCCTTCAACGCTGCCACGGCTGCTCTGATTTCTTGCAGGCTCGATCGCCCCGGGGCGGCCGACGTCCATTGGGTAGCGGGACACGAGGGTGGATCAACCACTCATTTACACGGCGATCATCCGCAAAAGGAAGCCGCGTCCCAATACCCCCGGTCAAATGATTGACTAGTCAGTCAACAATTCCATCCGAACAAAGGATACAGATTTTCTTCAAACCCGCACTTGGTACACGATTTTTCTTCAAATTACTGGAACGGAAAATATGTGTCGACGCGAACAAAAGACTGGGCATTGATTCACGTAAGAGATTGCTGAGCAGCAGATTACGCAAATTTAGACCGTATGCCCGCAAGGACACACTTTTTCTTCAATGCACATATGTGTACTTCTGCGCCTGAATTATGTGTACTCGCCCCCCCAACCCCAAAATGCAGTTCGGTTGTGTCCCGACGTTCCCGAAATGTGTGTACTTTCCGTACCTGAACTACGTGTACTCGTCGGTCGGCATCCAAATATAAAATCTGATTATTGACGCATCCAGGTTGAGCCGTGCGACTGTCTTTCGCTGAAACCATCCCTGTCCGAAGGCTAAAATCTGCTCGGGAAGACTGTCATACTCGCAGGGACCGGGACTCATTGCGACTTGAGCCTCTTCGGGCTCAAGAAGCTTGTCGTTGTAAAAGCTGTGAGCAGTGATTCCAAAGCCTGGAACTGCCAAACGAGTCTTTATTTCGTTCGCAATTAGCCTGCGCGGTGAAAGCACGAGGATGTCTCCGGCAGCAAATCCGCGTTGAGTAACCAGGTGTTGGATGAACCGAGCGATACCTTCGGCCTCGTCATTTAATGTCGGCCACTGGACGATTCGGATGGTAGCCGGACCGGGCTGTAGTTCGAGAGGAACAAGGGTAATTTGCCCGGATCAAGTTGTCTGAAACGGTAACAATAAGTTCACGACACCGGCGGCACTCGTCGAGTTCGTAGTCCTCTACGTTTTGGTGACGGTTGCTAATATCGGTAATGCCTTCAGGGTGAGCGTATCGGAAGCGGTAGATTGATTGGTCAACGTCGCCGACAATGGACAGATTCTTACCTGCCGCAACAATGATGTAAAAGCGGGTAGAAAGAAGAAACGGGGCGTGCTAAATAGATTGGCGAAATCATGTCATCCCTGGACCCATACGCGGAATATTACGCAACCCCGGAGGAGTGGCGGGCACTGCAAGAAGAAGAAGAGCGAGAGCGGGTTGAATTCTACCGCCTGCCGCCACACGAGGCTCTGGCGATACTCCGTGCGGCTTTCCCTGTCGACGGGGTTATTGTGTCTCTGGATACCGGACCGGAGTCGTTCTAGCCAATTGGCGAGTGTGGCTTCACGCGAAATCCAACTCAAAACGCAGCCCATTCAGCGGCTGCCTTTCGAGCCGCCAGCAGTGAGGGGTAGTCCGGTCGACGGACGATATTCTTCAATCCCCTTTCCAGCGTAGTGTGCGCAACTTCACGCCCTGTCGCAACTGAGAATCGCTCCAAGCAAGCAGGGAGGTTTTTGCCGGTCTCGATTTAATTGCAGTAACCGTTCTGCCACACGCAACACAGCGGTCCAAGAACCGGAAAGCGAAATTTCACCTGTCCCTTGATCCCCTTGCAGCGTGTCAAGACAACTCCCGACTTGGCAATTCCGCACCAAGGGCACCAGATTTTCGAGCTGAGTCAGTAGCCGATTCCGGCCGACGATCTCTTGCAGCCGAGAAACGGTGGTCATATGCGAGAAGTAGCAAATCAATCTTTGCGGCGTCAAACGTAGAATAGCCAGCTATCCCTTGCGCCTCGTGTCGCTTCCCCAGTTGCGTCGCAAATGAGATTCTCCCGCAATCCTTTAAGTGAACAGTATTGCGTTTAAGCCGCAGACGGCGCTCTTTTAAAAGCGCGTAGAAAGAAGAAACGGGGCGTGCTAAATAGATTGGCGGAATCATGTCATCCCTGGACCCATACGCGGAATATTACGCAAACCCGAGGGCATGTATAAATCCTTTATCAAAAGCGATTTTGGTGATTTTTAGTGCAGAAATTCGAAGTACACAGAATTCGGACTTCGGACATTCTGCGCCTGAAATGTGCTTACTCGGCCTTCAAATCGAAAATACGGTCAGTTTCCGCCGTCCGCACTCAGCACTCAAACCAAGCTTGTGTCCTCTGGCGGCATTGTGGCAGAATCCAGCCTATGGATCTTCGTTACGCTGCCACTCGTGTTGGTATGTGGTTTATTATGGAATCAAAACGCATGGCAAAGCAGGGAAAAACTGCGCAGGAAATCATTGCGCGTCTTAATGATTTCCGGCACGTTCTTAAAGATTGGCGAGATCGTCCGGTGCCCCTTCCGAGTGATGAATTCCCTGAGTTTTGGGATAGTCAGGCTCTCGAAGAATTCATCGTAAAGCGAAAGCCTGAATGGCTCAAAAACCCAGATACAGCTGACACCTTCCAGGGGCTGTGAAATAAATTACAACAGCAATAGCGGCGATTGTGCCCATCACCCTCCCGATTGAGGGGATGATTTGAAAGGATTCAGAGGGGGGATGCATAGCGTAGAACGTGGTAAATCGTGGTTGAAAACCCGATCTCTCTCGAAGTAAAGACGCCCTTTGGAGGCGTTATGGGGTTTGTCCCTCACGACGCCGCGACCATCGGCACAACCATTGTCGGCCAGAGCTGGCGGACGAATGTTCCAGAACAATCAACGCTTAAGGGAAACTGGAGCTAGGTTTGAGATAAAGATCCAGGCCTTCAAATTCGCTTTGATATATCGTTCCACAGAGTCGGGCGCGAATAGCCTCTCTGCTACAACTTGTGCTGTATCCTTACTGGCACCAAGCGAATACCGCGAAAGAACGGCTCAGCGCAGCTGACCTTTCATTGCTTCGTCCGTTCATTTAATCGGAGCGTTCCTCCTCGGGATTCCTTGAGTAGCCCCACAGAGCGGCATCCTCTGGGCCAATGAAAATGACTGTATTACACTCGAGCCCAAGCGGGAAGAAGCGAAGCCGAAACTTGCTACTATCTACGAAGGGAAAGGAGATCTCATTCGTAATCAACTCTCCTTTGGCCGGACAGGGATGACGATGAAGTCGTTCAAGGACCCGGACGATGGGGGAATCTCAAAAAAGGGGAAGTATTCAGTTAACGGAATACTTTCCGATATTCCGAGTTGTCGGTGGCGATCTAGCCCCATCCTTGCGTTTCATCGAGGAGAGCTCGGAATATTAGAGCGAGGCGAGCAAGGCCAAGAGAGATTCTTGCAATGGTTTTAGGTGGCGATTGAGTGGGATGCCCACGCGCCACGATTGGAAAACGGATGGTTCATCCCAGGATTGGCAATCGGCTTTGCTGTGCCGGCCTTCGCCCAAGAGAAAGCAGCTACCCCAGCGGTGCCCAACCCCTTTCAACCCATTCCTGCGGGCCCCGCATTAGTGCAGCAGCTTGAAGCGATAAATGATAGGTTTGATGAAGCATCCAACAAACACGATGCAGCCGCTGTCGCAGCGCTCTACACCGCAAATGCGACTCTTGTGACACCGCTGGGAATATTTTCCGATCGGAACGCCATCGAGAAATATTTCACAGATGTATTTCAGCGTTACAATCCTTCCGATCATTCTACAAAAATCAATTATGTCTATGCCTTTGGTGGCGACTTATGTGCAATCGGAGGGTGGACCTTAACTGTTAATGGCTCCCAGCGCGGCGGGGGCTATCTGATAAATGTGTATACCCCCGTGCGCGATACTTGGAAGATTCGTGCTTCAGTGTTTAAGTATGCGACAAATCCGTAGCCTCAGCCCTACACCGTTGGGAAGGATCCTCACCTAAAAGCCGGCCAACCGTTTCCTCTTTGGACGATTCACCTGAACCGTTTCCGTACTCCGAACTATAAGGTTTGGAAACTTGAAGATCGTTTAAGTCGTCTCAGTGCCACAGCTCCACCCGAAGAATCTTTGCCGGCCTGAGAATGCCGTCCGGCGGAAGAGCTGTAGTTCCACCGTCCGTTGTGAAGAATGCGACGCGACCCATCTCTCCGGCCTCACGTCCCCACGCTCCGCTCGATGGCCCTACAAGTTCCTCATCGAAGGGGCTCCCAGCGATGATTTCTCTCTCTTCGTAGCGATCTGGTTCCAAAGACATCCGATCAATTGTGTTCTCACGGTGAGTCGTCACATACGCGACTCCGGCATTTTCGTCGAGACAAAAGTCGTCCATCATTTTGTCTCCTCCCAGATACTCCGGAAGACCGAGCGGCGCGAGAGTTTCGCGGTCCACTCGCACCCGCATGAAGAGCTTGAGCACTGTGGAAGTGTAGTAAACATAAGAATTTCTTTTCGAGAAACGCAGGCCGTTCACTCCCGGCTGTTCGGGCTTCAACTCGCCTGGATGGTAGAGCATGCTGTAATGCTTGAGCCAAATGGATGCGGACGCACTCCGCCCATCCTCAGAGAGATCAACTCGCCAAATCATACTTGCGAAACAGTCGGCGACAAGAATGGTTCTAGGGCCCACTAGGCAACTCCCATTGAGAGCGCGAACTGGAGACGGAAAGGTAAGGACAAGCTCTGGATGAATCTCTTGGTTGGGCCTCCAGCCGCGTAGATCGATCCGATATAGAGTCGATGCGTGCGTTACGTATCCGTCGCAGACGCACAGGTAGAACACATCCGGTTCCGGTTCCACCATGCTCATCGGGGACGTGTCGAACGTAAAAAGTAGCGCCGGTTCCACTTGTTCGCCGGGCTTTGCCGGAGGAACGTACCATAGCTCATGCGTCTTCACAGAAGTGACAAGGATAGAGTTGTCAGCACGGACGGCGAGATTCTCTAGAAAATAACCCTTCGGAAAGGATGCAAGGGTGCTCAGCGTTGCCTTTTGCTTGTTTGTTTTCATGGATATACACGAAACTGCGTACCTACGTTATCGGCAGCGAGAACTCTTGCGCCAATGGCAGTCATTTTCTGGGTTTCTACGTCGTGGCTTCAGTCAAGTGAGGAGTACGGTGTAGCAACACGTTCAATCTCACCCGGGGTCAATTGCTCGCACGCATACTCTTTTGACGCGTCACCGTTGTCTTTGCGTATGACAAGAGTTGTCAGGAACAAAGAACTAATCAATTCACGAGTGGCCTGACTTCTAAGTTTTGGAGTTCGTCCTTCGCGTGGGACGGCAGGTTTTCGCGTTTTCCGATTAGCCGGCCATCTCCAGCGCAATGCAACCGACTGTGATGATCTGGGAAATTATTTGCGCGCTTTCTGGAATTTTCGCCATACCCGAAAGCGAAAGCAACGCTTCGAAAATAGTATTGGAAAAGCTTATGAGAACGAGCCGAGGCTGCCGTGAAGTGGACAGGGTCTGACGTCGATCGACCGCAAACCAACTGTTAAGGAGACTACCGTGACACTACCGAACAAGACTGAACATCGGGCAATCGTCGATACCCATCGGCACCCGATCGGACCCAAGCTCGCAGCCAAGATGGCGGAGGCAGGCCTGTACGACCCGAAACAAGCATTCCCGCAGTCCAACGATAAGGACTTGATCTGCTATCGCGAGTTTTTCGATCTGGACTACGCCATGCCCAAGCAGCGCGAGGAAGGCGTCACCCTCAGCGTTGCCAGCAATGGAGGCGAGGTGGTCTGGTTTGCGCAGGATTTGCTTCAAGTCAGCACCGGCGAGGCCCTTAAGTTCTTGAACGACGAATACCTTGAGATCAGGGATCGCTATCCCGGTGAGTTCGCGCTGATGGCCAACGCACACGCGCTCGAAGAGAGCTGTCGGCCGATCGTCGAGGAGATGATCAGCCAGGGCGGCGCCAAGGCGATCGCGGTGGCCTCCAGCTACGGCGACGGCGCGGATCGCGCCTACCTCGACAGCCCCAAGGCTGAATGGTTGTGGGAGTTTGCGGAAGCGAACGACATCGTGGTCCATATTCATCCACCTATGATGTCGGTCGGGCACGAGGTGCTCATGCAGTACCGCCTCAACGAGGCGGTTGGCCGACCCTTCGATTCGACCGTCAACGGTGCCCGGATGATCGGCTCCGGCTTGTTTGATCGCCACCCAAAGCTACAGGTGCTGATCGTCCACATGGGCGGTGAACTTGCGTCGGTCCTTGGACGCCTCGAATTCAATTGGCACCTCAACTACAATGGGGTCCGCAACCCGCCGCCTGGCAGGCCTTACACGAACAAGCGGCCGCCATCCGACTACTTCAAGACCAACATCCTGGTCGACACCATGGGGTTCAGCCCAATTGGAGTGCGAGCCGCGGTTGAAATGTGCGGTGCGGACCGAATGGTGTTCGGCACCGATTACGGTCCGATTCCATACGGGATCAAAGAGCATGTGCAGATCGTCGAGGACGTGCTTCCAAGCCCGGCTGAGCGCCAACTGGTGTTCTGGAAGACAAGCAACAGAGTATTCCGCCTGGGCCTATCCGATACCGATCTGGTTACCGAAGAGTTGAAGCTTCCCTCGCAAGACCGCTGTTCACCGATCTCGGCAGTAGCCTAGAGCCAGTCCCGAAAACCCGCTTTTTACGAGAAAAACACGCTGCAAGACGAGGCATTGCAAGAATTTACGGCTTAAACGTGATTTTTTAGTGTTGTTATCAGTTTTGGGTGTAAAACCCGTGATTTGGCGCCAAGCCGAGAGACACCTCTGGCATTGAGCATTGATTCTAACGGCTAACTCAGGACCATCGCCAAACCAGGTTTGGTAAGATTCCATGACTTTTCTGGCATGCGCTCCCTGACGTACGTCGTAAGCAAGATGTCCCGAGACTTCGCTACGGCAACAAATGTCTCCGAACAAGGATGCGCCTCTCCCCGATACACAACGTTTGACAATATCTCTTCGACCCGTGTAGTCGGGCTCTACC
>Ga0302179_10001879_pt1 | contig 12409 bp, 5 predicted proteins | sample I_Palsa_E3_1_FD_198788 | JGI IMG/M metagenome (GOLD analysis project Ga0302179, IMG submission 198788) | Peat permafrost microbial communities from Stordalen Mire near Abisko, Sweden - I_Palsa_E3_1 | ecosystem: Environmental > Terrestrial > Soil > Palsa > Peat permafrost | place: Sweden: Abisko...
AAGGCATGTATCTGGGCCCGCATCATTTTCAGGTCCAGAGCCGCTACTTTGAGGACTCGCTCAACTTCGTCACCGCCAATCTGTGGCGTGATGCGTATGGCTTCGCCGGTCTCGAAATCGACAACGACGCTCTGCGCAACGGCACACTCACCCTGACCCACGCCCACGGGCTTTTTGAAGATGGATTGGCTTTCGATCTACCGGGGTCGGATCCTGCTCCGCCGCCGCGCGAATTTCGTGCTTTGTTTTCCCCGGTCGCCGACTCTCTCATCATGCATCTTGCCCTTCCGGCAAACTTGTCAGATGGGCGCAATACGAGCCTCGACAATGGGGCGGCGGCGCCCACGCGTTATCAAAGCACGGAGCAGATACTGCCCGATGAAAATACCGGCCGTGACGAAAAACCGATCAAGGTCGGCCGGAAGAATTTACAGTTGCTGGGCGAGGCCGAACTTACCGATCAGCTAGTGAGCCTGCCCGTCATCCGTATCGTGCGCGATGGTTCGGGCCGCTTTGAAGTTGACCAGTCTTTTGTGCCGCCTTGCCTCACCATCAGCGCCAGTGGGTATCTCACCGGGATGTTGCGCCGCCTCATCGAAATCCTGGATGACAAGAGCGCCGTTTTCAGCCGTGAGCAGCAGCAGCGCAATGGTCGATTCGAAGCGGGAATGTCATCGCGGCACGTGGCGCAGTACTGGTTTCTGCACGCCCTGAACTCCAGTGTCTCCACCTTGCGCCACTTTCTTCTGTCCAGGCATGCGCACCCGCAGGAACTTTTCCGCGAGATGTCCCGGCTGGCCGGCGCTCTTTGTACCTTTGGGCTTGAGGTCCATCCGCGATCGCTGCCTGTCTACAACCATCGCGATATGGGAACAAGTTTTGAGCTGCTCGATCGCCACATCTTGCGCCACCTGGAAATTGTGATGCCTTCCAAGGCGATTACCATTCCGCTACGGAAGTTCGACAACTCGCTCTATGCCGGCGAGGTGAAAGACGAGCGCTGTATCGGGCCTTCACGATGGCTTTTGGAAATCCGCTCGCCCATGGGCGAGGCGGATTTGATGAGACGTGTACCGCTGCTGGTCAAGGTCTGCTCCGCGCGCTTTGTCGTCGAACTGGTCAAACGCGCATTGCCTGGTATGGGACTGACCCACCTGTCCGCTCCGCCTGCTGAGGTCGCGGCAAAAGTGGACAGCCAGTATTTCGTCATCAACCGGAGCGGGCCCTGCTGGCAGCACATCATCGAAACTCGCCAGGCCGGAGTTCATGTTCCCGGAGAAATTCCCTCGCCGGAAATGAACCTGATCGTATTACTCGATCAAGCAAAGTAGCTGGTGCTGTTGCTGCCGTGGTCTGTAGTACCCTCGGTATGATCATGGTCAGTGAAGCAAAGAGCCACGCGCCACCGTTAAAGGTGCGCGCAGAAGTTACCCCCGGCGAATGGCGTGAATTTCAGTTCCGCCAACCCTTCAAGATAGGACGCCTCAAAGACTGCGACATTTCCATCGACAATTCTTTCGTGAGCCGTGTTCACGCCGAGGTTGTTTTTGAGAATGGGTGCTGGTCGATTCGTGATCTTGGCAGCGCCAATGGACTCTTTCTTTTAGGCGAGCGGGTGCCATCCGTTCCCATTGTTGGCCAGACCGCGGTGAGACTGGGCATCGAAGGTCCCGAACTCAAGTTTGATGTGGAGAAGATTCAACCTGACCGGGCAAGCCAGAAAACACTACCCACCAAAGATCCAGCCCTCGCCCACTACATCCATCACTATTTCTCCAAACCTGCGGTGGATGAGCCCGCAGGCGAGCACACCATGTTCATACGCCAGGCCTTCGCACAGGTCGAAACCAAGCGAAAGAAGAAAAATGGCGCAGTCATCGCCGTCCTGGTCATCCTTATTCTCGGGGCCGGACTATTCGGCTATCTGGAGCACCGTCAGCTGCTGCAGCAAAAAGCAACCGCGGAAGATCTCTTCTATGCCATCAAGACACAAGACATCGATCTTGCCAATCTTGATCGCGCACTTGCTAATACAAATAGCCAGGCCGGAGCGGAAGAGCTCACCAAATTCCGAGACCGGCGAAGGGAAATGGAAAGGAGCTACGACAAATATCTCGCAACTCTGCAAATTTATAACCCGAAGCTGACTGAAAAACAGCGCGTGGTGTTGAGGGTGGCTCGTGTCTTTGGCGAATGCGAGATTGACATGCCCTCCGATTTCGAAGGTGAGATCAACCGGTATATTGAAAAGTGGAGATCGTCCGGACGGCTGAAACAGGCAATTCAGACAGCACAGCAAAATGGGTACACCGCCGTCGTCGCTCGCGACCTTTTGGCCAAGGGATTGCCTCCGCAATTCTTTTATCTGGCCCTGCAGGAGAGCAACTTCAATCCCTACGCTGTTGGTCCCAAGACGCGAAAAGGATTCGCCAAAGGAATGTGGCAGTTCATCCCCGAAACCGCAGTGAAATATGACTTACATCTAGGACCACTGGTCGACCAGCCTCGCCCGGATCCTGGCGACGATCGGCACGACTACAAGAAAGAGACCAAAGCGGCCACTCGCTATATCCAGGATCTCTATAGCACCGATGCGCAGGCCTCGGGCTTCCTGGTTATGGCCTGCTACAACTGGGGAGAGGGCCAGGTGTTGCCGTTGATCCGAAGCATGCCGGCCAATCCGCGCGATCGCAACTTCTGGAAGTTGCTTACCAGGTATCGAGACAAGATCCCACAGGAAACCTACGATTATGTTTTTTCCATAGCATCTGCCGCCGTGATTGGCGAAAACCCGCGCCTCTTCGGCTTTGACTTCGACAATCCTTTGGCCAATTTGGACGCAAGCGCGAAACTTGCCCCATGAATTATTCAGGGCCGGCAACCGACACAGCCGCTAGCTAGGACCCATTTGCGAGGAGAAACCCAGGTCTCAAAGTCTGGAGGGTGCAGTCCCGGCTTCCGCGGGTTGTGGGCTGATTATCGCCACGAGCCTCTGCGGAAGCGTATGACCTTTTTTGCCGCGGCGGCTTCTGCTTCAACAGCCCGCAGATCCTCCTGAGCTTGCGAAGGGGCAAGCTCAATCCAGGGCATTGTTTCCTTGAGCACCGATTCGGCACCGGCACAGTCGTCCTGGGCGAGTAACCCCCGGGCCGCCACAATTGCCGAGGACGCCTTTTCCCCGTAAACCTGTTCGCACCGTCGACGCAACTGTTTGGTCGCAGCCTCGAGTGAGAGAGGACCATCTGAATTCGCTGGGATGCTGAGGGCTTGCTTCAAGTCTGAGATACCTTCAGCAGTCCCCATCTGCGCATAACAGCGGCCGGTCAATGCGGCGAAGCCCTCTTCCGCCTCTTGTAACTTCCTTGCACGGCCCAATGCCTGGTTCACCCGAGGAAGCCTCTTCACGCCAGACGATTGCTCTTCGAGCAGGACTACCGCCTCGGCAAACAACTCCATGCGCGTCAAAGTCTCTGCCCGTTCCAGCGCAGCATTAGCTTTTTGTTCGATGGCTCCCTGCTTCTGGGTGGCCTCCTCCAATTGGCGGTGCAGAACCGGCTCATCCACCTGGCGAAGTGCGCGCCGGAGCAGTTGCACAGCACTTTCGTAGTCTTCCTCATCGATCAATCGTTTCGCTTGACTGTAGGTACGCTCCAGAAGTTCCTGGGAGATGCGCTGCGAGGCTGCCGTTCTCGCGAGGTTGAGCAGGCCGTCGACCTCATAAGAAGAGAAACCGTCTGCCTTGCAGCGCTCCAGGGTTTTTACCGCTTCAAGAAAGAGACGATCGTCGATCGCTTGACGAGCCTGACCCAGCCGCTGTGCCAGCTGCTGCTCCCGGGTTTGTCGCGCGAGGCGCTCGGAGAGTGCAGTCTCCAGGCCAGACAACTGCTCATTTCCAGGCACGCGGATCAAAGCTGTTCGAACGCGTTCGACGGCTTGTTCCGGTGGCAACTCACCGGCACTCTTGCAAATCTCCTTGACGAATAGTTCGTCCTCAAGTTGTTTCACGCGGGGTTCAAGATTAAGTCTTAGCCGGAGGAGTGAAGGGTCATTGGGAAATTCCTTGAGCGCCTCCGCCAACTCCGCAGAAACCAAACGCAGCTTGGCCACGGTTGTGCTCAGTGCCGCCTTCTCTTCAAGCCTGCGCACAATTGATTTGCGTTTCTCTTCTGTCAGCGCCGCAGTAAGTTCGTCTTTCGTGCGCAGCACTTCCGCATTATCTGGAGCGATGGTCCCCGCTTTATCCAGCAACACAAACGCTTCTTCGTACTCACATGCCGCCAGATGCTCCCTGGCAGACGCCATCACCTTCCTGAGCTCCTCTTTAAGCCGTTTCTCCTCGATTTCCTGTTCCAACAGTCTGCACAGCGCCAGAACCTGGGAGTTGTGCGGATCAAGCCGCTGCGCTGTGGCCGCACGCGCCTGGGCACGGGTAAGTTCTCCCACCTTTCTTGCGTTAGCACTCTCGGCCAATAGCTGTGAGACCTTCTGCTGGGTTTGCTTTCCCTCAGCCACGGATTTGCGCAGTGTAATCAGTGTGTTATTCGCAGGACTCAGGCCAAGCGCTTCGTCACACAACGCGAGTGCCCGGTCCCATTCGCGCTCACTCGCTGCCTGCTGCGCCAGTCTCGCCAGTTCATGGGCTTTGCGTTCCTTTTCCTGCTGCGTTAAGCGCTGATCAACCTGTGACAACAGACGCTTGCCGGCAATGTGCTGAGGCTCCAGGCGCAAGAGTTGCCGCAGAGCGCTCTGGGCTCCCATAAAGTTGCCGTCGTTGAAGCATTGTTCGGCCTGAGCCATTGATTCGACGACATGGGCTGCGGTAATGCTTTCGGCCACCTCGTGTAAGTCCATCGCCATGTCGTCCGCGTTCGCATATCGGTCGAACGGGGACTTTGCCAGCGCACGAGCAACGATGGTGTCCAGAGACGGGGGGCAATCCGGTACCAGTTCCGATGGAGGCGGTGGATGTGAGCGCATGATCTGATCAATCAAAGCGGGATATTCGCCATCGAAAGGTAGCCTTCCGGTAAGCAGTAAATATAGGAGCACGCCTGCGGAGAAAATGTCGGACCGGCCATCGATTGCCGAGCCGGCAAATCGTTCGGGAGCCATGTAGGGCGGAGTGCCCACCAAAGAGCCTGTGCTGGTGATGCTGGTGTCAACGCGGGTCTCGTCGCGTGCGATTCCAAAATCAAGCAACTTGACGGATCCGTCTGCGCGCAGAATAACGTTCGCAGGCTTTATATCGCGATGGATGACGCCGTTGCGGTGCGCATAAGCGAGCGCGTGACAAATCTGCTCCACGATCGTCAGTGCATGGTCAAGCGGCATGTGTTCGCGCTTGATGGCTCTGTCGAGAGGTTCACCCTCGACATATTCCATCACGATGTAAGGCTCGCCATCCTGATCGCCGGCGTCGTATACGATCACGATGTTGTTGTGGCGGAGAGCTCCCGTCTGGCTCGCCTCGCGGTAAAACCGCTGCAGCATGTCTGCGTTGCCGCTGAAGCCCTCGGTCAGCATCTTGATGGCAACGGTGCGCCCTAAGCGGGAATCACGAGCACGATAGACAACACCCATCCCGCCGCGCCCGAGAACGTCGAGTACATCGTATTTGCCGATCTTCTCTGGTTTTTGCGGCTTCAAGTGTTTTTCCTGCCCATTACTATTTCGGCGGGTCGCCGTAGGCCTTGAAATTATAGGTATCCTGGAGAAATTTTTGCGCCTTTTTCCGGTCCGCAGTGGGCTCGGGGGGAGTCGAGTCCAGGTAGAGCATGTATAGCTCCGCGGCTCCATCGTTGTCGGATTCCGCAACTTTACGGTCTGCTGTCTGAAGGATCAACGGGGGCAGGCCGATCACCTTCTCCTTGGCCTGGGCGAGGAGACGATCGCGAGCCGTATTTTCCACCTTTTCCAAAAACTTGGTCTGGGTCGGAACCTCCCCTTGAGGGCGAACTCCCATGGTGTCGTCCGGCTTGACGTTTTCCAGAACGACGATGGTTTGCTCTTCGGTTTCTGGTATGGAGACGGTGGGAACGATGACCCTTTCCGAGGTGTCCTTAATGACAAATCCCAATTCGACGGTCGCTTTTAGATGATGGGTCACCTCGGTATAGGTATAGGGCTGCTCCACCGCTAAATGACGGGATTTAGGCAAAGCGTCTCGCTTGGCCAGGGCGTCCATGACTTTTTTCTGCGCTTCCTCCGTCTGCCTTTGTGCCTCGGAGATTCTGTTCTTCTTGCCTCCCGCCTGGGCTCCCTCAAGGGCTCGCCGTTCGGTTTCCAGGGTGAGGTTGGCGGCCTGGTATTCCCTATCCGCTGCCGCCCAATCGTCGTTTACCTGGTCTTGTTCGCCAGAACGATATTTTGAGGGCTTCGCAGTTTTCTCAGCAGGGTCTTCTACACTCTGTATCAGCACGTCTCCAACGAGTAGAAAGTTTGGCTGTACCTTGGTTTCCTCGAGCGGACGCACCACTTTGATGTTTGGACCAAACGAATCAAGTCCTCCCACCAGGGAATCAGTGAGCTGGCCGGCAAAATCCACCGCATCCCCTCGTGAAGTCCGATCACGGAAGGTGACCCGTATTGATAACCTGGAGCGAAGCTGATGAACCGGACCGGCGAGAGTCATTTCGTCGCGCACCGCGCTCGCATCTGAGCGGTTGTAAGCCAACGCCTCTTGCAGGTAGGTCCACCCCACATTGGCGCCGGTTCCCTCCGGGCGCCCCAGATAATATTTTGCCTGCAGGAGGTAATAGTCACCCAGGCGGTCGCCGAGCGCCCTCATCCGGTCTTCCATATTGGGATCGTTGGTCAAGGTATAGCACCGGCTCAGGAGATCGTACGCAAGCTGAACCCCGCGCTCATTTCCCACTCCCTTAATGGGATTGTTGATTCGGTCCAATTCCCGGGCTTTTTCAGTCGCTGCCTTAATATAGGGGTCCTTCAGCGAATCCATCCGCTCTGCAACCGCCTTCCGTTGCGTGGGCGTCAGGTCGGCCAGGACCTCGTAGGCCTTTACATAATCCTTGTCGTCTTCCGCCCCCGTGCTGGTGGTGGTGGCAAAGGCGATCGCTGCCTTATCGGTGCTTTCCTGCAGTTGCTGCCGCGCGCTTTGCAGCATTTCGCCAATCTGGGGGTTTGGCTCTATTTCCGAGGCCTTCTCAAACGCAGCAACTTCGCCTTGCAGGTCATTATTTGCTGCGCACTTCTTTCCTTGCTCGACATAGTAGGAATATAAGTCGTGAAGGCGGTCGTGAACCCTGGGATATTCGCCGGCGAATGGAAGAAGAGGCTTGATGGCCTCATAAGCCTCCGCAGGCCGGTTGCGGGAAAGATTATTTTCAAAGCCGACAAAACGGTGATCGAGATTGGTTCTCTCTTGAATGCAGGCCTGGCTCAGAGAGGCGGTCTCGGGCGATTTTGGATCCAGGCCCAGGGTGAGGTGGGAAATAGTCTCGGCAGCCGCCAGGTGGGAATAGCCAGGGACTTGCTTTACCAGTGCGTCCCGGTACAGCGCTATTTCGCTCTGGCCCTTGCCGTTGAGATTGCTCGTTTCCGCGTTGATCCCTGTGGCAAGCGCATCCATTTCAGGGCTACTGGGCACCAAGGCGTTCGCGCTTTCCAGCGCAGCCCTGGCTGCCTGCAGCTTCCCATAGTCTGGCTGGCCAGATTTCAGTGAGGACTCATAGGCGGCCAACTGAGATTGCCCATTCAGGACGTAGAGATGCGCCAGGGTGCCTTTCGCGTCGCCGGTGCGCTGACTGGTGGGATATTTGCCCAGGTAGGATTTCCAACCGGCAATGCTGGCTGAACGCTGAGCCAGCAGGAACTCGGCCAATTCCGTGTCCAGAGTGCTTACCAGCACAATCTTCACGCCAGGAGTTAAGGGAGGAATCGTGCCGGCGGAGCCGACTGATTTCCCCACAACCTGCCCCTGTAGCTCAGTCTTATCGGCAAGTTCGGAGGGAGTTACCCCTTCAGCTTTCTCTAATTTCAAGTTGGCCGGGACGACGCACTCGGGCGCTCCCCCACGGCTGAGGAGAAGTACTCCATCTTTAGCCCGCTCGAGCGACCAGTTGGGGGCCAGGGTCAACTTGGGAAGTTTTCCGTAGCTGTTCTTGTTGATTTGCTGCCCAGCCGTGCACAGATGCACCTCGTTCTTCCCATTCAGAGTGAAGCCCGAAATCTGGACGTACGCCTGCGAATCGCCCGCCGGATACACCTCGATCGCTGACAATTCCGGCGCCTTTGCTGCGAAGGCCGACCCTGACAAGAGACCGAGGAGCAAAACCGCGAGCGTGGCGCGGCAAAATGATACTCTGCAAACGAAATACCTTGACGACGCCATACTTCCCCGTCATAGATTTGCTTTACCGCATGAGGAGGCAACAGGGGATTTACTGAGTGGCTAACCGGGGGAACCGATTCAGAAGCTATCATTTCCCCTATTCTGTTTGCAACCAAAGTCTTGGGCACGCTCTCTGCCCGTGCCTAGCTTCCGACCCAACTGCTAAGACCCTGATACATATGCAAACTGTCACTCCACACCGCCGAACTGCCGAGGACCATTTTGAGGTCGTCATCCGTCTGCGACAGTCCAGAATTAGCCAGCCGTCGGACGCTACGCTGCGTTTGCGCGCACAGGCCTTGCTCAAAGACATCCTGATGAGCAGGTTGGAGGTGGAAGCCGAGATAAATGCACATGAATATGTGCATACTCGGGGGTTTGGCGATTTGGGGAGGGCTCTGGCAGCCAGCCGCGCCCTTCAGCTTGCCTTTGAGGGCTTCCGCAGTGTTCCGGGCCCAAGGGCGAACGTGTCGGTGGTTCTTGACTCGCCGGCTCCGGACGAGACTACATCAGTTCATGCAGGTCTCTCGGTCGAGCAGAAGGACTTGCTTGACTTTGCAAAGCCGTCACAAGTGCTGATCACGCAGGCTTTCTACGACCGGATCGCACACTATCAACCCGCCTTGCGCTCTTCTCCTCTGCGCGCGGGAGTTTATGAATTTCTATGGACCGGGGAGCAACGACTGAACGAGCTACAAGCCGAAGGGGAGTTCATGCCGACCCTGATACAGCCCCCGCGGGCGGCGGTTCCTGTCGCGGAGACCATCATCGTCCCGGCGGTTAAGTCCGTCCCTACGTCGCGCTGGAAAGAGCCGGATCTCACTGACGTTCGGGCGCCCGAGCCCGAACCCGTTTCTGACGATCCGGCACCTGCCAGATGGCTATCTACCCCGCTGGCTCTTGCCATGGGCAGTGCAGTCGTAATCCTATGTGCAGTTGGTTACTTGGTAAGCTCGTTGCATTTTGGTAACCCGGCCAAGCCGGCACAGCAGGTTACTCGACAAGTAAAACCCTCGCCGATTCCGAAGCCGCTGGAACAAACTTCGGCGGCTCCCCCCAGCCCGGTTGTACCGGCCATACCAGATGGGCCTAAAGTAATTCCGCCGACTATCGTGAAGCCGCCAGTGCCTGCCGTCGTCTCAAAGCCGCGCAACTGCTCGATTGAGATCTCTGATATACCTCGTTATCTGGGCTACGCAGAAAGCCACAGCAGCCAAGGCCACTACGAACGCGCAATTTCGGAATACAACCAGGTACTCGGCTGTCAGCCAGGAAACCGGTCGGCTCTGGATGGGCTGCGGAGAGCACAAGACGCGGAGAAGTACTCCTCACCCTAGAAGCGTAGACTTTGAGTGGGCCGATGGCCCATGATTCCTCCGGTCGAAAAACATTTCCAAGGAAGAGGCGCCGAACCGCAGGTCCCTCCACTGCGCTTCCCCGGATTTCCTGTCGAGATTCGTGGCGCTGATCTACCCCGTGCGTCTCTCTTTAAGAGAGAGCCGCATACGTGGTCCTGGCGACTGCCGCGAAGTACGAAATCCGGGTACGCTCCGGTCCCACGGCACGCCGGGGCAGGCGGGATGACAAGGGGGAGGGATTGCGGTTCCAGAGAACAGGAGCCGTCCTTGAGTTCATGGAGATACTTGCTCAATCTCCGCACTCCTTGCGGAGTTTATAGGCCCTAATCTCCGCATTTGGGAGAATTATCTCCGCGGAACATGCGGAGATGATTAGGACGGTCCGTGGTCGTTTTCAGTCGTGAGATCTCCTGGCCTCCATCCGCGTTGTCAGCCGGCTTTGGCGACCAGGCGGAAGTCTTCCTGGTCTGATGTGATCGGGTTATCCCAGCCTCCGGCGGGCGAAACTCTCTGCTCGACCTCACTCGGACCCCAGGTGCCTTTCTCGTACTCGAAGATGGGAGTGCCGGCTTTCAGCACGGGATCGACGATTCGCCAGGCCTCTTCCACGTAATCCTGGCGGGCAAACAGAGTGGCATCCCCCTCCATCGCGTCGCCCAACACGCGCTCGTACGCTTCCATTTCGTCGGGACGGGGATGACGACTTGCTACCATCTCGATGTCCTCGCATTTCAATGCCTCGCCGGGAGCCATGACAGTCGTGCCTACGGCTATGGTCATCTCGGGACTGATCCGGAACCGCAGATGGTTCTGAGACAGTGCACTCTCTTTGAAAACCGACGGAGGCTTTCGAAGCCGGGCGAGAACCTCGGTGCAGGTCACGGGTAAATTCTTTCCTGCGCGGATGTAGAATGGCACGTTTTTCCAACGCCAGGAATCAATCTGCAGCTGCAGTGCGGCGAAGGTTTCCACGTTCGAATCGGAGCGAACTCCCGCTTCCTGGCGGTAGCCGCGAAACTGCCCTCGGACAAGATGATCCGCTTCCAGCGGCGGAATCGCCTTCAGTACCTTCACCTTCTCATCGCGAATGGTTTCACTGTCCATGCGGACAGGAGGCTCCATCGTGAGATTGCAAAGGATTTGAAACAGATGGTTTTGGATTACGTCGCGAATGGTGCCGGTTTGATCGTAGAAAGCGCCTCGTCCTTCCACGCCGAAATCTTCTGCCATGGTGATCTGCACGCTTTCGACGTAGTTGCGATTCCAGAACGGCTCCATGAACGCATTGACGAACCGGAAAACGACCACGTTGTTCACAGGACGCTTACCCAGATAGTGGTCAATGCGATAGACGCTGGATTCGGGGAAGGCTGCATGAAGAATCCGGTTGAGCTCCTGCGCCGAGGCAAGGCCAGTTCCGAAGGGCTTCTCGACAATGACACGCGCGCCCTCGGCGGAACCCGATTTCGCTAATTGCTCCACCACTGTTCCGAACAGAAGGGGAGGAATGGCCAGGTAATGCGCCGGCCGTTGCGCTCCGTTGAGTTCTTTGCGGATCGCCTGAAAAGTGGCAGGGTCCGCGTAGTCGCCATCTACATAACGCAACAAGCCGATCAACTTGTTGAGAGCTGCCATATCGACTCCGCCGTGTTTCTCGAGGCTGTCGTGTGCCCGCGCGCGAAGCTGGTCGAGGTTCCAACCGGCTTTTGCTACACCGATCACCGGCACGCTGAGGTGGCCGCGTTTGATCATCGCCTGCAGCGCGGGAAAGATCTTTTTGTAGGCCAGATCGCCTGTGGCGCCAAAAAAGACCAGGGCGTCGGAATGGGAATCGCTCATTTGCAAATCTCCTTTTCTCGGGTGGGCTTATTTGCCGGACGCTTTTTGATTTCTTCGGAGCAACACTGGTGGTTCTGCAGTGCCGGCTGCGAGCCTTTACCGGCTACCACCGGCCCGCGTGCGCACCGCCGTCCACGTGCAGCACCTCTCCGGTGACGTGGCGAGCTTCAGTGAGGTAAACGACAGCGTCGGCAATGTCCTTCGCGTCCGAGATCGTACCCATGGGAGAGAGACTCTTCATCAAGTCCCTTTGGGTGTTGTCGTGAAGGTGAGTGTCCACAACTCCAGGAGCTACCGCGTTAAAGCGGATGTTGCTTTTCGCATATTCGCTCGCGAGGCTCAGGATAACCGCATCCAAACCTCCCTTGGTGATCGCTGGAATGGAGGCTGGAACACCCACGATCGGGTTGTCGGCTAGCGCTGCCGTGATACACGTCACGCTGCCGCCGGCGCCCTGCGCAAGCATCTGCTTCACCGCAAGTTGAGTGATGAAAATGAAACCCTCGAGGTTGGTAGAGACAAAGGCGTGAAACTCGTCGGCGGTGTAATCCGTGAATGGTTTGCTCGAGAAGATGCCGGCATTGCTGACAACGTGGTCGATCGAGCCAAACTTTTCAATTGCGGTCTGCGCGATCTTCTCCGCTGTCGTTCGAAGTCCGATGTCTCCTTCGACGAGCGCAAGGCCCGGCGATAGAGGAAAGCTTGCGCTCGAAAAGCTTCGCGCGTTTCCAACAACGTTATAGCCGAGATCCATAAACGCCCGCACAACCGCTGCTCCGATGCCTTGTGATGCTCCCGTTACGATGGCTGTCTTTTTGCTTGCCATGCCAATCTCCAGTTGTTGGGCGACAGAGTCTGTAGC
>Ga0302179_10001880_pt1 | contig 12400 bp, 10 predicted proteins | sample I_Palsa_E3_1_FD_198788 | JGI IMG/M metagenome (GOLD analysis project Ga0302179, IMG submission 198788) | Peat permafrost microbial communities from Stordalen Mire near Abisko, Sweden - I_Palsa_E3_1 | ecosystem: Environmental > Terrestrial > Soil > Palsa > Peat permafrost | place: Sweden...
CCTTCGATCTATCTGCCGGACAAGGATGGGAAAATGCAGGAGTTTCCGGCGGAGTCGCGGGATGATCTTTTGCGGCAGATCACTGCCATGCGAAAGAAATTCCCGGATTATAAGTCGTATGCTGTAGCTACCATGGATCAGGTGCTGACACCGGAGGAGCGAAAGGGGGCGGTGGTGCTGGAAGCCAATGATTTCCGGAGCTGTTTGCTGAAAAATGAGGGTAACGGGCGGTTTAGTCTTCATCCGTTGCCGGTGCAGGCGCAGTTGTCCGTGATCGATGGCATGGTGGCGGAGGATTTTGACGGGGATGGTCAGCTGGATGTGCTGCTGAGCGGGAATGACTTTGGGACGGAGCCATCGGTTGGACGGTATGATGCGTTTAACGGCTTGTTATTAAAGGGGGATGGGAAGGGAAATTTCACTCCGGTACCGATCAAAGAAAGCGGGATATTTCTGCCCGGTGATCAGAAGGCGCTTGTCAAGCTAAGAGGGGCGGGGGATCGCTATTGGCTGGCGGCGGGTCAGAACAAGGGGCGGTTACAGGTATTCGAATGGAAGAAGGATGTTCGTTGTATTGCGCTGCAGCCCGGCGATGTGAGTGCTGTTTTTACCTATCGTGATGGGTCGGTCCGAAAAGAGGAATGCGGGTATGGTTCTTCGTTTCTGTCGGAGTCGGGGCGGTTCCTGGCTGTTAGCGGGCCGGTGGTTTCTGTGGAGATCACGGATGCGGCGGGCAAGCGGAGGAAAATTCAGTGAGGGACGATGGTTGAAAAATCTTTGGAGACTTTGCTGCTGATCATGCCGGTTGTGTCGCTTCCATCGGGGCGATGTAGTTTTATGGTAAACTGGCAGAGGTAATCGCTATCTTCTTCTGAGTAATGAACATCGACCATGTCGAAGCGGAGTGGGGCTGTGCCTGGCCGCTGATGTTGCCGGAGATAGGCGGACATTGCCTTTTCCAGGTTGTCCTTTATTTCTGTTGCAGACAGCCTGCGTTGGCAGCCTGTTCCGAGGAAAAGAAAGGCGGGTAGTAGAATTATATTCGATTTCATGGTGTTAATGGTTAGGCCTGCGTCATTTGAAGGTACTAATAAGCCTATAAAGCGGGATCGGAAAAAAGGTAAGGAAACGTTAAAAGCAGGCGCCATAACCGGGCGGAGCCCGGTTAGTACTTTGAGGCCTAGGCCAGAACCGAGCGCAGCGACGGTTCCGACCGAGGCCCGCACCGGTGGTGCGGACCGAAGGTCTGTACAGACATTAGCGGTATCGCGGCAAAAAATAAAATTTGACGGTATTTTTTGCCGCGATTCTTTTGGTAGCTTTAAGGCTTATGTTCACAGTATCTTTTGGTGATGGTCGTTTGTCCGGCATGCTGTTATTGGGCCTGCTGGTCTTTTCTTCCTGCAAGTATGATCCCCGTAACCGGTCGCATGCGGGGGTGTCTTTGTCCTCTATCCGCCAGGGGGAGCAGCTGGCGGGGACGTATTGCGGTTCCTGTCACCTGTTACCTGATCCTTCCCTGCTGGATAGCCGAAGTTGGGAGAAGGGCGTTCTGCCTGCTATGGGGCCAAGGCTGGGAATTTTCGCTTATGGATTCCAGCTTTATCCCAATAGCCGGCGGGATACCAACGTTTCGAAAAGCTTTTACCCTTCGCAGCCGCTGTTAAGTGGAGATGACTGGCAGCATATCCTGGATTATTATACGGCCACGTCGCCGGATTCACTACCGGCACAGTCCCGGCCAAGGCCCATTGCAATGCAGGGATTATCGTTGTTTGCCGTCAGCGTGCCTGCGTTAAAATACGAGGCGCCGACCACGACCTTTGTCCGGATAGACACTATGGCGGCTGAAAGAGGGCTGCTGGTGTATGATTATCATTACGGGAAACTGTATCGGGTTTCGCCTGAGCTGCAGGTGCTCGATTCGCTTGCCGACGATGGGGGGATCGTGGATATGGAGCGACAAGGGGAGAGTTGGGCCGCCTGTCATATCGGGGTGTTGAATCCCAACAACGGCAAATCGGGCCGATTGCAGGAGATCCGGCCGGGGGCGGACGGAAAATGGCGGCTTGACTCTCCGGCCCTTTTTTCTCACCTGGCGAGACCTGTGCAGGCTACAGCGGCGGATTTTAACGGCGATGGACGTACGGATTGGCTGGTTTGTGAATTCGGAAATTTGACCGGGGCCTTATCCTGGCTGGAAAATAAGGGTGACAGTGGGTTTGAGCGGCATATCCTTCGTGCCGTGCCCGGCGCGATCCGGGCCTATGTCGATGATTACAACCATGACGGGCTACCGGATGTGTGGGCTTTGTTTGCGCAGGGGGACGAAGGTATCTTTCTTTATACGAACCAGGGGAAGGGGCGGTTCAGCGAGCAGACGATCCTGCGTTTTCCGCCTTCCTACGGGTCATCTTATTTTGAGCTGGCGGACTTCAACAAAGACGGGTATCCCGATATCCTGTATACCTGCGGCGACAACGCCGACTTTTCTCCGGTGTTGAAACCATATCATGGTATTTATATTTATTTAAATGATGGTCACAACCATTTTACCCAGCGATATTTTTTCCCGATGGATGGCTGTTATAAGGCGGTGGCCCGGGATTTTGACGGGGATGGGGATTTGGATATCGCTGCTATTTCCTTTTTTCCCGATTTTAAGCATCAGCCGGAGGAAGGTTTTGTTTATCTGGAGAACCTGGGTGGATTTGATTTCCGGCCCTATAGTCTGCCACAGACCGAGCAGGGTAAATGGCTGACCATGGATGTGGGGGATCTGGATGGTGATGGAAGGCCGGATATCGTGCTGGGCAATTTTTCCCGTTTTTCGCCGGTCACGCCGGCTGGAGTTGATTTTAAGAAGGGTCCGCCTTTTTTGGTATTGAAGAATATTATAAAATAGCAAATATGCGTACTCTTCCTTACTGGTTGTTATATGCTTTGTTGTCGGCTGTTTTTGCAGCGCTGACGGCCATTTTTGCCAAGGCGGGGCTGAAAAATGTGAACTCCGATCTGGCGACGGCTATCCGGACGGCGGTGGTGTTGGTGATTACCTGGGGGATCGTGTGGTTCCGGGGAAATGCCAGCGGTTTTTCGGGTTTGTCCCGGAATAATTGGTTGTTTTTGATCCTTTCGGCTATAGCGACGGGCTTGTCCTGGTTGTTTTATTATCGGGCTTTGCAGTTGGGAAGGGTATCGGAGGTCAGTGTGATCGATAAGGGCAGTATTCTCTTTACGATCGTGTTGTCTTTTATATTTCTGAAGGAGCCGGTGACGTTGAGGGTGATCGTGGCGGCGTTGCTGATCACGACGGGGATGGTGGTATTGATTTGGAAATAATTGCTTAATTTTAAGAATCGGAGTGCTAAATCCAAAATACTACCTAACAAGTTGATTGACTGTGCCCTTTGAAGGTATCCATAACGAGAAGGAACTGCTAAAGCAGGTATCCCATGGGGATAGGGACGCTTTTCGGATACTCTATACAGCCTGTTATCCCCATATCCAGCATTATATTTCTTTATTTGAGCCGTCGAAAGCTGCGCTCGATGAGTTGACCCAGGATGTTTTTGTCCGGATATGGGAAAAAAGGGCGTTGTTGGCGGAGGTGGAGTCCTTGAAAGGATATCTGTTCCTGATTGCCCGGAATACCGTTTTTAATTTTATCAGGGCATTAAAAGTTCGTCAGAAAGTAAAGGAGTTGGATGAGTCGTCGGCTCCGGAGACCAATGAGCTTGAGAATGAGCTTTTGTTCAAGCAATACTATGGGATTGCGCTGGAGGCGATGGAGAAGCTGTCGCCAGGGAGGCGTAAGGTGTTGAAAATGAGCATTGATGAAGGTCTCAGCCTGGATGAGATCGCCGTGCAGCTCCAAATCACGCGTTCGGGTGTAAAGAAGCAGCTTTATGCGGCTACGGCCTTTGTCCGGCAATATCTCCAGGAGCATGGAGAAATTACGCTGGCGCTGGTCATCTTTCTTTCTCTTTTTTAGGGGTAGGGGAGAATTTTTTTATTCCGAGGTGTCCCCCGGCGCTCGCCAGGTGTCTTTATAATAACACCTTATTTTTATGAGTTTACAGGAAGCCCAGCAGTTTGTCGCTCATTTCATCACAGGAGATTACACTCCGGAGGAATATGCGGCCTTCTTGCGGTGGTTGAAAGGGGCGACTGTGGAGGAGTTAACCAGGATAGCGGATACCCATGAGTCCTTGCATGGGAATTGGTCTCTTTCCGGTGCGCCTTCGGCCGAATGGGTAACGCAATTAGAGCAAAAGCTGGATAAGGTTAAGTTGGACAGGGTTATCGCGGGACGCGAAGAGGAGATGGCGCCGGTGTTGAGGATGCGGCCGGGTGGATTAAGCAGAAGGAATGTTTGGATGGCTGCTGCTTCTATTGTTATTCTTTTGTCGACAGGTACATTTATATATATCCGTAAGGCGGGATCAGGGTCAGCTGACAGGCAAAGCCGTGAGAAGGCGCTGACCAGGGCATTTTCTGATCCGCGTGGCGGGGAGATAAAAGAGTTGGTATTGGATGATGGCAGCAAGGTTTGGCTGAATGCTGCTTCCACGCTGAAGTATCCGCCCAGGTTTAGCGGGTCGGAGCGGTTGGTGGAGTTGTCCGGTGAAGCATATTTTGAAGTCGCGGAGAACCCCGGCAGCCCTTTTCGAGTGTTGATCAGGGATGCGGAGGTGGAAGTTTTGGGTACACATTTTGATGTTATGGCCTATGACGACGAATCGATAAGCCGTACTACGCTGGTCGATGGGGCGGTGAAGATAAAGAGTGGGGGGGATAGTGCAACGCTTGAGCCCAGGCAGCAAGCGGAGTTGGTGTACTCTTCACCGGGAGTCGATGGGGTGATCCATGTGCGGTCCGGTATCGATCCGAAAAAGACAATGGGCTGGAAAGACGGTTCTTTCGACTTTGTCGAAACCGATGTGCGGTCGATCATGCGAGTCGTTTCCAGGACTTATAATGTTGATGTTCAATATGGACCGAACACACCCAATCCAAATGTCAATTGGGCTTTTTACCGGCCGGATGGATTGAGCAGGGTATTAAAACAGCTAGAAAGTTCGATAGATATACATTTTAAAATCGATGGAAAAACAGTGATAGTAACACCTATCTGACCATACTATTTCCATAGCCATTGAACCGAGTCCTCCAGTTACAGCCGCGGTCATGGGTAAATAACTAAGTATTTATTTTATGTTTACTCATGATTTGTAGGCTGTAACTTTATTCCCCAAACCACTCGCTTAATGGGTCTCTTGAAACCGGCTGTTCCCTTTCTGCTTTTGATGGGCCTGCTGCAAAGCCGGCCGCTGCTTTGTCAATCTCCCATACGCATCACGCTAACTGAAACCGGCGCTCCCTTTTCAAAATTCCTGGAAGATCTTCATGAGAAGTTTGGCATCAGCTATTCTGTCATCTCCGATGTGGCCGAACAGGGTCATAGGGTGAGCTTCTCCGTTAAAGACGCTTCTTTGAAGCAGGTACTGGATATTTGTTTTAAGGGGCAGCCATTCACCTATAAGATGGTGGATGGCGGGATTTCTATCCGGCCGTTCGCAACAAAGAGCATGACTGTCCATGGGCAGGTCTTTGACGGGAAAAATGAACCGCTGGCGCGGGTGACCGTCCGGGTAAGAGGTGATGCTGCCGCTGCTGTTGCCACCGACGATAATGGCGAGTTTACGGTGAGCACGCACGAGCAGGACCCGCTGCTGATCTTTAGCAGTGTGAATTATGAGTTGCAGGAACTGCGGCCGAAGGAAGGGAAGGACATGACGGTACAACTGCAGGAGAAGGTGAACGAGCTGAGCGAGGTGGTGGTACATACGGGATTTCAGGATGTCCATCGAAAGAGTGTGACGGGCTCTGTCGATGATGTGAACAACGAGCTGATCAACCGCCGGGTAGGGCCCAATATCCTGGAGCGGATCGATGGGGTAACCAGCGGAGTGTTGTTCAATACGAATATCGCGGTCGGCACCAACCAATCGACGATTACCATCCGGGGCCGGAGCACGATCTTTAGCAACCCCAATCCGCTGGTCGTTGTCGACAATTTCCCTTACAGCGGGGACATCAACAATATCAATCCCGATGATGTGGAAAGCATTACGATCTTAAAGGATGCGGGCGCTGGTTCCATCTGGGGGGCGCTGTCGGGAAATGGGGTCATCGTGATCACGACAAAAAAGGGGAAGCTCAACCAGGCGCCGAGGTTGACTTTTAACACGAGTGAGACGGTTGGTGCGAAGCCCAATCTTTATTATCTGCCGATACTTTCTTCGAATGACTATATCAATGTGGAGGAATATCTTTTTCACCAGGGGTATTATAATCCGACTTATTATAGTCCTGCTCATAATGCTTTGACGCCTGTAGTGAATCTGCTTTACCAGGATAGTCTGGGGCAGTTGGCGCCGGCCCAGGCGCAGGCGCAGATCGATGCGTTGCGCGGGCAGGATTTTCGTCCGGGGCTTGACAAATACTTTTACCGGCCGGCGCTAAACAGCCAGGTGTCGCTCAATCTGAGCGGTGGGGGTGAGTACGATCAATATTTCTTGTCGGCGGGGTATGACCGGGATCTTAGCAACCTCGACCGGAATGACTATGACCGGGTGACGCTGAATGGCGCAAACAGCTATTTCCTGTTAAACGGCAAGCTGGAATTGAACACGGATCTGACCCTGACCTCCAGCACAACTGTCAATGATAATCCCGGTGGAACGAATGTCAACTATCCTTATGCCCAGGTGGCCGATGCGCATGGTAACCCCCTCCCGGTGGCCTATGGGCTAAACGAACCCTATATCGATACGGCCGGTGGTGGCCAATTGCTGGACTGGCATTACCGCCCGTTGCAGGAGCTGCAGAATGCGGATAACCCAACCCGGCTGACGGATTACCGCATCAATTTCGCCGCTCGCTATACGATCCGCAAAGGACTGGATGCGCGGGCTTATTATCAGTTTGAGCGTGGAAGCTCGGATAACCCAAATTATCAAAGTCAGCAGACGTATTATACCCGGAACCTCATCAATGCGTATACGCAGAATATGAATGGCGTGTTCAGCTATCCGGTGCCGCTTGGTGGGATCTTAAATGAAAATAGCAGTTCGTATACGAGCAACAATGTCCGGCTGCAGCTGGACTATAACGACAGCCTGTTCCGGCATGGGCTGCTAAACCTGATCGGCGGGGCCGAAGTGCGGGATCTCGAAGGGGAAAGCACCAATCTCCAGCTGTTTGGTTATGACCCGGGCCAGGAAATTGGGGTGCCGGTCGATTATGTCGATCTTTTTACGCAGTATTCCAACGGCACGGCGTTAAAGATCCCTTATAACGATACCAAGCTGGGTACATCGGAGCGGTATATTTCTTATTATGGCAATGGCGTTTATACGTATCTGGGGCGTTATATGTTATCGGTCAGCGCCCGGCGGGATGAATCCAATCTTTTTGGAGTCAACGCCAACCAGAAAGGGGTACCGCTTGGGGCGCTGGGTGGTTCCTGGCAGATCTCGAAGGAGAGCTTCTATCACTGGAATTGGCTGCCACTTCTCAAGCTACGGATTACGGACGGATATAACGGGAATGTGGACCGGTCGGTCTCGGCCTATACCACGGCCAATATTAATCCGCAGAGCAATACTTTCGGAGCCATTAATGCGAGTATCATCAATCCGCCGAATGCCGATCTGCGTTGGGAAAAGATTCATATCCTCAATTTTGGAACGGATTTTTCGACCCGGAACGATCGGTTTGGGGGAACGTTTGAATATTATATGAAGACGGGGCTTGATCTTATCGGGCAAAGTCCAGTGGACCCGACGACGGGTGTGACGAGCTTTACGGGTAATACGGCCAATATCCGGGATCGCGGCGTGGATCTTAGTCTGCATATGAATAATTCCTTTGGCGAATTCCGGTGGAATAGTATACTGCTTTTTAGCTATGTCCGGGACAAGGTGACGAAATACAACCAGCAATTGGCTACTGTAAATGGTTATTTCAGTACAGGCACACTTAATCCGCTGCTGGGCCGGCCTTTGTATTCGGTTTATGCGTTGAAGTGGGAGGGGCTGGATCATCAGACCGGCGATCCAAAAGGCTATCTGAACGGGTCGGCGCAAAGTCCGGGGCAGGTCACTGAGAACTATAACTCCATCCTGTTTTCTTCAGATCTTTCCAATCTGATCTATAAAGGGCCGGTTAGCCCGCCTTATTTTGGCGGCTGGCGGAATGACCTGTTTTGGCGGCAATGGGGGTTATCGTTTAATATTCTTTATAAAATGGGTTATGTTTTTCGGCGGGGCTCGATCGATTATACCGATCTGTTTGACGGCGTTTCACCCGGTCATCCCGATTATGATCGCCGGTGGCAGAATCCGGGGGATGAGTTGCGCACGAATGTGCCGTCGCTGCCGGTACCCAATCTGACGGCAAACCAACCGCGGGATAATTTCTATAAGAACTCGGAGGCGCTGATCGAAAAGGGAGATCAGGTCCGGCTGCAGGATGTACAGATAACCTTTGATATCAACCGGTCTGCGCACCCCAAGCTGCCGGCGCAGCAGCTGCGGTTCTATTTGTATGCGAACAGCCTGGGGATCATCTGGAAGGCGAATCATGCGGGCGTTGACCCGGACTTTATTTCGACTATTCCAAATCCCCGGACCCTGGCGCTTGGGGTCAAAGCGAGCTTTTAAAAATGGATAATATGAAGCATTTCTCTTTTATCCGGCTTTTATCAATCATATTGCTGGCTGCTGGCCTGTTGGCGGGGAGCTGTCGTAAGGCTTTCCTTGACCAAAAGCCCAGTACTGATTTGTTGATACCGAATACGATGACGGTGTTCCAGGAATTGCTGGACAATACGCAGGTGATGAATATTTCGCCAGGAATTGGGGAAGTGTCTGCCGATAATTATTATCTGACCTATGCGACCTGGGTGGGCCTGGATACCAAGGAATACAATGCCTATATCTGGGCGCCGGATCTTTATGAGGGGCAGGGCTTGGTGACGGATTGGGATATTCCCTATCAGCAGGTGTTTTATGCGAATACCGTGTTGCAAGGACTGACGGGTATCCAGACCGATACGACAAACCAGGCGCAATGGAATATGCTGGAGGGTGAGGCGCTTTTCACCCGGGCCTTTGCCTTTTTTAATATCGCCGGGCTTTTTGCGGAACCTTTTGACAGCGCCACCGCGGCGACTGATCCGGGGATCCCGATCCGACTTACGCCCGATTTCAATGCAAAGACCACCCGATCGAGTATGCAGGCGAGCTATACCCAGCTACTGAATGATCTGCATACCGCTGAGGGGTTGTTGCCCACCGCGATCCCCTTTACCAATCTCAACCGGCCGAGCCGGCCAGCGGCTCAGGCATTGTTGGCGAGGATCTATCTTAGCGTGGGTGACTACACGGATGCGGGGCTTTATGCGGATAGCGTTTTGCAGACGTATTCTTTTCTTTTAGACTATAATGATATACCGGACACGTTGTCGTTGATCCCGATAAAAAACAATATGCCCGAGATCCTTTATCAGAGTAATTTCCCGCTCACGGGTAATGTGCTGGAAGGGATACTCTGCAGCGGTTGTCTCATCGATACGAATTTACTTTTTTCTTATGCTCCAAACGACCTGCGGCGGCCGGTCTATTACACCCAGATAAAGTCCGATTCTTTTACGCTAAAGGGCAGTTATTCGGGGACTGTCTTTCCTTTTGCAGGTCTGGCGACGGATGAATTATACCTGATCCGGGCGGAATGCAGGGCCAGGGCCGGGCAGACGGTAAATGCATTAAGTGACCTGGATTCACTACTGACCCATCGGTGGCGGACGGGTACTTTTACGGGTTACCCGATCAGCAGTGTGGCGGAGGCGCTGGATACGATCCTGGTGGAGCGAAGGAAAGAGCTGGCCTTCCGGGGTCTTCGCTGGTCGGATTTGCGACGGCTAAACAAAGAAGGGTGGGGGATAATGTTAAACCGGAATCTAAACGGAGTGCCTTATACGCTGCCGCCCAACAGTGAACTGTATACCTTGCCGATCCCGCCCGATGTGATCCAACTTTCGGGTATCATGCAAAACCCCCGGTAAGTCTCGGGGACGCCGGGGGTTCTACAAAAATCTGCTACGGTTTATTTGCTTTTCGTTGGCGCTGGCCTGGTTGTGGTCAGGGCGAGCGGAGTGTAAGAAGCCGAGGTCGTGTACGGCATGTAGACGCCGTTGCTGTAATAGTAGTTACAGATACTTGACGAAGTTTCACAAACATAGGTAACACCTATGGTGCCGGCCGGCATGTATGACGAACCCGTCCAATAATACAAACTGGCTTGGACGTTGTGGGGGCGGCTGGCGAAGGCGCCGCCGATGCTCAATAAAATTGCGAGGGTCATGATGGTCCATTTGATCCTTTTCATACGAAACTGTGTTTGGTGGTGATAAATATGGGTTTAAAGTGTTTGCTGCGCTGTTGGATAATGCCCAGGACCGATAAGCTCACAAAAAATAAATTGAGCCCGAGGTGTTGACGCCACGTGAGCTTTTGAATAACTCCGCCACAGGAACAAGGGATATATGGAAAAAAATGAAGCAGGATAATGCTTGTGTAGACCGTAAACAATATCATCAGGATGAGCGATGCATACAACCCTAACAGCCTGGTATATTCGAAAAGTAGGGCGACAGAGATGGCGATCTCCAGGAACGGAATGCCCCAGACGAGAAAGGGGGTCCAGGAATTTGGCAGGGGCTGGTTATTCATCTGACCGATGAAAGTTTTGAAATCCAGGAATTTACTTATACTCGCGTAGAGGAATAACATTATCAGAAGTGCAACTATACACTCTATTATTACCTGTTTTTTAAACATAGTCATAACTGGTTTAAGCAAAATGGATTGCTAAGTCAGCATCGTATTAAGGTAATCAAGAGCGGATAGGAAAGTCATTGTATGGGTCGGATAAAAGTCGGGTAGAAGGTAAGGATAACAAGGTTTAGGTTCGTCCTTTAAATATCGTAAAAATTGATAAGTAATCAAATACCAGCCATAGAGTTTTTATTTATTTTTTAATAAACCTTTTTCACAACTTTTCCCGGAGTGCTACGTTACATTTTTACGTTCAATCCAATTTATGCGAATAAAGTTTTCTTTTTTAGCCTTTTTGCTTGTTTTTGCTGTTTTATCCGGCTATTGCCAGGAAGGGCGGACGGTTTATAAGGACTCTGCGTTTATTGCTGCGATTCTGCAACATCATAATACGTACCGTGCGGCCTTACAGTTGCCTGGGTTGGAGTGGTCGCCTGCATTGGCGGCCGATGCGCTGGTCTGGGCGCGTCATCTGGCCGAGATCGATAAGGGGCAGCATGACCAGGATGTCGTTGGCAAGGAGGGGGAGAACCTTTGGTGGGGGACGGCAAATGCATTTTCCTATAATGTGATGGTAGATGCCTGGGGTGGGGAGAAAAAATTATTCCGGGAAGGGATATTCCCGGATTGCCGGGCAAACCGTGCTGCTGTCGTTGGTCATTATACGCAGATCGTATGGAGAAATACGACCGCGGTTGGTTGTGCGCTTGTCGGTAACGGTAGGAATGACTACCTGGTCTGCCGTTATTCACCGCCGGGAAATGTCTACGGGCAAAAACCGTATTAGTCGATAATCAGCGAATGTCCCCCGGGGTTAAATTCTAGTCCTTTGTGGTTATTTTATTATCAAGTTTAGGCGGTAAATCGTCTATCTGTCGATTTTTGGCGACCTGGCCCCCGATGATCCGGTGGTTTATGAGGCTATTGGCCGATGGGGGGTCAGGCTTTTATCCCGCTGCGCGTTACGATATCGGCCATGGTTATTCCGATATGACTTTCGTCGTAGATGCATTGTCTGTCGAGTATGAGCAAGACTTGCGGGGATTCGTGTTCTACAAAGAAGGTTTCCGTTATTTTGTCTGAGAGGGGGCGATAGCTGATCAGGTCCAGGTAATAGAAGTCGATAGCGTCCGGCTGCTTGCCTCTTTCCAGCCTGCTTTTTATCAGGGCGCTGGTGGAACAGCGGGTGCTGTGTTTAAAAATAAGCTGGGGCCGTCCGGTCGATTTTTCCCGGATCTCTTCCAACTGGGCGTCATTTTGTAAGGGGATCCAATTCATAGTTGTTGCAGAGTTGCTAACTGTACTAACAACGCATAATAAAAAAAGATCGCCTATATTTAAAAGTAGGCGATCTTTTTTCCATAATGTCTGGCAAGCTTTGCTTGCCGGGTGGTTATCAAATGATAACCTTTACGAAAAAACATTTCGGTAGAGTTTGGGGTAGGGCCGGTGGTCTGGCTCGCCAAAAGGCGGGCGCGAGATTAGCGGGCGCTGCC
>Ga0302179_10001884_pt1 | contig 12386 bp, 10 predicted proteins | sample I_Palsa_E3_1_FD_198788 | JGI IMG/M metagenome (GOLD analysis project Ga0302179, IMG submission 198788) | Peat permafrost microbial communities from Stordalen Mire near Abisko, Sweden - I_Palsa_E3_1 | ecosystem: Environmental > Terrestrial > Soil > Palsa > Peat permafrost | place: Sweden...
GCGCTGGAGATCGCCGATTTGCAAAAGGTATTCGAGCTGGAGTTGGAACATGACATCGGCAAGAAGTGGGCGTTCTTGCGCGATGCTTCCCAGACGATTTTGTGGCCGCATATCGAGCAGGAATATCGTGAGGAGCTGCAGGGCATTGTTGCGGGAGTAAACGCGCGAGGCGTGAAGCTGGATGTGTGGGACATCGTGGCAATCAACGCTTCGCAGGAGTGGAGCTATTACGTGGAACACTATGATCAGGCCCACAACCTCGCATCGCTGGCTACGGTGGCGGCGCCAGAGCATTGCAGCGCGTTTGTAGCGGTCGGAAGCTACACCAAAGACGGAAAAGTGGTGATCGCGCACAACAATTGGACCAATTACCTGGACGGCTCGCGGTGGACCTATGTGTTCGATGTGGTACCGACGCGCGGCTACCATTTACGGATGGATGGCCTGCCGGGATTTATCCACAGCGGTGACGACTTCGGGATGAACTCGGCTGGGATGGTTATCACCGAAACCACCATTAGCGCCTTTCACGGTTACGACGCTACGCAGGTGCCGGAATTTGTGCGGGCCCGCAAGGCGATGCAATATGCGGCTTCCATCGATGATGTAGCGCGAATCTTTGAGGATGGAAACAACGGCGGCTACGCAAATGATTGGCTGATTGCGGATACCCGAAAAGGTGAGATCGCCAGCCTGGAGTTGGGGCTGAAGAACGTCACCTTGGAGCGCAAGACCGACGGATACTTCGTGGGCTCAAACTTTCCAATCGACCGGAAGCTTATTGCCGAGGAGACCGATTTTGCAGTCGACGATAAGAGCAACAGCCCTAATTCGCGGCACCGGCGATGGGACCAACTGATGGCCAAGAATAAAGGGAAGATCGACATTCCATCCGCTGAGCGATTCATGGCCGACCACGTCGATAGCTTCACAGGGAAGAATGAGCCCAGTGAACGGACCCTGTGCGGCCATCGCGAGGTTTCACCACGAGGCTCCGCGAGCGAGCCGCCGTTCGCCACCGAAGGCGCGGCGCAGAATAAAGTCACCGACTCCGACCTGGCAGCCAGGATGGAATTTGAGGCCGCAGCGGGACACGCTTGTGGCACGGACTTCCTGGCGGCAAAACACTTGAAAGAACATCCCGGTTTCAGCTGGGAGGAGCCAGAACTCCGGGACATGAAGGCTTACCCATGGGTGCTAATTACCTCGGAGAAATAGGGACCGGCGAGGGTACACAAGCGGCTCTCCGAACTTTCGAACCAGAAAAATACAGGTGCCAGGAATGAGCCCGGCCTACCTCTATGCGCGAAGGCAATCATCCCTGGCTGAACATGGCTTTACTTCGGGTCCGCTTCACGGCGTACCTAACACCCCTATTGGCGGCCTAGGCCGCCGATCCTTCGCGCGAGGAAGGCCCCCTAAGCGGCAATTATCGGCCGCCGGCAGCGCGGGTGTTCTGCCCGTGATGCTCGGCGTGAGACTTGGCCGCTTCCGCGGCGTGATGCGTTGCGTGATGAAGATGCCCCTGGGCGGTGTGGGCGTGGTGCGCGGCCGACTGGTGATCATCGGATTCGTGGTGCTTGGCGGCTTCGCGATGATGTCGGGCGGCGTGTTCGTGGTGTTCGGCTGCCTTGGAATGATGCTCTGCTGCCTGCTTGGACATAGGTCCTCCTTGCGATTTAACTCCGGCTGCATTGGGTACAGTGCTCCCGGATTGATTACCCGCAGGTGAGAAACGTGTGAACCATGAGAAACAGCGGTGTGGAAACGACCAGGTTGATAAAACTCCCCTCGGCAAGGTCGGCGATGAGAAAAGAGGAGTGAGCGCTGGCTCGCCGGATCGATCTAAGAGGAATTACGTCGCGGCTCCGATGGCGCAGCGTCTCCGCTATACGTGACCAATCCTTTGGGCCTTGGGGGTAACCGCTGTACGCCGCAGGTCGCTAGCGATGCCGAAGGTTAAGAAAGAAGTAAGCAGGGGGGCCTGCTTTAGGCGTGGGCCTTGGCAACCATCGGTGGAACGGTATCTTCCTGACGGAAGTTCCAGCGGCGGTGGTTCACGGCGATCGAGGCGACCTGATCGGGCGTAAATGGCACTTCTTTATGACCACGCACCTGAATTACACAGCCTTCGCTGGCAACTACTTGATCAAAAATCCTGCCATCTTTCAGCGTGACCGACACTACCTGATATCCCGGCCCGGTTTGGCCGTGCCGGCGGAGATACTCTGCCCATTCGATCGGGACTGGAGTTAAACGTTTCATATAGCACCTTTGTCGTCGGCGGGACACATCGTCAAGACCGTCCAGAAATCGCCTATACTGCCATACTGTTGTATGAACGGTAGTGCTTCGATGCGGCCCTGTCAATACGACCCAAAAGTGGAAAAAAGAGCCGGGGTTGACAGGCCCACGCCAGTGTGAGCGGGCCCTTTGGCACTCTGAAGGCCGATTTTAGAAGCACTTTTCAAGCGCCGGTGTGCGCATGTTGGCGTCCTGGAGGCACCGGACGTGTTGGTTTAGCGAAGTTGCCCTGGTTCGACGCCTTTTTTGCGGGCCTCGTCGAGAAGATCGTCAATTTTGTCCTCCAACTGTTTTTTCTTGGTCTCCAGCGACGCGATTTGCTGATTCACGGGGGTTCGGTTGATGCCCTGGTGTAAATCGACGCCTGAGGAGCCACCACTTTCGCCGTTTTGGAAGCTTTTCAGGCCGGCGAGCTGCTTTTCGGTGTCAGCAAGCTGATCCTGAAGCTTATCAAGTTGCTTTTTTACCCCGGCGGTGTAGCTGGAATTCGGGCCTCCCGCGGAATCTGGTTTCGAACCTTTCTTCTGACCGTTCGATCGCGATGCATTTTCGGTGGTCGTTGGCAGATCGTCGTTGGTCCACACCTTCACCCGAACAGCTGGTTTCGTTGCGGCCGGTTTGCCTGGTGGAGGCTGTGGAGCGGCGGGCGATGTGTCCTGGGTCTGCGGATTCTGGCTGGTTCCCTGAGGCTGGCCCAATGTCGACGAGGTAACCAAAAGAAGCGTAGTGAATACCAAGGAAGCGAGCATTGCGAAGCCTCCCATTGCGCCGGTCGAAACAGCGCGCATCGCTGGGGGTTACCAGCACTCTCAGCTTACGCCCAAGGGCTTACCGGTCGGCTTGCGCGGAGTCGGGCTTGCCTAATTCAGCACGGATCGCCGAAAGGGCCTCTTTGGGAGGCCCGACACGTTTGTATTGCGAGTAAAACGTCCGGTCATGAATGGCAAAGCTCATGAACAGCTTGCGGCCATCGAAATCATATTGGGCGTAGGACGGAAACCAAAGGCCGGGGGCCATCTCGTAGCGCTCCTGCATCAGATGGCTGCCTTTGTAGACTTTGGCGAGGAATCCACCCACGGAGAAGTCATCGATGACTTCGACTTCGACGCGGGCCAGCTCGGCAGCGGGTTCGTCAATCCACACAAAGCCGCGGACCTTGGAAAAAATAGCGGTCATGCGCGAGGTTGGTTTATAAGCAGGGTTGGGCTCCATGCGGTACTTCAGTAGTTTGTGGTCCCCGCGCAGCTCGGTGGAAGCAAAGGTGTAGAGAAACGCAGTGCGGGTGGCCTCGATCAGGTCGGCGCGTTCTTTCTGTTTCTTGGCCAGCTTATCGTAAGCGTCGTGCTGAGCCCTGCCCTCTTCAATGGACCACACCAGAGCGCCCTCCAGCTTTTCCAGTTCGGCGCGGTAAGCGGCAGGATCGATAGGCTGGCCGTCGGGTTTCATAGCAATCTTGTCCGTGCCGGCTCCAGCGGGGATCACACGGCTGACTTTGACATCGGGAGTCTCAGTGCCAGTCTTACGGCTCTCGACGCGTTCGAGGCGTTCGAATAGGTTCAGCGCAGCCTCGTTTTTTTTCTGATTGTCGATGACGCGGTCGAATAGAACTCGCTTTTGGTCGCCGGTCTGCGGTGAACTCACGGGCCCAGGGTCCTGCACCGGGAAAGCATTCGCACCGGTCAAGAGCGCGGCAAAAACGAAAAGAATGCGGAACGCCATGATCGAGTGGACGGCTCCCTTGTGGAATGAGGTTGGATTCCTACCTCAGCCGGATTGTTGCATCTTGCGGCGTTGCCAGGGAGCTTAACGTGCGGGAGGTGTCGCGTCGCGTACTGGCCAGATAAGTATGAGAAAATGTATGCGTTGACACGCTTGGCTTGGTTGCGAAAAGGCGGAGTCTTCCTGGTTTCTGAGGGAGACGCCCCCAGCCGGCTTGAGAACGGCGGTCCGGGCAAAGCGAAGGAGTCCGGATTCATCGTCCGATAAAGAGCGGCAGCCTGCAACACTTGCTGGGCCTGGTCCGTATTACAAGGGCAGGCCAATGGACGGGTATTCAAAGCTGGGTGAAGCGAGGGCTAGTTTGGGCGGTGCTTCTTACGACGGACTGACCGGGGTGCCCTTCGGGCAGAGCCCTCAGGGTGAACCGGCGGCGGCGGGTGTGCCCAAATTACGTCCGCCCTTGAAAGCTGGTATGCGTAGCGGCCTGGTGACGGTGAAGGAGACGCTGCGGCTGGCTTTGGACGCGTTGCGAGCCAACAAGTTGCGGAGCTTCCTAACCCTGCTGGGCGTGATCCTGGCGGTAACCACACTGGTAACGGTAATGAGCGTGGTGGCTGGTCTGAATTTCTACGTGGCCGACCGGGTGGCCAACCTGGGGGCCAACGTGTTCCTGGTGGATCGGTTTGGAATTATCACCAGCGAAGACGCGTGGGTGAAGGCGCAAAAGCGGCCGCTGTTGACGTTGGAAGAATACGAATTTGTGCGCGACAACATGAAGACCGCCAACCGCGTAGCGGGTATGGGATACGTGAACATTGACATTCGCTCCGGACGCATTCTGTTGGAGAACACCCAGGTGACCGGAGCAACCGCGGATTACGCGGAGTTGCGCAACATCGGCCTGGCTTCGGGCCGGTACATCACCGAGGCGGATGACTTGCACCACTCGCCGATCTGTTTCATCGGAACGGATGTGGCCAACAAATTTTTTCCCAACGTCGATCCCCTTGGGAAGACGATTCGCGCCGGCACCCATACCTATGAGGTCATCGGCGTGGCGGAACCCATCGGCAGCGCGTTTGGACAATCGCAAGACAACTACATGCTGATCCCGCTGGTGACGTATTACAAAGAGTGGCACACCCAAAAGGATTGGCTGGCCATCTTCATCCAAGCGCGGAATACCGAGATGATCGCGGCTTCGCGAGATGAAGCGCGAATGCTGATGCGAGCGCAGCGTCACCTGGATTGGGACGCGCCTGACAACTTTGCAATTCTGGGCTCGGACTCGATCATGGCGCTGTGGAATCAGCTGACCGGCAATCTATTTGGTGTCGCCGTAGCGCTGACGGCGGTGTTTCTGGTGGTCGGAGGCATCGTGATCATGAACATTATGCTGGCCAGCGTAACCGAGCGGACCAGAGAGGTAGGGATCCGCAGATCGCTGGGCGCCAGGAAGAAGCACATCATGCTGCAATTCATGACCGAGTCGGCACTGCTGGCGGCCATCGGTGGAATCATCGGCATTCTGTTGGCGTACGGCATTGTGGCGTTAGGGAGGTCGGTGACGGCGATCCCGATGCGCACCCCGATCAGCGCGGTCATCATTTCTCTGGCGGTATCCACCGGGGTCGGACTTTTCTTTGGAATCTATCCGGCGATGCGTGCCGCGAAACTCGACCCAATTGAAGCACTGCGGTCGGAATAAGGAAGACATGGCACAGACTCACGGCGAAAATCTAAAGCAGGCCATGGACACGCTCCGGGCGCACAAACTGCGCAGCGGGCTGACGGTGTTCGGAGTGGTGCTGGGCGTGAGCGTAATCATGCTGGTGGCGGCGTTGATTACCGGCTTCGACCAGCAAATCCAGGAAAACATCAAGCAATTCGGTGCCGATACGGCGTTTATTTCGCGATGGGATCAGGGCCCCCACGGCCAGACCCGGCCTCTGGAGGAACGCCTGCGCAAGCCATTGACGCTGGAAGACGCGCAAGCCATCAAAGAATCCGCTCCGGCGGTCAAGAATGTCACTACCTTCATCGATTGGTGGGAAAAGCCGCACACCGTGCGGACCAAGGCAGGAGAGGTCACCGCCATCGATTTTCGCGGGGTGCAGCCCAATTTTGGAGAGGTGTATGCGAACGCGGCCACACTTTCCGGCAGGTTTATTAGCGAAGGCGACGACCTGCACCGGGAAAAGGTGGTGATGCTGGGAGAGAATGTCGCGCCGGTGTTGTTCCCGGAAGGCTCGGCGGTCGGGAAAGACGTGATGATCGACGGCTCGGATTTCCTGGTCATCGGCGTGGTGCAGAAGCCGAAAGGCGGATTTGGCATGGGGGACGAGGATCGCCGGGTGCTGATCCCGTACAACACGTTTCGCAAGGTTTATCCCGGCGCATACGAGAATCAAATGCGCGTCCAAGCTTATCCGAACATGCTGGATCAGGCGGTGGATCAGGCCACCGAAGTTCTACGCCGGCGGCGCAATGTAGCGTACACCGCCAAGAACAGCTTTTCGATCCAGACGGCGGAAATGGAAGTGCAGGAGTTTCACAATATTATCGGGATGGTGGCGATTGCCACGGTGGTGCTAAGTTCCATCGGACTGTTGATTGGCGGCGTGGGAGTGATGAATATCATGCTGGTGAGCGTGACCGAGCGCACCCGCGAAATCGGATTACGCAAAGCGGTGGGCGCCAAGGGGCGCGACATTACCTGGCAATTCTTGCTGGAGGCCATGACGTTGACCGGCGCCGGGGGATTGATTGCGCTGATCTTAGTCAACCTGCTGGTTTTGCTGTTGCGGCTCACGCTGGAGTGGCACGGAAGCATCCCATTGTGGGCAGCGGTGGCCGGAGTAACGGTGAGTATTGGCGTGGGGCTAGTCTTCGGTGTGTGGCCGGCGACCAAAGCCGCAAAACTCGACCCAGTGGAAGCGTTGCGGCACGAGTGAGTAGCGAAAGCCGGTGATCTTCTATTCTCTTGCGATTACTTCACAACCGCGGCATAGCTGGAAGCGCTGCCCGGAGGCGTGGGGGTGATTGCGCTGGGCCAAGAAACGTCCAGAGAAGTTTCCTTGCGGACCAACAGCTTGGATTTGCGGGTTATGTGAATCTTTAGCATGTTGGACATGTCTCCGCGAATCTGACCCAGGCCCTCCTTTGCGACTTGCAAGCTTTTATCGGCGCGATACAGAGCCACGCGGAGTTGATGAGGCCCGCTGGGCAACGCGTGTGAGAATCGAATCGGGTCGGTGGCGCTTCCGGCGTGAAGCTCGGTGGTAAATAGCAAAGTCTGGTCAGCGAAAACGGCGATGGCGCCGTCGGGGACCGTAGAGTCAATTTCGACTTGCAAAGAAGCGCTTTCCATGGTCTTGGACATGGCGCTGGAAGGCAGTAACGGCAGAATGGCGACAGCCGGAGTCGAGCTGACCAGCGGAACTTTCAAGTCAGGGACGACGCCGCGCTTGAGACGCGCGGTGGCGAAGGCAGCGCCCAGGTGCTGCGAAGGTGTCTTTGGTGCCCGCGCGGGTTTCGAAACATCGTCGTCATCATCGATGTCCGGGATGGTGTAATCGTTCGAATATCCTTGGAGATCCCCTGGAGCTTTCGGGGCGGCCACCGCGCAAACTGGTGGCTGCGGAACGCTGAAACGCTTGCTCATGGCGCGTGACACTGGAATGCTCAAAGTGAGCAAGAAAGCCAAGCCCGCAGCAACCCAAACGTCACCGGATTGGATGGGCCGCGCAAACCAGCCGGCTACGCGCGGAATGCGAAGGATATTTCGCTTTGGCGTGGCCTCGACTACAGCAACTAACTCGGCGGTACCGACAGGGTCTGTGGTATCGGCGGGCTGAACTGTGACCGCGACCGGTTCGCCGACGGCGCGCGCAAAAGGATATAACGACGCCGCAAACGCTTCGGCATTCGGGTAGCGATCCGCGGGATTCTTCGCCAGGCAACGCATGACTACGTGGTCAAGTCCTTCCGGAAGCGCGGGATTGCGCTGCGACGGCGGAATCGGCTCGGCGGAAAGAATCTGGGCACACACGGCGCTCACCGAACTGCCCTCGAAAGGCGCGGCTCCGGTCATCATTTGGTAGATCACGACTCCGAGCGAGAAGAGGTCGGAACGGGAATTCTGCGGCTGCCCCAGAATTTGCTCGGGGGACAAATACGCCGGGGTTCCCATCATGGAGCCGGAACCAGAAACCTGTGTGGCGAACCGGGCGATGCCGAAATCGCCGAGTTTTACGTTACCTTCTTCGGTGATGAGAATGTTGGCGGGCTTGAGATCGCCGTGAATGATTCCGGCTTTATGGGCGCGACCAAGCGCTCCGGCCAGATCCGCAGCCCAGGCACAGGCGCGCGGCAGTGGCACCGTCGATTCCGCAAGGACGTGCTGGAGCGTCTTGCCGGCGACATATTCCATAACCAGGTAGGCTACGTTTTCCTGCTCGATGCCGACGTCGTACAAGCTGATGATGGCGGGATGTGACAACTGGCTAACGATCTGGGCTTCGCGGAGGAATTGCTTCTGTTCGGTGGGCGCACCAAAGGCGTGCACCAGAGTCTTGAGCGCGACGGTGCGGCCCAGAATTGTATCTCTGGCTTTATCGACGCGGCTGGTGGCGCCGCATCCAATCGTTGAGATTACTTCGTAACGATTCTTAGGCATGGTCGGGGACGTGACCTAATTCAAATAATTTCTCGTGCTGGGATATGGTGGCGAAAAGAGTGGAGTACTGGAATGGGCCAAAGGTACAGTGTTGCTTAACCGCCAGTACTACGGCGAACACTGTAGAAACCGGCGAGCGGTTCCAAAAAGCGGCAAATGACGGCTGTTCGTTGGAACCCGGAGCATCGGTTCGATCCCCACGTCAGGCAGAACGCAGCAGGCGAGCGGCGCGCTGGCGGAAGGAGACGGAAGGCTGGGGAGCGGCGACCTCGGCGACCACTTTTCGCCGGGCGAACGGATACAAATCCTGCGCCAAATCCTCGGCCGAATTACAGCGCTGCGCCGGGTCTTTAGCCATGGTGTGAGCGACTAAACCATCCAGGCCCGCCGGCAGCGATGAATTGTATTGCGAAAGCGGCAACGGCGTCGAGGACATGATCTTGCTGCAAATGCCTTGCAGCGAATCGGAATCGAAGGGCAAATGACCTGTGAGCATCTGGTAGATCACCACGCCCAGGGAAAAAATGTCGGAACGCGCATCCTGAGGCTTACCCAGGATTTGCTCCGGACACCAATAGGCCGGCGTGCCCAGCAGTGAGGTGTCTTTGGTGTCGTTGCTGGCCAGCCGAGCCATGCCGAAGTCGGTCAGCTTTACGCGCCCTTCTTCGGTGATCAAAATGTTGGCGGGCTTCACGTCGCCGTGGATCACGCCTTTGCGGTGGGCGATGCTGAGAGCCACAGCTGCTTCTGCAGCCCAGGCGCAGGCTCGAGCAGGGGGTACGCTGCCTTTTTCCAGAATACGCTCCAGCGACTGACCTTCGATACATTCCATGATCAAGTACGGTGTGGAGGAAGCCTCATCGATGCCCATGTCGTGCAGCGCAACAATGGAGGGATGGGAAAGTTGGCCGACCACGCGGGCTTCCTTCATGAATCGATCGCGGCCCTGTTCAGAAGCCAGTTCCGGCGAGAAGAGTTTCACAGCCACGGTCCGCCCAATCATGGGATCGAACGCGCGGGCGACGCGGCTGTAAGCGCCGGTGCCGATAATGTCGAGAACTTCGTAGCGGCCCACTTGCACGGATATATAAACCTCTGGCGGAAAACTCTTGCTCGAAGACCCATGCTAACTGGATCTGCAGTTTTGGCGATATGCATCGGTAGTCCCACCGAAGAGGTACTAAAGTACTTTATTAACAATCTCTTATGGTGTGGCGACCGGTGCTTTTGCGAGCCCTAGGAAGGCCGGACTGATCGCGACATTGGCGGGGAAAAACTTGACCTAGTGGCCCATCAAAAGGAGATAGCGATGGAAGTGGAAACAGCGCATCTGGTTGTAAGCCTGACTGCCGGTCCAGTGGTCTTCGGCGATGCGGTAGCAGGCAATCATTACCCCGGTGCGGTCGTCGCCAAAATAACAGTGTATGAAAACTTTCTTGCTGGGATTATCGCGCAGGAGTTGCAGGAAGGCAGCGACCTGGTTGTCGGTGGGACCAAAGACTGCGCTGGTGGGAATCTAACGCTTCGCATGCCGAAAGCCGCGACGGCTTTTTGCTCCGCGTGGTTCTTGCCGGTGTTGCGGAGATCCACGACGATGGAAATCCCGAGGTTGTGCAGCTCTCGATAGCCCCTACAGCGGGCTGCGAACCGCGATATAGAAATTCGCTAACTTTTACCGGCGTTGCGAATTTCGGGAATGGCGAGTTTTTCGGCACTTTCGGGAAGAAAGCGCGCGAACGAAGAGTTCACCACATTGCGGTGAGCGTTGTACAAAATAAAACCGGCAGAACTCAACAGGGCGGCAGTCGTCAGCAAGACCAAAACCCGGGAACGGTAGTTGAATTTCATTTTTTCGAGTGAAGTGATTCTAACCCGACCAAATACGGGCCGGGGCAACAAAGAGGATTCTAATTTTTTCCGCAGGAAATCCTCAGAAGCAGAAATTGTAGCGTTGGATCGAGTGCGAGCGGGAGTAGTAGGCCGAAAGGACACCACTACAAATAGACACGATGGAAAAACCTCAACGACATTTTGCGATTTCCTCTTGACAGGAAAAGTACACCCGATGATACTGCGAATCCAGATTCGGGGGAACGTGGCAGCGCCAAGTAGACGCGGTCGAGGGTTTCATAAGCGTCTGCAGGAACCACGACACCAGCCGGGGTCTAAGCAAAAAAAACCGTGCGTGAGCCAACTCGCGCGCCTAAAGGGCTGAAACGCGGCAGTTCAGACCGTGGGGAGTTACGGTCTTGAGCTAAGCATTGCGTTGCACAGCCTTTGTTTCACATTCGACCGTGATGGCCGGTCGAATTTTTGCTTTGTATCCCTGGCTTTCAGCCGAAACGAGTTGCCCGCAGCATTGGGATGCTGGCAGCGCCTCTGCCAAAGCGGAGGAGTATAATTGAAGGGTAACCTCCAGCTCATGGGGGAACCCCGGAGCGCGGAGGCGCGGATGGCAACAGTGAAATCGGTACTAAATGGAAAGTCGTTACAGAGCGGGGTTCGCCCAGAGAATTCCGCGACAGAGAACACCGGATTGGTGTTCGAACGGTACTTCACCGACGGCAAGAATTCGCCTTTCGATGTGGTGGAATGGGATAAGCGGACGGCGCTGATTGGCAACGAAAAGGGCGTCACCATCTTCCGCCAGGAAGGTATTGAAGTTCCCAAGAATTGGTCGCAGACCGCCACCAACATCGTGTGCAGCAAGTACTTCCACGGGAAACCGGGCACCAAAGAGCGCGAGAATTCGGTTCGGCAACTGATCAGCCGGGTAGTTAATACCATTGTTCGTTGGGGCCATGAGGGCGGCTACTTCGCCGATATCCAATCGAAGGATGCGTTCCGGGACGAACTGACCCACCTACTGGTGGAGCAGAAGATGAGCTTCAACTCGCCGGTGTGGTTCAACGTCGGGGTGCAATCGAAGCCGCAATGCTCTGCGTGCTTTATCAATTCGGTGCAAGACAGCATGGAATCGATCATGGCTTTGACGCGCACCGAGGGCATGCTGTTCAAGTGGGGCTCGGGGACCGGGACCAATTTCTCCACGCTGCGCGGAAGCCGGGAAACCCTTTCAGGCGGGGGCATCGCCTCGGGTCCGGTCAGCTTCATGAAAGGTTTCGATGCGTTTGCCGGAGTCATCAAGAGTGGGGGCAAGACGCGGCGTGCCGCCAAGATGGTGATTCTGAATATCGATCACCCCGACATCGTTGAATTCATCGAATGCAAGGTGAAGGAAGAGCGCAAGGCCCATGTGCTGATCGAGCAGGGATACGATTCGGCCATAGACGGCGATGCATATACCTCGATTTTCTTTCAGAATGCCAATCACTCCGTACGGGTCACCGACGACTTCATGCAGGCGGCCGACCAGGACCGCGACTGGTGGACCAGGAACGTGACCGACGGGCAGCCCGCCGAAAAACTGCGGGCGCGTGATCTGCTCTTCAAGATTGCCGATTCCACCTGGCGCTGCGGCGACCCGGGAATGCAATACGACACGACCATCAACCGCTGGCATACCTCGAAAAACAGCGCGCGGATCAATGCATCCAATCCTTGCTCGGAGTACATGTTTCTGGACGACACCGCGTGCAACCTGGCGTCACTCAACCTGATGAAATACCTGGGCCCCAACGGACAGTTTGACGTCACCGCGTTCAAGCATGCGGCGGACATCACC
>Ga0302179_10001896_pt1 | contig 12343 bp, 16 predicted proteins | sample I_Palsa_E3_1_FD_198788 | JGI IMG/M metagenome (GOLD analysis project Ga0302179, IMG submission 198788) | Peat permafrost microbial communities from Stordalen Mire near Abisko, Sweden - I_Palsa_E3_1 | ecosystem: Environmental > Terrestrial > Soil > Palsa > Peat permafrost | place: Sweden...
TTGACTAAACAGGATACATAGGAGGCTCATGAGGCCAAGTTCGCTTATTACTTCCCATATTGTCTTCAATTCTGACGTTTTTCATAAATATGGTCCTGTCACTGTCCACAAAGCTGTAGAAGTCGGCTCTCGAAAATCAGTCCGTACTTCAATTGTACGCGATCCCATCAGGTGTCTACCAAGAAGTTATGACAACGAAACCGCTTTACTAGTCTCAGTTTCACTCGCCTGCATTGATTGCCCTTTGTTGCAACGAGACCATGGCTCCTCCAAGAAAGAAACCACTCCCGCCTGGCGCAAAGATACCCACTCGCAAAGCATCAATATCCAGCACAACGGGCGTTCCAAAACACTCTTCAGGGCGCTCCGGTTCCAAGTCTTCTGCCGCCGCAGCAGCAGCAGCCACAGCCCTCGCAGCGGGCGCCTCCTCCTCTGGCCGAGGCAAGACGAAAGCCAAAGTGTCGCGCCATGCCTCCGATCAGGCGAATCTCCCGGCTCTTGAACGCATGGATAATGGAATGCGATTTTCCAGTTTCCCTGTGGTCCTTAACATAAACCAGAAAAACTACTACACAGACTATCTCAAGAAAGATGAGCAGGTGCTTCTCAGCAGTAGTTCAAGGGCTTATTGTAGATTTACACAAATCGTCAAATTGCGGCGGATGCGAAGGATGCGGAAGCAAGGGAGGCAGCGGCCAAGTTAGCTCCGCAGGAGGCGGAAGAAGGATCAGAAGATGAAGAGACGGAACAAAGCGGGTCGAAAGTCATTGTGATACACCTTGGATCAAGGAATCTGAGGATTGGATTGGCGTCACAGACGTTTCCGCATACGGTCCCAATGGTGATTGCAAGACCTTCAGCAGCGACATTCAAACCCTTACCTCCCCTACCACTACGGCTGAGGGAGGATCCAGAGAGTCAGGAGCCGTTGTTTGGTCAGGCTTTTGAAGAAGGGGTGGCGAAGTTGGATGCGATACTCAAGGCGAGATTGAAGGCTGCGAAAAAGAGAACTGTGCCAAATGCAAGGGAGTTGGTTGCCAGTTATAATCGGCGGAGTCAGTACGAAGAGTTGTTGGATATCAATGATCCTGAACAAATCGAATGGATTGACTTGGGTCCGGAACATAAATACGTCACTGGTGAAGCTGTACGATTCTTACTTCGAGAAGTTCTAATGATCAGGCTCTGCGAGTTGTCGAAGATCCCAAGTTGGCCCGACATTATTGGCCCTTGAAAAATGGTGTATTCAACGAAGTCGAGTACTTGTCACGGCAGGAATTGATAGGCGATATCCAACTTATCTTGGAAGGCGCAATCAAATCAGAAATGGAGATCGATGTTAATAACTATGGCAACTACAGTGCAGTTCTCGTCATCCCAGACCTTTTCGAAAAATCTCAAATCTATGAACTGACACGACTGCTGTTTCAAGATATGGGATTTTCAAAGGTCGCTTTTCTACAGGTAACCTCTGGTTGAAGAATACCGTTAATTGTAGGAATCGTTGTCAGCGACATACGGGGCAGGACTCTCCAATGCATGTGTAGTTGATATTGGGGCGCAGACAACGACTATTGCCTGCGTGGACGAAGGCGCCATCATCCCCGATTCTAGAATCAATCTGAAATATGGTGGGGACGATATCACCGAATATTGGACTAAATTATTACTTCGAGCGTCATTCCCTTGGCCTGATCTTGATCTTGCGAGATCAGTGGATTGGAGGGTAATGCAGTTTGCGAAGGAACGATGGTGCACATTGTACGAAAGTGATGTTGCGATGCAAGTTGGGGAAAGTGTGGTTCGGAACCGAGGGCAGAAGACGAAAAAGTTCTCTTGGCGAGTTTATGAGGAAATCTTCCTGGCTCCTATGGTATGCGGAATATTTCGGGATATCGTTGATTGTAGGCTGTGTTCTTACCTTCCGTAATGGGAAAAGCTGAGAGAATGCCTCCCCGGCATACCATCATTCCCCGAAGCACGGACCTGTACGACGGTTCGTTTAATGACCAAGAGGTAGTTTCGTACAAGTCTCATTTTAACTTCTAGTCTGGAGCACAAAACGCAATGGCAAACCATTGGGTTCTCCCTGCAATCCCCGTCATCGAGACCGAAAAGCCCGCCAACGGAAGCGGAAACGAAAACGGCACAACACTTCTCACCGAAAACCCCACTCCGTCCCGTCGTCCCTCTCCTTCCATCCAATCCATGGCAGGCGACGTCCCTGAATCTGTCATGGACGCGTCTCGTCGTTCTGTATCACCTGGAGCAGTCGCCTCTCCTGCCCCCGGCGCAAACGGCTCCTTCAACACGCCTCAACTCGACAAATCCATTAACCGCGCCCCTACCCCCTCGCAGGGCCCGGCTAGTTACTTCCCTCCAACATCTGCGGCCTACGACGACGAACTCACAGTGGCTAATATCCCCTCTCTGGAGTACGCTGTAACCACAAGTATCAAGTTTGCGTCTCTTCCGGCATTGTCAACTATGGTCACCACCAACCTTGGTGAAGATCGGTCTAGGAGACTTTATTCTTCCATATTGCTCGTTGGAAGTGCTACCTTGACCCCTGGACTTGGGTATATGCTTGAAGATAGAGTTCGCAGTTTGAAGGGCGGAACGGTGGCGGTTATCCCACCCCCGAGGGACATGGATCCTGGGGTACTGGTTTGGAAGGGCGCGAGTGTCTATGCTCGTCTCAAGACTGCTGAGCGGGAGGCTTTTATGACGAGAAAGGAGTGGGATTTATATAACATAAGGGGAATCCCGCTGAGGCTGACGTTTGTTTTCTGATGGACATAGCGATGCATACGATTCTGTGAGAAAAGTGTTATATATATTGTCTCTTCTTAAAACGCCACTCTTGATTGCTACTGCTGGGTATTTTGTGTTCCTAAAAGATTATGGTCTGGTGTACCAAGTTTCCATATTATAATCTTTTCTTGGTCCTTTCACGTCATACTCAATCTTCCATCTCTCCAGATCTGCACCTTTGAAGTAGAAATTATATCCCACTTCATAATTGTCGGGACTGCAAAAATGACTTGCCTCGGCACGCCATTCTGTCTGTCCTTCATGAGGTACAAACTTGAGGCTGTGGAAGAAGTAATCCAATGTAAACTTCTCATCCCGTTTACAAAAGAATACTTCCAATTTATCACTCAAGTCGTCATATTGATAGATATATTGCTGTGTGCCGTTGAGCTTCATGCCGTTTGATGCCGTTAATTCCGTTTTCTCGGAGTATAGATACTCTCGTCTTGCATCAATTGAGGTTCCAGCGATTCGAGGAATGAATTCAGTGGTCCCGATGCTAGGACCGGAAGGGTATTCGGGTCGGCGAGATAGATATGTGCGGTTCAACACCCACTTCCCTTGTAATGCCCGAAACACTGCCGCAGCTACAAATTTCCCGGCCGTAACAGACGCGTAAAGTGTCTCCTCTAATGAACTCTTCAAACCTCGACTCTCCTGTGTCTCCAATCTCCCATTCAGCGAACTAGGTCGTTCAAAATGATGAGGACCGAATACGTCTTGTGCGGATACAAATGAGTTATGCTGCGATTTTAACGAAGTCATAGAAATTCCGAGTGTCTTTGTGAATTCTGTCCCAAAATTAACATAGTCTCCCCGTGGCCACTGCATTCGCGGTTTAGCTTCTCTTAATCGTTTTTCATGAACTACTCCCTCTACCATCTCTTCAATGGAAGGAAATGGAAGAGTCCCAGAGAAGATCCCTGCACACCAGAGAGCTTGTAACTCGATTATGCCCCAGTATGGGCCTCTGTAGTGTCCCACGAAAGCTGCGTTGGGAAGTGAGGGGTGCAATGTCGCACGGTGGAGGGTGACTGGGAGCCAGTGGTCATTCGAATCGAAATCAAGAGATGAGAGAATGTCGGATGGCAGTATATTCGCTGAAGCTGATGGCCGAAATCCTGTGGCGAATATTATATGAGTGATATCTTCGGAGAGTGACGAAGATTCGGACGAAAGAATGAGTCTGGAGCCGGAGACGGACGTGAGATGGCCAGAATGAATGGTGACGTGCCCTGACCTGGCGTAATTTGCATACGTATCGGAAACGACAGCATACGGAGGCATGTCCGTATCAACTTTCATACTGCTGGAAATCGAGGATAAGTCCCTACCTAGAGAACTCAAGTACTTGTTTGCCTTCCTCCATCGCTCCACGGGGGGTATATCTTCTTGGGATTGACGAGATAGACGATATAATACCAGATCTAGAGGAAGGAACGTGGTGCCTGGATTTTTGACATCCAGGGGGAGATGTTTGGGCAGTATCCAAAATGGCCGAGGGATAATGTGATGAATTGAGGCAGCGTGTGTCGCGATATCATCGACAATTTCAACGCTGCTCAGTGAACCACCCACGATTGCGATGTTCTTCCCTTTGAACTCGTCTGGAGAGGAATACGACGAGGAATGCGAGATACTGCCCGTGAACGTTTCAAGCCCAGGTATCGGCGGAATATATGGCTCCGAAAAAAACCCACAAGCCATAATCAGGAAATCAGATTCGCCCTCCTCCTCCTTTTCATCGGCGATCCAGGTTATAACCCATTTATCCTTGGTAGCGGAGCGTTCCACGCTTGTTACCTTACATCCCAACGACAATACCCCTGAATCAAGAAACCGGTGACAGTATTCCGCCAAGTACTTCCCCACTTGCGTCGCGGCCGGGAACAACGGTGTGTCCTCTGGCCATTGAAAATCGGAGAAACACGATGTATGTTTCGAGAGGTTTGTGTGCATTGATGGACGACATAGTTGCGACTCAGGGGACCATAATCCCCCCACCGTCGTCTGCGATTCGAATACTCGGACAGACAATCCCGCTTCTATGGCTGCTTTCGCAGAAGCAAGTCCCGATGGACCAGCACCTAAAGCAATTAGACAGATAGAGGGGATTGAGACCTATGATGGCGACGGTCTTGGAAGACATCGAAGGCCGTCCGTCCGGCTTATGGCCTTCTGATTTGAGTTGTTGAATCGATCGGCGGGCGCATTTTTGAGCCACGGAACGCCGGACCTGTGGCCCGAATCAACTCCCAAAACTGGGTATTGACGCGAACAACCCTGTGGCTCTCAAGCGGCCGCTCCGATAATCTTCGAAATCTTTGATAACGGAGGCCATTATATGTAGTAAGTTCCCCACGCCTTCCTATTTGACTTCAAATAGGCCTGAATGTCTTCCAACAGCAAAGTCATCGCCGTCGATTTCGACGATACATTGTCGTTCACGAACCGCACGATTTGCGAATGGCATAACAAGACCTACGGCACCAATCTATCGATCGATGAGTTCTATTCATACTATTATTGGAAGAATCCTGGGTGGGGAACGCCGGATGAAGCTGTCGCCAAGGTCAAGAAGTTTCTCACGTCGCCTGCGGCGAACGATATTCCCCCCATCGAAGGGGCGCAACGAGGGACTCGACGACTGAAAGATGCTGGGTATACCCTAGTAGTAATTACCGCTCGAATGCACGAAATCGCGGAAAGCAGCGTGGAATGGCTAGAGAAGCATTTCCCCGGCATTTTCGATACGATATACTTCACTTCGGCATTTCAAGCACCCGAGGGAGAAACGCAACATCTAATCACCGAGATAAGCGGACCACCGCCGCATAGACATACCAGTTCCCATCCTACGAATCCTGGAGGCCAACATATTCCTGCATATTCGGTTCCAAGAAAGAAGAGCGATGTGTGTCTGCATGTTGGCGCGATTGCATTGATCGATGATGCGATCGAGAATGCATTCGATGTACACGAGAACGCGCGGATCGTCGAGTGTTTGGTTTATGGGCAATGGAAATGGAATGCTACGCTGCATTTTGCAGACAGACCGGAGGATAAGTTGAGTTATGAGCAGGCTAAGGAGAGGGGTGTGCATATCGAGGATTCGAAGCCAACCCCTCTTCCACAGGGTATCGAAAGAGCAAAGACATGGACAGATGTAGTTGCACATGTCACAAGGTTTACGTTGAAAAATTAAGATATTGGATTATAGGTACAATAATAATATGATCTATTTACAATCTAGGTCGAATCTTTGTCTAGACATCTCCAATGTCAAATGCTTTTTGTCTCCCTTGGTATCATAAATCAAAATTTTGTCAGATCGTGCGAGTTTCGCCACATACTCCCGTACTATCCATTAAGATTATAAGAGACGATGGGGTACCTTTATTATTGCCCAAATGAAGATCGAACTTGACAGACAAATTCCGGACAAAATACTGAATAGAACCCTATTTCCCAACGCTTCGATCAAGGGTTTGCCAATGATCGTTCCAGTGCAAGACAGAATGTTTCGGATGAGATTGTTCATCGCAACAGCACTTGAACTTCGTCCAGGAACCGCATCAATCAAGTACGTGGTCACAGTTGCAAAGGTAATCATCATCCCAAGGCCGAAGAAGAATGTTCCTATCTCGGGAATGACAACGAAGAGACCTTTCTCGATGGTCCATCCGTACATCAGAAGTCCAAGGGGATACATGACTGCGCCAACCCATGTGTTGAGCCCGAAACGACCTTCTGCCTCGAGGACCCCTCCGTGTTTCTCTGCTGAGCGCACAAACACGTAATCTGACCAGCGTCCACCGGTGAGAGAGCCTACTAAATAACCGAGACTATTCCCGAGATAACAGAGTCTTGAAGTCAGAACAGCAAACTGAAACAAGGTACCCAACAATGGTGGAGGAGAAGTTATAAGGTTCAGAGGAGAAGGTGTATGTAACTGAGATGTTCATGCAGTACTACTATCAGAGAGAAACAGATCGTGAGACTTACCAGAGTCCCAAATGCGACGGCTGCGTATGCGATTGCAAGAATCACAGGGGGATACTTTAGTAAACGGAGAAGCTTCAGTGGCTCAATTGCGTAGATTTTGAAGACCTCCCATTTCGTGAGTTCTCGGACGACTCCCAGCGAGGGTTCTCTCTTGAGAACCTTCCGTGGAGGTCTCATTGTCTCTGGGAGAAAGAACAATATCATAAGGAACTGGACTGTTCCGCTAAAGACTAGGAACCATAACGTTGACCGCCATCCGAACCTCTCGTTGAGCGGTCCTCCGATGATTGGAGCCTACAGTGAGATAGTCCTGAGATTGAGGATACAATTAAAGGCCCCATTAAAGGTCCTAAATAGAACCATCCCATCGCCCTCCCTCGTTCCTGCGGGATATAAATGTCCGCGAGTGTTCCCGCGCCAACGGCCTGGACGCTGGCTCCGGCCCCGGCGGCCAAAATTCGCATGATAATCAACTCGATGATTTCTTGTGAGGTTGCACACAAGACGTTAAACACAACCCACAATGCAAATGAAATAACATAGACAGTTCTCCTTCCCACTCGTTCCGACGCCGCACTCCACCACAACGGAAACACTCCCAATGCAAGCATGTACAACGCCACAGTCAAGTTAACCAAATTCGCATTCGTATGTAGTCCTTCAATGACATGCGGAAGAGCGGGTAAATATATCGCAGACCTACTATTACCTCATATTCTGGGACTGGGGTTACCCCATGGGGGCGGCGACAGCGGCAAGCGCAATTATCAATACGATGAAGTTTTTCCGTTTTGGAGAATATTGCACAGGATCCTCAATCTCAGGCATTCCCACCACTAAAGACGCGAATAAACCCCTCCGTTTCGCCCGAGGAACGATCGACGAAGCTTTCCCCTGCAGCTCTGCCCCGTCTCCATTTTCAAGGTCGACCTCCACCCCGGGTGCAGCGGCAAGTATGCCCGCGGCATCATCATGGATAGAAGTAGCGGGACTCGTCCGACTGGCGGTCTGTGGTGTTGAATGAGGTTTTTCAGTCGTATCGGAGGGCATTGACGTTGGCTTTTCCTCGTCCGGAGGAATGGATGGCTCGCTTGTAGGTGACACCATTGTTCATGGTATGAAGATGGACGAAGGCTGTTGATACGCCCTCGGAATTCCGTTTAGATCGGATCACGGCACGCACCGCAAGTCACGTGTGCTCCACCTTAACGTCGGCTTTTTTACCCCACGGTGATAGGTGTCCCCACCTGGTACCCGGTCCTAGCCGCGGCCGTGGAGGCACTCAAGATTCAAAAATTGAAACTCGGCCGCGGGATCCAGATCAAATCTTGTCATGGAAAGGATTCTGACTGTCAAGTAGGTCCGAGTGTGCGCGTCATTAAGCGCTTTTTCGGGGCTCACACTTCCCATTCCGCATATACATAGAGGCATTTTCTCACGATCTGAAGACTGAGGCGGACGTTGCTTAGCAGCCTAAGATTTATCAAGCTCAATGTGTGTTTGTGCAGAATTAATTACAAAATGAGTTGAAGGCGGTATGTCAACGCCGAAAGTTATTCCGGGTGCCCTGTTATTGGCAAATACGTGGGGATCATCAAATTTTGTGAGACATCTGGACCAGCGGCTCAAGTGTGCATGATCGTTTGGCCAAATGGAATGGTTGGCACTGAGCAGGGAGAACAGACTAGCGGTCCGATGAACTCGCACTTTCGGAAGATAGAGATAAGCTTCGATGGAAACCTCAGGATGAACACAAGCAAACGCTCAATACACAGAAATAGAATTGATAAGTGCCAATCAACTTTCGCCTCCCCCCCAAGAACGGTCCAACTTCTCATTACTCATCTTCGATTTTCTCAAGAGCAAACATATCATCTTTCTTGACGCCATAATGCTTGCAAGTCTTAAAATTCATTTCCCTCGCCTATCATTAACCTAGGCCGTAAGAAGCATTACCTTCTTTCTTTCATCGGAGCCGCATTTCCTCGAAATGCATTGATCCACGATGTATTGATAAGCATCTGAACGACAGAAACAAGCCCCTCTCTTCTTTCCCTCCTGAATATTCAAACATTTCCCCGCGAAGCGTTGCTGATAGTCTTCGCTGAAAATGCAAATATACGCGCAGTGGGGTGTCTCATGAATATTGTCGAGGGCTTCATGCGTGTGATGAGGCTCGTCATGAAGAATGCCTGGGTCTGCAATTGCAGTGACTCCGATTGCAGCAACGCAAAGCGCAAAGATTGCTTGGAGACGCATTGATGAAAAGGTGGCGAGGAACAATGGTGGCGATGGTAGAAAAGGACAAGATGAGACAACTGCGCTGATATAAAGCTCTTTATCGTTGTCTCACACATGGACGTGCATCTAAAGATCGACCCATTTATGAAATTGATTTACGGGCGACAATTGGAGCGAATTACTACGCCAGTGACCGAAAGAACGTCTAGCATGGGTTGATGAGGGGAGATGGCATCCAGAAGTATTTCCATGACTTTGAAAGGAGGAATTCAACGAGAGACCAGCGTCAAAGGATTGGACGAGTTATAGCAGAACTGATAGCCGGATCATAAGTCTCCGAACAAATATGTAAATGAAAGGCTGGATTGAGACCGACGAGGAAATGCCATGATGCCATAGCGGCAGACTTGTGAACCCTTGTTGGATTCTGTTGTCCTCAGGTCGCCTTGACAACCGCTTGGACCCCAGACCCCGGCCCTACCCTAGCTAGGATTTTATCTCTGCGGCGATCCTACGCTTTCCCTCATCGATATCGCGACCACCATCGCACAAGCAATGGGTTCTCCAGATCCAAATGTCGAAATTGGCATTATCGGTAAGTCTTTCACTCACTGTATCTGACTGTAGGATTGGGCGATATGGGCAGAATGTACGCCCGATTAATCAGGAAAGCAGGCTGGAAGTGACCCCTGACTCACCCACACTTCTAATCAACAGAGTCAACGCCTGCGACAGACCAGAACGTTATGAACGAATACGGCAGGAATTTGAAGGCAGTGGGATTAATATTGTGGAGAACGGACACTTGGTTTCCAGAAGAAGTGATTTCATTATTTACTCTGTGGAGGCGGAGTATGTTGACGCGGTTGTCAAAGCCTACGGACCTTGTATTTGTTCCTCAGGGAGGAGCTTGGGTAACGGTAGCGACGAAGGTGGGCGCGGTGGTCGGCGGACAGACGTCTTGTAAGGCACCGGAGATTGCGGCGTTTGAAAAGTATCTTCCTGAGGATGTGGAAATACTGCCTGTTCACTCATTGCATGGACCAAACGTTGATCCAAGGGGACAACCACTGGTATCTTATTATTTGCGAGGGATAAACTAATGGGAGGTCTTAATACAGCACCGTGCGACGGATAAAAGTCTTCGTCTCGTAGAAACGATATTATCCTCATTTGAATCCACCTACGTCTACCTCTCCGCAATTGAACACGACCGCATTACAGCAGATACCCAAGCAGCTACTCACGCAGCATTCCTCAGGTTCCCTCCTCTCTGTCTGTGTTAATAGTCAGTATGGGCCTAGCATGGAAAGCAAACAATCAATTCCCCTGGCAAACAATCCGCTACGAGGGCGGCATCGAAAACGTCAAGGTAAACGTCACACTCCGTATCTTCTCCAATAAATGGCATGTCTACGCCGGTTTAGCAATCATGAACCCCTCTGCGCAACGTCAAATCACGCAGTACGCCTCCTCTGTGACGGATCTCTTCAAACTCATGACCGAGGGCAAGGAAAAGGAGTTCTCGGAACGCGTGCATGCGGCGGGCAGATTTGTGTTTGGGGAGAAGAAGGGGGATGTGCCGCGACTTTTGAGGGATGATTTGTTGGATCAGTTTAGTTTGAGTGGAGTCCCTCAGGCGGAGAGGGTGCCTAATAATCAACTGGCGTTGTTGGCTATGGTGGATTGTTGGTGGAAGTTGGGATTGAACCCGTATGATCATATGATTTGTTCGACTCCCGTATGTGTCCTTATTTGTGAGTATGGCTGATGGAAGATATTTCGGTTATGGTTGGGGATCACAGAGTATTTATACCGACAACCGGGGTTGCTGGATGAATGTATTCATGTTGCAGTCAACGACAACACATTCCGACGGGATGATATGGAGTTCACCTTCGCTGCGAGAGTAATTCCCGCATAAGATGTAGCTAATGACAGGGATGGGCAGAATGTGTCTCGTTTTCTGACTTTGAGTCCTACAGAAAACGCTTCACGAGTATACAAGACTACTTCAAACCACGGTTTCCAGAAGCAACCAAAGTGGGTAACGAGATGTTGCGCAGATTAGTGGAGAAAACAGGCAGTCAAGACAAGACATCCACATAACTCCATTATCATAATAAATTTTAAATAATCCTATTTTTCACAGGGTATTGATACATGCATCAACTCATCCTTGGGGATACTGTCGCGGGTCGTACCTACCATATTAGCCTCTGACTCTGGAATGGGGTCTACTGTGGAGCATGGTATTGCTGATTGCTGTAAGCGGGGTTACTGTACGATTGGTTCGAGTATGATGGAGCAGTGTAGGTTGGCGCATTATACGGAGGCGAGAGATGTGTTGTTTCAGCAGTAGCAAATGACTGTGCAGACTGTGCAGACTGGGCACTAGCGTACGATTGAGCCGTATACGGTGGTGAAGCGTATGTATTATTTGACGCCGACGCAACAGACAAAACCTCGTCAATAGTTTCCATACTAGCAGGAGTAGCCATACTGATCGGATACGGTACGCCCGTTCTCGGCCGACCTGTTCCTGGTCTGACCCCTGTCTGCGGCCGTGGACCCGGTTGTCGGAACCCAGTCATGGGTCTTACTCCCGTCATGGGGCGTACTCCAGTCCGTGGTCTTGGCGGCTCTGCAAAGGGATCTTGGAGATGATTTGCAGGCGCAGGTTCTGGAATTTGTAGGATTTGTCCCGTACGTAATGGTTCTGTGGTACCGTAGGGACCAGGTATAGTTGGTGTTGGGTTATTATCGTATCGTCTTCCTGCGCTTGACGAGGCGGCGGCTTGGGTAGGCAATCCAATCGCCGTGACAGTTGGTTCAGCTGCTGGTCTGCTATTCTTAATTCTCGCTCCATATTCATTGACTCCGGAAGTATCTGGATCGTATTGCCCTGATCTCATTGTTCCGAGATCGTTATCGGTCACAGCAGCGGTATTAACCGGCCGATAAGCATCGTAATTCTTCGACGATGCGTCATCATCTTTCAGGGGATCTTCAAAACTCGAAGGATCAAACGATTCCGCATCATGTTTCCTGTACCGGAAAAAGTTGCGCCAGTAGAAAAACGCATAGGCCGCGACAACTGCAATGACAAGCAAGTACCATCCTGCTTGGACTCCAGCGGGGTCTCCGTATAACTGCATCCCGAGACCCATGTTGATCAGAGCGAGGAAAATGAGGAGACGCCCGAACCAGAGATGCACCTGGGTGAACCAGCGTCGCGACGTAGGTTTATCGACTACGAAGCGGCGATGGTGGTAATATCCTA
>Ga0302179_10001902_pt1 | contig 12335 bp, 14 predicted proteins | sample I_Palsa_E3_1_FD_198788 | JGI IMG/M metagenome (GOLD analysis project Ga0302179, IMG submission 198788) | Peat permafrost microbial communities from Stordalen Mire near Abisko, Sweden - I_Palsa_E3_1 | ecosystem: Environmental > Terrestrial > Soil > Palsa > Peat permafrost | place: Sweden...
GTCCTCGCCCGTCCAGCCGAGCGCATCGCAGCCGGTTCCGTTTCTCTTACTATTCCAGCCTCACGATGTAAGGTAATCTGCAAATGATCGCAGTCCTTCATCAGGAGGCGTTGCCATGCGCGAGCTCGCTCCAATATTCACGCTGTTCCTGCTAACTTCCATCTTCTCCACCGCGCAGAATCCGAAGACAACCTACGGCCCGGTTCCGATCAAGGCCACTCGAGAACCGAACCCCGTGCCGGCCACGCCCGAGTCGATAGCTGAAGGCAAGAGAATTTATGGCTACGATTGCGCCTCCTGTCATGGCGCCACGGGCGACGGCAAGACCGCCGCTGCCAAGAACCTCAGGATGCCGAACCTCACCAGTCCCGATCTGAAAAACCACACCGACGGCGAGCTTTGCTACGTCATCAAGAACGGCCATGGCGACATGCCGGCCGAGGGCGATCGCGTCAAGCCCGAGCAGCTTTGGGATTTAGTGAACTACGTCCGCACGTTTCCGAAGAACGAGCCCGTCGCCAACACGAAACCGTGAGCGCTTGTGGTCCCCGCGCGCCTGATCCCCTCAACCCGAGAAGAACTTCCGAATTTCCGCCCAGTACTTTCGAACAATCCTGTCTGTGCTCAAGTGGCCGCCTCGCCGAAATAACTTCAACCTGACTCCCGTAAGCCGGGCAAACTTCTTCACCGACCGATAGGGGATATAAGGATCATCCTCAGCGTGAAACATCATGACCTTCGAAGCATCAATCTCGCGCGCATGAAATATCGGATTATAAAATTTTCCGCCTTGCAGCTTGTTCCAGTTTTTGTCCGATAGTCGATACCCGCTCCCAAACGCCGCCCGAATGTAAGCCGCGTAGTTCGGATTCGAAGTTTCCTTTTTCTCTTCTCGCGAAAGTATCGACCAATCCACAACCGTACAATTCGCGATGACCTTCTTGACTCGAGTATCAAGCGAACAAAGCAGAGCCGCCGCTCCGCCGAAACTGCCGCCAATCACAAACATTTCGTCCAAAGAGACGCGAAACCTGCGGCCAAAGGCAAGCTCGCGAAATTCCTTCGAGAGACCGCCGACCACATCGAGAATATCCAGATGCGGAGACCGCTCGAGAAACGCCCCGCCGCTCTCCCAAGCCCCGCGATAGCGCGGATAAAACACCCAATATCCTTTCCTGGCGAGAAATTCCGCCAGCGGCTGCTTGCGCGGAATTGATGGCATGCCATCGCAAAGAATGATCGCTCGCTCGATCCTCCCCGCTCGCGCCGGAGGCAAAAATTCAGCAACAATGTCGCGCGCAAATCTTGTCCTGAGCATCATTTTTCCGACCGCAACCCCCTGTTTCTCCCCGTTTCGACTTGACACCTGAAACCGTACCTCACTAAACTCCTCAACCATCGCGGCGTTTCGCCGCGCTGACCCTGATCAGCACTTTGATGCACAACTATTTGGAGGCCCCAGTGGCCACTTCCCGTCTTGCGAAATTCCCCGCCATGCTCGCCACGCTGCCGGTCCTACTCTTTATCTTTACCTTCATCTTCGCTGCCGCTCAACTGGCAGTCGCCGAATTGACGATCGGCTCCGGCAACACGGCCACTGCCGTTCCTCCCATCCCACGCCCGAGCACAACACCTTGCCGCGTCTCGCTCTTCAGCGCATACATCTTCGACAATTTCAATGCCCAGAGCTTCACCTACACGCCGCCAGCTGACTGTCCCGCCCCGTGGGCGAAGGTGATTCTCAACGCCAGCTTCTCCATCAGCGCTGGTATTCAGTACGATCGCACCGCCAACATCTGGATCGGCGATACCAACGTCTACTTCGGCACGACTGCCGAGGATCAGCCCCATGTCGGTCGCGACTGGCAGGTGGAGCGCGATCTCACCGATTACAGCTCACTCTTCACCGTTTCGCAGGATGGCACTGTTGATCTCGGCAATCTGGTGAACCCAACCTACACCGGCGTACTTCACGGGTCAGCCGAACTCCTCTTTTTTCCGCTGGCGCCGAAGCAAACCGCGCCCCGCGTCGCCGACCAGGTCATCGGATTTTCCGCCGGTCCCACCGGCGGCACGGTAGGCCTCGGCAGCCCGACCAGCCTGCTCGAACAAACTCTAACGCTCCCCACCAACATCACCAGCGTTTTCTTCGACGTCTTCGCCCAGGGCCAGTCTGGGGACGAATTCTGGTACACCTGCGTTCCTAACGATGTCTCCACAGAACTGGAAAGCTGCGGCAACACCGCCTTCCGCGAGTCCGAGGTCACAATCGACGGCACGCCCGCCGGAGTCGCTCCGATCTATCCGTGGATCTTCACCGGTGGCATCGATCCCGCTCTTTGGATTCCGATCCCGGGTGTCCAAACTCTGAACTTTCAACCCTACCGGGTCAACCTGACACCGTTCGCCTCGCTGCTTGACGACGGAAGTCCCCACACCATCGCCTTGAGCGTCTTCAACACCGCCGGCTATTTCTCGGCAACCGCCTCGCTCCTCCTCTATCTCGATTCGAGCGCCACCGCGCTCACCGGCGCGGTAACCGAAAACACACTCACCGCACCCGCGCCCACCGTCACCGAAAATCTTCGCACCGCGAAGAACGGCAACATCAGTGGAACCGTCACCACCCGCGCGTCCCATCACTTCCAAATCTCGGGATACCTCAACACCTCCACCGGCCCCGTCACCACGGTGGTCGCAGAGGACATCAATTTCCTTAATCTGCAAAATTTTCTGGTTCGGCCACTTCTGTACGTGCAAGACATCGATCAGCAGACCACCATCCATTCTGTCGTAACCACAAAAGATGCCGGCGGAACCTACATCAACGACCTCAAACAGAACTGGCCGCTATCAGTCAAAATAAGCGAGACCGTCAACTCCGATGGCTCTGGGACCCAAACCACCGCCATCAACCAGTACCTGGAGAAAAACGACGAAGCCAAGCACAACGGACAACCCACTTTCACCGGCCTGCTGGAGAATCGAGTTATAAGCACCGACGTTCTCGATTTCAACAGTCAAGGCAACATAACCGGCAACCAGAACCAATCCAGCTCGCAAGACTTCTTCGCGACCGATTCGACTGGATATTGTTACAGCCGCGACATAACCGCCGCCAACAATGTCCTGACCGGCATCACCAACGGCACTGGCTGCAACTGAACCAACCAAATTGTCAGAAGCGCTCGCGTAGGGCAGGCCGCCGCGGCCTGCCCCTGCGCGAAATCGAAGGATCCAGGCCAAGCGACGCTCGGCAGCCAACTGCTGACGCGAAACTAGAGGTGAGTCGGAGAGCAGTTGAAGTAAGTCGCGTGAGAGCTACCGTGACCAAATTCGCCGCCAGCCCAACAACACACCCAGACTGATCCCGGCCAGCAGCGCGCCAGCCAACTTCCTCCGATCACTAATGGCGACGAAGCGCGTAGGCTCTCCACTAACCTCGATAACCCCCAGCGGAATCACTCGCACTCCGCCGCCGCCCCCACCACCCTCGCCGCGCGCGCTCGTATCACCCACGCCGCCCGTGCCAGCACCGGCTCCGTACACATACATTATTTTCGCCACCGGAATGATCGTCTTTCCCTGAGCCGAGACGGGTTCGCCATAGATGGCCTTAACGCTAGCTTGCCCAAGAATACCGTCCTTCAGCGACTGCAAAAGAGCCTGACTCCCCATAGAACCTCCGTGAACAGATGGGTAAAGCAAATATAAGAAATGCCAATGCATGGCATACGCATTCGGCCTTGCTCAGGACCGCCGCGCGAAGCGAGTACGTCGCTACGCATCAACGCCTCCCGGGCGCCGAGTGAAACGGGTCATCCATTGGTGTATCCGGCCCGTCCTCCGGACTGGGAATATCCAGATTAACCACCACCGGTTCCTGCCCGCTGCGCACAATCACAGCCTCCACCGGCTCATCCTTGCGGGCATTCAATTCCTGATGGGGAACATAAGGCGGAACATAAACAAAATCTCCCGGCCCCGCTTCGTCGACAAACTCCAACTGATTCCCCCATCGGAACCGCGCCCGTCCCCGCACCACATAAATCACCGTCTCCAGTTCGCCATGATGATGAGGCCCGGTCTTGGCGTGAGGCTGCACCACTACAGTCCCCGCCCAAAGTTTTTGTGCCCCAACACGAGCCCGGGAGATGGCCTCGGCGCGAGTCATACCTGGAGTCTGAGGAGTATTCGAATCCAATTCGCCGCTGCGAATAATTCGTAAGCCGTGATTCTTCCAGTCGGGCTCTTCGTCCCTCTGAGGTTCAACACGTCGCGAGTCGTTCATAATCTTGGTTTCCCGTCACCGTTAACGATAGAAGCAGTGCCAATACATTCTGCCACCTGTTCCTAACCTGTGCGCGACTTGTGCAAATTCGCGCTCCAAACCGCAACCGCACCCATCGCGATTTTCCAGTTGCACCTCAAATCGCAACCTCCATACGCCAATCGCTGTCGCTGTCAACACGTGCGAAGCGCAAATTCACGATGCTGAATTTTTGACCTGGAATTCCACCGTTGCACAATTCTTATGGTATTGACCCCGCTCCACGTACGAAGTACAGTCGCTCCACTCGAAACAAAACAACTTGCCGGACGCTGGCCCGCTCGGTTCAACCGCTAACACTTAAAATCCCAGATCAATCGGCCCAGCCGATACGGAAAGAAGCGCATATGAATTTGGAAAATCAATGGCCCGTCTATCGCACCCGCTTCCTGGTGCGCGCGCGTCAACTCACCCAACCCCTGGTCTTTACCGATATTCTAGGTCGCGAACAATCCGGCCAAGTCGGCGATTATATCGTTCAATCAGCCGATGGCATGAGGCGGATAACCCCACAAGCTCTCTTCGAAGATATTTACGTACCTATGGAGCAGAATGACGGAGCCTCGGCCGTTCTCGCTCCGCCTGTGTCGCGATCCGCGCCAGAAAATCGTACCCGGGCCAGCGCCTAGCCTGGATTCGGGCTGTTTCGACTCTCAGGATGTGGCGAAAGGCTTACGAAGGTTCGCCCCTTCTCCGCACTCTTACAACTTTTGGGCCACAAGATGTAGTATTTAGCACTTGACAGGCACCATATACAGGAGTACGTTAGGCATCCCAAGGACAATTTTGAAGATCTCGATTCCACGAGGCCCGGACAATAAAAGACGACAAAAGATAGGGGAGAACAACTCAGGCTGATCGCAATGCTCGCTGGCAAATCCTGAGCAGAACAGTAAGGATGTCTGGCGTCTCCCCAGTCCCGGGAAACCGTCCCCCGAAGTGGACGGAGATCGGCGGTGACTTCCCCCGGCTTGGCTCTGCCCGGCATCCCCCACGAGGGAACTCATCCGAGAAAAATCAGAGCGGATCAGCCCAGCTGTCCCGCTCATGTGGGACGGCTCGGCCGTCTAGCTTTTGAGGAGCCCGATGGAAAGCTTAATGGAACTGGTGGCCGCGTCCTTTGCCCGCCACGGCGTCGAATGCCTTAATGCTCACGTAGCGACCGCCGTCCTCGGGTGTACAGCCGAGCGAAGCTCGGTCGCCGACTCTCCGTTCGATCCAAATCAAGCGGCCCTCCCCCTGGAGCCAGCTCTCAAGTCAGCACTGCCAGACCAGAGTTACCGAAAAACCCTGCAAGGCGATCCGGCTCCGTAGGGCGGGTACTGTGTCAGGCTGGTTGCTCGAAAACTCTGGTCGTATCAGGCGTGGCCTTTGGCGATGCCGTAAATTCTTTGGTTTGAAATGCAAGGATCTTGGGTATCGGGAGTGGTGTCGTCTTTAAAACCTTGAAATCCTGAGACTTTGAAATCTGCGCCAATAGATCATCTGCTTTTTGCCGTCATCTAATTTAGGAGAGAGAAATGCCCGAAGTGAGTGACCAAGTCAAGACCAAAACTACCGCCAACCCCTTTGCCGAGAAGAAGACGAAGGCCCCAGGCCTAACCTTCCGCCGCCTGTTTACCAAGCCAGGTGTGTCCCCCTACGACGAAGTCGACTGGGAGCTCCGCACCGCCCAGATCACCGACTCCCAGGGAGGCTTGATCTTCGAGCAGAAAAACGTCGAGGTCCCGAAAGACTGGTCGATGACTGCGACCAACATCGTTGCGTCGAAATATCTTCACGGCCAGATCGGCACCGACGAGCGCGAGACCGGCGTCCGTCAACTGGTAGCCAGAGTGGCCGAGACCATCCGCGACTGGGGCATGAAAGACGGATATTTCCGCACCAACGAAGATGCGGCCACATTCCACGATGAATTAGTGCACCTGCTGATCCGCCAGCATGTAGCCTTCAACTCGCCAGTCTGGTTCAATGTCGGCTGCGAACGAATAGAACCCAAATCCGACGCCACCAACTGGCACTGGAACGAAACCACAAGTCAGGTCGAGTTCGGAGTCACCGGCTACAGCCGGCCGCAGTGCTCCGCCTGCTTCATCAACTCGGTAAAAGATTCCCTGGATTCCATCCTAACCCTGGCCAAGACAGAGGGGATGCTTTTCAAGTGGGGATCTGGCACCGGCACCAATCTCTCCCCGCTTCGTTCCTCGACCGAAGTTCTAAGTGGAGGCGGCACAGCCAGCGGTCCGCTAAGTTTCATGAAAGGCTTCGACGCCTTTGCCGGGGTAATCAAGTCTGGAGGCAAAACCCGGCGCGCCGCAAAAATGGTCATCCTGAACATTGACCATCCCGACATCGTCGACTTCATCGAATGCAAAAGCAAAGAAGAAGCCAAGGCCCATGCGCTCGTCCTGCAGGGCTATGACGGTTCGCATCCTGACAGCGATGCTTACAGCAGCATCTTCTTCCAGAACGCGAATAACTCGGTAAGAGTTACCGACGATTTCATGGTGGCCGTGATGCGGGATACCGAATTCTCGACCAAAGCAATCGTCGACGGTAGAGTCGTAACGACTTACAAAGCGAAAGATCTCATGCAGAAAATTTCCGAAGCCACCTGGCACTGTGGCGACCCCGGGATGCAATACGACAGCACGGTCAACCGCTGGCACACGAGCAAGAACACAGCCAGAATCAATGCCTCGAACCCGTGCAGCGAATACATGTTCCTCGATGATTCCGCCTGCAATCTCGCCAGCCTTAATCTCCTGAAGTTCGCTCCCAACGGGACTTTTGACGTGGAAGCCTACCGGCACGCCGTAGACATTACGATCACCGCGCAAGAGATCCTGGTCGATAACGCCGGTTACCCGACCGAAATCATCGGCAAAAACTCGCATGACTATCGTCCGCTAGGCTTGGGCTACGCCAACTTGGGAGCCTTACTGATGGCTGCCGGTCTGCCCTACGACTCGGACGCGGGCCGAGACTATGCCGCATGTGTAACCGCAATCATGTGCGGAGAAGCCTACTTGCAATCGTCCAGGATAGCCGAGCAATGTGAGCCGCTGACTCCAATAACAGACAAAGTCCAATCGAGGTTAGGGGTAACAAAAAAGCAAGACATGCCCGGAGCAGCCTGCCCCGGCTGGTACATAAACCGCGAGCCGTTCTTGGATGTAATAAGAATGCATAGGGCAAGCCTGAACAACATAGGCGCAAGTGTTCGTGGAGGGACGGGCATCTCCCCCGTCCAGGCGGAGCGCAGCTCGGCAGCGACGCAGCTGCCAGAACTGATCGAAGCCAGCAAACAAGCCTGGGACGAAGCCCTATCCCACGGCGAGAAACACGGCTACCGCAACAGCCAGGTGACAGTCCTCGCACCGACCGGCACGATTGGTTTCATGATGGATTGCGACACCACTGGCATAGAACCCGACTTAGCCCTGATCAAGTACAAGAAGTTGGTAGGCGGAGGCATAATCAAGATCGTCAATAACACTGTCCCCGCAGCGCTTTTCAAGCTAGGATACACTCACGAACAAGCCGACGCGATCGTGAGTTACATCGACGCGACCGGCACCATAGAAGGCGCTCCGAACGTAAAAGACGATCACCTGGCTGTCTTCGATTGCTCCTTCAAGCCATCGAAAGGCACGCGCTCCATCCATTACATGGGCCATCTCAAGATGATGGCCGCCGCTCAGCCTTTCATCTCCGGAGCGATATCCAAAACCGTGAACCTGCCCAATTCAGCCACAGTCGACGATATCTCGGAAGCCTACATCCAGGCGTGGAAGCTGGGCCTGAAAGCCGTAGCCGTTTATCGCGACGGTTGCAAACAGTCGCAGCCGCTATCCGCCGCCGGCAGCAAAACCGCCAACTCCACAAAAGACGATGCCGCCAGAAACGCCGCCGCACTGATTCTGGACGACAACTTGGACGCTCCCCCGCGGGCCGTCCGTCACAAACTAAAAGACGAGCGCGTCTCGGTGACTCACAAATTCAACATAGGAGGCCACGAAGGCTACATCATCGTAGGCCTCTATCCCGACGGCCAACCCGGCGAGATCTTCATCAAGATGGCCAAAGAAGGATCCACCGTCTCCGGCCTTATGGATAGCTTTGCCTTAGCCGTCTCCATATCCCTGCAGCATGGAGTTCCGCTAAGACTTTTCTGCGAAAAGTTCGCTCACACGAGATTCGAACCGAGCGGTTGGTCTAGCAATCCCGACATCGGCTATGCCAAGTCGATCATGGATTACATCTTCCGCTGGCTCCAAATGCGCTTCCTGAGTGGACAACAGCAATTCCTCTTCGAAAACCTCAAACCGAAACCGCAACCGTCACCGGAAGGAGTAGGCGATCTCAATGGCTCAATCGGTTCTGGATCAGAAAGTTCCCTGAGACCTGAAACGCGAGACCTGAGGCCTGGCTCTCCACACGCCGCCGACGCCCTATCCAACCTGATCGACATGGGAGACGCACCCAGTTGTCACGTCTGCGGCTCCATCATGGTCCGCAACGGCACTTGCTACAAATGCATGAACTGCGGGAGTACGAGCGGGTGCAGCTAATCAGCTTGCCCGGGGGCGGATGCATTCGTCCGCCCCCGGTGAGCGCGGGTTTGCCTGACGCAGTCGGTGCGGCATCGAGCTTCCGACTGGACTGAAATACGACCATCAGTGTAGCCTGCCTTTCTACCTGAAACCGCGTAGAGGAACTGGCGCAATGAGAATCAGAGTGAAAATGCGAATAGTCGTGGTTCTCACGACATTGATTGTAGTGGCTCTCGGCACCGCCGAGGACACGACGAAGAAACCAACGGCGCCGAAACCGCCGCTGTCGCGTTCCCAGTATCTACTCGAAAACTGGAACGACATCGGACGCAAGCTGATCGCGATGGCGGAAGATTTTCCCGAAGACAAATATGACTTCAAGCCGGTCCCCGGCGTGCGCAGTTTTGCCGAGCAGCTCTTGCACGCGGCAAATGCAAATTATTTTTTTACGAATCCTGCGCTGGGAGTGAAACCGCCTGCTGAAGAAAATCCAAATCGCGCGGATTTCAAATCCAAAGCCGCTGTGGTTGCTTTCGTAAAAAAAGCGTTCGCCGACGGCGCGGCTGCGATCAAGCAAAAGGGGGATAAAGGAATGAACGATCTGATCGTAGATCCCTTTGCCAATCGGCAGGTTCGAGTCGATGACGCGGCTTGGAGTTTTATCGAGCACTCAGGCGAACATTACGGCCAGCTCGTGGTCTATTACCGCGTGTCCGGATTGGTGCCCCCCGAGTCGCGACCCAAAAAGTAGCGCTCTCACTGATACGATAATTTCGTGAGCCCGTTGCTCGACGTTCGCGACTTGACCATCGCGTTTCCGCAATCGCGTCGGGGACGGACGCATTCGGCCCCGGTGGCTGCAGTGCGCAATCTGTCATTCTCGATCGCTCCAGGCGAAGTGTTAGGTCTCGTGGGCGAATCGGGTTCTGGAAAATCCATTACTTCGCTGGCCATCATGGGCCTACTTCCGCCAGCCGCAATTGTCAGCGGAGAAATCGATTTTCACAATGGCTCACAAAACGGGGACAATCACTCAAAACGCCTGACCAGCCTGCCCTCCGGGCAACTGCGAGAGCTGCGCGGCTCCAGCATGGCCATGATTTTTCAAGAGCCCATGACCGCACTGAACCCAGTCATGCGCGTCGGAAACCAGATCGCCGAAGCAGTTCTCGCGCATCACCGCGTTTCGAAATCAGAAGCATGGCACCGAGCCGTAGAAGGCATGCGCGACGTAGCGATTTCCGATCCCGAACAGCGCGCCCGCAGCTACCCGCACCAGCTCTCCGGAGGAATGCGACAACGCGTCGTGATTGCGATGGCCATCGTCAACCGTCCGCAACTATTAATTGCCGATGAACCAACCACGGCGCTCGATGTCACCATCCAGCAACAAATCCTCGATTTGCTGAACGATCTTCGCCATAAATTCGGATTGGCAATGCTGTTCATCTCACACGATCTTGCGGTCGTGTCGCACGTCGCCGATCGTGTAGCCGTGATGTACGCAGGCAGCCTTGTCGAGTTGGGCACCAAGGCCGACATATTTCGCGACCCTTCGCATCCCTACACGCAAGGCCTGCTGCGCTCGATTTCCACCCTCGCTACCGACCGCAGCCAGCCGCTAGCGACCATCGAAGGCACAGTTCCCTCCATCTCAAACCTCCCTCGCGGATGTCCATTCGAACCGCGCTGTGCGCATCGAATCGTGAAGTGTGCAATCGAATTTCCTCCTCTGGTCGAAGTCGGTGCCGGACATTGGGCTCGTTGCCCAGTCGTGAATCCGCCCGAAACGTCGGCACAGGAGCTATAATCCTCCGTCTGTGCGTATCCTACTTTTAAGCGACATTCACAGTAACCTCGAAGCGTTGGACGCGTGTCTCGCTGCCGCTCCCGTCCACGACGTCGTCATCAATCTCGGCGACACCGTCGGTTACGGAGGCAACCCGAACGAGGTGATTGCCAAGGCGCAATCTCTCGGAAACGTCTTCGTGCGCGGCAATCACGACAAGGCTGTGAGCGGTCTGATGAATCTCGAAGAGTTCAATCCCGTCGCTGGCCTGGCCACTCTTTGGACGCGAGACCAACTCACGCCTCAAAATCTGGAGTGGCTGCGCGCGCTTCCGCAGGGTCCAATTCACGTGACGGAACTTCCTGGAGTTCAGTTTGTCCACGGCTCCGCGCTGGACGAAGACGAATACATGGTCAGCGCCCGCGATGCCATCGAACCCCTGATCACCAACCCTGTACCCATTACATTCTTTGGCCACACCCACCTGCAAGGTGGATTCGTGCTGACGGGCGAGATCAGCGAAGCCTACCGTCCGGGATATCGTACCGTAGGCCAGGCCGAATCCTCCGATTGGCCGCTCCGTAAAGATCGTCGTTATCTCATCAATCCAGGCTCCGTCGGCCAGCCGCGCGACGGCGACTGGCGAGCAGCGTTCGCCACCTTCGACTCTGCAACGTGGATTGTTACTTTCTATCGGGTGCCTTACAACCTCCGCGTTGCGCAGGAGAAAATCCTCGCTGCCAATCTGCCCCAGCGCCTGGCTACTCGGCTCGCCACCGGAAGATAGTCACGATCAGGCTCTTTTCTGGCGGCTGGTCCAAGTTTCCCATTCGGTATATTCGTGAAACTTTCCCTTCCCTTCCGGGTTTATTTTGCCGAGGACTTTTTCATAAACATCAGTAGCAGTTTGCGCATCTATCATCACGGTCTTAAACTGAAGGAGGATCCCGAGGAGCATGAACAGCAGATCTCGTTTTGTCAGGTCGCTTCTTTTCGCGGCCGCGTTAACGTCTTTCGCATTCGGCACGGCTTGCGCGCATCATCATTACTACCGTGTCTATGACCCCTATTACAACGACTATCACGTCTGGAATAACGACGAAATTGTCTATTACCATCAGTGGGCGGGCGAATATCATCGCGATCCCAATCGCGATTTTCGCAGACTGCGTCCAGAGGAGCAAAAGGAATACTGGAACTGGCGCCACAGTCACGGCCAACCCCACTAGCTCGCGGCAATGCCTGGTGCTCACCCCTTTCCTCTTCGCATGGTGCGCGAAACGGATTCTGCGAGCACCTGGGCGCCCCCCCCCGTTCGATGATCGGCTGCGCTTGCGTGAGCCGAAGGTTCGGCCGGGGTTCCTTCAGTCTGGTGCAAATCATGGGACAATTCCTTCTTTTCTTTTTCGGATGGAGGAACTCATGTCCTATGGTTGAGCCTGGATAGAACCAGGTCAGTATTGCCTCAGGGCTGGAGTAGGAGTATTCAGCAAACGTGGTGATCATCCCGTCGCCTGGCTGCAAGGCGCGGCTGCAAGCAGTTTGCCTCATTCCGGAAGAGCGAGTTCGTCAACCCTCCAGTTGTAAACTCTATCCATGGCTCTCAGTCCCTCCGATTCCGGAAGTCTCTTCTCTCAGTCCAAATCTGCGCCCGCGGCGC
>Ga0302179_10001903_pt1 | contig 12332 bp, 8 predicted proteins | sample I_Palsa_E3_1_FD_198788 | JGI IMG/M metagenome (GOLD analysis project Ga0302179, IMG submission 198788) | Peat permafrost microbial communities from Stordalen Mire near Abisko, Sweden - I_Palsa_E3_1 | ecosystem: Environmental > Terrestrial > Soil > Palsa > Peat permafrost | place: Sweden: Abisko...
TGTCGTTCCGCATATCGATTCTGGCCTCGGGCAGCACGGGCAACTCCACGTTGCTTGAAACCGGGCGCACGACTCTCCTGATTGACGCCGGCCTCGGCCGCAAGGAAATGCTTCGGCGCTTCGAAGCCCTCGGCCGGGAACGTCCCGAACATGTGGACGCCGTTCTGATCACCCACGAGCACAGCGATCATTGCAGCGGCATGGCCCAGATGTCGCGTGAGTGGAAATGTCCCGCGTACCTCACCGAACCCACCCACCGCGAAATCCTGAAAATGTGTGAGGACGGCCCGGTAAGGAAAATCGAGCGTATTGTTTACGTCCATCCCGGCGTGCGATTCGAAATCGGCGACATTGAAGTCACCGCCTTCGCCATTCCCCACGACGCTGCCGACCCCGTCGGTTACGCTTTCCGCTGCAACGGAACCAAAGTCGTCATCGTCACCGACCTCGGTTACATGCCCGAACTCGTAAAGCACTATCTGCGCGACGCCGATTTCCTGGTTCTCGAATCCAATCACGATCTCGAAATGCTGAAGGTGGGCCCCTATCCCTGGTACATCAAGCAGCGCGTGATGAGCCGCACCGGACATCTTTCCAACACGGTGGTGAGCGAGTTTCTTGCCGATGCGGAACTATTTGACGCGCGCCCGCGCCATCTCGTCCTCGCCCATCTTTCCGAGCAGAATAACACCCCTGACTTAGCGCGAATTTCCGCCGAAGAAGCTCTCGGCCGCCGCCCCGGCGAATACGCCTTCCGCGGCACACTGCACGTCGCCTCGCAGCGCACCCCCCTCGGCCCCTTCGAACTTTAGGGTTTAAATGTAGCGCCGCGGTCTTTAGCGCGGCAGATTTGGGGCTATTTCATTCATTCCGCGGGTCCTGACGCAACCTCCCGTCATTCCGATTCGGCGCGAGTCCGCATGTCCACACAGCCGCAATTTCGGGTATTATGAAACAGGGAAATTCCCCGCCGTCAGCAGCTACTCAGGAGACGAACCTTGATCGCACGTTACACTCGCGCGGAAATGGGCCGCGTCTGGAGCGAAGAGAACAAATTTCAGAAGTGGCTGGAGGTCGAGCTGGCCGCCACCGACACGCTTGCGGAAGCAGGTATCGTTCCGCGCGCTGCAGCCGCCACGCTGCGCGAACGCGCCCGCGTGGATGTGGCTCGCATCAACGAACTCGAAGCCAAGGTTCGGCATGACGTGATTGCCTTCACCATCGCAGTGCAGGAATCGGTAGCTGACCCCGAAGCGGCGCGCTGGCTGCATTACGGTCTGACCTCGAACGACGTAGTGGACACGGCGCAAGCTCTCCAAATACGCGAGGCCTCGGCAATCCTGTTAAAAGTTCTTGAACAACTTGGAGCAGTTTTGGAGCGCCGCGCCTGGGAGTTTAAAGACACTCCCGAGATCGGGCGCACGCACGGCATTCACGCCGAGCCCATCACATTCGGCCTGAAAATCGCGAACTGGTACGCCGAAAACCGGCGCGACCTCGCGCGCTTTCAAGCCGCCGCGGAGCAAATGGCCGTAGGCAAAATTTCCGGCGCCGTCGGAACCTGCACGCACTTGGGCCCGGATATCGAACAACGAATTTGCCGGCGGCTCGGCTTGGCCACGGCACCGATTACTTCGCAGGTCATTGAACGCGACCGTCACGCGCAATATCTCGCCACCCTCGCGATTTTGGCGGCCTCGCTCGAGCGCATTGCCCTCGAAGTCCGCCACCTGCAGCGCACCGAGGTGCGCGAAGTGGAAGAGCCCTTCGGCGGCGAACAGCGCGGCAGCTCGGCCATGCCGCACAAACGCAATCCGGTCTCGAGCGAGCAGATTTGCGGCCTGGCCCGCGTGGTGCGCGCGAATTCCACAGCCGCCTTCGAAAATATCGCGCTGTGGCACGAGCGCGATATTTCGCACAGCTCGGTCGAGCGCGTGATCCTGCCGGATTCGACCATCCTGCTGGACTACATGCTGCACCGCACCACCGAAATCGTGGCCAACATGAAAGTGTTTCCGCAGCGCATGCAGCGGAACCTGGACGCCACCATGGGCCTGGTCTTTTCCGGCCAGCTCTTGCAGGATTTGGTCGAGCACGGCGCGCCGCGCGAAGACGCTTACAAATGGGTGCAGGGCCACGCCATGGCCGCCTGGGAATCGGAGACGAGTTTCAAGGAACGCGTGGCGGCAGACCCCAATATCCGCAAATTCCTGGACGAAAAAGCTCTGGCGCACACCTTCGACCTGCACCGCCAACTGCGCGCCGTTGACGCTATCTTCCGGCGCGTCTTCGGAGCAAAATCCTCCGCCGCGGTTTAAGGCACTCACTCAATTCGGGAATTTTACTGCGGGGGCTTGGGCGTTTCCGGCACGGGCGTGGACCCGCCGAGCTTCGCTTCGGACGAAAACTTCTTGTAATCGCTGAAGCGATCGATCTGATTAGCCTTCACTTTCAGAAACACCAGGCGCGCCGAAGCGTGCGCTTCGGCATACGACGGCAGCCACACTTCGTTATTCACCAAGGTCTGCTCGAAGACGAAGTTCGAGCCCTTCGAGAGCGAGGCCAAAATGCCGCCGCCTATTTTGAAGTTATCGCTGAAGCGCGCTTCCAGGCGCACAACGTCGCGCGCCTGCTCATCCACCCAGATCACGCCCACCAGCTTTTGCACCAGGTTCTCGATCATATTTTTCGGTTTGTAAGCGGGATTGGCGCCGAAATCGAAGACAATCACTTCCTGGCCGCGGAAAAGCTCGCGCCGCGGATTGCTGAACTTCTCCGACCGCAGAAAGTCGGAAATCTGCGCCTGTTCTTCCTTTTCTTCCTTGGCTTGTTTCTTCGGGTCGTTCGCGAGCTCGGCCTGTTTTTTCTTCTTCTCGTCGAAATCCTTGCTGAAGCGGGCGTCTTCCTTTTTCTTTTCGTCGCCTTCGAGCGGCTTGCCGTCCTTGGCCAGCAGATGCCGCACGTCGTCGTCGCCAATATAAAAAACGTCGTACTCCTTCACCGTGCGCGAAGTGATCTGCCCGTTTGAATCCGTTTTTTCCTCTTCTTCGCTCAGGCGGCAGGTGTACTGCTTCAGGATTTCCTCCACCGCCTTCTGGTTCCGCTCGATGTCAAAGAGCAGCTTCGCGATATCCGGCAGCGGGCGCCCTTCGGAAGGCGGAAAATCGAATACGGAATCCTGCACCGGAGCGTTTATCTCCACGCGCGTGACCGCGATTTGATAAACGTGTCCGGCGCGGCGCAGCTCGAAGCGCTGCGGCTCGGGAATTCCGCTGATGGGCTGGTAATCGGAATAATCGAATTGCTCCGTCTCCGCCTCGGGCGGATCGCCCGGTGAACTCGCGCTCCGCGCGTTTTTCGTAGAGGGCTTGTGCGATGGCGGTGGAATGATTTCGCGGACGATGAGATGTGTCTGGGTGTCGAAGAAAATTTCGCGTGTGATGTCCGGCGCGAGAGTCAACTCCAGGTGATAAGCTTGCCGGCCGCCCACATCCTCGACGCCCATAAATTTCGCGCCGATTTTATCTTTCTTCGCATTTGCCAGCCGGCCGTTTAAGTACCGCGCGCTTGCTTCGCATTCAGCCGCTTGCGCGCCGGTGAGCGTGTGCGGCGCGCTCGCGGAATCCTGGCCCCACGCGGATTTCCCGTTGTACGCCGTAATCTCGTGCGCGGGCTCTATGATCGTTTCCGAATAGTATTTGTTGGGAGCTTTGGCAATCAGCGAGTAGGAGCCGTTGGTGTCCGTGGATTCTTCGCGCAGGCTTCCGGATATCTTGACGGTCTGAATTTTTGCCAGTGACTTCGCGCCGCCTTCCGCACGCAGATAGTCGCCGATGATTTTCTGGGGCGTTTGCGCCTGCGAATTGGCGGCGCAGGCAAACCAGAGAAAAAGAATCAGAAAAGATCGCGCTCTCATCTTCCATCGCACCCTGGATTACAACTGGATGTTCCGCGACCCATTCTGGATGCTTCAGGCTAGGGAGCGCAAGACCGGTGCAGTGCGGAGCATTCGCAACGCCGTACCGGCCGCTATTGCACGCGCTGGATGTAGCGGCCTTCGGAGGTGTCCACCTTGATTTTGTCGCCGTTGCCGACAAAGGGGGGCACGTTCACGACGAGTCCGGTCTCGAGCTTGGCCGGCTTCATCACCGCGCTGGCCGTGGCTTTCTGGATGCTTTGCTCGGTCTCCACTACGGTCAGGTCCACAGTGTCGGGCACCATCACGCCGATGGGCTTCTCGTCGTAGTATTCGATTTTCACCGCCAAGTTGGGAATGAGGTAGTCCTTCGAATCGCCGACGATGTCGTCCTGCAGCTGCAGTTGCTCGTAGTTCTGCGTGTTCATGAAGTGATGGCCGTCGCCGTCGCTGTACAGGTATTCGAACTCGATTTCGTCCACGGTCACTTTTTCGACGAATTCCTCGGCGCGGAAGCGGTAATCCATCATCGAGCCGCTGCGCAGGTTGCGCATCTTGGTCTGCATGGAACCCCGTTTGTTGCCGGGCGTGCGATGGTCCACGGAGTAAACCACGTGGAGGTCGCCCTCGTGCATGATGATCATGCCTGGGCGCAGTTGAGTTGACTTTAGCATTCGTGCTCCTGAATTCTTCTCTGGAAATTCCCCGTGCAGGGTCTTTCAGCGGGGCGGCGAATCATCGCGAAGCCCAGTCTCGGCGCGTTCCACAAAATCGCTCGGAGCGCATTCAGCGCACCCCCTGAACCAATCCGGGTGCAAACACCGCACATTCTGTGCGAGGCCGAAACATCAATTATAGCGGCTGGCGCAGCAATCGGTCAAACCGCCGGCGCCATCAATGCGGCTTGAATGTCTTCCCGGTCTCAAGCAGTGTCTTCAGCCGGGAAAGAATGCGCGGCCAACCATCGGCGCAGGCAGCGTAGGTCGGGTCATCTTCGGCCCACTCGTCATGCGTCACCGTTACTTTTGTGGCCTCGGTTTCAGGCACGAGTTCGATCGTTGCCCGCGATTCCTTGTCAGATTGGCCCATTGCAAAGGTGTACTGAAAGATCTTTGGCGGCTCAGACCGCAGCACCTTTCCTCGCACGTAGTTTATGGATTTGCCATCCGGTCCCGAGCCCGCCCATGCGAGCAAACCACCAGGCTTGAGGTCCGCCTGAAACTCCGCGCCCGAGAAGATGATGCGGTTTGATTCCCGCGACAAAAAGCCTTCCCACACCTTCTCCGGCGTGGCGGCAATGTAGAAGGTAAATTTCAGTGCGGCATGCTGGGCCATGATTGCTCCTGTCTCTCCCGGGACATCTTATCCCACCGGCAAAAGCGAACAAAGCGGCGTGCCGTCCGTTCTCCGTGCTCGCTCCGCTCACTTTTCCCACTCCTTCGAATCTCTTGGGACGCGAACCACTGCATCCCGCTGATAAGTGCAGGGCCGTATGGTTTTCCCTTATAATGCCTCCGCTGCGTGCCGCCTTTTTGCGCTGTATGGAGGTTTCTCCATGGCTGCGAGTTTCCGGCGAATACCCATTGTGCTCCTGCTCGTTCTGCGGGCATCCTTTCCGCTCGATTCTTCCGCGCAGCAGCCCTCTCCGGCGTCGCGCGGCCCCCTGCAACTCACACTGAAGCAAGCCGTGGAAATGGCGCTCAAGCAAAATCCTCAGCGCGTCATCGCGCAACTCCTCGTTTCCGAAAGCGATCGCAACAGCCAGATCGCCCGTTCCGCTTTGCTTCCGCAAGCCGGCATCGCGGCTTCCGGTTCAGTCAACCAGTACAATTTTCAGAGCATCGAACGCTCGAAGCAGCGCATCGATTCCGGGCCCTTTCAGGTCGTCGAAGCGGGCCCCACCTTTTCGCAAATCATCCTGAACTTGCCGCTCATTCGGGGATATCAAATCGGGCGGGAAGGAACACGCCAGGCGCGCGCGGATGAACGAACCACGCGGGAAACGGTGGTCACCGCGGTAGTGGGCCAATACCTGCTGATCCTGCGCGCGTTGGCCACGCGTGATGCCGCGAATGCCCGTGTGGCTCTGGCGCAACGCCTCTACGAACAAGCTACCGAACTTCAGAAGACCGGGATCGGCTTGAATATCGACACAGTGCGGGCAAACGTCGAATTGCAGAACGAGCGCCAGAATCTGATCGACGCGGAAACGCAAACCCGCACCACCAAATACGGCCTGGCCGAACTCCTTGATCTCCCGCGCGACCAGGATCTGGAAGTCACCGACCAGATGGACTTCTACGAGCTTCCCGTGCTCGAAAAAGACGCGCTTCTCAACCAGGCGCTCACTTCCCGGCCGGAGATTCGCTCGCTCAATTCCCAGCAGCGCATCGCCAAGTTGACAACTGACTCGGAGAGCGAGCAGCGCCTCCCTCAATTGGGTTTCTCCGGATTCTGGTACTACCAGGGGTCGCGTTTCGACAACGGTATTCCCGCCTACACCTACGCAATCTCTTTGCAATTTCCGCTCTTCACCGGCGGCCGAATCCACGCGGAGGAAGCCCGCGCGAAACTCGAAGAACAGCGCATCGCGGAAATTCGCCGCCAAGTGGAAGCGCAAATCGTAGATGAGGTAAAGTCCGCTCTGGACCAACTGGCCGCAGCGCGAAATTCCGTGGAGGTTGCCAATCTAGGCTACCAACTGGCGCAGGAGGAAGTGGCCCAGGCCCAGCGCCGTTTTCAAGCCGGGGTCACCACCAACGTGGAAGTGGTCACCGCACAGGACGCCTTGGCGCGCGCCAGCGACAATCAGATTGGCGCGTTATATCAATTCAACCTCTCGCGTGCGGCTCTGGCGCACGCTACCGGCGAGATTGAAGCCGTGTACACGAAGTAAAAGTGAACCGCATATGAGCTCGCTTCCTCCAACTCCAGCGCCACAAGCCACCCCGGTGGCGGATGCCAATGCGCAAGCGCAGCCGTCCTCTTTCTCGCTGCGCCACTGGGTTCGAAATCTGAACCCCTTCGTGAAGGGGGCGATTGTCCTCGCCCTGATCCTGCTCGCCGTGCTGTGGTACGTGTTCACCGGGCGTGTCTCCACCGACGACGCCCAGGTGGATTGCCACATTACCGCCGTCGCCCCGCAGGTTCCCGGTTATGTGGTGCAGCTTTTCATCAACGATAATACGGAGGTCAAAGAAGGCGACGTCCTGGTGCAAATTGATCCGCGCACCTACCAGGCCGAGGTGGAGCAGGCCCGGGCCAACCTGGATTTCGCGGAGGCGCAGGCGAATTCGGCGAAGCTCCAGATCGGCTTGACGCGCGAAACCACTACCAACAGCACGAACGGCGCGACCGCGCAAAAGGCATCCGACGCAGCCGATTACGCCAGTTCCCAGGCGCAACTGGAACAATCTGCCACCGCGAATCTGCAGGTCGCCGAGGCCAACGTAGCCGCGAAGCGCGCCACCAATGAACGCGCGCAGGCCGACCTGGCTCGTTACACGCCGCTGCTCGGCACCGATGACGTCTCCAAATTTCAATTCGATGCCGTCGAAGCCGCCGCGCGTGTGGCGAAAAGCGACTTGGCTGCGGCGGAGCAGCAGCTTTCCGCCGCGCAACAAGCCGTGGTGATTGCTCGCGCGAATGCGCGTTCGGCCCAGGCGCGTGTGTCACGCTCGGAGTCTCAATTCAAAGAGACGAAGGCTCGCGAGCAACAAGTTCCCATCGCCGAAGCTAGCTACAAATCGGCGCTGGCCGCGGTCGAGCGCGCCAAAGCCGCGCTGCAACAGGCCGAGCTGAATCTCGCCTACACGCACATTACCGCTCCGATTACAGGACAAGTCACGCAGAAGTCCGTGGACCTCGGACAGTACGTTTCCCCCGGACAATTGCTTTTCACCATCGTCCCTCTCGATCAGGTGTACATCACCGCCAATTTCAAGGAAACCCAGTTGGCGCACGTGGCCCCGGGCCAGAAAGTCCGCTTTCATGTGGACACTTACACCGAGGAGTTCGAAGGCGTGGTGGACTCCATCGCCGGCGCCAGCGGCTCACGCCAGGCCTTGCTCCCGCCGCAAAACGCCACAGGAAATTTCATAAAAGTCGTGCAGCGCATCCCGGTGAAGATTCTGGTGACGCCGAATAAGAATCGGAATTTGGTCCTGCGGCCGGGCATGAACGTGGAAGCGACCATTTACACTCGCTGAGCGTAAAGGATTCGCATGGGGTACCTGGGTCAAACTTTTTCAACAAGCCCTGAGCGGTGGGAACTGGAAGAGGAGCGCTTCCTGAACAGCATGGTGTCGCGCCTGTCCTACGGGCGCCGGATGGCCATCCTGCTGAGCGTGGGCCTGGTTGCGGGCATCGAAATTTCGAACCGGCTCTCCGTGAACGTGCTGCTTCCGGACATGCAGGGCAATGTGGGCGCGAGTTCCGATGTCATTAGCTGGGTCGTGATTCTTTATAACGTCGGCTTTCTTTGCTCTCTGGCCCTGGCCGCTTGGATGACGCGCGTTATTGGCACCCGCCGCCACTTGCTTCTCAGCATCGCGTTTTATTCCGTGGGAGCGACGGGCTGCGTGCTGAGCGCGCATAGCCTGGAACTGCTGCTCGTTTCGCGCCTGATTATGGGATTCGGCGGCGGCGCGTTCCTCGTGCGCGTCATCATTCTTTCCGCGCTGATGTTTCCCGGAAAACAGCGGCTTGTAGCGCTCACCTGGCTCAACCTGCTTCTTTCTTTCTTCGAGATTTCCTATCCCGTTTCAATGGGATGGATCACCGACACCTTTCACTGGAATTATGCGTTCCTGCTCGATTTCCCCTTTCTGGCCATCGGCGCTTTCCTCATCTGGAAAACTATTCCGCCGGGTTATCTGTTCGAACGGAAGAAAGACGCCCGTGTTGATATAGGGGGCGCTGTGCTGTTGATTGCTTCGCTGGCCTGCCTGCAAACTGCCGCCAGCCGCGGCGAGCGCGACTTGTGGTTTGAGTCACCCTGGATCTTGCCGGCCCTGATCGCGTCTCTCCTTCTCTTTATCGCCTTTCTGTGGCTGGATTCGCGGCCGGAAATCACATTTCCGGTGTTTCATTTGCGCAGAATCTGGCGGCAAGCTTCCTTGCGCGCTTCGGCCTTGGTGATTATGGTTGTGGGCGCGTTCTTTGGTGCCGGGCTTTATGTCGTCCCGCAATATCTCCGCTTCGTCCAGGATTACAGCACCGCGCAAGCGGGCGGTTTTATTTCCATGTACACGCTCGGCCTTGGAGTGGGGCTCCAGCTCACCTTGCACGTATTCATTCCCCGCCTCGGAGGCGTGCGCTCGAGTGCCATCGGATTGCTGCTTTTGATCGCTACCTACGGCACCATCGTCTATATCTGGACGCCCACCACCCCGACCGTTATCCTCGCTCCGGCCCTTTTCTTTCAGGGCTTTTCCCTCGCGCCCGTTCTCATTGGGGCCTCGAACATCGTCACCAGCAACGTGTCCATCGCCGATTTCAGCGATATTTCCAGCAGCTATTACTTCGTGCGCCAGCTCGGGAATACATTTGGAGTCACTGCCGCGACGGTCATTTTCGATCGCCGCATGACGCTGCATTCCTCGCGGCTCTTGGATACCGCCAATCGCCTGGACGTCACCACTCGATCCACGCTCGCGCAATATGCCAATCTGATTCACCGCAACGGCGGCGCGGGCAGTGATCCGGTGCTCGGAGCGCTCCAGTTGTTCCAAAACAACGTGATCACCCAGAGCCGATTGCTCTCCTACATCGACATCTACTTCGGCTTGGCCGTGCTCGCCGCGGTGGCCCTGATCTCCCTGGCGGTCACGCAAATAAAAACCAAGGTCGGCCCCACCCATTTTCATCCGTGGTAGCGAGCCGACCGCCAGTTCGCGTCAAATCGGGAACCCGGAGGGCGGCTACGGCTGGGCTTGAGCCTGGGCGTGACCTTCGGCCATGACCTTTTCGATTTCGTCGGGGTTGCGCGGAAGCTTGGCGGTAAGCAGTTGGTTGCCGTCCGCGGTGATGAGGACGTCGTCCTCGATGCGCACACCGAGGTTTTCTTCGGGAATGTAGATTCCGGGCTCGTCGGTGACCACCATGCCGGCTTCAAACGGCCCGCGCTCGCTGGGATCGTGGACATCGAGGCCGATATGGTGTCCTACGCCGTGAATGAAATACGGCCCGAGCGGCTTCCCGTGCAGATCGTGGCCGTGCGTGTTGATATAGTCGTAGGCTGCTTTCTGCGCGCTGTTCGCTCCACCGTAGAACGTGCCGCCCGGCTTCATCACCCCGAGCGCGGCATTCTGCGCGCCCAGAACGATTTCGTAAATCTCGCGCTGGCGCGCTGTGAATTTCCCGTTGGCCGGGAGCGTGCGCGTGATGTCCGCGGCGTAACCTCCGTACTCGCCGGCCACGTCCATCACCACCAGATCGCCGTCTTTAATTTCATTGTCGAGCGCATCGTAGTGCAACACGGTGGAATAAAATCCGGCGCCGACAATCGGAGCGTAGGCTTCGCGCGAACACCCCTCCATTTCGTGAACTTCCTTCATGCGCGCCGCTACCTGATATTCGAATAGCCCCGGGCGCATCATCTTCATCGCGGCGAACTGGGCGTCCACGGATGCGTCCACCGCCTTCTGCAGCAGCGCGATCTCGCCCGCAGACTTTATCTGCCGCAGGGAGTAGAGCGCCGGAGCGATATCCTGGATGCTGCTTTGCGGTAAAACGTCGCGGACCCACGCGCTCCAGGTGGTGAGGTGCGGGTAGCCGGCTTCTTCCTTGGGCGCCAGTTCGGTGTAGAAAGTGGGATATGTTTTCGCGAGATTTACCAGTTCGCCGCGAAGATTGGCGAAAGGTTCGACCGCCTGGAATCCCGTTTTTTCCGCGATGTCCGGATCGTCCGGGCCCATTTTAGGGCCTCCCCATTTTTCTTCGGCAGGCGTGCGCGGCTTGAGGTACAGGATTTCATGCGGGCCTTCCGCTGGTTTGCCGTCGGCAGGGTCGGGGATGAGCAGCAGCGCAGCGTCCGGCTGGCTGTGGCCCGTCAGGTAATAGAAATTTTCCTCCTGGAAGAAAACGGCGAGTTCGCCCGTGTCCTGGCGGCTGGTGTAGCCGAAGAGCACGACCGGGCCATTGACCGCGGCGCGCAGCTTCGCGCGCCGCACCTGGTATTCCGAATTGGGCTGGCGGAATCGCGCGTGAATGAAATGCGAAGTGCATGCAAGCGCAAGAATCAGCAGCGCGCAGCGGACGCCCAAATTACGAAGTTTCACGGGGTATGCTCCTCCAATCAATTAGACGGATCAGGACCGCTAGCGGCGAAAGTATATCTCAGCTTTTACCGCACTAAAACCCCGGCACGCCGGTGGAGGCCGGGCGAACTTCGCCGGATTCGACGCCGAAACGCAGGCGTTCGACGTACGTTTGCGCGAGTGACATGGTGCCGGTATAGAGGTAACCCCACACGAAGAGAAGCAGGAACGGAACCGTGGCGTAGTTTTCGTTCTGCAGCGCGTAAACCACCGCAAACAAGAAATAAATTCCCAGCAGGACTTCGGCGAAAGGCATCAAGCCCGCGCTTTTGCGATAGGTTTTCTTCGCCCAATCGCCACGGCCCTGCGCGCCCGCCTCCACGCGGTATTTCGGGGTGCGCACGAATTCCGATTTCACGCCCAGCAGCGCCTCAATCACGCCGAGCGCATTGCGCACAGAGAGCCCGATGCCCACAGCCATGACGAACGGCAAATAGAGAAACGTGCGCTTCCAGGTCTTGGGGTAAATCGCACGTTCCGCCGCCAGATAGAACGACGAAATCGAGCAGGTGGAGGCCAGGAATAGCGGCAAGTCAATCGCCAGCACCTGGAACCAGCCTTGGTAGAACCGCACAATCATCGCCGGCAGCAGAATAATTGACATCACCACCATCAGTGGGTAACTGATATTGGCGGTGAGGTGAAACACGGCTTCGGCCTTCACCGCTGTCGGCGCGTCTGAGCGCAACACGCGCGGCAGAATTTTCTTGGCCGTCTGCATCAAGCCCTTGGCCCAGCGCGCTTGCTGCGATTTGAATGCGTTCATTTCCACCGGAAGCTCGGACGGGCATTCGATTTCCGGAAGATACAGGAATCGCCAGCCGCGAAGCTGCGCGCGATAAGAGAGGTCGGTATCTTCGGTGAGCGTGTCATGCTGCCAGCCCCCCGCGTCCTCGATGGCGGCGCGGCGCCAGACGCCCGCGGTCCCGTTGAAATTGAAGAAAAGCCCGCTGCGGAATCGCGCAGAATGCTCGATCACGAAATGCCCGTCGAGGAGAATCGCTTCCACTTCCGTGAGCGGCGAATAATTGCGGTTGATGTAGCTCCAGCGCGTTTGCACCATGGCCAGTTTTTCGCCCGCGAAATAGGGCACCGTG
>Ga0302179_10001904_pt1 | contig 12331 bp, 10 predicted proteins | sample I_Palsa_E3_1_FD_198788 | JGI IMG/M metagenome (GOLD analysis project Ga0302179, IMG submission 198788) | Peat permafrost microbial communities from Stordalen Mire near Abisko, Sweden - I_Palsa_E3_1 | ecosystem: Environmental > Terrestrial > Soil > Palsa > Peat permafrost | place: Sweden...
AAGCCGGAAAACTTTCAAGCCGGAAACTTCTTCCCATTCTGCAGTTCTTGGATGCCTAACTTCGCCGCTCCAAAGCTACAGACTTTCGCTTAGTCCCAAGGGGTTTGTGAATGACTGGTAAAAGGTAGCAAACTGGGTTCCCCCTGTCAACGACGGGGGAATCCCGCAGAAGTTACCTAAGGCAGGGTAATTGTCCGCCCTAATCGCATCGGTGACCGCAGCGGACGGCCAGCTAAGGCATTGACCACAAGGCCGATAGAGGCATTTTGCCGGACAGCGTCGAAATCGCCTGCCGGGCGCGGAAAGGCAGCGCTCTACTCAAACCCCATTCGCTCTGCACGGACGATGCTCTGCATTTCCCGGCCAGTCGCTTATAGTAGTTGCCGTGGCGGTTCCCGAAAAGAGGCTGATTGCACAGATTCGCCGAATGGCGAGGTTCGAGGCAAATCCTGCCGTCGAGGTCGGAATCGGGGACGACTGCGCCGTGCTAGGGCTTTCGCCCGGTCGCGGCGATCGGAAGAAGCCAAAAGGCGAAAACGACACCCTTGTCACAACCGACTTTTCCCTGGAGGGTGTCCACTTCCGCCGCGAGTGGCATTCGCCGGAATCGGTTGGACATCGTTGTCTGACCCGAGGACTGAGCGACATTGCAGCTATGGGCGGGGAGCCAGTTGCGGGGTTTCTTTCGCTCGCCCTGCCCCGCGACCTTCCTTCCACTTGGGCTGCCCGCTTTGCCCGCGGTTTGATGGCTCTGGCAAAGCGATCGGGCGTGACCCTTGCAGGAGGGGATACGGCTGCTTCCCCGGACGGAATACTTGCGGATATCGTAGTTCTCGGAACGGCCCCCCGGGGCACTTCGGTGTTACGTTCAACGGCTCGGCCCGGGGACTGCATTTACGTGAGCGGTGAACTTGGCGGCGCGGCAGCCGCATTGCGCCAGATGCTCAAAAAGCCCAGGCAGAAACTGAATCCGCGCGACTATCCGCGCCATTTCTTTCCCGAGGCCCGCCTCGAATTGGGCCGCGCTCTACGCCGGCGCGCCTTGGCTTCCGCGATGATCGACACTAGCGACGGCCTGTCTACCGACCTCGCCCACATCTGCGAGGAAAGCGGCGTGGGGGCCGAACTGCAGGCGGAAGCGATCCCTCGGGCCACAGTGGGCAAGCCGCAGCAAGAAGTCGATCTGCAATTGGCCTTGCATGGCGGCGAAGACTACGAACTCCTGTTCACGGCTCCGCAGAGCAAGCTCGTCCCATCCCGGATCGGGGGGATCCCCATCGCCCGGATCGGGCGCGTTACCCGCGGCCGGCAAATTGTTCTGTTGAGCGGGAGCGGCGTTCGCCAACCACTGAAGCCCGGAGGATGGGAGCACTTCGGCAATTAGTAGTTACCTTGGTCACCAGTCACCATCTCTGTCTATACCCCGCCGGCAATAACAGCATTACAGTAAGGATATGTCGTTCTCCCCAAGTTCCCGCCTCCGCATCGTCCTTAGCTGGATTATGATCGCAACCTCGTCCGCCGTGCTCGCCTCCGACAAGAAGCAGCCGGCTCCGCCGCCAGCGCGCGCCAAGTCTCCGGTGCCCGCCGTCGCCGACGACTACATTCACAAAGAGTTTGGCGACAACTGTTCGCTGATGCCCGGCCCACCGCAGTTTGTCGGCGACCTCGACGGCGACGGCATCGATGATATTGTGGTCGCCGGCCGGTGCAAAAATCCGCTCGCCGACCAGGCCGAATACGGCTTTCACGTGATCGATCCTTACGACAGCTTCCTGGGCTTCGGCGACGTCAAAGTCACGTCCACATTTGCTTCGGATGAACCGGAGCGTAAGGGCGTTTGTCTGCTGGTCGTCCACGGCGTGGGCCCCGATGCCTGGCGTTCCGACAAAGAGAAGCCTAAGTTCGTGCTCATCAACCTGCCCTTCAAAACCCTGACCGTGAAAAGACTGGCGTTGAAAAAGAGAACCGTGTTGGGCGTCTATATGGAGGAACAGGGCGAAGGCGAACAGACCTCCTCGGTAGTCTTTTGGGACGGTAAAAAATATCGGTACCAGCAACTGGGGTCCACTCTGGAATAGTCGGTCTCTTTTTAGGTGCAAGGCCCGGGCCGACCGAGGGATTCCACGGACGTGAGCTGTTTCTGCTGGCGTATTTGTTCGGCGATCACTTCGCCCCCGCTTTTGTAGACTTTGTAAGCTCGTGAGTAATTTTTCGAGCTGATAACTCTGTAGAATCTCCCATCGACGAACTCGATTGCCCAGTTGTTTTCGATGGCGCTTCCGATACCTCCGGTCCTTCGAATCAGCCCCCGGAAGTGCTTCCTCCGAGGGACCTCCCTGGTCATACCTTTGTGGTGGGGGCAATGTATCTCGCTTATTGATCCCAGACCTTTCACGTTTACGCATTTCCACTTTCACGGGTTGTAAAAGGACATCGAATCAGAATGTCCAGAATCAAGCCAGCAAATCGAACCTGCACTGATGCCAGAGAGTACGGTTCCGTACTCGTAAGCCGACATGAGAAGTTTATCGACGCCGAGACGCCGCCAAAGACGCATCATCGGCAGAGTATTTCCGCCTCCGACGTAAATGATGTCCGCCGATAAGATCTTCCCGCGGATCTGCTCATTTGAAGGCCTTTCTTTGATAAGGAACAGTACGTCTGTTTTACGTTTTGAATATGTGCCGAAGTACTCCCGAACGTGCTTCCAATACTTTTCGGAATCCGAGCTCGCGGTCGGGATAAAAAGGAGCTTGGGATTCTTCTCATTCGAGAGCCGGATCATCTCTCGATCAATCGCGGCAGTGCCCCTTGTCCTTTTATCTCTCCCCCGCCGATCGCAACAATTGTCTTGGGCATAGGTTCATCCTAGCTTCAAAGCTTCAAATTCGAGCTGGCGCTTACGGGTGTCTCCACCCCGGCGCGACGCAGCTCCCGAGCGGTTTGCCTAGAGCTGGGTAGCTTTTGTCTGGCCAGTCTCAAAAAGCCGTGTGATCTAGCTCCCACCTGCCTGCCCTTCCACCCGCTATAATCCTCTCCGCCATGAATCTCGAAGAGAAAATCGCAGAACTGAAAAAACGCAATCGTCTCGCCGAAGAGGGCGGAGGCGCGAAGCGGCGCGAGCGCCAGCACAAGGAAGGAAAAATGTCGGCCCGCGAGCGCATCGAGTTTCTGCTCGACGAAGGCACCTTCGAGGAGACCGACAAGCTGGTCACGCACCGCTGCAACGACTTCGGCATCGCTGCGCAAAAACCCTACGGCGATGGCTTCGTCACCGGCTACGGCCGCATCGAAGGCCGCCTGGTATTTCTCTTCGCGCAAGATTTCACCGTATTCGGCGGCTCACTCTCGGAAACAAATGCAGGGAAGATCGTCAAGATCATGGACCTTGCCGCGAAGATGGGTGCGCCCGTCATCGGTCTGAACGATTCCGGGGGCGCCCGCATTCAAGAAGGCGTGGCATCGCTCGCCGGATATGCTGACATTTTCCTGCGCAACACGTTATACAGCGGTGTGGTGCCGCAGATCTCCGCCATCATGGGCCCCTGCGCGGGCGGCGCCGTATATTCCCCGGCGATTACCGACTTCGTGCTCATGGTCGACAAAACCTCCTACATGTTCATCACCGGGCCGGACGTGATCAAGACCGTAACCATGGAAGAAGTCACCAAAGAGCAACTCGGCGGCGCCATGACCCACAACGAAACCTCGGGCGTGGCGCACTTTCTCGCGCACGACGACGCCGAGTGTTTATCGATGGTGCGTGAGTTGTTGAGTTTTGTGCCTTCCAACAACTTGGACGACCCGCCGCGGAAACCGTGCGCCGATCCTGCCGAGCGTGACCACGCCGCGCTCGACAGCATCGTGCCCGGGCAATCGAACCTGCCCTACGACATGAAGGAAGTAATCCACGCCGTGGTCGACGACGCTTATTTCTTCGAAGTGCAGGAGCACTACGCGAAAAACATCGTCGTCGGATTCGCCCGCCTGGACGGCCGCTCCGTCGGCATCGTCGCGAACCAGCCGGCCATGCTCGCCGGCACCCTCGACATCAACGCCTCGATCAAAGGCGCACGCTTCGTCCGCTTCTGCGACTGCTTCAACATCCCTCTCATCACCTTCGAAGACGTCCCCGGATTCCTCCCCGGCACTGCGCAGGAACACGGCGGCATCATCAGGCATGGAGCGAAGCTGCTCTATGCCTTCGCCGAGGCCACCGTCCCAAAAATCACAGTCATCACGCGCAAAGCCTACGGCGGCGCGTATTGCGTCATGGCCTCCAAGCACATCCGCACCGACGTGAACTACGCGTGGCCGACAGCAGAGGTCGCAGTGATGGGCCCCGAAGGCGCAGTAGACATCGTCTACAAGCGCGAACTGGAAGCCGCAGGCGATGGAACCTCGGGCACCGCGACTCGTGATGCGGTCCGCCAAAAGAAAATCGAAGAATTCCGCGACCGATTCGCCAGTCCCTATGTCGCCGCCGACCGGGGTTTCGTCGACGCCATCATCCAACCCCACGAAACCCGCAAGAAGCTGATCCAGGCCTTAACCATGCTAGAAACCAAGCGCGACAAAAACCCGCCAAAAAAGCACGGGAACATCCCGCTGTAACGTCAGAGGCTCAATCGCAGCGCTAGCCCCAAAGCGTAGCTGCTACGCCGCAGTGGAAGTTTGCGGGATTTTCATTGGTCCAAGCTACGGTATAATCACACCATCTGTAGGCGCGTAGCTCAGTTGGTTAGAGCGCTACCTTGACACGGTAGAGGTCGCTGGTTCGAGTCCAGTCGTGCCTACCATTTCTTTTCTTACAGTTAGTGCCCGTGATCCCATCCGCCTGAGTCGAATCCCAAACTTTCTGTACTGCTTTTGTACGCCGAACCCTTTGAACCCGGGTTTCGGGAGTTCTCTCAGTATTGAAGGTCATAGGGGAAAGACGTATGACGGTTTCGGTTTACGCAAGGCATTCGAGCAAATGCTCAAAATCAAGGGAGAGGGGAGCTGGGCAGTACAAGCGCTGCAAATGCCCGCTCTGGCTGCTGTGGGGCAAGGATGGCAAGAAGTCGGCGAAGACCCGCAGTTGGGACATCGCTACGAAAGCGGCACGCAAGCTCGAACAATAACTCGAACTGGCAGCCAACGGCATCGAGCCTCCAAAGAAGCCAGACCACATCACCATCCAGTCGGCCGTCGATCTGTACCTGAGCGAAATGACTCAGCGTTCCCTTGCCAAGCCAACAGTGGATAAAGCTCGGCGGATGCTCACTCGGCTGCGGGACTATGCTAACGCACAGGGGATCATTTTGCTCAAGGATGTTACTGCTCCGAAGGAACCAGTCCGACAACTTTCGCTGATGAAATGGGGCCTTGTTCCATCTTGGGCGACAACTGCCTCTGGCGCAGCGAGCATGATCGACGCCAGATCGGAAACGGCCGGCACCAACGCCCGCGTTCCGCGATGCGCTTAAATCCCGCCGATGCCTGATTCCTGCGGATGGCTTTCACGAGTGGAAGCAAGACGGAAAAACCAAACACCATTTTTCTTCGAGGTAAATCAGGGGCAGTTGTTTGCGTTTGCGGGAGCGTGGGATCGTTGGAAAGACCCCAATGGCAACTGGATCAAAACCTGCTCGATTCTGACCACGACTCCGACTGCAGCAGGCGGGGAAGATTTACAGGCAGCAATCGAGAGCAATACAGATTGCTGTGGAAGTCATCTGTGGCGCAAGAAACTAAGCCTTCCGAGAGGTAATCGGAAGGCTTTGCCGTTGTTCGAGCTTACTTTTAGTTGCAAGCGATGGACGGGTTGTCCTTCGCCAGAGCCACGCAGGAAGCGTGCTGTCTCACCTGTCTCGCAGCGTCTCCTAGACTTACGGTTGACGTATTCACTAGCACGGGCTGGCTTACAACCGCCACCATCACAGGAACCACCACAGCGGTGGGCGTTGAAGCGGGTACAACAGGGGCGGGAGTTGCCTGTTGCTGCGCCTGTCTTGTCACCATTGCAGGGAAAGACTTGCAGACTTCCTTGATGGTCTTCTGCACGGTGCGTTGACGTGTCGCTGTAAGCAAGTCGCCGTCAGCGTTGAACACGCTTGCACCGTCAACCTTCATAGCGCTGGACATTGCCAGACCAGCCAACCCGCCCATAGCGAACATGGTAGAACGTGCCCCACCTTGACGCCTGAATAACAGAACGAAGTCCGCATTTTCCGATCGGTTGGTAACTACGATACCGGGGCAGTTCTTGGACAGGTCCGCTTGCAATTCAACCGTTCTCGGGTCTGCACCGTTCTGTGTGTGGCTAATCCCGGCAATCGACGAATGCGAAGACGAAGCAGCGGCGGCTGCTGACCCATTCTGACCACTAGCGGCTGCGGCTGACGAACTGCTACCAGATGACCCTCGAATCATTCCGATGTGCTCATAAATCGGGTCATCGGTGACAAAGACCCTAGGCTTATCTTGTGCTGCCACGGGATAAACTGCGGCGGCGAGTACCGCCAAAACAACCGCGAAAGAGGGCTTCATTATTTGTGTCTCCTGTTTGATGTCTTCATAATGTGATAGACAGCTAATCTGTGTTAGATAACCGTAGTTCTATGTTTCTATTACGTTAGAACTTTCAGTCTCAACGCTGGCACCTAGCTAGCTAGCGGAGCCATGATTCGGGTAGCGATTGCGGATTATCTGGAAAAGCGGAAGGCGGAACTCGGCAAGGCGAAGGCGGCGCACAAAAAGCGGTATATCCAGCAAGCTTGCGAAGGATAAACGGGAGCACTTCCTTGGTGTCGAAATGTGTCGAAAGTCAATTTGTTCATTTGTTCCAGCCTGCGGTAGCGGGTCAGTCTGATTTTCACAGAGTTGACAACGGGCCTATCCTGAAAGCACTGGGGGAAGTGGAGCGAGTTGCCTAAGCCATTAACACAACCGATCTTTGGGCTTCCGAGTTCGCTGATTGCCATCGCACCATTCCGTTCTCTATGGAACAATCCCCCGAGCTTTGCCGAAGAAAATGTTTGGTTGGCTTTCTTCACGCCAGTCATAGTTTTTTTGTGAGCGATATCTGAACCACATCTTGTCTGCGAGCGCCGATTGCGGCAAGCTTGGCGCATGAATAAGCGCAGAGAACAAGCCTGGGCCAAGTGGCGGGGTGTGGTTGCCGAGCGGGAGCAAAGCGGTCAGAGTGTAGCGGCGTTTTGCCGGGATCGGGAACTGGCTCGAAGCCAACTTCTCTACTGGAAAAAACGAGTGCGGGAAGCAGCAAAGGCGCCATTTGTGGAAGTGCAACTGGTGCAGCCGGGTGTGGAGCCGCGAGTGCAAGCTCCGGCATTAGGAAGTCCAACCATTGAGGTGCGGCTTAAGAATGGTCGGAGCCTAATGGTTGGGGCTAGCTTTGACGCGCGTCACTTGCGGGCTTTGCTTGGCAGTGGTGGAGTCATGCTAGGGCTGCCCAGTTTGCACACGCTGGATCATGCGCCGGGGGCGCCTCTCTGCTGCGAGAGCGCAAGCTGACGCCCGGTTTTGTCGGTCTGAACAGAATCTGATTGACAGTCACATCCTCCGACCGGCTGACGCGGGGACGCTCTGGCGGTTGACTATTTCAATCCGTCAACCACGTACAGGTCCGACGTGATGCGTTGGTAGGTGTACACGTAGCTTTTCAGGTCGAGCGAAAACTGGGGAGGCGTGTTAGAGAACAGGCCGGTCGGATCGGCCGGTGAAAACGATCTGAACAGTTTGCGTTGCCCAGTTGAGAGATCGATCATAAAGATCTTGCTGGGCACCTCTCGGCGCCCGACGAGCAAGGATTTTTTGTCCGGTGTCCACTGCACTGGAACATCCCCGGATTGGGTATTCGGAACAATTCGCGATGAACCGGTAGCCAAGGGATAGATCGTGATCTTCCCTTCAGGATCCTGCGCCGCGACCTGCTGGCCGTCGGGCGAGATGCAGCTACGGTAGGCGATACTGACACCCTCCGGGGTGACGGGAAGAGGCTTGGCCTCGTCGATGCTCTGTAACCATAGCCTCAGGCCGTGGCCACCGGGTACGCTACCCAACTCCAGAATATGTCGCCCATCGGGTAAGAAAAAAGCTTGGTGAACCTGGACTTCCCCGGTAGAAATCGGTCGCGAATCCCCGGCGCCGGTCGGCAGTTCGACCAACCTGCGCCCCGAGGAAGCGTTGAGCGCTAGCGCCCATTTTCCGTCCGGAGACAAAGAAGGAGTTCGACCGTCGCCTAATCGCACTGCTGGTGAGCCGTCGGTTCCCCGCACATACAATCCGCCGGTCTCGCCGCCTGCTTCACCCGTTTCATCGAAAGCGACCAGCTTTCCGTCGTCGCTGATATCCCGCGGCACCGTCCAGTCGTGCCAGCTCAGATCACGTTCCTTCGTCTCTCCTGGCGCAAGGCCGATCATGCCGGCGCGTAAATCGTCACGCGAAAATAGCACCCGTCCATCCTTGGAAATGTCATGCAAAGTCAACGTACCCGTTCCCAGGTAAACCAGGCGTTCTTTTCCCGCCAGCGTAACTGCGTGCAACTCGCGGCTTGATCCCGAGGTTGTGCCGGTAAACCAGACTTCGTTTGTTCCCGGCCACCACGCCAGACCTTGCACGCTTACGAACTCACCGGTCAGCGTTTTCTTCTTGCCTTCCCCGTCCACCACGGCAATCATGCCGTCGTCATCCCTCTGATAGGCATGATCCACAAAAGCTACTAATTTTCCGTCCGGCGATACCCGTGGATGGCTGACCCAGCCCGCCGTCTCATACAGAACCTTGCCGAGGGGATACTCGAGCCTCACCTTTCCGGCAACCCGGCGTACGACTGCGATACTGACCCCGTCGGGCGACCAGTCGGCGTATTCCACATCATCAGCGATGTCGCGCGGGGCGCCGCCTCCTCGCGGCGCACGAGCCAGCATCCCGGCCGATTCGAAACCCATTACGAAGTGGCGATTGGTGGAGACTCCCAATTCTCCCGAGCCAGAGATGGCCAGGATATCGGTGGTTTGTAACCCAAGAGGGCGCGATTCGGTACTTCCGTTCTCCGCAACGAACAACTCCTCTGGCCGGCCTTCCCAGGCGGCGCCATAAATTAAATTGCCGTCGGGCGTAAAGCGTGCATTCCAGATCGTTCCCCGCCGGAAGGTGATGCGGTGCAGTTTGGGATGTAACGCCACACCGCTAGGTTGCAGCCATGCTCGTAATCCCAGCCCCGCCGCCACCAGCAAAACCAGCGCCGCGAGTGCCGGAGCGATCCATCCCTTCCGCGCCGGTGGTGCAGGCATTGTAGAGGTCGTGCTTGAGCTTGAGCTTCCAGTGACAGACTCGAGTGCGAAGGCGATATCCTGCGCCGACTGAAAGCGCTGCCCTGGCTGCTTCTCCATGCAGTGGCGCACAATGCGTTCCAGCGCTGGTGGAATGGCCGCGCTTTGCCGGGAAAACTCGGTAGGTTCCTCGTTCAGGATTGCGGTCATGGTCTCGGCGCCGGTGTTCCGTTTGAACGCACGCTGGCCACACAGCATTTCGTACAGAATGGTGCCGAAACTAAAAATGTCCGAGCGCTGGTCCGCGGCTTCGCCTCGCACTTGCTCTGGCGACATGTAACCCACGGTGCCTAAGACTTGCCCGACACTAGTCTGTGCCACGGTGACGCCATCCACCGTCTCGGCAAGCGTTTCCGGTCGATGCAGTTTCGCCAGACCGAAATCCAGGATCTTAAGCCTGCCACTTCGCGTGACGAAGACGTTTTCGGGCTTGAGATCGCGGTGAACGACACCTTGCACGTGTGCAGTCGCCAGACCCTGCGCTAGCTGCACCGCGAGCTCTATCGCTTTGCGCGCCGGCATACCCGAAGCAGAAATGATTTGCCGGAGCGTTTCGCCTTCGAGGAGCTCCGAGACTATGTAATGGACGCCACCCGCGTTGCCGACGTCGTAAACGGAAACAATGTTGGGATGATTCAGGGCGGCAACTGCGCGCGCTTCCTGCTCAAATCGGCGCAAGCGATCCGGATCAACGGTGAACGACTCCGGCAAAACTTTCAGCGCAACATCGCGCAGCAGGCGCGTATCTCGCGCGCGGTACACCTCGCCCATGCCGCCGGCACCGATGAGCGCGATAATTTTGTAAGGGCCTAACTGCGTATCCGCCGCGAGAGACATAGCAGGGCAAGATTATAACCTCCCGGGTAACGTTTGATCGCGATGTACCGCTTACTCACTTCCAGATCGCGGACGAAAACGACGATGTCCTGGATCGACAGGTGGGGCTCTTCGCGCCCCGGGCGACGCACGGTCCGGTTCGCCCGCGAGAGAAAGGCGTCGCTAGCCATCGGCCGCGCGTCGTTCAGCACGATGGTCCAAGAGTCCATTCAATGGACTTTTGATTGTTCTCTCGCCACAGAAGCCCGGGCACACGTCCGCCTACACGACTCCCCATAAGGTCCACTAAATGGACCGCATCGCTGAAAATCCAATCCATTCTTCAATCCATCGAAACTTCGCCTTATTCGCATTTGCAAGGGTTTGGGCGGTCCCTGGCGGCGGCTCAAGTTGTTGAAGGGACTGAATAGATGAGCTTTGACACGGTAGAGGTCGATGGTTCGAGTCCAGTCGTGCCTACCATCTATCTCATTGAATCCGCTCAGTCGCGAGCGCGAGCTTCCGTCCGAGTTGGCCCAACTCGTCACCATTGGTCACCAATACAGAAAGATTTTCGACTGCCTTGTGTTGCGCTGCGGGAATCGAGATTGTGTGAATTTCGAGGGTCGTGGACATCTTCGAGTGACCCAACTGCGCTTGCGCTTCTCTGAGCGTCGCTCCCGCGTGCTGTAGCTGCGTGGCGTGAGTTCTGCGCAGAGTGTGCCGGTTGAGCCGGGGCATCCCCAGTTTCCGTCCTACCGGCTTCAAGTAATGATGGAACAGGTTGGTGTCGCTGAACGGGGTGCCATTGCGAGTGTGAAAAACCAGATGCTCTCCCAATGCAGATTTCTCGCTTAGACGCTTTAGCTCTTCCTTGAGAGGTTCCGGCACAAGGAAGGGCACGGCGGCTGCCCTTGGTTTTTGGCGTGTCGATCAAACCTCGATAGCAGGCCTGCTCGACGCGAATCTCGCCGGAGTGGAAATCCACATCCCTCCAGCGTAAAGCTAAAATCTCGCCAATTCTAGATAGTTTGGCATCCTGTGCAAATTGTTTAATCTCAACTTTACATTCGCGGCCAAAATTCGTGAATCACGCCACATCCAGGTCAGATTCGACTGAGATCGTCGCTCATCCTGTGGATTTCTTTTCATTTGTTATTCATCGCCCATCACGCACCTCGGACTACCTTGGTCCTTGTAGTTGTTTGTCTCAGGAGGAATTTATGTCGTCGAATTACCTGGCGCAAGCCAGACAGCATCTCGCGGTTGGCACCAGCTTACTTGGTCTGCTTGTCAACCTGGGAGCGCCTGCACCGGTCGCTGCTCAGCAAGTCAGAACCGCCTCGCCCATTAAGCATGTCATCGTAATCATCGGTGAAAACCGCAGCTTCGATCACGTTTTCGCGACTTACATTCCCAAGAGTGGAGAAACCGTCTCAAACCTCCTCTCCAAGGGCATTATCACTAAGGACGGTACTCCTGGCCCCAATTATGCTCTGGCGGCACAGTACAGCGCGGTTGATAGCACTACCGTTGCAGGCACTTACAGCATCCATCCTCCCGCGAAAACTGTTTATTCCAACATTCCGCCCGTGGTCGCTGGTGGCCCCAAGACACCTTACATCCCAACCTTGACCGAGGCCAAGGAAATTGAACCCGGGCAACTGTATCCCAATTACTATAAGGACCTTACGATCGGTGGAACGGGCCTCAACCCTTACGTTGTCCCGGATACCCGTATCCCGGATGTTCTTCACCTGCCCGAGGGCGCCTTCCAACTCACTTCGCCGACCCTCACCTACAACGATTACGCCAACAGTCCGGTGCACCGCTTCTTCCAGATGTGGCAGCAAGCGGACTGCGATGCAGCCTATGCCACCCTGGACAACCCCAGCGGCTGCCTGAGTGACCTCTTTCCCTGGGTGGAAGTCACCATTGGCGCGGGCAGCGACGGCTCCAGCGGGTCGACCAGTCCCCCCACCAATTACCTCTCCACTGGCGAAGGCTCAACCTCCATGGAGTTCTTCAACGTGCTCAAGGGCGATGCTCCTTATATGAAGAGCTTGGCTGACAGCTACACGCTGAGCGATAACTTTCATCAGTCGGTGATGGGCGGAACCATGGCGAATCACATCGAGTTCGGCTTCGCCGACTCCATCTGGTACAGCGACGGGAAG
>Ga0302179_10001910_pt1 | contig 12322 bp, 9 predicted proteins | sample I_Palsa_E3_1_FD_198788 | JGI IMG/M metagenome (GOLD analysis project Ga0302179, IMG submission 198788) | Peat permafrost microbial communities from Stordalen Mire near Abisko, Sweden - I_Palsa_E3_1 | ecosystem: Environmental > Terrestrial > Soil > Palsa > Peat permafrost | place: Sweden: Abisko...
AGCTAGGTCACGACTGTACGTAGAAATGGCGGGGCTTTTCGCCCCGCCATAAACCTGCTCCCTTGACCCGGCTTACTACCTCCAGCGGCGATAGTAGTACGGGTGCCCGTACACGTAAGCCCGAGGATAACCATAGACATACGGGTATGCATATGGATAGCCGTAAGCATACGGATACGGAGCATATCCTGGGGGCGGCGGGGCGTACCCTGCTGCCGGACCAGGGTAACCGTAAGGCCCCGCTGCGTAACGCTGGCCTTGCGGCGGTCCTGACTCAGCCTCCATACGCGCAGCCTCCTGATAGGAGACTGGCTGCACCGTAGCCGGGCTGGTCAGATGGAAGCTGAGCACGGCTTCCGGAGGAACCACACTCCGCGGACCCGGCGTGGCCGCCGAAGCGCCCAAGCCGACGCCGGTACCCGCCACGGCACCGATGGCCGCACCAGGACCACCGCCGGCGACAGCGCCAATCACTGCACCCAGCGCCGCTGCGCCGACCGTATTGCCGGCAGTATAACCGCCCTTACCCGGACTGCTGGTGTTGAACACATCGGTCGCCAGCGAGTAGGAATTGCCACCCAGATTCAGCGTAGTGAGCTGCAGCGCCATGCTTGCGCCGCCCTTCAATTCTCCTGCCTTCTTCACGTCGACGATGCGGCCCGTCACCGCCGCGCCACGTGGAATCGCCAGCACGTTGCCAGAGTAGATGTTCTGCGCGACCGTGCCCTGGAAGTAGTCTCCAGGCTTCATCTTCTTGGAATCCAGCGGCTCGCTGATGCGGATCGGCAGCAGCAATCCAGCAGACAGATTCACCGGACCGGATGGTGGGGGTGGCGCCTGGGCCGCACCCTGATAATTGTTCGGCTGATTCTGCCCCGGCTGGTAGGCAGGACGCGGAGCCTGTCCGTAGCCTACGGGCGGATTGCCCGCGGGTGCGGCCATGCCCTGATCCTGATTCGTGGGCTGCTGGCCAGGATATTGTGGCGGGCCCTGGTCCTGATTCTGCCCCTGATTTGGGTCCTGCGCCGCGGCGTCGGGCGGGGGGACCTGTCCATTCTGCGCATCGGGCGGCGGTCCTGCCGGACCCCAGTCGCCCTGCTGGCCAGGCGTCGCCGTCTGCTGGCCGGTTTGTTGCGCCGACGCACCCAAGGCCGGAGCCAGCGCTAACGTCGCCCCCAGCGCTCCGGAAAGCATCCATTGCCAATGATTTCTACTCACCAACTCCATTGTTATCCCCCAAGCCCTGGCGAATCGCCCGATCGTCCGCCGGGACTACTCCATAGACGGTGTTACATCCAGTCCGTCATTGGTGATAACCCTATTTGAAAACAAAAGTTACCCGGAAAGTTGGGGCATGCATTATTTCCTGACCGCGGTAACCGCCACCTTTGGGTTAGTTAGGTCTTTACAGGGTCCCCCGTTGCCGTGGTAGACATGCTTGCATGCCTGCCACTACGGAGAAACGTCTTCATCTGAGCGAGATTGCTCCCACTATCATTCAATCTGAAATTCGATCCATGACGGTGGAGTGTGACGCCGTCGGGGGCGTGAACATGGCCCAGGGGGTATGCGACACCCCCTTGCCCGAGGTGGTGGAGGAAGCCGCCATCCAGGCCATCCGCGACGGCTACAATATCTATACCCGCCTGGACGGCGTGGCCGTGCTCCGTCAGGCGATCGCGGAGAAACTGGAGCGCCATAACGGCCTCAGTGCCGATCCCGATAAGGAGATCCTGGTCACGTCGGGCGCCACGGGTGGCATGTCATCCGCCTGCCTTGCTCTGTTCGATGCCGGCGATGAGGTCATCCTCTTCGAGCCGTTCTACGGATACCACTTGAGCACCCTGCTTTCTATGCGCGTTAAGCCGGTGGCGGTGCCTATGGAGCCCTCCACGTGGCAGATTGACTTCGATCGGCTCCGGGCAGCCATAACCCCCCGCACCCGTGCCCTGATCATCAATAGCCCCGGCAATCCCTGCGGCAAAGTATTCACCCGCAAGGAGTTGGAAGCCATTGCTGCACTGGCCATCGAATACGACCTATTCGTGCTGACCGACGAAATCTACGAATACTTCATCTATGATGGGCAGTCCCACGTAAGCCCGGCGACTATCCCCGGCATGGCGGAGCGGACTATCACTATCTCCGGCTTCTCCAAGACGTTCAGCATGACCGGGTGGAGGGTGGGATACCTCACAGCCAGCAGTAAGTGGATTCCCGCCATCGGTTACTTCCACGATCTGCAGTATGTGTGCACTCCATCGCCTTTTCAGTACGCGGCCGCGGCCGGACTACGTGCCCTGCCCGATAGCTTCTACCACGGACTGGCGACCGAATACCAGGCCAAGCGGGACCAGATCTGCGAGGCTCTAGCGGCTGCCGGCCTTACCCCAGCCGTGCCGGCCGGAGCCTATTACGTGCTCGCCGATGCCACCCGGATTGAAGGGGATCGGGCCAGCGTCAAGGCCCGGAACCTGCTTCGTGCGACTGGAGTGGGCGCGGTCGCCGGGTCGGCCTTCTACGGTGCCGGCCGGGGAGAAAATGTGCTCCGCTTCTGCTTTGCCAAGCAGGCGTCCGAGCTCGACCGGGCCTGCACCGCGTTACGCAACTTCGGCGTCTGACGGGCTGGGTTGGCTGCCACTTGGGTATTGTGCCGTCCCTCCGGGACTCGCCTCATAAGCCCTATCCAACCCGGCACTCACTTGCCGGGCTACAGGTTGTTCCGTCCCTCCGGGACTCCTTGTTTGCAGTCTCCATCGACGGTCGTATCTGCCGGACAGGTGGGTGGCCCAGGTCTCGCTTTTGAGACCTGGGTTTCTCCTCGCAATGGGGTCCCGGCCGGAACACCCACTCAATATTTATCCGCGTCATCAGGGTCATCAACCACTCCGGTCAATAGAAGGCAGTTCTGCTTGCTTATCTGATTGGAAACAGGCTCGGATTCGGCTCCTTGAGCCCCCACTTCAATATTTTGGAGCAGCCTGAATCCAATGGGTGAGGCGGAGCATCAGATAGCTTGACAACAGAACACTCAAGTGCGAGGCTAAAGTCCATAAACTCGCACGAGTGCTGTGCGTGCAGGAGCGTAGCGAATGGCAAAGATTATAGGTATTGATTTAGGCACCACAAACTCAGTGGTGGCCGTGATGGAAGGTGGAGAGCCTAAGGTCATACCCAACGAAGAGGGTGGCCGGACAACTCCATCGGTGGTCGCGTTCACCAAGAGCGGCGAGCGGTTGGTAGGCCAGGTGGCAAAGCGGCAGGCGATCACCAACCCGGAAAACACAGTTTATTCAATCAAGCGCTTCATGGGCCGCCGTGCGAACGAAGTAACGGACGAAATGAAGATGGTCCCCTACAAGGTTAAGGCCCAGGGCGACCACGTGGTCGTAGTAGCACAGGGTAAGGAATACACCCCACCGGAGATCTCGGCAATGATTCTGCAGAAGCTGAAAAAGGCTGCAGAAGACTATCTCGGGAGCTCGGTTTCGGAAGCAGTCATTACAGTCCCGGCTTACTTCAATGATGCTCAGCGCCAGGCGACCAAGGACGCAGGCAAAATTGCCGGTCTGGACGTAAAGCGCATTGTCAACGAGCCCACAGCGGCGGCGTTGGCCTATGGCCTGGATAAGAAGAAAGACGAAACCATCATCGTCTACGACTTCGGCGGGGGAACCTTTGACGTTTCCGTGCTGGAAGTGGGCGAGGGCGTGATCGAGGTTAAGTCGACCAATGGTGATACCCACCTGGGTGGCGACAACCTTGACCAGCGCGTCGTGGACTGGTTGATCGACGAGTTCAAGAAAGACGAGGGGTTGGATCTGCGGGCAAAGGGCAACGAAATGGCCCTGCAACGCCTGAAGGATGCAGCCGAGAGGGCCAAAATCGAGCTCTCGACAGCGATGGAAACCGAGATCAATCTGCCCTTTATTACGGCGGACGCGACCGGGCCAAAGCACCTGGTGAAGAAATTGACACGGGCCAAGCTGGAGCAGTTGGTAGATGACCTGCTGCAGCGCTCGATCGAGCCCTGCAAGCGGGCGATGGCAGACGCGCAGATCGATGCCAGCAAGATCGACGAAGTGGTTCTGGTCGGCGGACAGACGCGCATGCCGAAGATCCAGCAACTGGTTAAGGACCTGTTCGGCAAGGAGCCCCACAAGGGCGTCAACCCGGACGAGGTGGTAGCGATCGGTGCCGCCATCCAGGCCGGCGTACTGGCAGGAGAAGTAACCGACCTGTTGCTGCTCGATGTCACACCGCTGACCCTGGCCATTGAAACGTTGGGTGGAGTGGCGACCAAGATGATCGGCCGCAATACGACCATCCCGACCAAGAAGACGGAGACGTTCTCGACCGCAGCCGATAACCAGACTGAGGTTGAAGTTCACGTGCTGCAGGGCGAGCGTCCGATGGCAGCGCAGAACCGGACCCTAGGCAAGTTCAAGCTGAGTGGAATTCCTCCGGCTCCGCGCGGCGTGCCGCAGGTGGAAGTGACCTTCGATATCGATGCCAACGGCATCTTGAACGTGACGGCGAAAGACAACGCCACGGGCAAAGATCAGAAGATCACCATCACTTCCTCTTCGGAAGACCAAACGAAGCGGGACGAGGTAGAAGCGCGGAACTCGCTCGACAACATGGTCTACAACGTCGAGAAGATGCTGAAGGATAACGGCGACAAGGTTTCCGGCAGCGAAAAGAGTGACGTGGAATCAGCGCTGGCGCAGGCTAAGCAGTCTCTGCAAGGCAGCTCCAGCGTGGATGAAATGAACAGCGCGCGGGAGAAACTGACTGCGGCTTCGCACAAGCTGGCTGAGGCCATGTACAAGTCGAACGCATCCGGACCATCGGCGGCGAGCGACGCTTCCGCTGGAGCACCGGCGGAGGAGAAGAAAGACGAAGGCGTGATTGACGCTGAATACGTGGACGTCGCGGACAAGAAGTAAGGAAGTAGAACTCTCAGTCAGGCGGGGCAAGGGGCGCTCAACCGCTAGGAGCGCCCCTTGCTTTATCGGAGCAAGAACCACGGGCAACAAAATGGCGGAAGGCAGGACACAATGACTGAGACGATGTGGAAATACGAACAATTGAGAGCCGGGAAAATCTACAACCAGGTCATGTTCAACACGCGGGAAGAAGCGGAAAGCTTCGCCGCGCAGATGACCCGGGTGGAACCCGATCTCTTCTGCAGAATTGAACCAGTAGAAGCCCGTTTGTGGTGGAACTGAACTAACCCCGGGCCGCCGTTTTGGCGGCCCGGCTGCGTTGTAAACGTAAAATTGAATTAAGCAAACTATGGCCCAGACACCGACAAAAGATTATTACGCCGTTCTTGGGATCAAGAAGACGGCAACTTCGGACGACATCCGAAAAGCCTTCCGCAAGCTTGCGCGCAAGCACCACCCCGATGTGAATCCCGGGGATAAGAAGGCGGAAGAAAAGTTCAAGGAAATTTCGGAAGCCAATGACGTCCTGAGCGACGAGAAAAAGCGCAAGGTTTATGACGCGCTGGGGTACTACTCCGACCAGATTGATCCAGCAGCGGCAGAAGCAGCGGCCCGCGGAGGCTATGGATTTTCCGGCGGCGGTCAGCCCGGGGGCGCTCCGCGGCAGCCCGGCGGCGGTCGAGGCGTCCCTATCGACTTTGGCGGCTTTGACTTCTCAGACTACGCGGCCGGCCGTGGCGGCGAACCCGCCGGCGGAGCCTCGGGCTCGAGTTGGGGCGGCTTCAGGGATATTTTCTCCAGCGTGTTTAACCAGGGAGGACAAAAGACCCGCGGTCCGCAGGAAGGGACTGACCTGGAGTACCAGGTCACAGTGGATTTCTGGACGGCGATCCGCGGCGGCGTGGCAAAAATCCAGATAACGCGGCAGGAGACCTGCCCCAGCTGTAAAGGAAAACCCAGCGGTGGCGGCGGCACTTGCCCGGAGTGTCAAGGCACAGGACAAGTTACCCAAATGGGCGGACGGATGAAGTTCAACATCTCGTGCCCGGAATGTAAGGGTACGGGCAAGCTCGAGGATGAATGCTCAACCTGCGGGGGCGAAGGAACGGTGAGCCGCACCGAAACAGTAGAAGTGCGCATTAAGGCCGGCACGCGCGATGGTCAGCGTATCCGGTTAGCAGGCAAGGGCAACGCCGGAGTGAATGGCGGCCCCGCGGGCGATCTGTACCTCATCATCAAAATCAGTAGTCATCCAGTGTTCAACCGCTCCGGGGATGATATCCAGGTGACGATCCCGATCACGGTGCCCGAAGCGGCGCTGGGGGCCAAGATTGAGGTGCCGACCATTGATGGCCGGGCGCAGTTGAAAATTCCGCCTGGGACGCAGAGCGGTCAGAAGCTGCGGATGCGCGGCAAAGGAGTACCCTCAGCTGCCCACGAAGGAACGCGCGGCGACGAGATTGTCACCGTGGAGATCGTGGTGCCGCCAGTGCGGGACGAGCGATCGAAAGAAATTTTGCGGGAGTTCGCCAAGCTCAATCCGGAAGATCCCAGAGCAGCGACTTTCGCCAGCGTATAAAGAGGCGCAAGAACCAAAATGCCCACGAAACGTAAATCCAAGGGTGCATACATGATCTCGGCGGTGGCCGAGATGTACGAAATCCATCCGCAGACACTGCGGCTGTACGAGCGCGAAGGGCTGCTGCAACCTTCGCGCACCGTCGGCAACACGCGTCTCTATACCGATGAAGACCTGGAGCGGCTGGAGTTCATTCTTAACCTGGCACGCGACCTGGGGGTCAACATTGCGGGCATCGCCATCATCCTTCAGATGCGGGAGCGGATGGAGGAAATGAACCGCCAGATGCAGGACTTTGTCGACTACGTTCGCAGCGAGATGCTGGGCAAGATGCAGCAAGGCATGGGTGCGAGTGAGGGCGCCCTGGTGGCGTTGCAGAGGCCCACGGTTGTCCCGGCGGCCACTTTCCGCAGGCGCTAGCCTCTACTTTTGGAGCCTTTTTGGGGCAAAGTGTACTCTAAAGGAAAGTTTTCTCGCAAACATGATGCATTTCCTGCTGGTACTGAGCATTGCCGGCCTCATCACCTCGACCATGTATGCCTTCCTGGTGGTCGTAGGCGCCTTGCGCCTGGCACGGCGACGGCAGGGTGAGAACGCGGGTGTGTTCACGCCGCCGGTCAGCTTGCTCAAGCCGCTGCACGGCTGGGAACCGGATCTCGAGTCGCACCTGGAAAGCTTCTTTGCACAGGATTACCCCGAATTCGAGATCATTTTTTGTGCTCGCGATGACCGCGACCCAGGCATCGAGACAGCCAGGCGAGTGGCCGCGCGTTATCCCGGGATTCGGTCCACCTTCCTGCTGAGTGGTACCGCACCCTATGCCAACGCAAAGGTGTGGTCCCTGGAGCGCATGCAGAAAGCGGCCGCCCATCGGTTTTTCGTGGTCAGCGACAGCGACGTTTCTGTCGCCCCCGACTACCTGCGGGCGGTCATGGGGCCTTTTGTCGATCCGCATATTGGCCTGGTGACCTGCCTTTATCGTGGAGTCGGGAGCAATCTGTGGTCCAGGCTCGAAGCGGTTGGGATGTCGGTTGAGATGTCCGCCGGGGTGCTGGTTGCGGAGTTGATCGAAGGCATGAAATTTGCCCTGGGGCCGACCATGGTCGTCCGCCGGGAAAGCCTGGAAGCGGCGGGCGGTTTTCATGTGCTAGGGCCCTATCATGCGGACGATTTCATGCTGGGGAACCTGATCGCTGCGCATGGGCAGCGGGTGGTTTTGTCCACCCACACGATTGATCACCACGTCCTAAATACTTCTTTTGTTCCGTCTGTGCTGCACCAGATCCGCTGGATGAAAAGCACTCGTTTTTCCCGGCCCAAGGGACATCTCGGAACCGCACTCACGTTCAGCATGCCCTATGGGTTGCTGGGTGCGTCCGTTGCGGTGGCTTCGCATCGGCCGGTGTTGGGTGCAGTTCTGCTGTTGTGGAGTTGGGCCTCTCGTGTCGGCCTCGCTGCTCTGGTCGGCGGGCTTGTGGTGGATGAACCGCGGTTGGTTCGGAGCGCCCTGCTCTATCCTCTCCGCGATTTGCTCGGATTTTCGTATTGGGTTGCCAGCTACCTGAGCAACCAGGTGCGCTGGCGCGGCGAAGTCTACAACCTGCTTGAGGACGGCTTCATGCGCAATGACTCGCAGTCGAGCAAGCGTGAGCCCGAAGCTATTCTTACTGCCTAAATCCTTTCCGAATTTTTCTGAGATTTCTCTCCTACATGAACAAAATCCGCTTTCAGTTATCAACGCCGTCGTGGGAGTGGAAGGGTGAGAGTTGCGTATCCCACCCTTCGCAAAAAGCGCGAAGGATGGGGCACCCGTCGATTGTTAGGCGGGGATAGAGTTGAAAGTGAAACAAAAGGCTGTGGGGCTTCGCCCATCATACGGAGATGTGGGGCACCCGGCGATTGTGGTGGATAGAGCCCAGGCCCGCCATTTACTTAGCAATCAGAGCGGCCGGTCGGTAAAGAGAGCTTTATCCGAAAGCTCCTGCAGGAGATAAACCCGTTTTCCCAGCAGGCCGTTCACGTGGGCGCGGGCGTCTCCGGGTACGAAGAGAAAGCGGCGAGGTCCTGCGCCCCATAACGCCAGCAGATCCTGATCACTGATCAGCACACGCGGAGCGTCCGGATAGTTTGAACCCCACAGCACGGAGCTCACCCGCCCATTGACCAATAACGCCTGCCGTTGGGTGTAGAAAAGCAGCGAGGAACCATCGGCTACGTCTCCATACAGGATCAGCGTGGCATCGGTCCCCCTCGGTGCGATGTGATTGATCGTGTCAGCCATGGCACGCGAAGACAACATCGGCTCAAAACGCACCAGGGCGATGTGAGCGGCAATGAGAAAGACAGCTGACGTAAAAGCGACGCTGACCGTAGCCTCGAAATGATGACGCTGACGGCGTAGCACCCAGGCGGTTATGGGACCCAACAGAAGGCCAACGGCAGCCAGCCCCGCCGGCAAACGCAAAGCGGCAAAGGACGGCCCAGTGAGATCAAACAGGTGAGCCATCGAGAGCGTGTAGCCCGCCACGTCCCGATGCGCCAGCAGGGCGCCAATATCGCTCCCCGAAGGGACGTTGCGAGAAGACCACAATCCATATCCCAACGCGACCGCCGCAACGAAACCGATGCCTACCAGAAAAGCCTGTCCTGCGGTCAACCACTTGCTGCTCGAGATCTCGGCTTCCTCGCCCGCCAGCGCGCCGGCGGTGAGCAACAGCAGGGGGAAATAGACGGGAAAGGTGTAGTACTCCTGATTTGTCGATAAGGAGAAAAAGAGCAGGATCACGGCCGCGTAGATGGTCAGCAGCAAGTTGGTCCTCACCCGGAAAAGCGCCGAGCGCGCGCTCACAAAGTCCCATCGGGTTCGAGCGGCCCATGCGCGCCTGAGAACCACCGGCAAGTAGATGCTCCAGGGAAAGAGCCAGACCAGGTGCAGGCTCCAGTAGAGGAGGAACGGAAGCTTGTTGTAATCGACCGGATAGCGCTTGCCCAGGAAGCGCAGCACTTGCTCGTTGATGAAGTAGAAATAGAAGAAGCCGTGAACATTTCCCACGGCCGGTATATTGCCCACAGGATGACCCGCACCCGGATTACGCAGCCCGGCGAGAATGTGCCACGGAGCCGCAATGACAAAGAACAGCAGCAAACCGGAGGCCAGGCGGAATTCACGCCAGCGGCGCCAATCGCCGGTGAACAGCAGGTACGGCAGGGCGGCGAGGAAGAAGAAGACAGGCGATACCAATCCCTTGGCCAACATGGCCAGCCCCAGTGCCGCCCAGGTCAGGTAAAAGCGAGAGGGTTTCTCATCTTCCAGCCCAATGAGAAAATTGTAGAAAGCAAAGGCCAGCAGCAGGGTCAGCAGAACTTCTGGAATGAAGATGCGGGTGAAGAGAAAAACACCCACGCTGGTCAGGATGCTCAGGGCAGCATAGAACGCAGCGCGGTCTCCGTAGGCTCGACGGGCCCAGGCCCAGGCCAGAATAGCCAGGCCAAGTACACCAAGCGAAAGCGGGAGGTGGGTGGCAAAAACGTTGAATCCGAAGAGATGATAATCCGCAGCGGCGAGCCAATAAGGGAGCGGAGGCTTCTCCAGGTAACGGATACCATCCACCTTCAAGGTAACCCAGTCGCCACTCCTGGCCATATACTGGGCAGCAACCGCGTGGGTGGCATCTGCATCGTCCAGCAGAGGGGGCGCAAAGAGGGCCGCAAAGTGCACTGCGGCAAAAACCAGCAGCAGCAGGGTCCAGGCTCTCCACGGAGAAAGGGCAATCGAGTTCTCGGGAGGCGCCTCAAGGGAAAGAGCGAAGTGATTCGACATGGCTTACAAACGCGCGACAACTAAACAGCAGGATACCAGCCAGCCGCGGGCCAACTTAATCGCGACAGTAGAAGCCTTCAACAGCGCGGTCACACAATGCGTTGCGGATGCTGCTCCGGAAGCGGTGCATGGGCTGAGAACTGGCTCACGCCGGCTGCAGGCGATGCTCGAAGCCATGCTGCGCGAAGATGCGGCCGCTTCCCTGCAGCAACCAGCTAAGGGATGGCTGCTCCAGCTTAAACAGGTTCGCCGGGCAGCTGGTACCGTGCGCGATCTGGACGTCCACCGCAAGCTGCTGGAACACTGGATCGCCAATGAGAACACCCCGCTCGAAAAGCAGGCGGGAGTGCTCGATGCCTGGCTCAAAGGCCGGCGCAAGCATTTGGCCTCCGACATGCAGAAGAAGATCGGCAAACGGCAGCAGGAGCTGGAACAGCGGCAGGCCGCGTTCCTGGCTGCACTCGATTCTGTTGCTCTCGATAGGGTGCGGGTTCCGCGTTCGGCCGATGCTGTGGCACTGGAGCAATTTGTACGCTCGGCAGACGCCATGCCATCACTGGATGCGGAGAACCTGCACGACTTTCGTAAAGCAACCAAGAAGGCGCGCTATGTGGCCGAATCGGGCAGCGCGGGACCGGAATACAGCAGTGTCGCCAAAGCCTTGAAGCGCGTACAGGACGCAATCGGCGACTGGCATGACTGGTTATGTCTGTCACAAGAGGCCGACGCGGCTTTGAGTAAAGAGGGCACAGAATTGACTGCGTCTCTCGGACACGAGGTAGATCGCCATTTGTCCGCAGCCCTGAGAACCACGCACACCATGCGCGGCCGCCTGGTGGGCGAGTGGATGGCGGCCCGTGGCAAGCGGCCACCTGCATCTGTAACGCTGGAAGACAGAAGGATCGCTTCCGGCTTTTAGAAGCACGTGTGGAAACAAGTGGTGCGTCTTGAGGCGAACTTCCCCCGACAATGCAGAGCGCCTGCTGAGCTCGAAGCTCAGCGTCTGGCAAGCACGCTAGTGAACGGCCTGCCTGCTCCCGATGCAGGATTCAGCACCTGTACCAGTTTGCGCAGGTCCCTCGATCTCCTCGGGGGAAAGCCCTGGTCGAACCACGGCGGAAGTGAAGAGTATGACTGCATCTCGTCTGGCGATTCTGGGAGTTCCGATCCCTCTGAGCGCCGCTTCGCTTTGGCTGTATGCCAGGTTTGCCGGGGTTTTGGGACCCAACTCCGAGAATTTCATGCCCCACGGCTATTGCTACATGTGGGACCCGCGAATCGTCTGGCTACACGTCATCACCGACGCTTTGATCGCTCTCTCCTACTACGCGATCCCTGTCATCCTGATCTATTTCATTCGCAAGCGCCGGAATCTCCCTTTCAACTGGATTTTCTGGATGTTCGCCGGCTTCATTCTGGCGTGTGGGACGACTCATTTGATGGAAATTTGGAACATCTGGCACGGCGATTACGTCCTCGCGGGAGTCATTAAGGCGATTACCGCGGTCCTGTCGTTGCTCACGGCTGCGATGCTCATACCATTGGCGCCACAGGCGACAGCGCTCCCCGCCCTGCAAACGTTGAATCGCGAGCTTGAGGCAGCGCTGAAAGACTTGTCAGAGCAAAAGTTCGCGCTGGACCAGCATGCAATTGTCGCCACCACCGACGTGCAAGGGACAATCACCTACGTAAACGATAAGTTTTGCGCGATCAGCAAGTACTCGCGCGAAGAGCTCATCGGCCAAAACCACCGGCTTCTCAACTCCGGCGAGCATTCCAAGGAATTCTTTCGCGAGATGTACCGCGACATCGCCAGCGGACGGGTCTGGCGAAGCGAAATCTGCAATCGGGCCAAGGACGGTTCGATCTATTGGGTCGACACGACCGTGGTCCCGTTCTTTGACTCTGAGGGCAAACCCAGGCAATACATGGCCATCCGCCAGGACATCACGGCACGAAAGCTGGCGGAGAAAG
>Ga0302179_10001912_pt1 | contig 12320 bp, 12 predicted proteins | sample I_Palsa_E3_1_FD_198788 | JGI IMG/M metagenome (GOLD analysis project Ga0302179, IMG submission 198788) | Peat permafrost microbial communities from Stordalen Mire near Abisko, Sweden - I_Palsa_E3_1 | ecosystem: Environmental > Terrestrial > Soil > Palsa > Peat permafrost | place: Sweden...
CGGCGTAGATTCATGTTGTCCGTTTCAAGGAACTCATAACGATGCAGCATCGGGTCCGAAGTCGGTCGAGCCACGTCCTTTCTATGTGTGCGACCAGGCACGATCGCTCACCCCACCATCGCTCATAGTCTTCGCGAGTCGTGGAGACGTAGGCCAGTACAAAACCCGGGGGCAGTCTCGCGGGAACGGATACATCGGCCGGTGGAGTTCATCGATGGCCCAGACCAGCGGTTCGTTCAGCCATTCGCGTCCGATCGGTCTCTCGGTCGAAATTCGAACTGGATTCGGCTTGAAAATTCGAATGTTAGGGTCGTCGCTAAAGTGAAAGAGTCTCACAAATATATCAACCCATTTGATCGAACCAGGACACTACGGCCAGTGCGCGCTCGACCACGGTGCGCGCTCGTTTGACGCAGGATGCACTGTTCCCTATGATGAAAAATCAGCCGTTGTCGCTCGTTCTACAATTTTCAGCCAACGCCTGTCGACGAACGACCAACGACGGTCTTCTATGCGCATAGCCTACCTAGACTGCTTTTCCGGGATTAGCGGCGACATGTTCCTGGGCGCGCTAATCGATGCAGGAGTATCTCCCCAGCTGCTGCAAGACACGGTAACGGCACTGGACATCGGCGCAAAGCTCGAGATTTCCCGAGTAGCCCGCGGAGGAATCGCGGCGACCAAAGTGGATGTGTACGCCAACGGCGAGAAGGATCGGCCGCGAGAGGTCTTTCTGGCGCAGCGGAAACGAGATCCTGCCGACGAACATCTTCACGGTGACGCCGACCACCACGGCAGACATTCGCACGAAAATGCTCACGATACTCAACCCAGGAGACACGGTCGCGGCCTGACTGCAATTCGCGAAATCATCGGCAAGGCCACGATCAGCGACCCAGCGAAAGCAACCGCCATTCGCATTTTCGAAAGTCTTGGCGAGGCCGAAGCCGAGATTCACGCAACCTCCATCGAACAAGTCCATTTTCACGAAGTAGGCGCCGTAGACGCCATGGCGGATATTGTCTGCGCTGCCGTAGGAGCGGAATCGTTAAACGTCGACGAGTGGTTCTGCTCGCCGCTCAATGTCGGGAGTGGAACCGTGCAATGCGCCCACGGGACGCTCCCTGTGCCCGCCCCTGCCACCCTGAGGCTCCTCAAGGATGCTCCAGTCTATTCATCTGGACCGCAAGTGGAACTGGTGACGCCGACAGGCGCGGCAATCGTCAAAACGCTGAGCACGCGGTTCACTTCCTTCCCGGCAATGAAGATCGACAAGGCCGGATACGGCGCCGGAACCAGAGAATTCCCCGACCATCCAAACCTCTTGCGCTTAACCATAGGGGAAGCTGAGACGAAAGGGGGCGCTGAGACGAAGAACGAGGTCAGCACAACGACATGCAATGAAAAAATCACAGTTCTCGAAGCCAATCTCGACGATTTGAGTCCCCAGGTTCTAGCCTATGCGATGGAGCGCCTGCTGGCCGAAGGAGCGCTCGATGTTTTCAGCGTGCCGGTGCAAATGAAGAAGGGCCGTCCGGGAGCATTGCTGACCGTCCTGGCGAAGCAACAGGACGCAAATCGCCTGGCGAAAACAATCTTCGCCGAGACGACGACGCTCGGCGTGCGAAGCCGCGAAGAAGAGCGGCAGACGCTGTCGCGTCGATGGCAAACCGTGAACACCGCCTGGGGCCCGGTCCGCATCAAGATCGCGAACATGAACGGCAGCGTCTCCAACTACGCTCCAGAGTACGAAGACTGTCGAACCCTGGCCGAAACTCATTCGGTACCGCTGAAGGAAGTGATCCAGCAAGCGGTGCAAGCCTATATCAAGGGCAAAAAAAGTTGAAGAGAGATCTACCCATGCAGACGCTCACCTCATTGCGCGAACTCCTGCAGCGCGTTCCAAGCCGGCTGCAGAACCTTCCAGAAAATGCGGTGGAAAACAGGACAACCTCCTCTGCCTGGTCGCCAAAGGAAGAACTCGGGCATCTGCTGGATTCAGCGGCCAACAATCATCAACGCATCGTTCGGGCTCAACTGGAAGACAATCCGGCCATGCCGGGTTACGAACAGAATCGCTGGGTGGCGGTGCATGCTTATCAACGCCGCGACTGGAAAGAGCTGATTGAGGTGTGGCAAGCGCTCAACCAGCAATTGCTCACAGCGGCCGAAGCTGTACCCGAATCTGCCTGGGGAAGAACGCTGACGGTAGCCGGCTCCGAAGCGCTGACGCTTCAGTTCGTATTCGAAGATTACGTTGCTCACATGCTGCACCACCTGCAGCACATCGGAATCGAAACCTCCGACATCACATCGAATGCAGCTTAAGGCGGCATCTCAGGGAAAAATTCTTCTGGCAGGGCACGAGCATAGAAATGAGCAAGAAGTTCTACATCACGACCCCGATCTATTACGTTAACGCGCGCCCGCACATCGGACACGCTTACACGACAATCGCCTGTGACACGATCGCGCGCCGCCACCGCATGTTGGGCGACGACACCTGGTTTTTGACCGGCACTGACGAGCACGGTCAAAAGATCGAGCGTGCCGCCCAAGCGGCCGGAAAGACGCCACAACAATTCACCGATGAAATCTCAGCTGAATTCCGCGCCTTGTGGGAACGCATGGGATTAACCCCGGACGATTTCATCCGCACCACCTCTGACCGGCACAAACGCGGCGTCCAGGCGCTATGGCGGAAAATTCGCGACAACGGCTATATCTACAAAGGCACATACACCGGTCAATACTGCGTCTCTTGCGAGCTCTATGTGGATGGCATAAACCCCGGCGACCCCTGTCCCGATTGCGGCCGCCCGACAGAAACCGTCCACGAAGAAAATTACTACTTCAAGCTCTCCGCATTCCAGGAAAAGTTGATCCGCCTTTACACCGAACACCCGGACTTCATCCGCCCAGAGACCAGGCGCAATGAAGTGCTTTCATTCGTGCGTGGCGGACTGCGTGATCTTTCGATCAGCCGCTCGACATTCTCCTGGGGTATTCCCGTGCCGGACGATCCGAAGCATGTCATCTACGTCTGGCTCGATGCCCTGGCGAACTACATCACTGCGCTCGGCTATGGCGCGAACGACCCAAGCAAGTTCGAAAAGTACTGGCCCGCCGACGTGCACATGATCGGCAAGGAGATCGTGCGCTTCCACTGCGTGTATTGGCCGGCATTCCTGATGGCCGCCGGATTACCGCTGCCGAAAAGCATTACCGCGCACGGCTGGCTGCTCTTTGAAGAGAGCAAAATGTCGAAGTCGCGCGGAAACATCGTGCGTGCCGAAACCATAGTCGATGTGCTTGGCACCGACGCGCTACGATACTTTCTGCTCCGCGAAGTGGTTTTCGGGCAGGACGGCTCGTTCAGCTTCGATGCGCTGGTGCAGCGTTACAACTCCGATCTGGCGAATGGGCTGGGCAACCTGGCAAGCCGCACCCTCACCATGATCACGCGCTATTTCAAAGGCGAAGTGCCCTATCCTTCGCAGGCCTCACTCACCGCGTCCGACGCCACAATTGCGGATACGGCGAAGAACGTGATCGCTGACTACGGCAAACTGTTTGACCAGTACCAGTTCTCGCGAGCCTTGGAAGTAGCCTGGGGACTGGTCAGCGTCGTAGACAAATACATAGTAGAAAACGAACCTTGGTCTCTGGATGAAAAGAAAGACGAGGAGAGCCGCTCGCGTTTAGCGACGGTGCTCTACACCAGCGCCGAAGCGCTAAGGATCGTAACCGCGCTGGCCCATCCTGTAATGCCGGAAGCTACAGCAAAAATATGGATACAAATGGGACTGGGAGACATCCGAAAATTCGACCTGACGCAGTTGCAGTGGGGCCAACTGCAAATCGGGACAAAATTAGGCGAGGTGCAAGCCGTATTTCCGAGAGCGGATAAATCGGCAATAGAAAGGATGCAAAAGATGGAAGACCAGGGCGGAGGGAGTGGAGCGACGGGCGTCTCGCCCGTCCAACCGAGCGCATCCACGCAACCGGGCGCGGACTTGCCCAAGACGCCGTCGTCCAAGCCGTCCGCCGCAATTCCCGATGGCAAGATCGGCATCGACGACTTCGCAAAAGTTGAATTGCGCGTAGCCCAGGTCAAAACCGCCGAGCGAGTAAAAGGCGCCGACAAATTACTCCGCCTCGAAGTAGATCTGGGCACGGAAATTCGTCAACTGGTGGCCGGCATTGCTGAGGCATACGAACCCGAAAGTCTCATCGGACGCAAAGTAGTGATCGTGGCTAACCTCGCGCCGCGCAAACTGCGCGGCCTGGAATCGAACGGAATGATCGTCGCGGCCTCGCCCGAAGGCGGCAAGCCGGTGCTGGCGGGCTTCCTCGAAGACGTGCCGGTAGGGACCAGGTTGAAATAAAAGGGAGGTGCGCTTGGCTGGAGGGGGACTCGACGCCCGAGCCAAAACGAGCAAGTTATGTACATCGACTCCCACGCCCACCTCGAAGGCAAGCGGTACGACGGCGATCGCGAAGATGTATTGCGGCGCGCCAAACAAGCGCACATAGAAGGTTATCTAGCCGTTGGCAACGGCGATGGTCCGAAAACCGCCGACTGCGGAATTCAGCTCGCGGAAAAATATGACGGCAAACCGGCATATCCGCGAATCTGGGCAAGCGTCGGAATTCATCCTCACGAAGCAAACCTCGCGAGCCAGGCGGCAAATGCCCAACTGCTCGAATGGGCGAGAAATTCGAGAGTGATTGCCTGGGGAGAAATCGGCCTCGATTATTTCTACGACAACACGCCCCGCGAAGTGCAGAAGACAGTTTTCCTGCAACAAATGGAGTTGGCGCAAGCGGCAAAGCTGCCAATCATCATCCACTGCCGCCCATCCGACAACAGCGAAAATGCATGGGACGATTGCCTCTCAATGATCCAGGAACATTGGAAACCGACCGGCCTAGGCGGCATTCTCCACTGCTTCACCGGCACGGCAGATCATGCCAGCCGCGGACTCGACATGGGCTTCATGATTTCCTTCGCCGGGAATATCACCTTTCCGAAGGCGCAGCCGATTCGCGACGCGGCGAGAATAGTTCCGCTCGACCGCATACTGATCGAGACCGACTCGCCCTACCTGGCCCCAATTCCGCATCGCGGCCGGCGCAACGAGCCGGCATTTGTGACCGAGGTAGCCCGCCAGATCGGCGAATTGCGCAACCTGTCCGCAGAAGAGATCGGTCTCAAAACCACGCAAAACTTCTACAGGTTTTTTGGGCTCGGATCGGCAATCGCAAACTCGCAAACACCTGCATAACCTTCGCAGACTGATGCCTATTCTGTTACCCTCAGGGGTACATGTTTGGGGTGGCGATCTGAGAAAACCAAATTTTCAGGGATTGCCGTCTCCGCATGACAATTTCAGAACTTGGCAGGCTGTCATAATTATTTGATATTGTCGTTAGACTGTGACCCATGCCCGATAACAGTTTCGACATCGTCAGCAAAATCGATCTCGCCGAGGTCGCCAACGCTATTCAGCAGGCGATGAAAGAGGTCAGCACCCGTTTCGACCTGAAGGATTCGAAATCGCAGATTGCAATGGAAGGCACTGACGCGATCATGCTCCATTCCGCCGACGAATTCAAGATGAAGGCGGTGAACGACGTGTTCCAGCAAAAGCTGGTAAAGCGCGGGGTTCCGCTCAAGGGCTTGACCTATGGTCCCCTCGAACCCGCCGCCGGCAGCACTGTAAAGCAAAAGATCACACTGCAGCAGGGCATCCCGATTGAAAAGGCGCGAGAGATCGTAAAGCTGGTCAAGAACTCCAAGAAAAAAGCACAAGCCTCAATTCAGGCGGACGTGGTGCGCATCAGCAGCAAGGATCGCGATACGCTGCAGGAAATTATCGCGATGGTCAAGCAGCAGGACTTCGGCATCGACCTGCAGTTTACGAATTATCGGAGCAACTAGGCAGTGGGCACGACGACCTCCATTAACGGGAAAGAAATCTTTGACCTCCTGCGTGAGGATATCGTTGCGATCGAAGAGGAATTTGGACGCGACACAGTCTCGAACGTCGCGGCCATCACCGAGATCGGCGAGTACCTGCGTGTTGGCGGAGGCAAGCGGATCCGTCCTGCGCTGCTGCTCCTGTCGGCCAAACTCTTCGGCTACAAGGGAAGTGGAGCGGTAAAGCTGGCAACAGTAGTCGAAATCATCCATACCGCCACGCTGGTCCACGACGACATCATCGATGAAGCACAGATCCGCCGCGGCCGTCCTGCCGCCAATACGCAATGGGGCAATTCAATGTGCGTGCTGGCCGGCGACTGGCTCTACATGCAAGCTTTCAAAATCGCGGTGCAGGAGCGCAATTTCCTAATCCTTGATGTCTTGATCGAGCTAACGCAGCAGATGGTCGAAGGTGAACTGCTGCAGATGGAGAAGTTGGGAAAGTTGATTTCCTTGCAGGAGCACCTCGACCTGATCTATCGCAAAACGGCATGCCTTTTCTCCGTTTGCATGCGAGTCGGCGGAATTCTAGGCGGTGCGACCGAGCAGCAGGAGAAACAACTCGGCCAGTACGGACGCGATCTAGGCCTGGCGTTCCAGATCGTAGACGATGTCCTCGATCTGACGGCCTCGGAGAGCGTGCTAGGCAAGCCCGTAGCCAGCGACCTGCGAGAAGGTAAAGCCACGATGTCTGTCATTCACGCACTCGAACGCTGCACCAAGACCGAGCGCTGTCAGATCGAAACCATATTGCACGACCGCGCCTTCAACGGCGTAACGCATGCCGACATTCTAGCTATCCTGCATCGTTATGCTTCTCTCGAATACGCCTCGCAAGAGGCTATGCGCCACGCCGAATCCGCAAGAAAAGCCATCTGCACCTTTCCGGACTCCGAGATCAAGAGAGCGCTTCTATGGGCGCCGGAGTTCGTAGTAGCGAGAGAAAAATAGCGAGGCGTATGGTGACGGGCGTCCCGCCCATCCAGTCGATCGCTCTAGCTCTTGGCCGCGATCCCGGTCATCTCAAATCGTCCCTGCTTCAACAGAGTTCCCGATCCGAGAAACGCCCGCGCCGGAAACTCGCGGGAGAAGAACTGTATATAAGCAGCATTGAACGGCTGCCAAAATGAAATATCGGGCGAATAAACCTGCACCCAGACGAGATCATCCATCGTCATTCCAGCTTCGCGAAGCACAGCCTGGAATCCTTCAAACAAAAGATCAAGCTCAGCCGCGATACTCTCGGGAGCATCCCCGGTTGCCGGATCAATCCCGATCCGTCCGGAAATGTACAAGGTATCACCCACCAGCACAGCGTCGCTAAAAGGAAGATTCGCAGGACGATTCGGAAGATTGATGTAGCGTCGGCTTTCCAACAAAAGGAACCTCCAAATGCATTGCTATACTAAAGAAGAACGTCCCAGAAATGACAGATTTACTTTCAATCATTTCACGCCACGGCTATTTGTTTCTCGCACTCGTGTGCTTCGCGGAAGCCGCTGGCCTCCCGCTGCCCGCCGCTCTCGCAATCCTGACTGCCGGCGCAGTGGCAGCCTACGGACATCTTCATTTCTATCTGGTATTCGGGATATCCCTAACCGCCATGATCATCGGCGATACCATGCTGTACTTCATGGGAAGAATCAGCGGATGGGCCTTGTTAGGCTTTCTATGCCGCCTCTCGGCAAACCCGGAAACCTGCATCTTGCGATCCGCGGAATACTTCTACCGTCGCGGCAAGGTGACTCTCCTTTTCGCCAAATTCATCCCCGGGATCAATACCATGTCTCCACCGCTCGCCGGCAGTATGAAGATGCGCTTCGACGATTTCCTGCAGTACGACGCCCTCGGCGCAATTTTCTACGTAGGCGCATACGCCCTGGCCGGATATCTTTTCAGCGACGCCCTCCGCGCTATCACCCGGGGTCTGCGCTCCGCCGGCTTCGCCGCCGAAGTCGTCTTCGCCATAGGCCTGGCCGCATACATCGTCTACAGAATCTGGGTCTACCGTAAATACCGTCTGCTTGATGTGATACCCCGCATCGCCGCCGAAGAGTTAGCGAAGCGATTGACGTCGGATGCAGCAAACAACATGCTCATAGCCGATGTTCGCAGCCATGGCTACTACGACGCCGACTCCGAGCGCATAGCCGGATCGATCCGCATCGAACCCAACAATCTGGTAGAAGAAATCAAGAATCTCCCCAAGGATCGAGAGATTTATCTCTACTGCACTTGAGCACGCGAAGCCACTAGCGCCCGTGTGGCGCAGCAACTACAGAAGCTAGGATTCAAAGTTTTCGTCATTGCCGGAGGCCTGCGCGCCTGGCGTAAGGCAGGCCAACCGGTAGAGCGAGTTCCGAACGACGACCTGATCAAGCTGCCCATGTTCAATTGATTATGTTCAACGAACGATATTCAATGAACTATGTTCAACTGAATGCAGTCCTAAAAACATTAAGGCTCCAAGCGTCTCTCCCGCCGTCTCCTTGGCATAGTCCCGCCACTTTGTTATCGTCCCCACATGGCGCAAACCCTTTGCGGAGTGATCCTGGCAGCCGGTGAGTCTTCACGCATGGGACGCGACAAAGCCCTCTTGCCATGGCCACCGCACCCGACCAGTCCAGAGCAGTCAGAGACGTTTCTCTCCGCCACGATTCGTCTTTTTTTGTCCCACACTGACATTGTCCTGGTTGTTGTAGGCAAGAACGAAGCGGCGCTGTCCCCCATCGTCTATGCCAACGGCGCATCTCTGGTGGTAAATCCCGAACCAGCCCGTGGCCAGTTCAGTTCCCTGCAACTAGGGCTCCAGGAGGTCATGAACCGAGGCCGTGACACCGCCATGATCACCCTGGTAGACCGTCCGCCCGTCCAAAAAGAGACGATAGAAACGCTTGAAGCGGCCTTCAATAAGGCGATCGTAAAAAGAAAGTGGGCCGTAATCCCCGAATACCAGGGAAAGCACGGCCATCCAATTCTGATAGGCCGAGAGATGCTGGGTGAGTTTCTGAAAGCACCAGAAACCTCGAACGCGCGCGAAGTGGAGCGGGCTCACGAGGATGACATAGAGTACGTTCCTCTAGATGACCCGCTGATCGCCCTCAACATCGATACTCCCGAGCAATACGCGTCGTTAAACCGGCCGCCCCGGATTGTGCCGTCGAGTTAATTGTCTGCCACAGCCCTATTGTCAATGACTAACGTTACCCCATGACCAATACGCAATGACCAACCTCACCACGCGTCAAAACCAATTCGTAGAAAGTGTCCTCGCTCTGAATCCGCGTGTAGCCACCTTCGATTGCGACGGCACCCTCTGGTCGGGAGACGCGGGAGAAGGCTTCTTCGCCTGGGAACTGAAGCAACGGCTCGTGAATAAAGAAATGGAAATCCATATCCGCCAGCGCTACGCCGACTACAAAGCAGGCAAGGTAGCCGAAGACGTCATGTGCGGAGAAATGGTGACCATGCATCGCGGACTGCGAGAAGAAGCAGTGCAGCAGGCCTGCGACGCCTATTTTGCCCAAGCCATCGCCCCCAATATTTTTCCCGAGATGCAGGAATTGGTGCACCTCCTGCGCTCCCAAGGATGCGATGTCTGGGCCGTTTCTTCCTCCAGCCAGTGGATCATCCGCAGCGGCATGACTCACTTCGGCATCCCCAATGACCACATCCTCGCCTCCGAAGTGGTAATCGAAGATGGCACCATTACGGATCGCGTGGTTCGAGTTCCGAGCGGTCCCGGAAAGCAGGAGGCGCTGAGCTCGGTGCTGAAATCCGCGCCTGATTGCGCTTTCGGCAACGCCATCTGGGATCGCGAGATGTTAGCGATGTCGAAGCACGGATTCGCCATCAACCCCAATCCGAATCTGAAGGCGATCGCGTTGGCCAAGAGATGGACAGTTTATCAGCCGGAAATAACCCAATCCAGCACAGCGGCCCAAAAAACGTTGTCACCCTGAGCGCAGCATCAACTTCGTGAAGTAACTGAATGCCGGGTGCCCCATCCATCGGCGTTCTCTGCGCAAGGGTAGGAATGAAGCGTGGATTTCGCCGAGCAAATGTTTTGAACGGTTTGTAAATCTTCGCTCAAGATGCTACGCTTCCGCGTTCGTATCTGGTTAACATTCCGTATATTCCAACCAAATCAGGAGGCAAGATGAGAAAAACTCTGTATGCCACTCTGTTTGCCGTAACGCTGTTGGCAGTATTCCCCATGTACGCCCAGAATCCGAACTACGATAACGGACCGATCTGGCGCGTCACCTACTACCACATCAAGCCCGGACAGGGTGAACCGTTCTGGAAGGATTTTCGCGAGCACCTGAAACCAACGTATGACGCCCTGAAGAAAGAGGGCATCATTGCCGACTACAAAGTTTGGACCAACATAACTACTGACAGTCCGCAAGACTGGGATGTCGCGTTCGGCTTTATGTATCCAAACTGGGCAGCGCTGGACCAAGGGGACGCCAAAGGCGCAACCATCGTAGCCAGGCACTACGGATCGCGAGAAGCCATGATCGAAGCAGGTAAGAAACGCAATGATATACGCGAAGTAGTAGCCAGCAAGCTGGCCCACGAAGTAATGCCGAAATAGAAATCGTCTCCGTAAAACGGCAGCGGGGCAGCCCATCCTCGCGCGCTCTGCGCGCAAGGGTGGGATTCTGCGAACCCGTAAAGCTGGGGATCTTCTCTCATGCCCGCGCCCATCCTTCCCCGTTCTCTACGCAAAGGATGGGATTCCACAGCGGCATCGAGCGCGAGTTTTCCCGCAATAGGTCAGCAACTATTCCCAGGACTGAACGGGCGAAAAGTCTGTGAATGCTTTATGCGTTGCAATCGTCAACCATAAGACCGACCACCTTTGAGCCGAAGCCGACGCAGGTGGCAATTGACGGGAGTCGTCCGATCGGGATTACGGCCGGGTCGACGGTTGAGGGACGCGAGTTCGATGACGTGAACGACAAGATCGAAGAGCCAGGATGAGTCGGGGCTGTTAGTCGACGAAGGCGTCCCGGTTGCATCGGCTCGAATCGTTGAGTGAAACGCTCAGCCGAAACGCAATCAGCATTCCTGATGTCAATTTACGAGGACTCCTTAAACAATTTCGCAAGATGCTCGATGTCCGCAAGACTGGCGTCGCCGATCACGAAATAGCGAAGGCCACCATGACTCCACGTTGTCGTGTTAAACGGCAGGTTCTTCGGTGAAGGAGAATTGTCGCCGATGCTGGCTGGCGAATTTAATGACCGCTCCTGGAACACGAACACGGAAATATGGTGCTTCCGAACGTCATAAATCAGGTGCGCACCCGGTGTTTGATCGAGATAGGCCATACTGCCGCCGACGAGAGAGAACTCGGAGTTTTGAAGTTCCGGCAAATTGAACGCGAAGGGGATTTTTCCCTGGAACCAGGGCTTCACGGTGTGCCGATCGGTGGAGATCACATCCACGGGCGATGAGCTGGCGAGGGTCGCCACGTGCAAGTCTGCAATCTCGCTGAAGACATGCTCCCGGTAAGCCAGGTTTCCGGCGGACCGGTTTGCCACATACGTGGAAGTCAGCGCCGCGGCCGCGAAAACGGCGGCCGCCGCCGTCACGAGCATCCATGCCGGATAGAAACGGCGCTCGGGTTTGGACGCGATCTTCTGTTGTATTCGTCTCTGGAATTCGGCGCTCGGCGTAAAACGTTTGCCAGCCATTTGAATTGTGCGTTTCATCTGCACCCGAGCCAGAGCATCCGCCGAGCAGGACGGGCAGCCGCGCACGTGAGCGTCGAAGGTCCGCATTTCCTGCTCCGGAAGTTCACCGTCAAGATAAGTGTCGAGTTTTGCCTTCCAGGACTCACAAACCATAATCACCCTTTATCAGACTCGCGGCCCTAGGCCATCACGTAACGCTTTTCTGGCGCGCGATAAACGCGACATTACCGTGCCGATCGGGATGTCGAGTGTTGCAGAGATTTCCTGATACGACATTTCCTCGACCTCACAAAGCAGCAACACCTCGCGGTGAAAAACGGGCAGTTGCTCCAGAGCCCGCTGCACAAGTTTTCCATCCGAGCGCTGCAACAGGATGCTCTCGGGAGTCTCATTGGTCACGGGCAAGGTTTCCTCGCCACTTTCAAGATCGAGCGGCACGGTAGCGGTCGCCTGCAGTCCGGTGCGGGAGGTGAGAAATGTATTCCGCAGGATCTTGTAGATCCAGGCGCGGAAATTGGTGCCCGGCTGGAAAGAGGAGAAGCCCCTGAGTGCCTTGACATAGGTCTCCTGCACAAGATCCTCAGCTTCGCTCCGGTCATGTGACAGCCAGCAGGCAAAGTTGTAGAGGC